>Ga0076930_100118_pt1 | contig 116161 bp, 88 predicted proteins | sample HotLakConsoUCCRE_FD_71149 | JGI IMG/M metagenome (GOLD analysis project Ga0076930, IMG submission 71149) | Hypersaline microbial mat communities from Hot Lake, Washington, USA - Hot Lake Consortium UCC-RE (version 3) (version 3) ...
TTTTATCCCAATTTTTAAAATATCACCGCTTTTTTTGTTTAAAAGCAGACCCTAATTCGAGATTCATAGCGTCTGACCGATATTACTGTGATTTATAAAAATGGCGGCTTCATTTATCGGCCAGACGGTTCCAACCGTCAGACCGGAACTACTCGCTTTTGATTGTGGTTACGTGTGCAGGTAGATACAAAAGCAGCGTGGGTAAATCAGTTTAGAAATTTCACCTGAAATCAGCTTATTTATCATTCCTTTTAAAGCGGCTTAATGTTTTTTTAACAAAGCCCAGAAAGAATTTACTTTGTCCAAAAATAAGTCCGTAGAAGAGTAGGATTATAAAGTAAACTGGGAATATAAGGATATAATATATCGTTGTAAATACCCAGTTACGTTCTTCTTTTGCAGCAATTAAAGATAAAATGGGTTCTTTCAAAAACATTACGGTAAATCCTGTACAAGCAAAAACAACTAAAACTATTACTACCTGCCAGCCAGACTTCAGCTCCCATCTGTTTTTTAATTTCTCGAACATCACACCTATTAAATCTAAGTGGTAAAGATATTGGGTAAAAAATCTAATACTAAGAAAATAGAATTTAATTTGGTTCCTCTTGGCTTAGTAAATTACCACTAATTGCCAAAAGATTAACCTCCGCTTGTTTAGCTAAAAATATTGCATTGAATAAACGGCTTTGCGCTTCAATTGAGTTTAATTGAAACTCTCTTAATTCAATTGCATTAGATCGTCCCACTTTATATCGTTCAATCGCTATTTCAGCATTTTCTTTAGCAACTTCTAAATTATCTCTTTCTAAGTCAATTGATTCTATTTTATTTTTATATCTAACATAGGCGGAAGATAAATCTCCCGATAATTGATTTTCCAATTCTTCCATTGCAATGGTATTATTGTCTATTGCGATTTGGGTAGTTTGATTTCTTCTCAATCGATCCAATCTATTAAAAATTCTCCAGGATAGACTTAATCCATAACTTAAACCAAGTGATTGATTTTGCAATAAAAACCCAGCTTGAGAATTAAAATTTGTGTATCCATATCCCATATTAAAATCAACTTGGGGAAGTACTTCAGTAAACACGGATTTATTTGCATTTTCCAAGATATTTTCTTCTTGCATTAAGCTCAATAGCTGCTTATTTCTTGTTGACAAATCATCAATTAATAGTTCGAGTTGTAAACTATTATCAATTTCCATACTGTCAATTGCTTGTAATTCTTCATTAGGATTTTGCCCTAACAAAAGGTTTAAAGAAACCCTAGCTTGCTTTACAATTTCATCTTGATTCAAGAGATTACTTTTATCAGTATTCAAATCAACTTTAGCCGACAATAACTCCGTTTTGGAAAATCTACCAACCTCATAATTTGCCTCCGCTATCTCCAACCGTTCTTCTGAAAGTTCTACCGCTGATTCCAAAACGTTATACTGATATTGTTCAAAAACTAACTCAAAATAAGAATTAATAATGTTTCCTAAAGTGCTTTCTAAAACTGCTTGCGTTTCAAAACGGGTTTTATTTCGCTCTAATTGAAGACTTTGATAATCAATAAACATCTTAGTACCATCAAAAAGTGTCCAAGTCAAATCCCCTCGGATATTAAAGTTATCAGATCGTGCTCCATCCAACTGATTAGAGTCTCCGCCTCTAAATTGCTGTTCAACGTTTTCTACATCATAATTACGAGCACCTGTAACATCGATAACAGGTAAAAAACCTGAAAAAGCGTAATTTGAATTGATTACAGTTTCTTTCTCCAAATTTTTAGCCGTTCGTATGGAAAAGTTTTTTTCCATACCAATGGTAATTGCGTCATTTAATGTAATTTCTTGGGCAGAAACATTTATTCCAATAAATAATAGAATTATAAGACTTAAATACTTTATCATAAAAAATTAAGATTCAACACGCGACATACGTGCACGTTTGCTTGCGAAATATGAATAAATAGCTGGGATTACGTACAATGTTAATCCCGTAGCGAATATTAGACCACCAATTATGGCAATACCCATAGAAACTCTGCTTTCGGAACCAGCACCTAATGCTAATGCGATGGGTAAAATTCCTAAAATAGTAGATAATGCAGTCATCAAGATGGGTCTAAATCTAGATTTGGCGGCTTCTGTTATTGACTCATTTAATCCAAGCCCCTGTGCTTTTTTCTGATTAGCAAATTCAACAATTAGAATAGCATTTTTAGATACCAACCCAATTAGCATTATAATTCCAATCTGACTAAAAATATTTAATGATTCCCCAAATAGCCAAAGTGATAAAAAGGAACCTCCAACGGCCAAAGGTACTGTAAATAAAATAATTACTGGATCTCTGAAGCTTTCAAATTGAGCCGCTAAAACTAAGTAGATTAATATAATTGCAAATCCAAATGCGAATAATAAACTCGATGAACTTTCATAGTAATCCAAGGATGCACCAGTTAATGAAGTTGAATAAGTTTCATCTAATACACTTCCAGCAATCTCATCCATAGCTTCTACACCGTCACCAATGGTTTTTCCCGGAGATAGAGCAGCTGAAACGGTTGCGGAAATATATCGGTTATAGCGAAATAATGAAGGTGGTGTTGAAGATTCTCCGATTTTCACTAAGTTATCTAATTGCACCATTTGACCATTTTCAGCTCTTACATACAATGATTTTAAATCAATAGGTGCATTTCTATCATTCCGCTGAACCTGACCAATTACTTCATATTGCTTTCCTTCCATTATAAAGTAATCAAATCGTTGTCCACTTAAACCAAGTTGTAAGGTTCTGGCAATATCAATTACAGATATCCCTAATGATCTTGCCTTTTCTCTGTCAATAGTGATATCAATTTGAGGTTTAGTAAATTTCAGATCTAAGTCTACTACAGTAAATGTCTTATCTTCTTTAGCTTTTTCCATAAAATCAGGTAATTTTTCCTGAAGTTTTTCTAAAGAAGTGGACTGAATAACATATTGAATCGGCAATCCAGCTCTTCTACCTCCAATAGTTTGCTGTTGAAAGGCAAAAGCTTCTGCCGCAGGATATTCTGATAAGACAGGTGAAAATTCATCATATAATTCCTGTTGACTTTTATCTCTGTCTTTAGGATCAGTTAATTTAATTCTAAAAAAGGCAGAATTGGTTCCTCTTGTACCAAATCCCGGTGATGTAACAGAAATAAGTCCATTGGTAGGGAGTTTCTCCATACTTACCTCCACCATATTGTCAACATATTCATCCATATATTCAAATGTAGCACCTTCAGGCCCGGTGGCATTGACTACAATTTGGCTTCTATCCTCTAAGGGAGCTAATTCTGATGGCAAAGTTTTAAATAATATGAAAATTAAGGAAGCAGCCCCAAGGAAAATTAGAATCCCAAGCCATCTGAATTTCATAAAGGCATCCAAAGATTTGGAGTATCCATTATTAAGCCAATCAAAAAAGGGTTCAGTTTTTCTATAGAACCAGTTTTGTCTTTCCCGTTTTTTTAATATTCTACTACTCATCATAGGAGTGAGCGATAATGCAACAAAAGAAGATATAATAACAGCGGTGGCCACCACTATCCCAAACTCTCTAAATAAACGGCCTGTTATTCCTTCTAAAAATATCACGGGTAAAAATACTGCTACTAAAGCAACAGTGGTGGCAATTACAGCAAAGAATATCTCTGTTGATCCTTTAATGGCAGCTTCCATTGGTTTCATACCATCTTCCACCTTGGTATAAATATTTTCAAGTACTACAATAGCATCATCAACCACCAATCCAATGGCTAATACAATACCTAATAAAGTGAGTACATTAATAGAAAATCCAGCCAAATACATAACAAAGAAGGTCCCTATCAATGAAATCGGAATGGTAGCAATCGGGATAATGGTAGTTCTCCAATCTCTTAAAAAGGCAAAAATTATAAGAATCACTAAAACAAAGGCTATCATAATAGTTTGCTGCACTTCTGCAATAGATTCTTTAATATATTCGGTTTGATCAAATCCGATTCCTAGTTTTATATCTTCCGGTAAATCCTTTTCAATTTCTTCTACACGTTTATAGAATTCCTCGGCTATTTCAATACTATTTGATCCGGGTTGGGGTATTAATACAACTCCCACCATGGGAACACCATCTCTTTTCAATACCGTACGCATATTTAGTGCACCTAATTCAGCATAGCCAACATCAGAAAAGCGAATAAAGCTATTTTCAGATTCTGAAATAATTAAGTCGTTAAACTCTTCTTCTGTTTTCAGTTGACCCTGAGTTCTTACCACTAATTCAATCATATCCCCTTCAATCGTACCTGAAGGTAATTCTACGTTTTGACTTTCAACCGCCTCCAACACATCCAGAGGTGTTAATTGATATGCAGCTAATTTCAGTGGATCCATCCACAAACGCATCGCATAACGTTTTTCACCCCAAATACGCACTTCACTTACCCCTGAAATAGTTTGTAAACGTTCCTTAAAAGTATTTTCTGCAATGGAGGATAACTCTAATAAGCTTCTTGATTCGCTGTTGATATTAAGAAAAACTATTGGGTCTGAATCCGCATCTGCTTTATTTACAGTGGGGGGTTCAGCATCTTCAGGCAATCTTCTTCTTGCACCTGCTACTTTATCTCGTACATCATTGGCTGCAGCCTCTAGGTCTTCCCCCAAATTGAATTCGACTGTTATTTGGCTTCTACCATCTGTACTGGTAGAGGTAATGGTTCTAATACCTGCTATACCATTTACCGCTTCTTCTAGAGGTTCCGTAATCTGTGATTCAATAACATCGGCATTTGCTCCTGCATAATCCGTAGATACTGTGATGATGGGTGGATCAACTGAAGGATATTCTCTTACTCCCAAGAAATTGAACCCAATAACCCCAAAAATAATGATGACCAAAGAAAGCACAATAGCTAAAACTGGTCTTTGTATACTTACTTTTGATAATGACGCCATCTTATTATTCCCCTTCTAGGTTTTTAATTTTTACTTTTGAACGATCTTTAAGTTTCGGAACTCCAGATACCGCAACAGTATCTCCTTTTTCAACGCCACTAATGATCTCAACGCTATTTGAAGTTCTAACTCCTAGCTGCACTTCTTTTGCCATTGCTTGACCATCTTTGACAATAAAAACTTGATGTCCTTCAGATTTAGGCATAATTGCAGTTGTTGGCACCAAAATAGTTTCAGCCTTTGTATCTAACTTAAGATTGATCCTAACAAATTGACCTGGAATTAGTTCGTTATCAGGATTTGGACATTTCGCGCGAATCGTTAAAGACCTAGTTACCGGATCCACTTGTGGTTCAATGGCATATACGGTGGCTTTTATTTCCTTTGAATCCGCCTCCGTTTTAAACGTGATTTCATTTCCTGTTCTTACTACAGAGCTATATCTACTTGGGACAGTAAATTCAACTTTAATTGGATTAGTATTATATAATGAAGCAATTTCAGTGGTGGGAGTAATGTAACTTCCTTCACTGATATATCTTAAACCCACAAAGCCTGAAAATGGAGATGATATTCTAGATTTTTCTATTTGAGCTTCTAGTGACTGCATTTCAGCTTCAACAGTTTTTAAATCTGTAAAAGCGATATCATATTCTTCTTTACTAATTGCATCTCTTTCAAGAAGTCTTTTTTGCCTTTTCTCTGTCTCTTTATTTAATTGAGAAGTATATTTGAGTCTTTGTAAGTCAGCTTTTAACTCTGCTACGTTGGTTTCTACCAATATTTGACCCTTTTTAACATACTGACCTTCATCAAAATATATTCTATCCACTTTTCCCGAAATCTCACTCGCTAAATTCACAGATTCATTCGCCAAGAGAGAGCCGGTAAGTAACAATTCATCATCAAAACTTTCATATTTGACTATTTGAGCATCTATAGCAACCTTAGTGTCTTCCTCAGGTGCTTCTGCTTTAAGATTTTCTTTCTTTTCAGAAGAAAAAAGATCAGGAAAAACCAAGTAAATGATAACAGCTAATACAGCTAAAGAGGCTAAAATCCTAATTATAATTTTGTTCATGATATAAATTTATGAAAATATTGAGCTAATGAATGTACAAACATACAAAGAGTTAAAACTTACTTGAAGCAATAAGGTTACTGAATTATAATGCTTTACCTCAAACGGTGAGAAAAGGGGATGATTGGAAATAAAAAAACCCGATTCATCCTATGAATCGGGTTTTATATTTATAAAAATTGTTTATAATTAGTTACCGAAGATATATCGGATACCAATTTGGGCTTGCCATCTTGAACTTCTAAATCCTTGGTCATTAACATTGTTTTGGTAAATATTTTCTTGATTTACTAAAACAGGGTTGATTGAATAGTTTGGCTCATTTCCGTTTTCAAAATTTCTAAAGTTAACAGGAGAGAATGTACCAAAACCTAAGAAATATGATCTACCCCACTCAGGATTTAACAGATTTGTAAAGTTGAAAATATCAACTGATAACTGCAAAGTATTCTTTTTACCATTAGCAGTTTTAATATAGAAATCTTGAAGTAATCTGAAATCTATAGTAGAAACCATTGGTAAAAATCTACCATTTCTTTCGTTATATTCACCTCTACTCTTACTTAGGTGTGAATCATTTTCAATAAAATCATTTAATATTTCCCATTGTTGAGCAGGAGTATAAGTTTGTCCGTCAATTTCAGTTTCAACTAAATTAATGTCAGCTTGAGTTTCAGGAACATACATCAATTCGTTGAAGTCGAAACCTCCATCATCTACAATTCTAAAGTTTTGAGCGCCTAATACATAAGTGTAAGGATTTCCTGATTGTGAATTATAGATCAAAGAAACTTTAGTTTTAGCAAAATCAAAATAATCAAATTCATAGGAAGCTTGTGCTAAAACTCTATGCCCAGAAGCAAAAGTAGATCTGTAAGCAGGACCTTCATTATTTCTTCCATCCACATTATAATAACCTCTCCATTGAGAACTGTTTTGAGAAGAAGTACCATCGAATAAGCTGTAAGAATCACCCCAAGCATAAGAGGCAGTTGCAGCAAATCCATTATTAAATCCTTTATCGAATGTAGCGGCTAAGTTATAAGAATAACCTTTGTTAGTATTACTTGCTAAATATATTCCGGTATAGGTAGTAGAAATAGGGTCACCACCAAAAGAAGGATTCACTCCTGCAAATATTGGTCTATCATCTGGAGTGCCAGATAGGTTTTCTGTAGAAGGCTTTAAATTCAAATTTTGATATCTTACCGCATTAATATTACCAGTGAATATACCTTCGAATGTACCTACAATACCACCAGGTAATTGTTGGTCAATAGCTAAATTGATTTTGTAGACCTGAGGTAATTTGAAATCTTCTGCAAAAAGATCAATTTGACCAGAAGGAATAGGGTCGTTGAGGTTTACATCACCCGGTTCTTGAGAATTAACATCAGGATTGAATGGAACATTAGCTCCAAAAAATTCACCAACATTAAAACCGTAATTATTGTAGGCACCACCAGGCCATACCAAAGGTAATCTACTTGTAAAAATACCAGCACCACCTCTAATTTTGGTTTCTTTGTTGCCGTTAACATCCCAATTAAAACCTACTCTAGGAGATACTAAAATCTGAGTTTTAATAAATTTACCTGTTTCTGCTCCTTGCATGTCATAACCAGCAGCCTCAATAAAAGGAATAGTGTTATTGTTGAACTGCTCATTTATAGGTTGTTCGTCTGGCCAGATTGGTAAATCAAATCTGATACCAGCTGTAACTCTTAAGTCTTTGTTAACCTGAATTTCGTCTTGAAAATAGGCAGCTACTTGCATTTGTCTAAAAGCTGCTATAGCATCAGAATCATCTCCCGTTACATTATCAACTTGAGAAAAACTTCTTTCATACTGTGTGGAAGGATCCCCGTTTAAGAAATTTTCAACTCCTGTTGAAGTGATATTTCCATCACCATCGAAAGTATCAAAATATCTATAATAGCCAAAGTTATTTCTAATAAATAAGTTTCCGGCATTGAAGTATTCAAAGTTGGCACCAATTGTAAAGGTGTGTTTTCCTTTATATATCTCCAGATCGTTATTTAGAGTAACAACGTCCTGATTTAGTAGGTTAGCAGTTGAAAATCTTTCAGCACCAATCGTTACATTTCCGTTATCTCCATCGCTTAATTGAATTGATGGAAAATCAGCTCCAAATGGGTCTCTATCATCTCTAACTATGGTAGCACCTATTACCAATTTATTGCTAATGCTATTTCCGAACATGCTATTTAATTCTAAAGCAGATGAATTAGTTTTAGAAACAAAATATTCAGAACCATTGATGAAGTTTATAGAACCGGCACTTGATCTTCTTGCTTCAAGGTTTTCAGCACCAGTATATGAATGACGAACAGAAAGCTTATGGTCTTTATTGATATTCCAATCCACTTTAGCAATTACTCTATCACTGTTTAAGAATGAAGTATTATCAGAAAAGCCTCCTACATTATAATTATATCTTTCTTGTATAGTTGAAGCTAAGTTACTGATATCACTACCACTCATTTGACCTTGGTAATCGTTTACATTAAAAGGCTGAGGAGTTTCATCTCTTTGGATTTCTCCGTTAACAAAGAAGAATAATTTATCTTTAATGATGGGTCCGCCTAATCTGAAACCAGTTGTTTGAGCTGTAAAGGGATCTAACCTTTCTCTATCTACATCTTCATTATTAGTAGGAGTTAATCCTGCTAATTGCTCGTTTCTGTAAAAGGTGTAAGCAGAACCCTCAAATTCATTTGTACCGCTTCTTGTTACGGCATTAATTGCACCACCAGCAAAGCCCGATTGACGAACATCGAAAGGAGCTAATGCAATTGTGAATTGCTCAATAGCATCAATACTAATAGGGTTAACTCCTGTTTGACCACCATTTGTACCACTTCCTGCCAAACCGAAAGCATCATTATTTACAGCGCCATCGATATAAATAGTATTATATCTATTATTTTGGCCTCCCAATGATATCTCAAAACCATCAGTGTCTTCTGAAATATTAGCTAATGGGTTAAATCTTGCAAAATCTCCAATAGATCGTGAAATGGTAGGAATGTCGGTAATAGTTCTTGAATCTACAACTGTTTTTTGTCCATCTTGATTTCCATCTAATAAGCTGGAAGCTCGTACCACTACCTCTGAAAGTTGTTCAGGACTTTCTTCCTTCATTTGAACATTTAATTGGTAATTTTGCCCTAATGAAAGTCTAATGTCATTTTGAGTAAATTTCTGATAACCCACAAATGATATAATAACTTCATAAGGACCACCTACTCTCATATTGGAAATTCTGAAAAAACCATCAGTTCCTGTTACATTTCCATATTGAGAACCAGAAGGTTTGTGAACAACAATAACAGTTGCTCCTGGTAAAGCCTCTTCATTATTGCCTGTTACAACTCCTGACATAGAAGCAGTTGTTACTCCCTGCGCGAAAGCCGATTCTGTCGCAAAAGCAAACAAAATCGCTATTCCACATAAACTCAGTAAAATTTTTCTCATTTCTTTTTTAGTTATATTTAAAAATTCCCTGCAAAATTAAACCCCTTATCTTTCTATTTGCTCTGTAAAAGATTAATTATTGATTACAATTCTGTGGAGTAAAATTAACATTAAGTTAACATTAAAAAATACTAGATGGAATTTAGTAGTTGTAAATACAAGAAAATAGCCGTTTAAACAAAATTAAATGGCAGTCTCATAATTTCTCTTTAATTTGAATTCTAAGTTTATCTTTTAAAATCAATAGTATAGATATGAAATATATAGTAAACATTGCTTTCCTTCTCTTTTTGGTAAATACTGCCTTTGCTCAAAAAGACATATCTTATTTCCTGCCCGATAGTGTGGAATATAATTCTGCTATCCCAACACCAGAAAGTGTTATAGGGCATCAAGTAGGGGAGTGGCATATTACGCACGATAAGTTGGTCTATTATATGAAAGCTTTAGCCGATGCCTCTGATAGAATCACCATTGTAGAAACTGGGAAAACATATGAAGACAGACCACAGCTATTGTTGACAATCACTCATCCTAATAATCATGCTAATATTGATAAAATCAAAAGTGAGCACAAGCAATTAACCAATCCAAGCTCATCGTCAAGTTTGGACATAAGTGAAATGCCTTCTGTAGTGATGATGGGCTTTTCCATTCATGGTAACGAGCCAAGTGGAAGCAATGCTTCTATGTTAACGGCTTATTATTTGGCAGCTGCTCAAGGTCAGGATATTGAAGATAAATTAAAAAATGTGGTGGTTTTATTAGACCCCTCTTTTAATCCTGATGGCTTGAACCGATTTGCTACTTGGGCTAATATGCATAAAAGTGAGCATTTAGTGACAGATCCGAACGATAGAGAATTTAATGAAGTATGGCCTGGAGGAAGAACTAATCATTATTGGTTTGATATGAACCGTGACTGGTTGCCGGCTCAATTGCTGGAATCGAAAAGTAGGATTACCCAATTCCATGCTTGGAAGCCGAATATTTTGACTGATCACCACGAAATGGGAACGAATAGTACTTTCTTTTTCCAACCAGGAATTCCTGAAAGAACTCATCCGATTACTCCTCAGAAGAATCAAGATTTAACTGGGCAAATCGGTGAATATCACGCTAAATTTTTAGATAGAATCGGTTCTCTTTATTATAGTAAGGAGAGCTTTGATGATTTTTATTATGGGAAAGGCTCCACTTTCCCTGATGTGCAAGGCGCTGTTGGGATTTTATTCGAACAAGCAAGTTCAAGAGGCCATGCGCAAGAAAGCGTAAACGGTGTTTTAGAATTTCCTTTCACTATTAAAAATCAGTTTACTACTTCCTTGAGCACCTACCAAGCTGCTTATGAAATGCGCGAAGAACTGCTCGGATTCCAAAGAGATTTTTATAAGAATTCTGTTGATATGGCTTCTGGGGCAAATGAACAAGCTTGGATAGTTTCGGATCAGGATGCTTCAAAATTGTTCCGATTTGCGGAAATGCTAGACAGACATGAAATTGAGCTATACCAATTAGCGAGAAATATCAATGGTTTTGAGGCGGATAAAAGTTATATCATTCCTACTAATCAATATCAAAGCCAATTAATCAAAGCCATTTTTGATGTGCGAACTAGTTTTAAGGATAGTTTATTTTATGATGTTTCTGCTTTCAATATGGGAATGGCTTTTAATTTGGATTATAAAAGCCTAGACAAAAAAGCCTTTAGCGGGAATTTGTTAGGAGAGAAATTTGATTCATCCAATCAGCCAAAAGGGAAAATTGAAGGAGGGAAAAGTGAATATGCATACATAATGGAATGGCATGACTTCTATGCTCCAAAAGCCTTATATAAAATCCAAGAGGCAGGCCTTAGAACTAAAGTTAATACAAAGGAAATTATTTTAAATGATGGAAAGACTTTACCGATAGGTTCAATTTTAATTCCTGTTAAGCAGCAAGATAAATCCGCTATTCAGATTTATCAGCTATTAGAAGGAGCAATAGAGAATTCGGGAGTCAATATTTATGCAGTAAAAAGCGGAAATACCGATGGTATTAATTTAGGAAGTCCTTCTTTTGAAGCAATAGATCAACCGAAAATTGCCATGATTATAGGAGATGGAATCAGTCCTTATGATGCTGGGGAAATTTGGTTTTTGATGGATCAGCACTATGAGATGCCAATCACTAAAATTGATGTGAATAATTTTAGCAGAGCGGATTTAAGTAGATACAATGTTTTGATTATGCCGAATGGCTGGGGTTATGGCAGTATTGGAAGTCAAAAGAATAAATTACAGCAATGGATGCAAGAAGGAGGAACTTTAATTGCCTATAAGTCTGCTGCCAAATGGCTCTCAGATCAAAAAATCACTAAAGTGAAATTTGCAGAAAATAAACCAGATACAACTGGCTATGAAGCTTACGAAGATTTAAGCAATAATAGCGGGGCGCAAGTAATTGGAGGTGCAATTTTTGAAGTTGAATTGGATTTAAGTCATCCACTTACTTATGGCTTAAAAAATGAAAAAATGCCAATATTCAGAAATAGCACTTTATTTATGGAGAAATCGAAGAATCAATACGCTAATCCTCTACGATATACTTCTTCACCCTTATTAAACGGTTACATTTCTGAAGAAAATGCAGAGAAGTTAAAGGAAACTGCAGCGGTAACTGTAAGCCGGGTTGGTAGCGGTAAAGTAATTTCATTTACCGACAACACTAATTTTAGAGCCTTTTGGTATGGCACTAATCGTTTATTATTAAATGCTGTGTTTTATGGGCAGACCATCAGTGGGAGAGCTGGAGAGTGAGGATGCTGTTTTAAAAGGGATGAGTAATTATACTTGAATTTTATGTGCTTTTTCTTGTTTTGTGGGTGACATCCTTTCGGGACTAAAGAAGCATATTTAAGGAGAGTAACTGGATGCTTTCGCTATTTCAAGCAGCTATTCAGTCAGATGGTTGGGGCATCATTGGGTGTTTTAGAACATACGATTGATATGGGGCAATTGAATTTCAAAAATTCCAATGATCCTATAATCGATCGATTAATGCCAACGCGATTTATTCCTGATGGTTCAGTAGGAATATGGCTCTATAGTGACCGCTTTTATTTCGGGGCATCAGTAACTCAAATTATTAGTAATACTACCATGTTTTTACCTACAGGAGAAGGGGAGATAGAAATTTTTGATTTAGAAGCTCATTATTTTGCTAATGTTGGATATAAACTTGATATCGGAGATGAAAGATCAGGATGGTTTTTAGTACCTTCTGTTCTTTTTAAATCAGTTAGGCCTTCATCAGGGCATTTTGATTTTAATATTAGGGCTCAGAAGTCGAATAATTTGTGGTTTGGTACTTCTTTCCGTCAGGATGATAGCTTTAGTGCTCTAGTGGGTTTTTCAGCTATAGAAGACTTTGCTTTTACCTATTCTTACGATTATATAATTTCAGATATTGGCCCTTACAGTGGAGGCAGTCATGAACTCACTATGACCTTCAAATTTAAAAAGAAACAGAAAAAAATAATTTGTCCTGATTCTTTTTGGTTGTAAAGAGGATGGCTTTGATACCATCCTCCTTTTGTTCTCAATTGGCTGAATTTACAAGCAATTCAGTAGCACTGGTGTTTTTAATCATTATTATAGCATCAAATTGTCTGATATACCATTTTTCAGAATAGGTTTGAGAACCTTTTTTAGAGTAATTGGTAAACTTTGCACCTACGAATCTTCCAGCAAGCTTTCTGTCTTTTCTTTTTTCAAAACTTTCTTTTGGTATAAACACTACGGAATTATAGTTATTTCTTATTCTGGATGCGATAAAACCTTCTGGAGCAGGATCAACTCCAACTTCGCCCAATTTGTAATTATCTCTATCATTCTTATCCCCTTCAATATTCGAAAGATAGTAAGCATTGAAAGCTCCTTTATCAAAATCGAAAGCAATTGCTAAATACTCATTGCCCATCCAACTTTTTAAATTTGCCCCTGCTCTACATTTACTTACACTTTTATCGGAACAGGCCGTTAGTATATGACCATTATGAGCCCAGAAAATCCCTTTGGTTTTAGGAGATTCTTCAAAATGAGCCATAATATTTTCCGCCATTTTAACATCTCTATAGGCTCCATTATCCAGATTGTGCTTTTCTTCCACTATGAATTTTAAACCTCGTATTAAATTTCTTAGCTTATCTTTATCCGCTTCTGATAATTCAATATTTTCAATAGCAGCTTTTCTTTCCTTTACTATATGTTCGAATTTTTCTATGCTTTCCGTATCGGATTTTGCCATAAATTCGTAATTTGTTATTTCTGAAACTGTCAATTCATTTTTTAAAGCTGGTGAATTTGTAATTAAGATGCTGTCAATTACATCTAAGGTGGTTTTGTTATATTGCATATCAATACCTACAAAGCTCAGTTTTCCATTCTCTGTACTAGCATTATATTCTCTCATCCATTCAATTAAATCTGCCATTTCTTTTGTCATCCACGGCCATTGGTTAAATGATTTAACCACTTCACTTAGGTCATCATCTGCACCTTTAATGTAGGCATCTACTCTTAAGCAAGTGGCATAATCTTCTTCTAAAAATATAGTACTGTAACCATGCTTTTCTACCAAAAATCGAAATAATCTGTGGCGCATCAGTGTAAATTCACTTGTGCCATGAGTAGATTCTCCAAGCCCTACTAGTTTTACATTTTCGAAATAGCTGTTAAGTTGATTGAGTTCTTCTGTAGGTTGATTTGGATCATAAGATGAAATTGGGATAAGTGGTAGTTCGTTTTCTTGCGCAAAAGTTAAACTGGCAAAAACTAGACTAAAAATAATAAAATATAGGCTTTTCATTTTACAAAAGGGTTTAGGCTTGTAGTAAAATTATAATTTATAAAAGAATGCCTATATAACTTAAGAGTTTAAAATTTATTATAAACCCTTTAAATATTCTCTCCAAAATACTCCATCAGCTCCTTCAAAGTACGTTCCGTTACTTTTATATCTTTTACAATTTCACCTTTATCCAATATCACTATTCGTTCGCAAATTTCGGTGACATGGTTTAGATCATGACTTGAAATGACAAAGGTCACGGATTTTTCGGATTGAAATTGTTGAATAATTTTTTTTAACCTGATCTGGCTAGTAGGGTCTAAGTTTTCAAATGGCTCATCTAAAATTACAAGCCTTGGTTCACCTAAAAGTGCAGCTGCAACCCCAAGCTTCTTTTTATTTCCTTTTGATAAATCTCTGATGTATTTCTTTTTACCAAAGATTTCATCGTTAAAAAGTGCTTCAAATAACTGTAAATGTTGTTCAAGGTCTCCTTTACTCACTCCTCTGATTTTTGAGATAAATTGAAAGTATTCTTCCGGAGTTAAATAACTAATCAGGAATTTCTCATCTATAAAAGAACCAGTAAAAGTTTTCCAGTCTTCGCTGGTGTTTATGGCTTGATCTTCCACCAATACTTCTCCATCACTTGGACGTATTAAATCGAGCATGATTCTCAAAAGCGTAGTTTTGCCAGCTCCATTATTCCCCAGCAAACCAAAGGATTGCCCTTTTGGTATTTGAATTTCTGGGATATTTAAAACTGTTATTTTCTTATAACTTTTTGTAAGATTGTTTATTTTGATCACCGGTCTAGATAGTTAAATCATGAATAAGTTTATATTTATCTTTTTTCAGTTTTTTGGCAATGGCATTGAAGAAAGGTTTTCTAAAAATCACCCCAATTAAGCCAGCTATTGCAATAGCTAGAACCCCAATTTGGTCGTTCCAAAGTGCAGAAAAGGAGGCATGAACAGCAATTGGGCCAAAAATTAAAGGAATACCCACTACAAATTGGGAAGCCCCAACTCCTTGATAATTCATCATAGCGCTTTTATCAAGTTCTATTGGCTTAGCACCCCAAAGGCTCATTCGCATTATTAACATGCTGTTTATGCCAATGTTATATAAAGCAGTAGCTCCCATTATCAACATTACCTCATATCCAAAATAGAAATAGGGAAGCGAAAGCACAGTGGTAATCATCACTGAATAGATCAGAAGTCTATATCTTGATTCAACCCAATAAGTGTAGGGATTTATTTTCGTTAAAAAGAAATCCATTTGGTTCGTATTCCAACTCCATAAAAATTGACCGTACTGAATAATAAATATTCCTGTAAAGAAAACACTGACTAAAATTGCCATAGATTTTGATTGTGCTTCTTGCCCCATACTAAATATTAGCAGAGGATAGAATAGAAATAATCCTGCTAGCATAATGCTTGACCGGCTTCTTTTATGCCTCAAGATTAATTTTAACTCCTGAACAATAAGGGTGTTCATTAAACCTTTGTTCTCCCAATTTCTGAGTTTGCTTGTGAAGTTCTCCCCCGACATCATTTTAGCATCAAATAAATCTTCTAGATAAAGATTTTGATGGAAAAATTGAAAACTCATGTAAATCAGAAAACTTAAAAGAGCAAGAGGAAGAAGTAGGAGGATAGGCATATTATAGCTAGCAGTGGCCCAGTCCCCTAATGAATTAATTCAAAATCCATAAAGCGATCTCCAACAAAATTCAAGGCAATCAGGATTGCAAATATGAGCCATACCGTTAGATTGTCTTCCAGTTTTTTCTTCATCAGTAGGTTAAAGAAGTGAAGGCAAAGTGAAACTAAAAGCGTAAAAATAAGCCATGTCATCGACTTTTCAATGCCGAGTGCTGGAATGAAAGTACTGATGGTTAAGGGGATAAAAATTGCTGGTGCAATCAGATTGTAGGGATTGAAAATTGATTTAATCACTAAGAAGCGAGTAATTAACTTCTTTTGTATCGGTAAATGCAAATATGGTTCAATATCCAAAACCGGAACAGTTTGCATAATGTATCTTAAGGCAAGTTCGGTTACAAAATAGTAAAGAAGGAACTGATTAACCAATTGAGTTGGCTCTTGATTAATTCCTAAAGCTTCTAGGGTCTGATTTAAATTAGAGCTTACAAAAATTAAGTTTACCAAAACAAGGAAGCCAAGAAGAGCTAAAAATATTTTAATGCCAATATCTTTCTCAAAAGCGGGAGATCTTCTAAAACTAAGCCATTGATGCCTTAAAATCCATTTCATATAGTTTCCAGTTGATAGTATAAGACAATAAAACTATGCGGTGATTTAATAAACTGAGTTTCTATTTTGAAAATCTGCCTATTGAGTGGCTTTTTAACATAGAAACTCGAGTTAATAATTCTCAAATATAAAAGTTTTAAATCACTCCTTGTGCCTTCATGGCATCCGCTACTTTTAAAAACCCAAAAATATTGGCCGCAGCTAAATAATCATGTTGATTTAGATTATATTCTTCAGCTGTTTTTACACAGTTATCATGAATATTCTTCATAATGTTTTTTAATTTCTCATCCACTTCTTCTCTCGACCAATACACTCCAATTCTGTTTTGGCTCATTTCTAATCCTGAAACGGCTACACCACCTGCATTAGTGGCTTTACCAGGAGCATATAAGATTTTCGATTCGCAAATGATATCAATAGCTTCAGTAGTTAGCGGCATATTTGCACCTTCGGTTAATAGTTTAATTCCTGTTTTCTTTAAATTTTCCGCATCTTTTTTATTGATTTCATTTTGAGTAGCGCAAGGGAAGGCACAGTCTGCAGTGATTGTCCAAAGGGGGTTAAAGTCTTGTTTAGGATCCACTTCTTCATATTTAGCATTAGAATATTTTTCCAAGTACTCTGAAATTCTTCCTCTGTTTACATTTTTAATTTCTTTTATGAACTCCAATTTTTCCGTATCAATCCCCTCTTCATCAATAATAAATCCTGAAGAGTCCGAAGCAGTTATTGGTTTAGCGCCTAATTCTATTAATTTTTCTAAAGTATACTGAGCCACGTTTCCAGAACCTGAAACGATACATTTTTTGTCCTGCAAACTATCATCTACTTTTTCCAACATATATTGAGAAAAATACACCAAACCATAACCGGTAGCTTCTGGTCTGATTAAGCTTCCGCCCCATTCTCGGCCTTTACCAGTAAGCACTCCTGTAAATTCATTTTGCAATTTTTTATATGTACCGAATAGGTATCCAATTTCTCTGCCTCCAACCCCAATATCTCCAGCAGGAACATCCGTGAAATGTCCGATATGACGGTACAGCTCACTCATAAATGCCTGGCAAAAACGCATGATTTCAGTATCGGACTTTCCTTTTGGGTTAAAATCTGCCCCACCTTTTCCGCCTCCTAATGGCAAACCCGTAAGTGCATTTTTAAATATCTGTTCAAAAGCCAAGAATTTTAATATGCTTTGGTTTACTGAGGGATGGAATCTTAAACCTCCTTTATATGGCCCTAAAGCACTGTTCATTTGTACTCGAAAACCTCTATTGACTTGTACTTCGCCCTCATCATTCAACCAATTCACTCGAAATGAAATCAAGCGTTCTGGCTCCGCCATTCTTTCCAATAATTTCAAGCGATGATATTCAGGATGCTTTTTAAATACGATTCCTATAGAAGAAATCACTTCCTCCACGGCTTGAATAAATTCTGGTTCGTTAGGATTTCTTTTCTTTATTTGCTCTAATAAATCGTTTTCGGACATTTTCTCTAATTATAGGTTCGGGCTTAAAATTAGATAAATTATCTGTCCTTCTGGTGAAAAATTGTCATGAATTTTTAGGACTAAATGTTGATGGTTCTCCTGTTTTCCTCGGTAAAATTGTAATACTGCTTTTTATTGGTTTAAGAGCACTTTTTCTTTCTTTTATGGTGTCCCAGAGAGCAGAATTCAGCATTATACTGCTAATTTTTGCATAAAAATGCTAGCTTAACCATTCATACTTTTTCCATTGATGAAAAAGTATGCAAAAAATCTAGGTAAAATGATGCTACTTCCCACAAATGCCAACGCTGGCCCGCCATTTTACCCTCCAGCCCGCTTTTTCGCTAAGGCGAAAGTTGGGGAGTTAGCCATTAATGAACTCACCAAATAGTTTCGGTCATATTATACCCTTATTTAACTTCGTTCAACTTGTTCCTGGATATTTTTAGAATATTTGACTAAAATATTTATACTTTGAATAACTATGGTGTCCCAGCGAGGAAAACAGGAAATTAGATAAATTATCTGTCCTTCTGGCGAAAAATTGCCACGAATTTTTATGACTAAATGTTGATGGTTCTGTATCGAGCTTTTACAAGCATAAAGAATCCTTAGGCGCATAATCCTACTGCTATAATCGCTAAAAAGATTGTTCCTAATTCGTTTTCAATAAAGCTAAATGCTTCTTTGGAGCCACCTGCTGAATTTGAGTTTGCCGTAAAAGCAGCATGAAATATGAGATAGGATATTATTCCAACTACTAAACCCCTGGCTGTATAACCCACATAGCCGGAGTTTACAATAATTTGTTCAACTCTATTGTTAAGTTCTGCTGCTTTAATCTTTTTCTTGAACTTACCCGAATAAGCAAGATAAATTTGAAAACCGGCTTTCCCTAAAAAGGATGCAGCAACTATACCTACTAAAATCTGGCCATAGGGTTTACTAAGTAAAGTGGCAACAGCAGATTCATTTCCCCCACCTGATTCGCCTCCTGCCTTAAAAAGTATTTTTACTGCTGAAAATGCTAAAAAACCATAAAATAAACCTGAAGAAGCTATGCCTGCTCTGGTGAATAAACCATTTAAGTCTTTGCCCAGATTCTCAGGATCAACAAAAGCCTGATAAAACTTCCAAAAAACATAACCTAACAAACCCAATGCAGTGATTCCCAATAGTATTTGCCCAAAAGGTTGTTCAACTATAGTACTTAGTACGCTATTAGTATCAGATTTTTCACCTCTAGTGCTAATTGCAGCCGTTAATGTAAGTACACCTATCATGCAATAGACGAATCCTATTGTGAAAATGCCAAAGCGTGCAATTTTCTCTTTTTTCTTATTCACTGCATTACTTGCTTAGCACATAAAATGCATGAATAACTCCAGGAATAAAGAAAATTAAGGTAAGAATTAGGTTGAACCAGAAGGCGCTTGTAAGTCCTTTACCCATAGCCACTGCTACAGGCGGTAAAAAAATGGCTAAGATGATTTGTAGAATGCTCATTATGAAAGGGGGTTAGGTGGTCAGATTGCCTTAATTGTTCACGTAGCTTGATTTCATTCGTTACAATTACATTTATTACAGTTTTAATTACATATTGCTATAATAATCTTCTATCTATTATATGCATCGTAGTTTATTGTGGAAAATGTTTTTTTGAGTGAAATAATTAACAAGAACTTAATTTAAAATACCTAAACCAAATTGATTAAGATTACGTTTGTTGCTCCATTATTTGTAGATTTGCACACGCTTTGAAGAATCTAAGGAGAAATATCGTTTCAAAAAGAGGAAAACTCTTTTCCTCATTATTATTGATTTTAATATTGCTCAATAATATTTTAATTCCTGAAATGGAACGTTTCAATCCTAATATGGAAATTGAAAATAATTCAGCAGGGTTAATAGAAATTATTGTAGAAAACGCAGTCGATTCCGATTTATTTGAAACAGACGAACATGATGACAGTTCCGATAATATAGGAGGTGGAATTCATAAGTTTCTCAATACAACATTAGATTTGGAACTTGTTCAACATTTCAAACCAAAAGTTAAAAATCAATCCATTTATTCTATTTTTCGATTGGCCAAAGGCTTTCAAAATATTGATATCCCACCTCCAAAATTCAGTTAATACATCTTTTCGATGTCGGTCATTGTACCGATAAATCTTTAATAAATTTTATCAAGTCCTTGATAATTAATACTATTAATATTTATAAAAATGTATTGCAGAAAAACTATATCTATATATCTAGTTTTGGCATTGCTATGTGTCTCTCAAATTTTAAGAGCGCAAGATGCTGAAACAACACAAGAAAAAGAATCGGAAAAACCATTAAAAATTGAACATGCTGAGCCCTTATTTATTGATCTTATTCGTGATTTAGGAGCAAGGAAAGGGGAGCGAGAATGGAACGTGGGAATGGGAATGTTTGATAGATTAAATTATGACAAATATGAGGCCTTGGTAGAATACGAATGGGCTGCAAGAGATAGGCTGGGCTTGGAAATTGAAGTACCAGTGTCTATTTATACTTCAAATGGATTGGAAAATTCAAATGGAATGAGACCATCCAACAGAGTTGAATCGATTAAAACTGCAGTTCAGTGGACTTTTTTAGTTTCTGAAAAAATGAATACCTCCATGGCTATAGGTGGAATAAATGAATTTGTTTTTACGCCTTTGGATAGCATAAGCACAAGCTCGATTTTTGAAGGGGACGTAGTCAATCCATTTCTAATTGCAGCCACAAACTGGAGGAATGGTTTTCACTCCTTGATTTACACAGGGCCTAAGTGGTTTATTCCATTTAACAATGAATTGGAAAGTGAATTTGAGTATGAAATCAATACTAACTTTCATTATATGATTCCCAATACACGCAACTTTATTGGAGTTGAATTTAATAAAACCCTTTCAGAAAATGACTTTGATATGACTATTAGACCTCAAATGAGAGTGTCTATTTCTGATAATTTACTAGTCGGTATTGTTGGAGGGATTCCTATAAACAGGCAAAGCGAGCGCTTAAGCAGTTTCATCAGGTTGATATATGAACCGGGGCACCGTCATAGATAAAATTGAATTTGGTCTGATTTTTGGTTTATTAGAATAAATCAAAGATCAGACCTATGCAAAAGCTATATTTCTTTGTATCGATTGTTATTCTTATTTCTTCATGCACTGACAGGGGAAGACTAGAGAGAAGAGAAAACCGAATTGAGGGTGCTTGGTATTTTGACCGAGCCTTTTATAAAGACGATTACGCACTTTTTAGAAAAAACCTTATAGATGATTATAGGGGAGATGAAATCACGTTCTATGAAGATGGATTCGCTGAATACTATGATGCTTCGCTAGATGCTTATTTTAGTGGTGACTGGTTTTTAACGCTTCATAAAACCCAATATCACGATGGAAGTGAAAGAATTTATACCTTAGATATGGAATTCATAGATCACATCCACCGTGAAAAATTTAACTTTTATAGTAATGCCACTAAAATTGGGTTGAGTAATTTAAACTTGGAAGTCTATGACGATTATGGCTTTTATACTTTTAAATTGAATAGGCTAGATTAAAAAATTAACCCTTTTCAGATAATTTTTTTACTAATGAAGTTACCCAAGTTCTTGGCGTAAAACGGACGCTAAACGCCATTAATTTATTCTGGAACCCATGAACGGCTACTCGTTTTCCTTTCATCATAGACTTATATCCATATTGTGCAACTTCAGCTGATGTTGGCAGTTTTTTACCTTTTACCAATTTTGAATCGCCTAAATCAGCAGCATTTTGAAAACCTGAAGCCGTTGGACCAGGGCAGAGTGCAGTAACCGTAACGCCTGTTCCTTTTAGTTCTTCTGCTATTGCTTCTGAAAAAGCTAGAACATAATGTTTGGTAGCATAATATACTGCCATTAAAGGGCCTGGCTGAAAAGAAGCTGTGGAAGCCAATTGCATAATCCTTCCTGATTTTCTTTCTATCATACCAGCTAAATATAGTTTAGTTAAAATGGTTAAGCTTTTAATATTTAAGTCTATCATCTGAATGGCTTTATTCAAATCGGACTTATGGAATTCCTCGAAATCACCAAAACCAGCATTATTGATGAGATAATCAACTTTTATCTTATCCTTTTCAGTCAAGTCAAAAAGTTGAAATGCTGAATCTGGATTGGAAAGATCTAAAGCAATCACTGTGACTTTAATATTGTGATTACTTTGTAGTTCTGTTTTGAGGTCATTTAGCTTTTGTTCTGATCTAGCTACTAGTACCAAGTTGTCTCCTTTTTGAGCGTGAATTTTTGCTAGCTCTAAGCCTATGCCAGAGGAAGCCCCTGTAATTAATGCAGTTTTCATATTATTATTTTATTAGATTGAATATTCATTCGGTTTTTATTTAAAAATTTTATGCTTTGGCAGCTTGCCAGGCGAACTGAGCTAATTCGTCTATAGATTTTTTGGTTAACCCTTTTTGCCCATGAAATATTTTGGCTGCTGAAGCCACTGTTCCATGAACCATTTCGGTTAAAATTTCAACATCTATGGATTTCAAGTGACCTTTTCGTATCCCGTTTCCGAGAAAGTCTATGATGGGTTGATAATGTTTACGTTGTTCTTCTTTTGTTTCCTTTCTAATAAAAGGGGACTGTGAGTATTGCTCTAAGAATTGAAATGTTTTACTATTTTCAGCATAAAAGATGAACAGAGAAATCCATATGGATTTGAAATCAATTTCATAATTCTCACCAGTTAATGTAGCTAATTGCATTACACGCCCCATTTTCTTTTTGGATTCGGAATATAGTGCTTCTAATAAAACTTCTTTATTTTCAAAGTGATGATAGATTGTCCCCGCTGCTACTTTAGCTTTTTTACTAATCATAGACATAGGAGTGGCATGAAATCCATTTTCCGTTACCAACTCCAATGTAGCCTCCAATATGAGTTCTCTTTTATCCATTAATGAAAATATACGAATGAATGTTCATTCGGTTGTATAATTGACGAAAAAAAGCCTCGATTTATTTCGAGGCTAAAAAAACTAAACTAAACTTGATTTAATTATTTACTTAAAGTGAATTCGTAAGTTCCATATTCGCCTCTAGCCAGCTCTTCTTGATATACAATAACAATAGTTAATTGATCACCTGATACACTGGCTGTAAATAATCTTCCGTCTTGTCTAACAAATTCATTTTCTGTTTCTATGTTTTCAAAATCGAAAGTCCCACTTGAAGGCCAAACAGGTGCCCCATTTTGAGTGCTATAACTTTTACCATTCACTGTTATATTGAAATTATTAAAATCGCTAATAACAGAGTTTTCTTTTCGTACTTCTTGAGCAGACCAAGTGCCTTGGAGTGATTCAATAATTAGCTCTTGAGTATCTTGATCAAGACTGGGCTCATCTTTTTTACAAGAAAATAGAATACTTGCTATGACAACTGCAAATACGTATAAATGTAACTTTTTCATATTGGTTTTATTTTATAAAATGGGTGAAGTAGGAGATCAATACTTGACCTCCCTTAGGTTTTATCTTTTCTTAATGATTCTGTAATGTCTGTTTTTTCTTTTAGCTACTAATAGATAGGCTCCTTCTGCAACCTCACTAATGTTGAAGGTCAGCCCTTCTTTTGTAGCCGTTTTTTCCATCAAAATAACACCCGCCATGTTCATCAAAATGAAGCTTTCTCCTTCCTCGGTGTTTTCAATTTGAATAAAGTTAGTTGCTGGATTAGGGAAAATGCTAAGCTCTTTTTCTGCTATATTTTTAGTTGAGGTAATGCCACCAACACTAAAACTTATCTCAAAAGAGCAGCCCAGTTCATTCGTTACAGTTACAGAATAAGTACCCACCATTAAATTTTCCAGTATATTCCCTGTAGCTCCATTGCTCCATTCATAAGTGACATTATCATTTGCGCTTAGACTTATACTACCATTACCATTAATACTGTTACTACTTGCTATATCAGCACTAAGGCCTATGGATTCATCGCTGAATCCTACGCAAGGATCTATCACTTCAAAACTCACGCTTATCGGGTCTGCAGGATTAAAATTGATATCCCCCGCCTGGCTAGCAGTTATCCTAACTGTTCCGGCTTCCCCAGATAATGAAACTGTTTTGCCCGATAGGCTTGCAGGGCCTTCAATTGTGAAGGTCAAGTCCAATCCACTGCTTGCTTCAGCTTCGATTTCAAAGTCGTCATCAGAAATAAATTTGTCTGAAATGGCTATGAAATCAATCGATTGAGCAGCTTTCTCAATTGTTAAAGTTCCGCTTTCGAAAACCAATTGATAGTTATTAAGTGGATCAACTTCAGAGATGGTGTTGCTCGAAGATGGAGAAGCTGTAATATCATAATCTCCTGCATCCGAGTTTGATGAAGCGGTTGTGCTCAAACTAAATTTATCCTCTAAAATCGATTCATTATCATCATATACCAAGCCGCTTATTATGGCAGTTAATTCTGGTAAATTGTCTCCATAAGTTATGATTTTATCCTCTGGGGAGATGGTCAGATCCTTTTTTGCAATAATGAATGTTTGACTTACAGGCTCAGCCGGGTTGAAATCTGCATTTCCTTCCTGACTTGCCTCGATAGTTACATTACCAGTTCCCTGAATGATTACCTGACCTTCTTGAATAGACGCTGGTCCGCTTACTATTTCAACACTAACTGCTAATCCCGAAGTTGAAGTTGCAGATAGATCGAATGGAGCATCTCCATATGTTTTATCAGGAATAGTAGTAAAAGTAATCGTCTGATCTTCTTTGCCCTCTTCAATTAACACTACTGCAGTGGCTGAAGAAGAATTTCCTTCAGCATCAACTGCAGTAAGTGTCACTGTATTCTCCCCTAAATCTGCTATCGTAAAATCTGTTATATCTAAACTTAAGCTGGCAATAGAACAATTATCCGTACTACCATTATCTATTTCTTCTGCTGTGATACTGGCATTACCCGTTTGATCTAGCTCTACAGTAATATTCTGAGTGATGACCTCTGGTGCTATATCATCAATTACGTCAATGATCACGTCCACTCTTAGCTCATTTCCACTTGCATCTAACGCTAAATATTCCACGGTATTTTCACCCAAATTTTCACAAGTGAAAGTTGAGATAGAAAGGCTTTCGGAATCAATGCCACAGTTATCTACAGCCGGACCTCCTAACACTTGCGCAGGTAGAACAGTTACCGTTCCGTTTTCATCTAAGCTTACTGTTATGCTTTGTTGAAACTCAGCTCTTGGTGCTTCATTATCCAATACGGTAACAATTACAGTTTCGCTGGCTTCGTTGCCTGCTTCATCTGTAACGGTAAGGATTACTTCTGTTTCGCCCAGATCGGCACAAGTAAATTCTTCTTTATTGATGGATAAAGTAACCGCTCCTCCGCAATTATCAGCAGAACCATTGTCCAGTTGTGCTGCTGTCAATGTGGCTGTGCCTGAATTGTTTAATTCAAGACTAAAAGGAAGGGCATCAATGGTTGGCGCAACATTATCTACTATGGTTAAGGTAACGCTCTGCGAACTGTTATTACCGGCATCATCTGTTAAGGTTACTTCCACTGTGTTATCACCTAAATTTGAGCAATCGAAGGTGGCAAGATCTACACTCCAGTTTAAGCTACAATTATCTATACTTCCATTATCAAACTCCTCACCAGTGATACTCAAATCTCCATTTACATCTAAACTTAAGCTGATATCTTGCACGGCTATCGCAGGTGCTATATTGTCTTCTACCGTCACTATTGCTGTAGCCGTTCCAATATTATTGTCGAAGTCAGCTACTGACAAAGTCACCGTATTTTGACCTAAATCATCGCAAGTGAAACTATTAATATCTAAACTAAAATTAAGGTTTGCCAAAGGTGTGTCATCATCTGAGCTTCCATTGTCAATATCTTCTGTTGAGATGGTTGCATTACCGTTTGCATCTAGGAAAACAGTGATATCCTGCGTTAGAACAGTAGGGGCAGTAAAGTTAGGAACTCTAAACTCATAAGCTCCTAAATCAACAGTACCATCTAAAATCCTGCTTACTCCCGCCAAATCTTCAGTCAAGCTTGCAGGTACTTTGCTGTTATCCCCGGCACCTATAGCTATAGAAGAAGCACTCAATTTATAATCACTAGGTCCTGCAAATATAGTTCCTGAAGGAGCTATTAGATCGCTTACAGTAGCCGTGTTGGCTACTGCAGTCAAAGTTGCATTGGTTTCTGAAGTCAAATTATGAGTAAAAACTAATTCCTTAGAACCAGATTGAAAGATATCTAGATCACTAAAAGTGGTTGGTGAACTGAGATTGTCAACCGATTGGTTATTTGTGAAAATACTGTTATGAACATTTGTTCTATCATTAGCTGTTCCTGAAGATATAATCCAAAGGAGCTTATCTTGCAATCCGGTAGTTGGTTCTACTCTTTCTTCTTTGTTATCGGCAAAAGTAGAATTAATGATATTAACTTCCATTAAAGTGCCATTATTTGCTCTTAATTGACCTGCAACAAAAGAACCGACATCGGCAAATCTACTTGGATTCTTTCTTAAATCGTTTTCTACCAATAAAACATTATTGAAGTTAACTTCAGCATTAGGATTGCCATTAAATTCAATATAGAAGGTACCATTTTCAACACTTGTATTATTTTTTATAATAACATTTTCTACCTCAATGTTAACATCATTTGCTCCTGATGAAGTCAAATTTATTACACCTTGGCGATAGCCTACATTATTTTCAATGGTAAGATGCTTAAATTTTAAGGATGTAAATTCACCTAGGGCATTTAAAGCACAACCAGCCGATAAATCGAAAGGTGATGGCCGAACAGATGTTCCACCTGAGATAGTAAAGCCATTCAATTCTACATGATCAGCTTGGATTTCAACTACATTGTAGGAATTATCCTGATAAGGGTATGATGCTGCAGTGCCTAAATTTATGGAGCTAGGATCGTTACCAGCTAAATCCCCTGATAAAATCGTACTATTAGCATTCAGATTTCTTTCTGCTAATGTACTCTCTGTTCCCGCAAAGCCACCGTATATTTTTAAGTTGTCTTTACTGATCGTGAATGAAGCATTGAAATCGCTGGTTTCTGTTGGTTTGTAAGTTCCTGCAGCTACCCATATTTCTTCCGTTGCAGGGGTGATTGCAGCTAATGCATCTCTTAATTCTCTGAAAGCAGAAGACCATGTTGATCCATCACCACCAGCACTTGCATTTTTATTTACATAAAGTCTGCTTGGGTCTGGCTGCCTTTCAATTACTTTATAGAATGAGGCTCTTTGTCCTGCATTTTCTACTGAATAAATGATATTGAATGCCCCATTACCTGCATCGATTTCATAGCTGAAGAAAGGATTTGTACCAGTTTCTAAGTCGATTGTACCAATTGTTCGCCATCTATTGTTCAGCTCATTATATTGTTCTAATACTAATTCATTGTTGGTATTAATAAACAATAAATAATAAAAGTTGTCAAATGCACTTTTAATCATTTTGGTTTGTCTGTAGTTGGCAGAGTTAGAATTAGGTTCATTAATTGGTTTTGCTATCTCAGCTGCAGTAGTTCTGATGACAAACTCTTCAGTATCAGTATTGACAACTACTGCATATTTTCCATCATTGGAAAAACTTAAGCCTTGGTCTGTTGGGAAAGAAGCGGAGGAAAAAGCAATAGGAGCTGACCATACGCCTGTAGATTCATCGAAATCACAATACAATAAATCTAAATTGGCATCTGAAAAATTTAATGTAAAGCTTCTATCAACAAAAATTCTGTTAAAGCTTGGATATTGAAAATCAAAAATTTTAGCTCTAACATTCGTGAAGCTTTGGCTTGCCCAAGAACCGGTTCTGTTTGTTGCAATAGAGACTGTCCCAGGCTCTGAAAGTTGACTGTTAAGATGCGCTACATAAACGTTTCCGGCAGGGTCGAACTGTATGATACTTTTATCTGTATTCACTCCATATCCATTCCAATTTCCGCCTGGTGTGTCTTTTGTCCAAGTAGTAGTGTTGCTGTCATATTTGTAAACTGCAACTGTATTAACATCTACGAAACTCACCCAAGGCTCACCTGTAACAGGGTTAATGTTGATGTCAGGATTAACTCCATTTCTGGTATCATCTACATTTCCTAAGCTGCTTATACTTAAATCTGAGTTTATTTTTTTAACAGTAAGAAGACCGGAAACAATATCTCGGTAAACAAAGAAAGTTTCATCTGTGCTTGCTTTATGGACCATATTAATCTGGCCACTAGTATTGGCAACAGAATTTGCGATTTCAGAAATATCAGTATCTGGCACGACTACATTAAAAGTTTGAGCACAAGCTTCACTATCAGTAATGGTAACGGAATAATTACCAGCCGTAAGATTGTTGATGGTTGAAGAGGTTGCACCATTTGACCATAAGTAAGTAAATGGTCCAGCGCCATCTGTTACGTTTACAGAAATGACGCCATTTCCTGCCAATGTAGTTGATGCGGTTATGGTGGTTTCAATTTCTACGCAGATAGCATTGTTGTATAGCGTATTTACAGTAGCTTCATCAATTGCCCCATCGTAGATATTTAGTTGGTCAAAGGCAGCAGCTATAGGGAAGGCGGTAGTATTTCCCGCTGAAACCGGCCAGTTTTGAGCTTTTCCACTACCTAACTGGGCATTTGGCATAGCAAGCTCTGTGTAACCAGAAGTGCTTTCACCTACTAATTGATTATCTAAATATACTTTTTGAAATCCTTCAGCACCAGACTTGGCAATTAGTACAACATGATGCCACTGATCATCATTAACTGTCGTATTAGCTGTTACCACATTAGTACCTGCAACGCTCCCTTGCCAAAAACCTGCTTTTAGGCTACCATCTGTTCCTACATATAGAATAGGAACAGCAAGCGCAGCATTTTGGTAATCAGCCCTGTCTTGAATTCCTAACAATACACCTGAATCAGTAGTTTTAAAGAAGAAGGAAATACTTACTTCACTTCTATTAATGAAATTAGTAGGGAATTGAATATTCGAAGCTATTTCATTTCGTGTGGCTAGTGCACCATCAGCACTACCAAGAAGGTCTTCCACAATGTCTGTTGCGCTAGCAACAAGGGTATTAGAATTTCCGCTTTCATCAGTAGCGGCACCATTGTCAAAATTATAACTGCCAATTAAACTGGCTTGTTGTCCATAAACTGCCCAATTTATTAGATAAATGGCTAATAAAAGGAGATAAAATTTCTTCATTGAATTATATTTTAAATTAGAATAGTTTAAAATTCTTCTAATTCTTTTGTACTTCAATTCAAAATTTTCCCAGTGATGAAGTTTAGTTTCCGAAGGTCGTCTTAGAAATAAGGGTTGTTTTTAAATCTGGAGCTGGAATTTCCTTATTGTTTTACAGCTTCTAAAAAATGTTCTTTATAACTCTTACTGATGGGTAATAATTTGCCATTTTTTAGCCTGATTTCGGAGTTATGGTTTCCGAATTGTTCTAAATAATCAAGATTTATAATGAAAGAGCGGTGCACACGAATAAAATTCGAGTTGTATTCTAAAAGCTTCTCAAAATGCTTGAGGGATTTTGAAAAGGTATAAGCACTTTCCGTGGTGTAGAGCACTACGTAAGCTCTTTTTGCTTCTATATAAATGATTTCTTGTGTATCTAAATAGTGGTTTCTACCATTTTTTGGTATGATAATCTTTTTGACGCTTTTATTCAGATTTTCTTCTTTTTGATGCAGCAACTCATGATTCTTCTTAGCTCTTTCCAAGGATTTTTTTAGCCGATCTGGATCTATAGGTTTTAATAAGTAATCTTGTGCATAGACCTCAAAAGCTTTAATAGCATATTGGTCATAAGCAGTGGTGAAGATGATTTGAAAACTTATTTCTCCTAATTCTTCTATCAATTGAAACCCACTTTTTATGGGCATTTCTATGTCTAAAAACACTAAATCAGGCATATCTTTTATGATAATGGATTTAGCATCTTCCACATTACTAGCCTCTTGAATATCTTGCCAATTGGGCTCTACCTTTTGTAAAAGATAGATGAGGTATTTCCGAGCTTTTCGCTCATCATCCACGATTAATAGTTTCACTTTCTCTGTCTTTAATAAATGGAATATTTAAAATCACTCTCGTTCCAAGATCTTCTTTTTTGTTTTCTAAATCTTCATATTGAAAGCCTAAATCTAAATGGTAATATTCTTTCAAAATCGCAAAGCGCTTTTCAATGGAATGAGTAGAAAAGGATTTATGGCCTAGGCCTCTTTTTTCGTTTAATATTTTTGAAGCTTCTCTTCCAATGCCATTGTCTTCAATTATGCATTCTAGGTAATCTTTCTTTTTAAAGGTGATTTTGATTAGCTTTTCGCCCTGCTTATGCATAAGCCCATGCTTGACAGCATTTTCCACAAAGGGCTGGATAATCATGGATGGAATTTGTATGCCTTCCAGTCGTTCTGCTTCAATTAACTCATATTCAAAATCTTCCTCAAAGCGTAGTTTCTCCAATTCCAGATAGCTCTTAATCAATTCAATTTCTACTCCAGCAGAGATAAAATTTTTCTCGCTGTTAGTAAGGCTGGATCGAACTAAAGAAGCCAGCTTATTCAGATATTTTTGTGATTGTTCATTTTCTCCTTCAGAAATCAGCATTTGAACAGAATTGATGGCATTGAATAAAAAGTGAGGATTCATTTGGGCACGAATAGAGGCTAAACTTGACTCTGCTAATTTTTGCTTTGATTCTGCTAAACTTTCTTTTAGTTGTGAGCGAATTTGGAAATTTCTAAAGCGTACAAAATATATGTAACTAATGATAGCTATTGAAAGCATAGCTGAAAGAAGGTAAAACCACCATTGCTGATAATAGGGTTTTAGTATATTTATATTGAGTATTGATGCTCTCTCGCTTGATACGTTGTCTTCATTAATCCCTAAAATTTCTAAATTATAATTTCCAGGAGAGAGGCTATTATAAGTAATGATATTAGACTTAGTGTAGATCCAACTTGTGTCTATATTGATGAAACGATATGCAAATTTGCGCATTTTTCTAGAGCGAACTGCATATGTATTTAATTCAATTCTGATGTTATTTTCTAAGAATTCCAGCTTTTTAATTTTCTCAATATCGCTCAAGTGATCATTAACCCAAATATTTCTAATTTGTATTTCTGGAGATATTGGATTTTTAAAGTTATAAGCAGAGGGAATTTGTACCAAACCATGTGTAGTGGCAGCAAAAATATAGTTATTAGAAATGACAAGATTATTAACTTTATTGGAGGGCATTCCATCTAGAATGTCAATATAATCGGATGTTTTGTTTTGGCTATTATATCGAATAATTCCTTTATCGGAAGCTATTAAAATATCATCTCCTTGCTTTTTTAAATTTAAAACTCCTATGTCAAATTCATTTTCAAATTGTATGCTATCATGAATTAATTTAAAAAGTCGCCCATCAGTACTTAAAGCCCATATATCTTCTTCATCTCCTTTTACAAAATGGCTAATAATCAAATTGTCATCCTGATATGTTAATCGTTCTGCTACCCCATTTCTATAATAAAACAGACCATCGCTATAGGCAACATAGAAGTCATTTAAATTCTTAGCAATATTGGCAATGCTACGCTTTTGGCGTAATAGCATTCCAGATAGGGCTTCGTCTGTAGCGGAAATTATCGAATAATTTTCGGACGGGAAGAAATCAAAAGATTCATGATTTTTGCTATGTGCTGTTATTTCTGCCCCTTCAATTTTAGAAATTAAATAGAGAGAGTCATTTATTTTACTGATATTTTTTATGTTAAAAAGTTGGGAATTTTCTGTTTCGAAATTGGCTAAGTTCAGCCATTGCTTTGAGGGGAAAAGATATACTATTTGTTCATTTTGATTGTGATGCAGGTTTGTGATGCGCTCATTTACTTTAATTTTTCTGATTATTTTTCTTTCCACTACAGAAAATAAATATAGGGTGCTTTTATTATCCAGAATTAAGAGTTCCGTATCATTTATTTTTACTAAATCTAGTAAGAAGTTATTTTCTAAAGCTGAATTAAGCTCATCAAAAATCAGTATTTCTAAACTAGGGATAACTAAAATACCATTTTGTAATGTGCTGATGATATAATTGCCTTCAGTGTCTTTCAAGAGGGAAGAGATGGCGTATTCCTGCAGAAAGGGTTTTTCTGAAACAAGTTCAAAGTCTTTTGTGAAGCAAAAAAGTCCGGCATAGCTGCCTATCCAGAAAAATCCTGTACTTTCATCAAAATAGATGGACTGCGGAATGAGTTCAGGCAAGCCTCTTATTTTTTTATCGAGGGCTTTATCGCCATTTAAAAACTTAATAGTTAATTCATTTTCAGTATTTAAACCCAATGCATAAAGTTCATTGCCATTTTTATACTGAAAAATGCGTTTTTTTAAGTTGCCTTCAAATTGACTAATAAAATTTAGACCGTTTTCACCTTGTTTAAATAGTTTTGTACTTACAGAAAAGTACAGACTGGAATCATGAATAAGTAGATTATAAATGAAATATTGTTTTAATGAATCGGGTAGTTCTATAGCGATTTTAGATTGAGTTGATTTAGTTTCAATTTCCGATGAAGCGTAAGGAATGATTCTAATATCCTTATCAGAGGTTACATATATATCTGGAAATAAACTAACATCAAAGGTGATGAGGCCGTCAGTGGAATAGTTGTTGAAGTTAGTAAAGAGTTTAATTTGCTGATTTTCAAAATAGAAGATTTGACCTGTGAAATTTTGAAACCATATTCTTCCTGTTTTATCTTCTTTAAAAGAAGAAAATTCAGATTGGTACTTTTCAACTTTATAACGCTGAAAATCTGTACCGTCAAATTTGAATAAGCCTTGATCTGTACCTACCCATAAAACACTATTTTTATCCTGATGTAAATCGTAAATAGTTTTGACATTGAAATCATATAGTTCACCCAAATCAAAAGCATGAGGAGATTGCGCCCAGATTTGTGTGCATAAAAAATAATATACTATAACAAGAAAGATTCTCATTTCGGAAATTAAACCCTTTTACTCGCAAATATAATTCTTCAAAAAATTATAATTAGATTTTGAGTTTTTATTGATATTTGCATCAATATATAGTTTTTTCCTAATAATAGAGCATTTAATCAGAAAATATAGATAATTCTCATTGGCGATCTTGAAACTCACCTCCTTTAAAAAGTTATATTTATAATAAGGTATCTTTCTTTAGAGTTTATCCCTCAAAAACTCAGCAGTATAATTATCCTTGAGCTTTGCCATTTCCTCCGGTAGCCCTTCAAAAACTACTTTTCCGCCTTTTTCACCACCCTCTGGGCCTAAGTCAATTATCCAGTCCGCAGTTTTGATGACTTCCATGTTATGTTCAATGATAATCACTGAATTTCCCTGCTCGATTAAAGCATTAATAGATTCTAATAATTTTTTGATGTCATGGAAATGCAAACCAGTGGTAGGCTCATCAAAAATAAAGAGGTTATGATCATTCTTTAAGCTTCCTCCTTTTCCTAAATAGGAAGCCAATTTCACTCGTTGCGCTTCTCCACCACTTAATGAATTTGAAGATTGCCCCAGACGGATATAACCTAAACCCACATCAAAAAGCGGCTGCAGTTTATTAATGATTGGATTGTTTCCAGCAAAGAATTCCAGACTTTCTTCTACCGTCATATCCAAAACATCCGCTATATTTTTCCCCTGATAGTTGATTTCAAGAATCTCATTTTTGAATCGCTGCCCTTTACAGCTTTCGCAGGTCAGTTCGATGTCTGCCATAAATTGCATCTCAATCTTTTGGATGCCTTCTCCTTGACACATTTCGCATCTTCCGCCATCCACATTAAAACTGAAAAAGGCAGGCTTATAACCTCTCTGTTTGGCTAAAGTCTGATCAGAAAATAGCTGACGAATGGCATCATAGGCTTTCACGTATGTCACTGGGTTGGAGCGTGAAGATTTTCCAATCGGATTCTGATCCACAAATTCAATGGATTTAACTTTCTTATAATCACCATCTAGTTTTTCAAATTTCCCTGTAGCTTCACTGCTTCCTTGTCCAATCATTTTGGCTAAAGCCGGATTCAGTATTTTCTTAATTAAAGTGGATTTCCCAGATCCACTTACTCCCGTAACTACGGTCAAAACCTCCAGAGGAATTTTCACTTCCTTAATATTGAGGTTATTTTCTTTAGCACCTTTGATGGAGATACTATTTTTCCATTTTCTTCTGCTTTTGGGAACTGCTACCTCATTGCTGCCATTCAAGAATCTAGCTGTATGGGTATTATCAGCCTTTTTTAATTCATCTAGATTTCCTTGGAAAACTAAATTTCCTCCATGAACTCCAGCATCTGGCCCAATATCAATAATCTCATCAGCTTCCAGCATTACTTCTTCCTCATGCTCCACTACGATGACAGTATTCCCCATATCTCGTAATGATTTCAATACCTTAACTAGGCGTGCTGTATCTCTTGGATGCAAACCAATCGAAGGTTCATCCAAAATATACATCGACCCCACCAAAGCACTGCCCAAGGACGTAGCCAATTTTATTCGCTGAAATTCACCGCCAGACAGTGAGGATGTTAGTCTATTGAGTGTAAGATAACTTAAACCCACTTCCATCAGGTATTCCAATCGGTTATTGATTTCCTTTAGGATTCTGCCCGCTATTTTTTGTTCGTTTTCGGAAAGTTTAATAGTATCGAAAAACTCAATTAACTTATCAATTGGTTTTAATACTAAATCGATTATCGAAGCATCATTTATTTTTACATAACCAGCATCTTTCCTCAATCTTGTACCTTTGCAATCAGGGCAAACGGTTCTTCCTCTATAGCGAGAAAGCATTACCCGATATTGAATTTTATGCATTTTCGATTGCAAATGATCGAAGAAGTCATTCAATCCTTTAAAGTATTTGTTGCCGTCCCAAAGCAATTGATATTCCTTTTCAGAAAGTTCTTCAATTGGTCTATGTATGGGGAAATCAAATTCAATTCCATGCTTCAATAAAGGTTCTGCCCATTTCTTCATGGTTTCTCCTTTCCAAGGAGCTAGGGCTCCTTCATAAACTGAGAGTGTTTTATCAGGAATTACTAAATCCTCATCTATTCCTAAAACCTTTCCAAATCCTTCACAAGTTCTACAGGCTCCATAAGGATTATTGAAGCTAAATAAATTGATGGAGGGTTCTTCAAATTGAATCCCGTCTAGTTCAAATCGATCATTGAATGCTTTTTTACCATCCGATTCCACATAATCAATGATACATTCACCATGCCCTTCGAAAAAAGCGGTTTGAATGGAATCTGCTATTCTGAACTGATTGTCTTCATCCTCTTTCTGAACAGAAGTTCTGTCAATCAGAATAAATAAATCTTTCCTTTTTAAGGATTGATTCTCCTCTGTGATATCTTCTATCTGTAAAACATCCTCTTTATGAATAACCCTAGTGTACCCTTTACTTAGAAGTAATTCCAGTTCTTGTTGCAAAGTTCTACCTTTTGGCACAATCAAAGGTGCCAACACCATAAAGCGTTCTCCTTCTTTATGTTCATGGATTTCATCTAAAATGCTGGTGACTGTATCTCTAGTAACTTTTTTTCCAGTTTTTGGAGAGTAGGTAACTCCGATTCTAGCGAAAAGGAGTTTCATATAATCATAAATCTCTGTGGTTGTGCCAACAGTAGATCTTGGATTTCGAGTATTGACTTTCTGTTCTATGGCAATAGCAGGAGAAACGCCTCTTATATAATCAACCTCCGGTTTTTCCATTCTGCCCAAAAATTGTCGGGCGTAGGAACTTAGACTTTCTACATACATTCTTTGTCCTTCGGCAAATAAAGTGTCAAAAGCCAAGGATGATTTTCCTGAACCAGAAAGCCCTGTAACAACTACTAATTTATTTCTAGGAATGGCAACGCTAAGATTTTTTAAATTATTAACCCGAGCGCCTTTTATAATGATATATTTTTTAGGGTCAAGATTTTCAAAATCAACTTGACCGTTTGGTTTTTCGACTACTTCCATAAGTTTACAAAGATAAAAGGCTAACCCGAGAAAAAGGAATTTGTTGTCTAGAGAAAAAAAATTAAAATAATTTAAAATATATGACCCAATTAAGAAAAAGTTGGTGTGAACCATGATATAAGAAAAAACTATATCTAAACAATTATGAAAAATTTAAAAAATCAAAAATTATGGGCAGCACTTATCGTCATGATAAGTATAATGTGGAGTTGCGAAGTAACAGAAGAAAATAATCCACCAAACGCAGTTGCTACTTCCGAGGTGCGAGTTGAATTAGGAACAACCACTACGCTTGATGGAAGTGCTTCAAGTGATGTGGATGGCGATGATTTAACCTATGAATGGAGTTTGGTAGATGCGCCAGGGCCAAATTTGGACAATTTGTCTAATTCAAATTCTGCAGTTGCGCAATTTCAACCTATTGCAGCTGGTAATTTTACATTTCAACTCACAGTAAGCGATCCAGCTGGAGCTTCTGATACTGATGAAGTAACTATTGAAGTTTTCGCACCAGCGAATGAGTCTCCTAGTGCAGTGATTTTGGATGAAAATGGAGATGAATTCTCAAATGCAAATGATAATTTCACTTTCAATGTTGGTTCAGAACTGATTTTAAATGGTGAGGCTTCATCTGATCCTGACGGAGATGCTATTACTTATGAATGGGCTGTTGAAAATGCTCCTACTGGAAGTGCTGTCACTTTTAGTGCTCCTGAAAGTGTTAACACTACCATGGTGGTTGATTTGCCTGGAGAATATAGTATAAGTTTAACAGTTCGTGATGGAGAAGGTGGTGAAAACAAGGCTCAAATTACACTTGAAGCGGAGGTTGCACCGGTAATAATTGATGCTAGCATTGAGGAAAATACCACTTTGGAAAATATTTATGATGACCCTAGTTTACCGGACTATAGAGTTGTAGCTAATATTAATGTTATTGCTGATTTGATAATAGAACCTGGAGTTGTAATTGAATTTGAAAATAATATTGGGATGTCTGTTCAAGGTGAAGGTTCTGTTAATGCTGTTGGAACAGATTCTGAAAATATAGTCTTTACTGGAGTTCAAAAGGTTTCAGGATTTTGGAAAGGAATCAATATTCAGTCTAATAGTGTAGATAATGTTTTCAATCATACAATCGTAGAATATGGAGGGAGTGAAGGCTTTGATGGAGCAGACTTATTAGCTAATATTATGGTTCATCAAGCTGCAAGGGTAGAAATTGAGAACTCAATCTTGAGAAACAGTGCAGGTAGTGGTTTATATTTAAGAAACGATCAAGTAGAAGTTCCAACTTTTAATAATAATACATTAACTGACAATAATTACCCAGCATCCTCTTTACTTACAAAATTTCATTTATTAGGATCAAATAGTTCATATAGCGGTAATACGAACGATTATATAAATGGGGTAGACGATAATTTAGAACAAGCAGTAACATGGCAATCTTTGGATGTTCCTTATAGACTTCCAGGAACAATAATAGGGATCCTATCTGAACTAACAATTGAAGCAGGAGCTAGATTTATTGGAGCTTCTCAGGCAGGTTTACAAGTTTACCAGGAGGGGGCATTAATTGCAATAGGAACTGAACAGGACAACATTTCTTTTTATGGAGAGGAAGATGTAAGAGGATTTTGGAGAGGTATTAGTATTGAAACTAACAATACTTCAAATGAATTAACTCATGTTAATGTTTCTAATGGTGGAGAATCAGGCTTTGATGGAGCGGACGTTAAAGGAAATGTTATAATGGATGATTTCGGTAGACTTAAGATAAACAATACGACCTTAACCAAGTCTGGTGGAGCTGGAATTGCTTTAAGAAGCGAGGATAACGTTATTTCTGAATTCAATAATAATGTTATTTCAGATAACGAAACGGCAGTTAATTGTATCCTTAATCACTTTGGATTTTTTGATGAAGCTTCCGATTTAACAGGTAATGATAATGATTATGTTTCAGCTTTCACTTCGGGTGGTGTTTCAAATAATCAAACTTGGAATAAGCTTTCTGTCCCTTACAGATTATTGCCTAATTATTTCTCTCAAATAAGCGGTAATATAACTATTGCTCCTGGCGCAGAAATTGTCGGAAGAGAGAATTCTGGGTTAATTGTTGTCTCAGGAGCTTCTCTAAGTGCAGTAGGAACAACTGATGAAAGAATTATATTTAGAGGGCAAGAAAATGTTACAGGATATTGGAGAGGGTTAAGATTTCTTTCAAATACCACTAGTAATATTTTAGAGTTTGTAAATGTTTCTAATGGCGGTAGTGATGGTTTTGATGGTGCAGATAGAAAAGCAAATGTTGAAGTAGGAGGAAGTAATGCAAGATGCCAATTTGTTGAATGTAATATAAATGATAGTGGCGGTTATGGAATAAGAATTCAAAGTGGTGGTACTTATACGATTTCTTCAACCAATTTTAGTGGAAATCAACAAACTGGAAATGCTGAAGGCGGAGGTGTTCAAAATGATAATCTTTAATTAATTAGCTTGATTAACACAGGGCAATTCAAATTGCCTTGTGTTTTATCAAAATTTAAAATCATGGAAAAAATAAAAATAATTATTATAGTAGTTATCATGCTTTTTGCAATTGAAAGCATAGCACAAGATGGAGGTGGTGAGCCAGTTTACCAAAAAGGAGATAATTTATTCAATCCTGGTATTGGTCTAGGCTATTATGGATATGGCTTGCTTGGCAATCAAACCTATAGCTTACCAGCGCTTACAGCCAATTATGAAATAGGAATTCATGAATATTTTGGAATTGGTCCATATGTAGGTTATAAAAGCTGGAGATATTCTTATCTCAACAACGATTATGGTTTTAACATAATTGCTTTTGGTGCTAGGGGTTCTTTTCATTACAGTACTTTACTTAAAGAAGAACTGGATGTAGACATAGATGACTCTAAATGGGATTTATACATTTTAGCCAATTTTGGCTTTGAGGTATTTACCTATACAGGAGATACAAATTTCGAAGGAGATGTTGATTTTGTGTTCTTAAGGCCAGCCTTAGGAGTGCGTTATTACTTTAGCGATAATTTCGCCATGTTTGGTGAAGGAGGAAGAGGAGCCTTAAGCTATTTAACATTAGGTTTAACCCTGAAAATGTAATTAATTATCCAAGCGAGACCTAAACAAAACAGGTGTTTGTTTAGGTGTTGTTTTTTCATTTTAAGCCGTAAAGCCGTTTCCATTGGAGACGGTTTTTTTATGACTTAGTCCGTAACTTTTTAAAGGGTAGCTAACGCCTGGTTTAGAGAGTAATAAAAGTAACAGATCTTTCGCTATGTTCTATTGCTGTATTTGCTTCAGGCAAAGCTACATATGACCTTGATTTAAAACTTGTTCTTGAAATCTCTTTCAAGCTAGTTGAGTCAATAGTCAATAATTCTTTTGATCCTTCGATTATTATATTATCATCTAAAGCATAGGCTAACTTAGGGCTGTTAATGTTAAAAGAAGTGGGTTGTTTATTTCTTAATATTTCTACTTTCCCATCAAAGAAAAATAAAATATCATTTTTCAACCAAACAGAATTTTTTGGGAGCTCCTTTTTGCTTTTTGAGTCAATTAATTCAGCAGTTGAAAGGTCGTAGTATATTAATCCATCTTTATTGTAATCAACTAAGTAATTTTCCTCATATTGAAATTCAACTAAAGCTTGATCTCTATCAGTCTTAATCTTATCTACCTGCTTCGAGATTTTACCAGAATCAATATTTAACCAAGTAAGAGAATATTGGCTTTTAAGTCCCATCCCTTTAAATTTCAGAATTAACTGATTATTTACAAGGCTCATCTGAGTCATTTCCGTATTGATTCCTACAATTTTCTCAGATGTCCAAACAATATCGCCTGTAAGTAGATCTATTTTTTGAATATGTTTGTCATTTCCATACGTCCAAGGTTCACCCTGCACCATTCCCACTGAATAATAAGCAAATCCGTCTGCGATAATAGGAGGTATGTAGGCCACCACTGGAGATGTACTAACTTCTTGTCCTGGTGCATAAGTGGCTGACGCTCCATCAAATAATTTACTGAATTTCATCACTCTCTCTTGGTCAATATTCATTCCTAAGCTTTTGCCTGTTTGTAAATCAAAAATTTCCATCCCAAAATAATCTAGTAATAATCGGTCTCCCACTACGTAGCTACGGTTTGGTTTGTAATTACCACTATAATTTGTTTCCCAAATGAGTTCTCCAGTGCTTGCATTAACATTAAAAATTACCTTTTTAGCAAAAGTTTTGTTGAAACCAGTTGCATAGGCATTTGCAAGAACAATGGAATTTTGTTCAGGGTGATAAATAGCTTCGGCTATACCTGAAGGGAAATCAACCTGATTCCACTTTATGACTCCTGATATTACATCAAAGAATAAAACGCCTTCTCTTGCGACTATAAGCATAGCATTTAATTCATCTAGCGGGTGAATGCATGTTTTTAAGGTTGTGCTATTCAATACTACACTGCCTTGTCTTTTTCCTTCCATTCGTAAATTTTGAACTTCAACATCATTTCCGGTACGGATTTTTTTATCTTCTGGTCCTGCCACTAACATTACTGATTTTACAAATTCTTCAGCATAAGAAACACCTAAGGTAATGGTATCTAGCTGGTAGATTTGCTCACCACTACTTAAATCATAACCTTTTATAATAGTGGTATCGCTACTATATTCAAATGAAACAGCCCTGTTTATTGCTCCAAATATCAGCATACTAGTGCCTCCAATATCTTTCGCATTTTGAAGCCCTGATTTTGCGGGATTGATTAATTTAGTTTCTAATACTATTTCTTTGGAGCTATTATTAAGGATAGTGTAGTTATTTGATCCTTGAGCTAAAGTGTAACGGTTATCTTCGCTTAAAGTCAAATTATCAACTACATGAGAGATTTCAATTTCTTGCGAAAATGAGAAAGTAATTTTTAGTACAAATAATAATAGGAGTATTGATTTATACATGATTTTTAGTTTAAGTTTATCAAATATATAAATAAAAAATGATTAAATATAATAATAATTATTATTAATATATTAATCCGTTTAAAATAAATAATATCATGATCTTAATTTTAGGATGTTGAAACAGTACAGTTAGTTTGTAGTATAGCTTCCCTATAACTCCTGCTATAGACCTAAACCCTCCTTTTATCAAATTTTCGTTTCACATCCTATCATAAAAGTGTAGTTTAAAATTTCATTTTCTAAAATCACTTATTATGAGGAAATTATATTCAAGTTTTAGTCTTTTGATTCTTTGTCTATCATCGACCTTAGCACAAGAATTAGGTGAGTTAAGCATCCAAAAAATTATGCGTGATCCTGCTTGGATTGGTTATTCTCCCGATAATTTTTATTGGGGAGAAAATGACAGTCAACTCTTTTTCAATTGGAATCCTGATAATAATCCTGAAGACTCGCTTTATGCTTATGTTTTTAGTGAAGATGAAATAATTCCAATTAGTCATGAGCAAGAAATGACTTATCCTGAAAGAAATGGGGTTTATAATGAAGCTAAAACAGAAAAGTTATTCCTAAGAAATGGAAATCTATATTTAGCAAATATCAATTCTGGAGAGATGGAAACCTTAATTGAAAGTTCGCAAAGTATCTCCAATGCGGGCTTTTTATCCAGTGAAGGAAAAATATTTTATGTAGTGAATAATAATATTTTTTGCTGGGACAGGGGAACAGGAAAAACCAGACAATTGATTGAATTTAGCAAGGAAGCAGAACCTAAAGAAAAATCAGCTCAAAAACCTGAGGAAATGGATTGGTTAAGTAAACAGCAGATTGAATTAATTAGTGTGCTAAAGGAAAAGAGGGAGAAAGAAGAGAAGTCTGATGAATACAAAAAATCTATAAAAGCAAGTGGAATCCCAACGGTTTATTTAAATGGTAAAAGGCTAATTGAGTCCAATATAAGTCCGGATGGGAATTATGTGATTTATAGATTGTACGTTTCGCCTAATGGAAATGGGAATACAATAGTGCCGAATTATGTGACCGAATCCGGTTATACTGAAGATCTGAATGCACGCTCAAAAGTTGGGGGTGAACAAGCTTATATGGAATTGGGAATTTATAATTTGAAGACAAGTGAAAATGTAATGGTGAATATAGATGAGGTGGAGGGTTTAAATCAAGTTCCTGAATTCTGGAGTGATTATCCTGATAGGAAAGAAGAGGATTTTGAAAGCAGAAAAATGATTTTCCAATCGCCTTTATTTTCTGATGACAGTAAGTTCACCGTCATAGATGCACGGGCTACAGACAATAAAGACAGATGGCTATTTTTATTAAATCCTGAAACGGCCGAATTGGAATTGATTGATAGACAAAGAGATGAAGCATGGATTTCAGGTCCGGGAGTAGGCTATGCTTGGGGCGGTTCTACTAAAGGATTTTTGGCAGACAATAAAACCCTTTATTTCCAATCGGAAGAAAGTGGTTACAGCCATCTCTATACAATAGATTTGAGCAAAACTAAAAAGAAGAAAAAACAACTGACTAAAGGCGATTTTGAAATTTATGATGTGAATTTATCCAATGATAAAAGCCATTTCTATTTCTTAGCCAATCCAGAAAGTCCGGGAATTCGAAATTTATATAAAATGCCGGTAAGTGGTGGTGAAATGCAGCAACTGACTTCTGTTAAAGGCGGAATGGAATATGCGCTTTCTCCTGATGAGAGCAAAATAGCTTTAAGAAAAAGTACCGCAACTCAGCCTTGGGAATTGTATATAGTGGATAATCAACCAAATGCGGATGCCAAAAGAATTACTAATTCCATTTCTGATGAATTTAAATCTTATGAATGGAGAACTCCCGAATATATTACTTTTGATGCCAAAGATGGAGCGGAAGTTCATGCGAGACTTTATCAGCCAGAGGGAGGAAGCAATGGAAAACCTGCTGTGATTTTCGTACATGGTGCCGGCTATTTGCAAAATGCCCATCAGTGGTGGAGTTCTTATTTCAGAGAGTATATGTTCCATAATTTATTGGCTGATAATGGCTATACCGTTTTGGATATTGATTATAGAGGAAGTGCTGGTTATGGCAGAGATTGGAGAACGGGCATCTATCGCCACATGGGAGGCAAAGATTTAAGTGACCAGGTTGATGGGGCCAATTATTTAGTCAATGAATTAGGAGTTGATGGGAATAATATCGGAATCTATGGAGGTTCTTATGGCGGCTTTATCACATTAATGGCGCTTTTCAATGAAGCAGAAACTTTCAAATCGGGTGCAGCACTTCGTTCTGTTACCGATTGGGCGCATTATAATCATGGTTATACCAGCAATATTTTAAACACTCCAGTGGATGATCCTATTGCCTACGAAAGAAGTTCCCCAATATATTTTGCAGAAGGCTTGGAAGGAAATCTATTAATTTGTCATGGAATGGTGGATACCAATGTGCATTTCCAGGATGTGGTTAGATTATCGCAAAGATTGATAGAATTAGGAAAAGAAAATTGGGAAATGGCCCTATATCCTGTTGAAAATCACGGTTTCGTAGAGCCTAGCAGTTGGGCAGATGAGTATAGAAGGATTTTTAAGCTTTTTGAGGATACTTTGAAAGAGTGATAGGTATTAAGTTTTAGGTAATAAGTAACAGGGCATTTCAGTTGGGAGGTCCTTTTTTTTAGCCCCCCAACCCCCATAGGGGGAGTTTTTGCACGGAAATAGGTTCTGTGCGTATTCCCACTTTGGGGGCTAGGGGGCTTTATTTCTTCCTCCTTTTATCCTTAGGTCTATTCCCAAAAGCCTTATCCCTTGCTTTTCCGCTCAAATTTTTCTTTTTCTTTTCATGAAAGGCTCCTTGAAAGTCGGGATTGTCTAAATGCTTTTGTCTGTCAATTTCCAATGCCATGTCTTTCTTTTCTTTAGGCATGGTTTCCATTAATTCTACTTCTTTGGGAAGTTCCTCAACGGTAATTTTTTTACTGATCAATTCCTCAATTTTTCCAATGTGATAGATGTCAGGTGGATCCACAAAACTGATGGCTATGCCATGATGTTCGGCTCTGCCTGTTCTCCCAATTCTGTGTACATATTCTTCATATTTATTGGGCACCTCAAAATTGATCACATGACTGATTTCATCTACATCAATTCCTCTGGCACTTACATCGGTACTGACCAAAACTTTAATATTTCCTTCTTTAAAATCCTTAATCGCATTAATCCGGGTAGATTGTGCTTTATTGGCGTGGATAACGCGAGAGTCTTTTGTGATTTTCCGTTCAACAAAATTGAAAACATTATTGGCATTGGTACGAGTTCTAACGAAAACCAAGACCTTGCTAAATTCTTCTTTGTCGAGCAAATACTTCAACAAATTGATTTTAGTTAGGAAGTTTGGGACATGATATAAAGACTGCTCAATTAACTCAGCAGTCATATTTTCAGGCGTAACTTCTACCTTTTCAGGAAAATCAGTAAACTCATAAGCGTATTTTTCGACCTTTTCAGGGAAAGTGGCAGAGAAAAACAGATTTTGCTTTTTCATCGGTAAAAGTTCCAGCACTTTGCGAATTTGTGGCATAAAGCCCATATCCATCATGCGGTCGGCTTCATCCAAAACAAAAGTTTTAACTAATTTAGTTTTCAGAACGCCTGCATTGTAAATGTCTAATAATCTGCCTGGAGTGGCTACAATAATATCACATCCTTGGGCAACTTCCTCTGCTTGTTTCTTTGGACCAATGCCACCGTAAAGACAAACCGTTCGTAAATCAGTATATTTTCCTAATTCCAAAATATTTTCATAAACCTGCATGGCCAATTCACGGGTAGGCGCTAAAATCAATGCTCTTGGATCATGACCTTGTGCATATTTTAGTTTCATTAACATAGGGAGTACAAAAGCAGCAGTTTTACCTGTTCCTGTTTGGGCTATACCTATTACATCATGTCCGTTTAATATTCTTGGAATGGCTTTAATCTGGATTTCAGATGGTTTCTGATAACCCAAATCATCAATTGCGTTGAATAATTGTTTGTTGAGTTTAAAATCTTGAAAGGATGCGGTATCTTGCGACATGAAGTCTGTTATTTAGAAAAAAATCAACTGAAATATGAAAACCATTCTGATTGTCAATGCAAATATAGTAAATGAAGGGCGAATTCAGCAGTTAGATGTGCTGATGAAAAACGGTCGCTTCGAAAAAATTGCTTCTAGCATCAATGCTGAGGAGGCAAATGAAGTTATAGATGCCAATGGAAAATATCTTTTACCCGGCTTAATTGATGATCAGGTGCATTTTCGTGAACCGGGCTTAACCCGCAAAGCCAATATTTTCACTGAATCAAGAGCAGCAGTGGCAGGCGGAATTACTTCCTTTATGGAAATGCCGAATACAGTTCCCAATGCCTTGACTCAGGAATTATTGGAAGATAAATATCAGATTGCGGCTAAAAATTCAATTGCCAATTATTCTTTCTTCATGGGAGCAAGCAATGATAATATTGAGGAAGTTTTAAAAACAAATCCCAGAAAAGTTTGTGGAGTGAAAGTTTTCATGGGAAGCTCCACTGGAAATATGTTGGTAGATAATGAGCAAACCCTCAATAATATTTTCTCTAAAGTCCCAATGTTGATTGCCACGCATTGTGAAGATGAAGCTACCATCAGAGCCAATACCGAAAAATTCAAAAAGGAATACGGAGAGGATGTTCCAATGGAAATGCATCCCATAATCCGTTCTGAAGAAGCTTGCTATTTATCTTCTTCCTTGGCAGTAAAATTGGCAAAAGAACACGGCTCCAGATTGCATGTTTTACATATTTCTACTGGAAAAGAAACTGAATTATTTGACAACAGTATCCCACTTGAGAAGAAAAAGATAACAGCAGAAGCCTGTGTGCACCATTTATGGTTTTCTGATGAAGATTATAAAGAAAAGGGTACTTTAATTAAATGGAACCCGGCTGTAAAAACCGCAAAAGACAGAGAAACCATTTTTCAAGCATTGTTAGATGATAAAATTGATGTCTTGGCAACGGATCACGCACCTCACACTTTAGAAGAAAAACAAAATAAGTATTTCTCAGCGCCATCAGGTGGGCCTTTGGTTCAGCACAATCTAATGGCACTTTTAGATTTTTATAAACAAGGAAAAATCAGCTTGGAGAAAATTGTTGAAAAAGCTTCTCATAATGTAGCCACACTATTTAGAATTGAGGATAGAGGCTATATCCGTGAAGGCTATCATGCAGATTGTGTTTTGGTAGATTTAGAAAAAGATTATACCGTTACCAAAAACAATATTTTAGCCAAATGCGGTTGGTCTCCTTTTGAAGGGCATACTTTTCCTTCTTCTGTTCACAGCACCTTTGTAAATGGAAGGAAAGTTTATGAAAATGGGGGAATTATTGAGGCTGGAGTGGGGGAGAGGATGTTGTTTAAGGTATAGGTTTTTTTAATACAAAAACCCAAATAACCACAAAGGAATCGATTTATCTGTCCCGAATTTGATATTATCCGCTGCGATGAATGAATTTGGAACTCCCTTAATTTGTTGGCTGGTTTTATTAGGCCCGCCTATTTCAAAAATATATTGATCATCCACCATGAAATCGCCATATTTTGGAGCTGTGACGAAATGTTTTACACCTAACTGATTCAGGAAAAATGTTTCTCTTAGATTACCTGGATTTGGTTGGTCGGTGAATGAAAAAGCCAGATTTGTATTGTTTAAATAAATTTTTTCTGGCTTTTGTAGAAAACTCATACCTTTTACCTCCTTTTTTAATAAGAGAATTATGTCTGCTTTGGCCAATAAATCCAACATTTTCAAAACACTGTTTCTAGATGTATCCAGTTTTATGGCTAGTTCAGAAATATTGGGTGTAAATGGCACAATCTGACTAATAATAAACAGCAATTTTTCCATCTTTCTTAAACTGCTATAGGAGATGTCTTCAAATGGGGCAATGTCCATTTCAATCACAACCCGTATTATTTCTTGTAATCGGGATTTGTAGCTTTGCTTATCTTCCCTATAGAATGGAAAATAGCCAAACTCCAAATATTTACCGAAAGCGGGTAGTATATTGATGCTGTCAGTTATTTGTGTGCTAATTTCTTGATGGTTATTGATGAGTTCTTTTAGTGAATAAGTTTTAAAATCCTTTTTGTATTCTAATTTCAGAAATTCTCTAAATGATAAACCTGATAAATGAAATGCACTAGCCCTTCTGGATAAATCAGCTTGTGCTTTATCTATTTCTAAAATGGATGAGCCTGTTACATAAAAGTGAGCATCATCTAATTGGTCATAAGCCATTTTGATATCTTTTGACCAATATTCATAACGATGAACCTCATCGAGATAAAAACTTCGATATCCTTTTTCATATAAAGACTCCAGTAGAATGATTAATCTGTTTTCTTCAAAATAAAAGTCATCTAAACTAAAATAGATGGAATCTTGAGGTTGTTCCATCACCTTTTGTAATAAGAGCGTAGTTTTCCCTGACCCTCTATGCCCTAAAATTAAAATTAATCGCTGGCTCCAATCAATTTCATGATATAGGTAGCGCCTAAATTCAGGGATATTGGATTTTAATTTTTTCTGAAAGTGCTTTATTATCCTATTCATTTGGATTATGTTTATTGTATAGTACAAATATACTAATTGTTAAATATAAACAACAATATATATAATTGTTTTATGTATTTAACAAAAGTAAAAATGTTAAATAAAAACAACAAAAAGGAATTTTAAGTCTATTGACTACCTAGCTCAGGGAGCCAGCTTCAAAAAGAAGCTCATAAAGTGTTGACTGAATATGAAGTCATGGAAAAGCTGGAAAATTTCCAGCCAATTCTAGTTGGAACTATTCCGATCGGCATAGCTATAAAAGATAGCGATTTAGATATAGTTTGTTCATTTGAAGATAAGCAGGTGTTTAAAGAAGAAGTCCAGAAACATTTTGCTAATTATCCTAGATTTTCAGTGGTGCAAAAAATATTTCAGGACGAGCCTACAATAATTGCTAGGTTTAAGTTGGACATTTTTCCAGTAGAAATATTCGCGCAAAGTGTGCCTTCCAATCAGCAAATAGCTTTTCAGCACATGCTGATTGAATATGAAGTCTTAATTAATAAAGGTGAAGGGTTCAGAAAAGAAGTCATCCGCTTAAAGGAATCGGGCATGAAAACAGAACCTGCATTTGCTCAATTATTAAATATGAAAGGCGATCCTTACCAAGCGCTTTTGAATTATGGAATACAACAGAAAATCATTTGATATCACTTAAATTTAAGTTATCATGAGGTATGAAGAGAATAACAGTATTCTGTGGTTCAAGCGTAGGTAAAAACGGAAAATACAGAGAAGAAGCCTTTCTTTTAGGTAAAATCTTAGCTCAAAAAAATATAGGGGTAGTTTATGGTGGAGCCAAAATTGGCTTAATGGGTGCTGTGGCGGATGGTGCATTAAGCGAAAAGGGAGAAGTAATTGGTGTCATACCTGATTTTTTGCAAACCAAAGAAGTAGCTCACAATGAGCTAACAGAAATGATAGTAGTCGGATCAATGCATGAAAGAAAACTCAAAATGCATGATTTGGCAGATGGATTTATTGCACTGCCTGGTGGATTTGGCACTATGGAAGAACTCTTTGAAATCCTAACATGGGGACAATTGGGCTTGCATAAAAAACCAGTTGGCTTATTGAATATGGAAAATTTCTATCAGCCTCTTTTGGATATGCTTTCTCAAATGACAGAACAAAATTTTTTGAAAGACATTAACAGAGAAATGCTCTTGAGCGATAATACTATTGATAATTTGTTAACTAAGATGGAGCAATATCAAGCACCGGAAACCCCAAAATGGCTACTGGAGTCAGAAACCTAATAGGGTAAATTAGTTAACCACTTATAGATTCTTCACAAAAACCCAGATAAATCCATTTGTATATTCTTTAATTTGTATCATTTTATTTAGATTTAAGGCGAATTTTCAAACAACGTCTAAAAATTATGAGCTTCAAACTCCCCATCAATCAAATCACTTACAGTTTAATTTCTTTAATTTTCTTATTTTCTTGTAGTAAAAATCCTGAGAATAAAGAAGAGGTGTCCTCATTAGATTTTTCAGAAGAAATCGCAAAAGAAGTCAGTTATGTCACCAATGGTGAAGTTCATTTCTATGATGAAGTTCAGGTGATTTTTAATAATCCTGTAATTGAAGAAAATGAAATTGAAAGCAGTCCTTCTGATGTTTTCAGTTTTGATCCATCGGTGAAAGGAAAAGCCGTATGGGTTAGCACCACGGTTTTAAAATTTGTTCCTGAGGGTGATCTACCAATGAGGGAAAAAATTGAAGGTGAACTCAACCTCCAAAAGCTTTCACAAGATTTTGCAGAAAGAAAACTTGAGGAATTAAATTTTGAATTAGTGGTGATAGGTCGTGAGATCAGTAGTCTAACGGGTAATATTGAACTAGTTGATAGAAACAATCCTAGAAAAGTAGTCTACAGTGGAGGATTATCATTTACTGAAAAAGCAACTCTTGAGTCTGTTGAACAAGCAACGGAAATTGAAGGGGGTGATATTAAACTCAGCTGGAGCCAAATTGATGACAAAAATTTCAAATTCACATCTAGCCCTATTGAGAGAAACGACAAGGATCAAGAATTCACTTTGGTAATTGACAAGAAAGACTTGGAGCTTTCTAATGGCTATTCGGAAGTTTTCAATATCGCTCCTATCACTCAAATGAAAATGACAAAGCTGTCAGCAGATGAGAGTGGTAAAAAGCCAAGGCTGAAATTAACTTTTTCTGATGATTTGGATATGGATCAGGACATAACAGGTCTAATTAACATATCTCCCAATGTGAAATTCTCCCCTAAGAAACTTGGAAAAGCGGTCATTCTTGACGGAGAGTTTAAATTTGGTAAAACCTATTCCATTACCGCGGAAAAAGGAATTAGAAGTAATTGGGGAACAAAAACAGAGACAAAAAAATCAGAGGAGATTAGCCTCTCCAATATTCAGCCTCAGATTGAGTTTGGATCTGACGGAATTTTTCTACCTTCTTCCAACAAAAGAAAAATCCAGTTTTATACCACCAATTTGAAAAGGGTTCATTTGGAAGTAAAAAAGGTATTTTCTAATAAGGTGGGTCAGTTTCTTGAAGCTGAGCAGCTCAAGAGTGAAAAAACAAGAAATAAAGCATATAATAATAATTATTCCAGCAATGTTGGAGTCATCATTAAAAACCAAACCATTGAATTAGAAGAGAAGAAGAATGAATGGGTGTTAAATGAATTTGACCTTTCTGATTTATTTTTCAATAATCAAGATGGGATTTTTTTATTGCGAATTAATTTTACTGCATCTGATGTAAGTATCCCAATTGAGAATAATAAATTGACTTACATACAGGATAAAGGACAGATTTATAAGCCCGTTTTTATTAGTGATTTAGGGATTACAGTTAAGGAAACTAATAATGGAACGCATATTTTCGCAACCGACTTAGTGACGGCTAAGCCGCTTTCTGGAGTAGATTTAAAATTATTGGATTATAATGGAAATGTACGAAAACGACTGACCACAGGCTCTAAAGGCCATATTTCAACAGGGAGTACTTACTTTTCTTATATATTGGCCGAGAAAGGCGATCAAATTACCGCCCTCAAAAAAGACGAAATGCAGTGGAGCACTTCTGGTTTTGATGTAGGGGGAACGTATTCAAATAGGGACAGAACCAAAGCATTTATTTATACGGAAAGAGGGGTGTATAGACCCGGAGATTCCATTCATGTGAGTGCTATAGTAAGAAATTCCAATAATACTTTCCCTCAAAATAATAAAGCTACTATCACAGTCCGTGATCCTGAGTATAAAATTATTCATGAAGCTACTAATCCACAATCTGATGATGGGCTTTTTGTATTTGGTTTTAAAACAGAGGATAATGCCCCAACAGGGAATTACTCTATCAGAATTAATGCAGGGGGCTCAACTTTCAGTGAAAACTTGAAAATAGAAACTGTGGTAGCCGAAAAGTTAAAGGTTATGGTAAAACCTGAAAAAAGTACTTTTAGCTGGACGGACAAAACCATGGATTTTGATATACAGTCAAAATATTTATTTGGTACACCAGCGGCTGATCTAAAAACTGAAGTTAATGTTGAAATTCTTCCATGGGAAATAAGCTTTCCAAAATATAAAGAGTTTAACTTCAGTAGGGCAGATGTTGAGTTTCAGCCTATGTCTCAAAATATTTTAAAATCAAAACTTGATGAGGAAGGACTGTTGAGCAGTAGTTGGGTCATTCCTGATTTAGGGAAAGTTCCATCTGCCTTAAAGGCAAAAGTAATTGCTAAAGTATTTGAAAGTGGAGGTCAGCCCAATGAGAATTATAATGTAGTCGAGCTTCACCGATACCCGAATTATGTAGGCTTGAAAGACCCAAGTGGTTATCATTATTATAAAACTGGTGAAGAGGTAAAATTTCCAGTTGTTTTGTTGGACGAGAAGGGGAATAAAATGAGCGGTAAAACCCTTCAATACAAAGTATATAGGAATGACAGTAGATGGTGGTATCAATACAACAATAGAAGAAATTATCAACTGAAATATAAGGAAGACAGTCAGACTTATTTAGAAAAAGAGGGGAAAATCACCACTTCAAAGAATATGGACTATATTAGTTTTATTCCTGAAGAAAAAGGTGAGTACCTGATAGAAGTGAGTGATGGAGGGAATGGACATATTAGTTCTTCATTCTTTAGCGCCTATCGATATGGCAGTGTTCCTGGTGGCGATTTAAACGAAGGGAATCTGGCTTTAAAATCTGACAAGGAAAAATATGCGCCTTCTGAAACCGCCAAAATAAAATTACCGAATCCTAAAGCTGGAAATGTGCTGGTCACTATAGAGCAAGGGCGTGATATGATCAATTGGTTTTGGGTAGATCCATCAGAGCAGTCTGGGGATGAGTTAGTGGTAGAAATCCCGATCAAGGAAAACATGGTGCCTAATGTTTATGCTACCGTATCCGTGATTCAACCTCATGATCAGACTCAAAATGACCGACCGATCCGAATGTTTGGGATTATTCCAATTATGGTGGAGGATCCTGATACTAAAATCGAATACAGTATTAGTATGGCAAAAGACTTAGTGCCAAATGAAGATTTTGAAGTGAATGTTAATACTGCAAATGGCAAAAAATCTCAATTTACAATTGCGGTGGTAGATGAAGGGCTACTAAGTCTGACACAATTCAGAACGCCAAATCCATGGGTTTCATTTTACAAAAAAATCGGTTTGCAAGTGAATTCTTATGATGTCTTTTCTCATGTCATCAGTGCCAATAAAAACGATGTATTCCAAACCTTTTCAATTGGAGGAGGCATTGAAATGGATTATAGAGAATCTCAAACTGATTTGAATGATGATACTAAGCGATTTAAACCGGTGAGCATGTTCAAGGGGCCATTCATGACAGATGCAAATGGAAAAGCAAGTGTGAAATTTCACATGCCTAATTACAATGGAGCCGTAAGGGTAATGGTGGTGGGAACCCAAAATGGAAGTTACGGTCATGCCGAAAAAACTGTCCCGGTTAAATCGGATATTATTATGCAGCCTACCATTCCTCGAATTTTAAAGCCTGGGGATGAATTCAACCTTCCTGTTGCTTTGTTCAAAGTAAATCCCAATGTTAAGTCTGCTAAATTCGATTTAAAAATTACGGGCCCATTAGAAATAATGGGTGGTGCTTCCAAGTCCGTTGATTTTAGCAATCAAGATGAAGCAGAAATCAATTTTAAAGTAAAAGTTAAAGAAGCAGTAGGGAAAGCCAACATTAGGATTGAAGGAGTTTCAGGAAATATTAAAGTAGAAAATGAAACTGATATTGCCATAACGCCTGCTGCAAGTCGGGTTTATGACAAGAAAACAGCGGATGTTAATGTTGGCAAAAGCATAGATGTGAGAGTTCCTAAAATAGGAATTGAAGGCACAAACTATGCTACTTTGGATATTAATATCTTCCCAAATATGGATTTTGAACACCGATTGAAATGGTTGATTCGATATCCGTATGGTTGTATTGAGCAAACGGTTTCTTCTGTCTTCCCTCAACTCTATTTAAAGAAAATGGGCTACTTTGGGAAGGAAGAATTCAGCGAGATTGATGAAAATATTAATGAGGGCATTAATCGTTTACAGCAATTTATGCTAAGCAATGGAAGTTTCTCTTACTGGCCCGGCAATTCCAAAGCTTCAGAATGGGGTACTAATTATGCAACGCATTACTTGATTGAAGCCAAAAATATGGGCTATTCAGTTCCTGATTTTATGTATGAAAATGCTGTAAATGCACTAAACAGACAATCTAACCAAAGAAGAGGTAAATTAAGCACTAGAGTGAACCGAGTTTTCATTTTAAGTTTGGCAAAGAAAAGACCAATTTCTGAAATGAATCTTTTAATGGAGAATGAACTTTCCAAAATGAATAATGCTGAAAGATGGATGTTGGCTGCTGCTTATCATCTTTCAGGAGTGGAAAATGTGAAAGATAAAATCATTGCCGAAGCTGGAACAGAAACCAAGGAATATGAGCCTTTCTCCTATAATTTTGGTTCCAAATATCGTGATGACGCCATTATTTTATATTGTGCCACCTTAATGGAAGATATGGAAACAGCCGAACTGATGGCGAAGCAAGTTGCAAAAGGATTATCCTCCAAAGACTATCTAAGCACTCAAAGTTCAGGCTATATGCTCTTAGCTTTAGGGCATTATTTTGATAAGGCAGGGATCGACCTAAGTGGTGGAAAAGTAATTAAAGGATCGGTTAAATTAGCAGATGGAAGCACGGTAGAATTTAATGAAGATGGAAGGTTCAGAATCCCAATTAAAAATAATTTCAACCAAAATATCAGTATTAACTTAAATGATGATTCAAATGTAGATAAGGTATATGCTGCCCTTTCATGGACAGGTATTCCTCTGAAAGACGAAGGAGCAAGCGAAGAAAAGAATATATCCTTAAAAGTTGAATATTTTGATGATGAAGGGAGAATGATAAATCCTGAAACTACAAAGCAAGGACAAACTTTCTACGCAAGGTTCAGGGTCAAAAATACAAGCCCTGCCAGCAGAGCATCTGAAATTGCCTTAGTCCAGATTCTTCCTTCGGGTTGGCAAATCGACAACACTCGACTGAAAGAATCTGTAGCCCCTGAATGGATGAACCAATGGAATATTAACCAAGAGGATTATGTGGATATTCGGGATGACAGGGCTATGTGGTTCTTTGATTTGGAAGGTAAAAAGGAATATGATTTTGTGATGAAGATCAATGCAGTATCTGCGGGAGAATACCAACTTCCCGCTACCTTAGTGGAGGCAATGTATAATCCTGATTATAAAGCGAGAAATACAAGCAAAAAAGTATATGTGGAAAGCATGGAATAAGCTGAAGAAATGGCAATGGATGTTGATTTTATTGATATCCATTGTCATTGTTTATTTTTCCCTTCCTCCAAATAAGCCCTATTTTCAGGTGGACTACAGCTCCGTAGTGAAATCAGAAGAGGGTAGTCTTTTGCATGTGTTCCTGAATAATGACCAACAATGGTTCCTTCCCCCTGATACAATTGCAGTACCTGAAAAACTTGAAAAGGCTGTCCTGCTTTATGAAGATCAAAATTTCCATTCGCATTTCGGGGTAGATATTGGTGCCATTTTCAGAGCCATTCAACAAAACATAAAGACCGGAAAAATTGTGAGCGGTGCAAGTACATTAAGCATGCAAGTAGTTCGCTTAAAGTATCAAAATAAAAGGAATATCTTTTATAAAGCACTTGAAGCAATAGAGGCTATAAAATTAAGTTTTCATTTTTCAAAACAAGAGGTCTTGAAAATGTATTTGCAACATGCTCCCTACGGTGGAAATGTAATTGGTTATCAAACGGCAGCGCATAAATTTTTTGGAAAACCAATTCACTCGCTTACCTGGAGTGAAGCCGCAACTCTGGCTGTATTGCCGAACGCCCCAGGTTTGATTTATCCATCCAAAACGGATAAAAGTTTACTCCAAAAACGTAATGCTCTACTTAAAAAACTTAATCACAAGGGGCATATTGATGATTTTAGTTATCAGTTAAGTGTTCTTGAGCCAGTACCTGATAATTTCATCAAATTTGAAAGTGCCGCCCCACATGCTGCTGCATTTCTAAAATCTCAATATCCTGATCAAAAAATCTTTAATACCACCATCAATAAGAATTTGCAAACAAAAGCAAACTATGTAGCCAAAAAGTATATAGAACTATACGAAGATGACGGTATAACAAGTCTTTCATTCTTGATAGCAGATTCTAAAACCGGTGAAATAAAAGCTTATGTGGGTTCCCCCGATTTTTATAATAAAACTCATAAAGGACAGGTAGATGGTGTTAAGGCCCATAGATCAAGTGGAAGTATTTTAAAGCCTTTTTTATATGCCTTAAGTATAGATGATGGAATGATTTTACCGGAGACTTTCATCCGAGATTTACCTACCTATTTTGACGGATTTTCACCCAATAATGCCAATGAGGATTTCCTTGGTGTAGTTGCCGCCAAAGATGCTTTAATTAAATCCTTGAATATTCCTGCAGTTCGATTGCTCAATGGCTATGGCTTGTTTCAGTTCTACAGTTTCCTTAAAGAGGCTGGAGTTTCTGGGCTTTTTCGCTCTGCTGATGATTATGGCTTGCCTTTAATTTTGGGCGGGGCGGAAGTAAATGTATGGGATATGGTAATGCTTTACAGGGGATTAGCCAACCAAGGGAAGTTCTCAGATAATATTATTTTAAAAGATAAAGCATCTGAAAATCAAAAAGGAGCACAGTTGATTAGTGCAGGCAGTGCTTATTTAACATTAGAGATGTTAAAAGACTTGAAACGACCCGGTAGTGAATACTATTGGCAGAAGTTTAATAATGCTAGAGATTTTTCTTGGAAAACAGGTACTAGCTATGGACATAAGGATGCATGGGCAGTAGGTTTAAATCCTCAATATACTATTGCTGTTTGGGTCGGGAATTTTAACGGGGAAAGTAATAAAAACCTAAGTGGTGCCAACTCAGCCGGGCCTATTTTATTTGACTTGCTTGATGCACTGCCAAATAATTCAAATGATTGGTTTGAATTGATTGAAATGGATTTTAGAAAAATTAAGATTTGTGCAGTCTCGGGATTTAGAGCTTCTGACGACTGCCCAGAAACAGATGTGACCAATGCGCCATACAGCATGAAGTCCATGAAAAGCTGTGAATATCACAAAACTAAATATCTTAGTTATGGAAAAGATTTCCAAACCTGCTCTGCTTGTTGGGATAAATTGGGAGCTGTGCCCACCAAACTGATGGATTATCCCGCAGACATAGCCTATTACCTAAGGAGAAAAGGAACATATATCAATTCAATCCCACCACATAATCCTGATTGCAAGAAATACAAAGTGGAAAATAGCAGTAAAATCATTTACCCTAATATGGATGCAAAATTATTTCTCCCGGTTGATTTTAATGGGGAGTTGCAAAAAGTAATCTGCAAAGTAGGGCATACTTCTTCAGTTAATAAAGTATATTGGTATTTGAATGAAGTATTTATAGGGGAAACAGACAGACAACATAAAATGGCAATTCGTTTTGATTCCGGCTGGAACGAGCTAAAAATCGTGGACGACTTAGGCGGGGAAGATACTCAAAAAGTTTTTGCTGTAATAAAAGAGTAGTTAGTTATCATTATAGATATTTAATGTTGAAAAATTAGTTCCAAAAACCTGTTTGTTTTCAGTATTCTAATTTTACATTTCAGTATTTCAAGAACTTTTAAAGTTTTTAAGGCTGAATGCAACAATGTGTCTCTCACTCGTTACTTAATGAGTATAAAATATTTTAACAAAACCATAAAATGATGAAAAAGAGAATTTTTGCGACCGCTATAATGTCAATGTTTGCAGTTGTTGTATTTGCCCAACAGCAAATGCCAATGCCACAACAACAGCAACAAGAAGTTTCGACAGATTATAGTGATAAAGAAATCGAGACCTTTGTTGAAGCTAATTTAGATGTTACTAAAGTTCAACAAGAGGCCGAGAAGAAAGCGATGGGAATCATTGAGAAAAATGATTTGGAGTTGGAGCGATTTAATGAGATAGTTGCTATTCAACAAGGACAGTCAGATGAAGAGGCCGATCCTGAAGAGTTGGAAAAATTTAATGCGGCAGCTCAGGAAATCATGGCTAATAACCAAAAAACAGAAGCGAAGATGAAGGAAGTTTTGGGAAAGCATGATATTGATGAAGAAAAATATCAAAATATTATGATGGCTTATCAACAAGATGAAAACTTTAGAAAAAAAGTTGATACAGTTGTTCAGACTAAATCCCAAGGATAAAAGTAGATTTGTTTTTCATAATGATAAAGCCATTCGCATTAGTGTGAATGGCTTTTTACATTTTAATCAGATTAATTGGTAATTAATCTTTGGACTGCTTTTCTGTTATTTTGTATAAACCTATCGACAGTGCATTTACTACATTAATGGAGGAGTTTTTTCCATACATAGAAATATGATAATGTTCAATGCACAATTTTAATAGATTCTCAGAAACCCCTTGCCTTTCTCCTCCGACTACGACCACAAATTTTTGATTTTTTTTGCGTTCAAAAGCGCTTAATGGCTTACTTGAGTTCGTAATTTCCAATGCAATTGGCAAAAAGCCTTCCTTTGTAAAATTTGTTATAATTTCAGTGGCATCCGTCACATATTGAAATTTCACTGTTTTATAAGTATTTCTGGAAGCCCTCTTTACCTTGGTACTAAGCTCAATGCTATGATTCCCTACAAAGAATATTTGTTGAATTCCGAAAGCATCCGCAAGCCTCATCATCATTCCTGCATTTTCAGGCGTTCGAATATTTTCTGCGATTAAAACAATTTGATGTTCTACCACTGAACTTTTAAACTCTTGATGTGATTGTTGAATTTTCACCTCACAAAAATACAGATTCTATGAGGATTAATTCTCCTATATAATAATAGAATTTGGAACGCTTCGCTAGTCCTTCTTACCCGATTTATTGAAAAGTCTCTTAATATTTAAGAACAAATCAGCATGCGTTTCTCCTGGGGCAGTATGAACCTCAGTTCCAATTAATGTTGAAATAGGTTTTAAAGGTTCAAAGTAGTGGCAAAAAACTTTAAAAATAGCCATCATAGGTACGGAAAGGATTAGTCCGGCAATTCCCCAAATCAATTGACCTATCATTAATGTAATAATTACGAATAACACGCTCAACTTAAGATTCTCCCCTACTATTTTAGGATTAAGCACGTTACTTTCCAACAGTTGAGACAGCCAAAATAAGCCTGCTACACTCAAAGGATAAACTAATGAGTCATAATTAAAAATAGTGAAAAGTAATACGAGACTGGCTCCCATTAGAGAGCCTATATAAGGGATTATACAAAACAAAGCTGGTAAAAACCCAAAGAACAAAGGGTATTCAATCCCAATAATTAATAAACCAGTGGTATTTATGGTAGTCAGAATGACAATCAAGAGTAAATTCCCTAACACATAGTTTCTACCAACTTTAGAAGATTCAACTACGGCCACTTCTATGTTCTGCATTGTTTCTTCATCTCGACCAAATTTTTTAACAGCCTTCAGCAAGCCTTTTCGATAGTTTAGGAATAGGATGGTAAAGACAAGGAAAAGTAAAATATTTCCTAATGATTTAAAAATACTACTGATTACCTGAGGGAGGAATTTATTATTTTCCACAACCTCCTTGGCTTTGTTCATTACCTCGGGTGCTTTCAGATTTTCTTTTAAATCGAGATTCTTATTGATGCCTTCCACTACACTTTTGACGGTATCAATTAGTTGATTTTGGAAAGACCCAAACTGATCAATTATTTTAATAATCTGATTGGAATATAAATAGATTACCGAACCCACAATACTAATTAAGGCAAGGATGGTAACCAAAATTGCTAAAAACTTCGGGAAAGATTTTTTTTCTAAAAAATTAACAACTGGTAAAAGTATAAATGAAAGTAAAAGACCAGCCGCCAAAGGCATGATGATAGGCTTACCGATCCATAGAATGGCGATGCCTGCAATGAAAATAATCATTTTTAATGCTATAGAGGCATAGAAAGTAAGATCCGAGTTTGTATTTGGTGTTTTCAAAGTACTTACTTTGACGGCAAAAATTAAGCGTAGGTTACTTAAGAACTAAATAAAGACGTATTGAAAATCAGAAGCATCGTTATTTGTCATTAATCACGACAATTCTTTTTAGTTGAATGACAAAATAAAGCTTTTTGAAAATCAAATGGCTACAAAAGCTGACGATTTCCCATGAAATCTTTTTACAAATGTCATAATGTCAGATAAAATGAAGCTATTTCTTATTGGCACATCCATTGTTACTTAATGTGAAAAATGAATTTAAAATTTAGAAAAATAAGATAGATCATGGGAAAAATTATTGGAATTGACTTAGGTACTACCAACTCCTGTGTGGCGGTAATGGAGGGTAATGAGCCCGTTGTAATCCCCAACAGTGAGGGTAGAAGAACTACTCCTTCTATTGTAGCGTTTTTGGATGAAGGGAAAGGCGAACGAAAAGTAGGTGATCCTGCAAAACGTCAAGCTATTACCAACCCTGCCAATACAATTGCATCAGTGAAAAGATTTATGGGTAAGAAGTTTTCTGAAGTTTCAGAAGAGAAAAAAATTGCTTCTTACAAAGTAGAATCTGGAGCTAATGATACAGTAAGAGTTAAAATAGGAGATAGAAACTATACTCCGCAAGAATTATCTGCTATGATTCTTCAAAAGATGAAGTCTACTGCAGAAGATTACTTAGGAACAGAAGTGACAGAAGCTGTTATTACAGTTCCTGCTTACTTTAACGATGCAGAGCGTCAAGCAACGAAAGAAGCAGGACAAATTGCTGGTTTAGAGGTAAAAAGAATTATTAATGAGCCAACTGCTGCGGCTTTGGCTTACGGATTGGACAAAAGAGACAAAGATCAAAACATTGCCGTTTACGATTTAGGTGGTGGCACTTTCGATATCTCTGTTCTTGAATTGGGTGATGGCGTATTCGAAGTAAAATCTACTAATGGTGATGTTCACTTAGGGGGTGATGACTTCGATCAGGTAATCATCAACTGGTTGGCAAAAGAATTCAAAGACGAGCAAGGCATTGACTTGAAGCAAGACCCAATGGCATTGCAGAGATTGAAAGAAGCTGCTGAGAAAGCTAAGATTGAATTATCAAGTTCTACTGAAACAGAAGTAAACTTGCCTTATATCATGCCAGTAGATGGCGTGCCGAAGCACTTGGTTAGAAAATTAAGCCGTTCTAAATTCGAGCAATTATCTGACGACTTAGTGAAAAGATCAATGGCTCCAGTTAAAAAAGCTTTAGAAGATGCTGGATTGTCTCCTTCTGAAATTGACGAAGTAATCTTGGTAGGGGGTTCAACTCGTATTCCAAGAATTCAGGAAGAAGTTGAGAAATTCTTTGGCAAAAAACCTTCTAAAGGTGTAAACCCTGATGAGGTGGTAGCAATTGGTGCTGCAATTCAAGGTGGTGTATTAACTGGTGAAGTAAAAGACGTTCTTTTATTGGATGTAACTCCGTTATCATTAGGAATTGAAACTATGGGTGGAGTCATGACTAAATTGATTGAATCAAATACTACGATTCCTTCTAAGAAGTCAGAAACATTCAGTACTGCCTCAGACAATCAGCCTTCTGTGGAAATCCACGTATTGCAAGGTGAAAGGTCAATGGCAAAGGATAACCGTTCGATCGGTAGGTTCCACTTAGATGGAATTCCGCCAGCGCCAAGAGGGGTTCCTCAAATTGAAGTGACATTCGATATTGATGCCAATGGTATCTTGAATGTGTCTGCTAAAGATAAAGGAACAGGTAAAGAGCAAAAAATCAGAATCGAGGCTTCTTCAGGATTGTCTGATGCAGAAATCGAGAAAATGAAAAAAGAGGCGGAAGCAAATGCTGAAGCCGATAAAAAAGAGAAAGAGAAGATTGACAAAATCAATCAAGCGGACTCTTTAATATTCCAAACGGAGAAGCAAATGAAAGAATTTGGTGAAAAGTTATCTGAAGGCAATAAGACTGCCATCAATGATGCTTTAACTAAATTGAAAGAAGCTCATGCTAGCCAAGATGTTGAGGCAATCGACAGCTCAATGGAAGGCTTGAACAATGCATGGCAAGCTGCTTCACAGGAAATCTACCAAGCGCAACAAGCTGCCGGTGGTGCTGATGGACAGCCAGGTGGAGACGCTGGGCAACAAGCTCAAAGCGAAAGCAGTGATGGTGTAGATGATGTGGAATACGAAGAAGTAAATGATGAGGATAATAAAGATTCCAAATAAGAATCTCTAAATCATAAATTTTTTGAAAGCCTCTTAGAGAAATCTGAGAGGCTTTTTTGATTCCAATTCAATCGGTTGACACTTTTATTTAAAACATCAATGTTTCCACAAAACTTACACATGTGTCGATAAACATATTAATATAATCGATAAACAAAATATTTTCCTCAAATTTCGGTTATATCTTTGTAAACAAAATAGGTAAGTATTATGAAACATTTGTGAAAAATTTTTGGATTAGCAGCATTAGTACTTTTTTATGGCTGCGACAGAATTGAAAGTGGGAATGGAAGAGCTTCTTTTTACCTTATTGACGGTCCTTTAGAAGCTGAAAATTTATCTGAAGTAGTAATTAGTATCTCTAAAGTTGAAGTTTTTGGTCCTGAAGGATGGACGACTGTTAAGGAATATGAAAGTCACGAAGCCATTAATTTATTGGAACTTCAAGGCGGAGAAACCTTCTTTTTAGAAGAAAGAGAATTAGTAAACGGATTATATGATCAAATACGATTAGGGCTTTCAAGTTCTGTTCCTACTGGCAATGCAAACCCTCCTCATTTCATTAAATTCAATGATGATTCTATTGAGGAGATAAAAATTCCTAGTGGAGCTCAAACAGGATACAATATTATCGGTGACTTCACTATTCCTGATGGAGGTGTTACTTCTATAATTATTGATTTTGATGTGAGAAAATCTGTGGTGGAAGCTGGTAATTCAGGGCAATTTATACTGAAGCCAACATTAAGATTAATAGAAGATGCTAATGTAGAATCCATTGAAGGAACTGTAACAGGGGAATTTGAAGGGAGCTTAGTTGTTTATGCCTATAATGATGGTGAGTATGAAGAAGCTGAATCAGAACCAAATGCAGATGGTGTGGTATTTCCTAATGCTGTCACCAGTTCTAATGTTGATTCAGTGGGTAATTATAATTTAGCCTTCTTACCTTCAGGTAATTATGATATAGTAGTTGCGTCATTTGATGGAGAGGGTAATTTTCAATCAGTAGTAGCTCAAGAGTCTGATGTAGAATTAGGAGCTGGAGTAAAGCTGGATTTGAACATTGAGATTAGTCTATAAAAACTCAATATTTAAACAATAAAGGTTGCCAGTTTTGGCGACCTTTTTTTTTGTAATCTGTTGACAGATTTATAATTGATAGTAAATAATCAATTTACATTCATAGGGGATTGAAACAGCATTTTTATCACTTTCGCTTCTTAATGCTACTCTCAAGGTATATTCTCCTGCATTAAAATATCCTTTAAGATTTCTTGACCGATAATTTACAATAGTGTAACGAACATTTGAACTTACTAAAGAGCTATTTATAGAGGTATTTTCATCAACATTAAATAGAATGGCTTCTGCTCCGGGTTGTTCATTTACGCTTCTTACAGGTGCTTGGAAAATTATAGAGTCAATAGGTAGATCGGGTATTTTTATAGTTTTGCTAGGGCTAAATACCCATTCAGTAGATTCATTCTTTAGATCAGCAGGTATTTCAATTACGATTACTCCCTGATCATCATTAGTTTGATTATTAGAATTTTGACCATTAGGCCCCATAGCAGGCGGTGGTGTTTCGCAAGCCTGGAAAAGAAATAGTGATCCTACTATAATAAAAAATAGCTTCATAATTTTTATAACTCATGATGATAATAATTGTTAGAATTCACAATTATCATATAAGTTACATACAATTACGAGTTATTAGCCAAATCAGTTTTCTGATCAATTTTTGAAAAATCCCTTATCCTTTTCCTTCTACTTTCCAGATCAGCTCTTCAATAATTTTTTCAATACTCATGCCTTCTGCATCAGCTTTAAAATTTTTAACTAATCGATGTCGAAGCACAGGAACAGCAACTGCTTTTACGTCTTCAATATCTGGAGAATATTTACCACTCAATAATGCATTGCATTTAGCTCCTTTTATTAAGAATTGAGAAGCTCTTGGCCCTGCACCCCATTCCAAGTATTCATTAGTAATGTTAAATGCCTTTTCTGTATTTGGTCTTGTACTATGCACGAGCTTTACGGCAAATTCAACCACGCTATCAGTAACAGGAACTTTATTGACTAATTTCTGAAAATAGAGAATTTCTTCTGAGGTCATTACCGCTTCAACGCCTTCAAGTTCTTGCCCAGAAGATTTAACAATATCGAGTTCATCTTCATAAGACGGATAGTCCAACGTGATATTATACATAAAACGATCTAATTGGGCTTCTGGTAGTGGGTAAGTTCCTTCTTGTTCTATTGGGTTTTGGGTGGCTAATACAAAAAATGGATCTGGTAAAGCATAAGTTTCACCTGCAACGGTCACATTTTTCTCTTGCATAGACTCCAATAAAGCGGCTTGCGTTTTAGGTGGTGTTCTGTTTATTTCATCTGCAAGAATAATATTATTGAAAATAGGGCCTTTAATAAATTTGAAATTACGATCCTTATCTAATGTTTCGGCTCCAATAATATCAGAAGGCATTAAATCGGGTGTAAACTGAATTCGATTAAATTTTAAGCTCATAGCAGAGGCTACCGTATTAATCAATAAAGTTTTCGCCAAACCAGGAACCCCTACCAGAAGGCTATGGGAATGACAGAAAAAGGAACTAATCACTAACCGGATTACATCTTCCTGACCTACTATAACTTTACCAATTTCTTTTTTTAAGCTTTCGAATTTTTCATGTAAAGCATTTGCTGCTTCCACTTCATTTTCAAATTTCTCCATATTTTTTAGTTAAGAATTTGGCAGTCTTTATAATGATCATCTAGGATAATGAAAACTTCCGATTTAGACTCTTGAAACCATTTCGCCAATTTTTCACTTTTTTTCTTGTTTAATGCTGCTTGCTTTATTCTTTGATAATCTTTTCGAATATCAGCCCTATGTGGCCTTATTTTATCCTTATAATAGATTATTCTTACTGCCTCAGAACGATCTTGTTGTCTAAACACTAGTGGCTTGGTTATGCTCCCCACTTCCATAGTGTCAATTGTAAAGAAAACGTTTGGGTCTAGTTCTTCAACAGAAATCTTTGAACCTCCTGATTCACCTTCAATGAAATAACCACCGCTAGAAGAAGTGTTCATGTCATCAGAGTGTTCTGCAGCAGCTTTTTCAAATGAAATACTATCCTCTAGTATTAAACTTCTAATGCTATCTAAAAATTGAATTGATCTGTTTACATCAGCTTTTGTGTATTTTGGTAGTATTAAAATGTGACGAGTGTTAAATTCATTTCCTCTTCTATCCAGCAATTCAATAATATGAAAACCAAAATCTGTTTCTACTGGTTTTGATATTTCTCCAGGTTTTAATCTTAAGGCGGTTGCTTCGTATTCAGGCGCAAGTTGTCCTCTTTCAAAATAACCAATATTTCCTCCCGACTGCTTAGCCCCAGGCTCTTGAGAATATAATTTTGCGATGTCACCAAAATCTTCACCTTCAATAATACGTTCTCTTAAGCCATTCAAACGCGATTTAATATTTTCTTTTGCCACTTTACTCATAGTAGGTTTTTTGACAATTTGACCTACCTGAACCTGAGTAGAATAGAATGGTAAACTATCTTTTGGTATATTATCAAAGAACTTTTGAACTTGATTAGGAGTAACCTCTAAGTCTTTGGTTATTGTTTGTTGCATTTCCCCGATAACCATTTGTTCCTTTACATCATCTCTAATTTCCACTTTAAATTCATCAAGTGTTTTGCCATAGTATTCTTCAATTTTTTCTTCAGAACCAATTTGCTGCACCATCATTTGCATCCGGTTTTCTAATTGAGCATCCACTTGACCTTCAGGAACAGTTACAGAATCTATTTCTGCTTTTGCTAACATTAATTTGTTTACAATTAGATTTTCTAGCACCTCACAACGTCCTTCTTGACTGGGCTTGGCTCCTCTTGACAAATAATCTTTATAAGCTATCGCCAAATCTGATTCTAGAATGATGTAATTATCAACTTTAGCAATGATTTTGTCTACAGTTTTTGCCTCCGATTGTGCATTTGCCAATGTAGGAGCAAGTAGCAATGTGAATGCTGTAAAAATTGATAGGATATTATGGTTTGTAAATTTCATATTTGTTTTGACTCTTAGCTTTTTCAAAAACTTCCTCTTCTAATTGGTTGGCAATTGCCACCTTCCTTTTATTTAATATTATTTGTTTAATGTCGTTTCGCACAAATTCTAAAGGAGAAATTTGATCTGAAATTTTATATTCCTTTATTCGTAAAAAGTAAAGATTTTCTTCGTTTGAATCTTCTACAAATTTATTTGATTTAAGAAAGTCGACTTTATTTGTCACACTTACAAATGGGGTGTTTCTTATCGCTTCATCAAAGTTTATCCATACGGAATCTTCTAAGAAATAGGTTTCAGCAAATCGGAAACAATAAGATTTTAACTCTTTAAAATCATCAGGATCATCGGAATTAATTAGGTTCTTTAACTGATTTATTTTTGGAGCATCTTTGGTAACGGTAATAAAATATCCCCTAATAATGTTTTGCTTTAATTCGAAATTATCTTTATTGTCTTGGTAATAATTTTGAATTTCTTGATCTGTAACGGCCGTATCTAGATTATTATCAACATAATATTTTTTATACTCATGCACCATCAATGCATAACGATAATCCAACACTTTTCTTTCAATTGAAGCCTGATCAAAATTAATTTTTTCTGCTGCTTCGGAGATCAGCAGTTGCTTTTTAATCCAAGAGTTAATGTATCTTCCTACCAGGCTGGCGCTGTCCTTTGGATTTATATCTCTGGCAACTATGCCCACTAAATCTTTTTGGTATAAAATGGAACTGCCAACTTTTGCCACAGGAACTTGCACTTCCTGAGTTTCTTCTTCCTCTTTTCCTAAATTTTTAAGGTTTATATAATCACAACCCCAAAAAAAGATTGAGCATATAAATAGTAATATCGTTAGATTTTTATTCCTCAATTTCTGTTTTCAGTTTATTAAATACTGATTCATTTACATTAATATTATACTTTCCTTTAAGCTCATCAAGCCAGTCATTTTCAAGATTTTTTTGATAATCTTCCATCAAGTCTGCTTTGGCCTCTTGAAAAGTTTTTTGCTTAGGTGGATAGCTTTGTAGGATATAGTTTAATTCAATCATTCCATTTTTAGCTACATTTTTAACATATTCCCCTTCGCTTTTATTCTCCCATTTTGAACCTTCTGAAACGTCTATAACCTCAGTTGAAGCCGCTTCAATCCTTTCGTTATTTTTCGCTAAAAGCTCATTTGCTTCCGATAGCAATTGCAAATATATTTTATTTTCATCGGAATAGATAAGGTTCACTACTTCCATATTGCTAAATGTTTGATTTAGATCTTCAAATAGCTTAATGGAATCATTTTTATTGGTGTTTTTTGGTAAAGTCAGATCTATAAAAACTTTATGTGCCATGGTGTCACTAAAATTAATAAGTCTTTTTAGTTTTTTGCTAAAATCATATTCAAGCTTCTGAGCTAACGGAAAATATGTGCCATTTATTGGCTGTTTAAATGGCTTTATTGAAGAAGTATCTGAAAACACTATTTTAGCTATTTTTATTTTGTGATTAGTTTGATAATCGCTTTTATTTTCTTCGTAATAGTTTTTAAGTGCGGTTGTATCATCTCCAATTTTACTCCAAACTTTTAGGTTCATTATTTCAAACAAAAGCAAGCCATCTTTATATTCTTGTCTTAAGAATTTATATTCAGGATATTTTACTTCCAAGTTGTTATCTTCATATTTGATTAAGGCTGACTTTTCAAATTTCTCTAATTCGTTTTCAATTTTGTTTGTAGAATCATAAACATTTAGAAATTCTTTGACAGAGAATTCCTTTTCAGAAATGTTAAAAAGGATCATCTCTAATTCTTTCTTTTTGAGATCATCCATACTTAACTTTTCTTTTGACTTTAGTAAGGTGTAAGCTTCTTGGTTTAAGTTGAAATTGTTTTCTTCTTTTAATTTTCTAATGACTTCAATTTCCCTAAGATCTGACCTCTGATCTCTTTGAACTCGTCTAGTTAAACTTTCTTTCATGCTTTCTAAACTACCGACACCTCTCTTGTCTTCTAATTTAAGGATATGCCATCCATATGGACTTTTAACAGGCTTTGATAAATCTCCTTTTTCCTCTAGCTGGAAAGCAACCGTTTCAAGTGATGCAGGTAAACGACCCGCGCCAAACCAAGGAAGACTTCCACCATTGTCCTTCGTACTCAAATCATCTGATTCGTTTGTAGCTAGCACAAACCACTCTTCGCCTGATCCTAACTTTTGATAGACCTCATTTATAGCTTTTTCAGTATTTAGTGAATCCTCTGCCGAAGCCTGAAGAGGAAAGCGCTTCATTATATGAGCTATTTTAATTCTACCAAGAGTTTCCCTTTTATCGTTTACTTTGATAATATGATACCCAAATTGAGTACGGATAATGGGAGAGATTTCCCCAACTTCGGTTTGATAGGCCGCAGATTCGAAGGGATAAACCATTTGGAAAGCGGTAAACCATCCAAGTAAGCCGTTATTACTTTTAGCGGAAGGATCTTCTGAAAATTGTCTTGCTAGTCCTTCAAAACTTTCTCCAGCCTCAAATTTGCTTTTTACTTCCCTAATCTTTTGATAGGCTTTTAGGGTGTCTTCGGCTTTTGCATCTTTATCAACTCTAATGAGTATATGGCTAGCATTTACTTCTTGTTGCAAACGCTCGTAGGTTTCATTTACTAATTCTTGATTTACTTTTTCGGCAATTAGGTAAGGCTTTTTAATTTCTTCTAAATAACCATTTAGTTCATCCTGATATGCCTTAGTAGTGTCGATGCCATTTGCTTTTGCGGCCAGTACTTTGAGTTTAAAATCAATATATAAGTCTAGATAATCTTCAATCGGCTCGGTTTCTCCCTTGTTTTTGTTACTTTTCTCATAAGCATATATGAATTCATCAGCGTACACTGCTAAGGAATCTATAGTGAAAAGGGGAGACCTGTCTTCTGATATAGTCGGTTTCTGAGTAGTTTTACATGAACTAAGAACTAAGAATATGATGAGAATAATTGAACCTTTGATATTTCGCATTTGGCTAAACTAAATTTTTGATTGGCAATTTATGCAAATGGATTCACACAGGAAAATATAAGGCAAGTAGAGAAGGTATTAATTTATTTTTTTTAGTTGTGCTTAAATCTTTTGTGCAAAATACAGGTGTTTTTCTGCTCTTTATTTACAAATTCAACCCTATCCATAATTCGCCTTACTAGTAATAAACCAATTCCGCCCTTTTTCTTAGTTTGTACTACTTCCTGAATGGATGGTTCTTTGTAATTGTTGAGATTAAATTTTTCACCTTCATCAGAAATCTCGAAGGTAACCCCTTCTTTCTCTACAAAAACTTCAAGGTTAATAACTTCATTTGCATTACAATAATTAGAATGAATGATGAGGTTGGCACAGATTTCATCCACTGCCAAAACCATTTGGTTGATTTCCAAATCATCATGAACATAAGCCTTTAATTTTTCGGTAATAAATTCCCGAATATCTTTAAGGCGTGTTTTTTCACAATATACTTTAAGATTGAACTTCATGTAACCTTTCCTTCGCTGCCTTCTTATCGCTTACTATGGTCATCAATTGATCTAAGCCCAAAATTTGAAATACATTCAGTACTTTTTCGCTTAAACCAAATATTACCATTTTTATATTCTTACTTTTAAAATCATCTATATAGGACATAAAAACCCCTAATCCCGCTGAGGAAATATAGTTAAGTTGAGTGCCGTCTACCATTATAAAATTCACTAAATCATCATTTGCCAATTCAGTTAAAGCTTCATCCAAATGGATGCTTGAACTGGCATCAACATCTCCCTCCACCATTATAATGTGATCTTCTCCCTCTATTTGTGTTGTTATGTTAATCATACAAAGTTTATTACGTGCTTATTTTCAGTAAGTTGACAACCATGTTATAAAAATCTAATTATTAAAGCAGTATAATCATCTTCCAAGTTCTCTGTGCCTATAAATTCATATAAATATTTAATGAGTCCAGCCTGAATATCTTTAGGACTTTTAGCACTGTTTTGCTCTAAATAGTTACTTAGTCTGTCGTAACCAAACTCTTCATTATCTGCGTTTTTAGCTTCAATTATTCCGTCAGTATATAAGAAAAGAATGTCGCCACTATTGTAATGTATTTTACTTATATCAATAAATTTTTCAAAACTGTCATTTCTTACGATCCCCAATCCCATTCCTTTATTATGAAAATACTCTGCTTTCTTATCTTTTTTATTATAAAATAGCCCTGGGCAATGGCCTGCTCTGGAAAAACTTATACTTTTTTCTGTAGAGTTTATGCTATAATATGCAGCAGTTATGAAGGATGTTTTTTCTAAACAGTGGCTGAGTGCATGATTGGCTCTTTTGAAAAATGTTTTAGCGTCCAAGTCAAACTGAACCAAACTATGAAATACTCCCTTCATTTGTGACATGTTGAAAGATGCAGAAGTTCCTTTACCTGATACATCTCCAATTATAACAGCAGTTTTGTGTTCGGCAATCTTAAAAAAATCATAATAGTCACCGCCCACTTCATCTGCTGATTCATAGAAAGCATGCATTTCAAATTCTTTATCGGAAATTAAAGAATGAGGAAGCAAACTTTTTTGAACGCGTGAAGCAATCTTTAATTCCTCCCTATACCGTTCGTTTTTTAATGCTTCAGATAATAGTTCAAAATTTTCTATTGAAATACATGCCTGATTTACAAAAGAACTGATGATGTTGGTCATCTCTTTATTGAAACCGTCTGATACATCCTTAAGCAGGACTAATAAGCCAATTTGTCGGTCTTGAATAATCAATGGCATCACCAAAACAGAACCGTAATCTGGGTCGTTTAAATTTGTATTCAGCTTATTTAAGTTTAGCTCCTTTTTAAAGTTGTTCTGTTTATGTTTGTTCAGATATGCATAGATCCCACTATCCTGAATACTTTTCCTAACTTGAGTGATTTTTAAATCTGAAATATTCGATTTCAAGATTTCATTAGGTTCGTCATCTTCATAGATTTCTAACCAAGCACTAGTGGAAAAAACTGCATTGGTACTGCTCTCTAGCAATACTTCATACACTTGATTTTCACTATCTCCTTTTTGAATTGATTGACTAAGTCTCTGAAAATTCAACACCTCACTTATTTTTTGCTCAAAAACCGAGGAAGTGGGTAAGTTGAAGAGTATTACCAATATGGATACCAATGCATACATGAAAATAAACCCTACTATCGATAAGATATAGATATTGTCCAGTAAGTCCAATACTAAATTAAACTCCGTAGAAAATCCAAATAGATTATTAACAAAGTAATACAGATATAAAATGACTAATACCAGCAGAAGAATACTTCGCCACTTTTGTTTGAAATTTAGATAGGCAATCCACTTTAGATTGAAGGATAAAAATAATCCGTATAGAATAAGTAAACCTAATAATCCATTAAATAACCACTGCTGTGCATTGATTTGGAAAAAGCTATAAAGCAAGGATGCCAAAATAGAATACTCAAATATTTGCCATATAACTAATAAGCGTTTATTTTTCTGATACAGAATTAACCTCTTCCAAACAATAAATGTAGAGACCAAAAATATAATGACAGCCCCCAAATTAATATGGTAGAAAAAATTCACCATCAAGGGATTTTGCATCAATTTGCTATCGCTCAATAAGTAGAAAAATAAGCTGACGGCAAGCTGTACAATTGAAACGATTAGTCCAGTTGAAAAAACATGCCATAGTAAATCAATAAAATTGATGCTTTCTGCTTTTTGTATTCTAATTTTGAAAAATAGGTAGACAAAAATGATATAAAGCGAAAGTAAAAGCTGCGGAACTTCTGTAGTGATTCCAGCATTGGCTTCACTGATTTCAGCAAATAGCAAAAACAAATCTGCTGCAACTAAAGATAGCCAACAGAGAATTGCAAATAAAATGGTGAGGCGTAAAAGTCCTTTTTCTGAAATCAAATTTTTATCTTTCTATATTTTGGCAAAATAAGCGTTTAAAAATTATTGTGAAAATAGTTTTACAAACATTAAATTCATGCACACAAAAAAAGAACTGAAATGCTCAAAAAACTAATATTTACCTTTTTTTTATTGTTTCTAAGCTTAGGAGTCTCTTTTTCTCAAATTCAAAAAGGAAAAGCTTCCTTTTATGCGGATAAATTTGAAGGCAAGCAAACAGCAAGCGGTGAGAAATATAAGCATAAAAAACTAACTGCTGCCCATAAGTTTCTCCCTTTTGGTACTATTGTTAAAGTAACTAATTTAGAAAATAAGAAATCAGTTGAGGTAAGAATAAATGACAGAGGTCCGTTTATAGAAGGAAGAGTGATTGATTTATCTCGCTCTGCTGCTGAAAAATTAAAATTTATTAATCAAGGGCTGGCTGAAGTCCAAATAGAAGTAATTGATGCTGGAGATGGAAGAACAAACAGTAACCGACCAGTCCAAATTGATCAAAAAATTGAAAATGAGTCTTATTTTCAAGTAAATGTAAAGAGAAAAGAACCCTCTGGCTTTGGTGTTCAAGTTGCAAGCTTCAAGGCCTTTGATAATATGCTAAAATTGTCTGAGAATATTCAAAAATCTTATCAAACTACATTATTTGTTGAAGTTAAGGATTTGAATGATACAAGAGTTTATGCTTTGATTTTAGGTGATTTCAAGAATAGGAAAAAGGCAGATAAGCTTAAAGTTAAAATTGCAGATCGCTTTCCTGATGCTTTTGTAACGCGACACTAATGTTATTGAGCGCAACTATACCGTGATAAAATATGTCTTTAATTTGATGAAAAATATAATTCCTCTTCTCCTTATCCTTTTTCTTTTTGCATGTAGTAAAGAAGAAAAAGCAGCCTTGAAAAAATGTTGGTCTTTAGCCGAAAGAGGTGAGGATTTTCAGTTGTTTTATCCTTGTGGGGATGAGAGAATAGCACCTTCTAGATTTAATCCAACTTACAAATTTCTCGACAACAATAAATGCGAATATCTGGAATTGAGTCTTAGTGATGCACATTCTTTTAAAGAAGGCATCTATGAGTATAATTCTGAAACTTCCATTTTGACTGTGAAAAGCAAAAAAGGTGACCAAATTGCTAAATTTCGAATTTTAAACTTTTCTACTAATGAATTGAAAGTTCAAAAATTAGAATAATATTGTTTTCTGTTTTGATCGCTTTTATATAATTCCCATTTGATATTTTAATCAAGAATTAATTGGCTATCTGAAATTTTAATTTCGAATTTCAATCTAAAAATCGCAGAATTAATAAAGTAGTGATAATTTCTTGTCCTTATTCTAAAGAAAAGAAGCAGATAAAATGTAAATTCGATTATCAGATGAAGATTTAAGCCTATTATGACAAAAATAAAAGATAAAATTGCCTGGGTGACAGGTGCCAGTTCTGGAATAGGAGAAGCGCTTGTTTACGAACTTATTAACAAAGGAGCAAAGGTCGTTATTTCTGCTCGAAGAAAAGAGCTTTTGGAAGAGGTGAGAGCAAAATCTTCCAATCCTGGTAATATTATGATCCTTCCTCTTGATTTGGCTGATATTAAGACCTTTGATTCTAAAGTGGCTGAAGTGTTGGCTCATTTTGGCAAAATTGATATCCTTTTCAATAATGGTGGCATTAGCCAAAGAGGAATGGCTTTGGAAACTGATTTATCAGTGGATAGAAAAATTATGGAAATCGATTATTTCGGAACCATAGCTTTGACAAAAGCAGTTGCTCCACAGATGGTTAAGCAGAAAGCTGGGCATTTTGTAGTTACCAGTAGCTTAGTAGGTAAATTTGGTTCTCCTTGGCGTTCATCCTATGCAGCTGCAAAGCATGCCCTGCATGGTTTTTTTGATTCATTAAGAACTGAGCTTCATCATGATAATATAAAAGTCACCATGGTTTGTCCAGGCTTTATTAAAACGGATGTTTCAGTAAATGCCTTAGGCTCGGATGGAAAGCCAACCGGAGAAATGGACAATGCCCAAGCCAATGGAATGTCGGCTCATGAATGTGCAAAGCGAATAATAAGTGCAGTAGAAAAGGATCAATTGGAAACGGTGATAGGTGGCACAGAACGTTTTGGCGTGCTTCTAAAGAGATTATTTCCTGGATTATTTGCTAAAATGATTTTGAAAAGGAGTGTGAGGTAATATTTAATTTAGATGTTTTTAATGTCTATGAACTATTTCGTATATTTGTCGTTATATTTAGTATAAATGTCGTAATCATGTCAATTTCTGAAGCTAAAAGTAAAAGTAATAATGAATTAAAGGTATATCTTAAATCTTTTGTTAGGGGTAAATCGATTAAATCAGAAGAAATTAGCTATCAAAGGTTTTTACAAGATAAGTTATTAGTTACTCATGCAGTAAAAAAGGGAGTTCCAGCCATTTTATTTAATGAAATTAAGACTAACTCTCCATTTGATGATGAACAGTGGTCAAATTTTCTTCACATTAACATAAGGACTCTCCAGAGATATAAAGGAGAAAAATCACACATTTTTAAGCCTGTCCAAAGTGAAAGAATTTTTGAGTTGGCGGAGGTTATAAGTAATGGTTATGAAGTTTTTGATAATTCAGGTGATTTTAACTTATGGTTGAATACCCCTTCTCCCGCTTTGGCAAATGAAAAACCTATTGATTTACTTGATACTTCCTATGGTAAAGATTTGGTTTTAGCTGAATTGAATCGAATTGAACATGGAATTTTTGTTTAGTTTAATCAAATAATCAAGATATATGAGAGTTTACCGTCTCAGCAAAAAGAAATATAAAGATAAATTATCAGGTTACGGAGCTTCTTTGAATGGTCAGAGGTGGAATTCAAAAGGAACGGAAGTGATTTATACTGCAGATTCTAGAGCACTTGCTACAAGTGAGGTGGCAGTACATATCCCAATTGGAATTTTACCCAAAGATTATTTTATGGTTGAAATCGAAATTCCTTCTGCCATTAAGATTAAAGAAATAAAAATTGATGATTTGCCTGATGGTTGGGATGCAATTCCAAGTCAACCCAATAGCCAGAAAATAGGGGATGAATTCGTTGAGGAAAATAAACATACGGTATTAAAAGTGCCAAGTGTGGTGGTTAAGGGAGACTTCAATTATATATTAAATCCTAAGCATGAAAGATTTAAAGAAATCAAAATCACTAGTACCTATTCTTTCCCCTTCGATTTTAGGTTATTTCATTGACACGGAAGAATATAGGAAAAATAAATTCTAAAAATTACAGTACAAAAAAAAGCCCGACAATTGCCAGGCTTTCACTTTAAAAATTTTAAACTGATTAGCTGATTTCAACTAATTCTATTTCGAAATTCAAGTCTTTTCCTGCTAATGGGTGATTAGCGTCCAAAACAATATGGTCTTCATTTACTTCTGCTACTAAAACAGGTAAAGCTTGACCATCAGGCTGTTGCATTGATAATTGCATGCCCACCTCTGGTTTGATTTCTTCTGGAACCTTATCATGAGGAACCGGAACCATCATATCATCTCTTTTGTCACCATAAGCTTCCGCACTAGGGATTTCGGCTGTTTTCTTGTCTCCAATTGCCATACCATCTACCGCTTTGTCAAATCCGGCAATCATCTGTCCTGCACCTAATTCGAACTCAATCGGTTCTCTTTCCAAAGAACTATCAAATACAGTACCGTCTGATAATTTACCTGTGTAGTGAACTTTTACTTTGTCGCCTTTTTTTGCTGTTGACATAACTTTTTGCTTTTGTAATTTGCTTTATAAACTACAAAGCTACCACTATCATTCCCTAAAGAAAAGTTATTCTCACTTAAATCCTAAAATTGTACGATTATGTAACAATAATGTACGAAAATGAACAGTTTTTCCATCCGTTTTCCTAAATTGTAAGCTCAAAAGCTTCTTTTGGGCTTTGGCATTATTTTTATCTTATATACCCTAGAATTTAAATAAAATGGAAAAAGAAATTAATAAAGTGTTAATTATAGATGATGATGAAGATGTTTTGTTTGCAGCTAAAATGCTGTTGAAAAAACATGTAAAAGAGGTCATCATTGAGAAGGATCCAAGAAAAATTCCATTTCTTTTAAATCAGGGGACTTATGATGTAATTCTATTAGATATGAATTTCAGCCAGGATACCACCAGTGGAAAGGAAGGGATGTATTGGCTGGAGCAAATAAAGGAAAGAGATCCTAAAGCAGTGGTAATTTTAATTACTGCCTTTGGTGATGTAGAAACTGCTGTTAATGCCTTGAAAAAAGGAGCAACAGATTTTGTATTAAAGCCTTGGCAAAATGAAAAATTAGTAGCCACTATTCATGCTGCTGCTCAGTTGAAAAATTCTTATAATCAGGTAAGCAGATTAGAGCAAGAAAAGCAACAATTGGAAGAATCCATTGATGCTCCATTCAAATCAATCATTGGGGAGAGTAGAGCATTACAGAATGTATTTACCATAATAGATAAAGTAGCCGCGACTGATGCCAATGTATTGATTTTAGGAGAAAATGGAACTGGAAAAGAATTAATAGCCCGAGCCTTGCATAAAAAATCAACTAGGAAAGACAATTCTTTTGTGAGCGTGGATATGGGGGCTTTAACCGATTCTTTATTTGAAAGTGAACTTTTCGGCCATAAAAAAGGAGCCTTCACCGATGCTAAAATAGACAGGGCAGGAAGATTTGAAATAGCAGATAAAGGCACCATTTTTTTGGATGAAATTGGAAATTTAAGTGCCCCGCTTCAAGCAAAATTATTGAATGTTTTGCAAAGCAGAACAGTTACCCGCTTGGGAAGTAATGAAGCCATTCCTTTTGACACTAGGTTGATTTGTGCAACTAATGAAGATATAAACGCGCGTGTGAATGAAGGAGATTTTAGACAAGACTTATTATATAGAATAAATACGGTTGAAATTCATTTGCCTTCATTGCGTGAGAGAATAGAAGATATACCACTTTTGGCTGACCATTTTCTGGGCATTTACGCAAAAAAATATAAAAAAGGCAATATTAAGATCAGTCAAAATGCATTAAGGCTTCTGCAGAAATATCAGTGGCCTGGAAATATAAGGGAATTACAACATGCTATTGAGCGTTCATTAATTATGGCGGATCAATCTACATTAGAAGCCGATGACTTCTTTTTCTTATCAAAAGGAGGCAATTCAAATTCACAGCAGTCAGCTGCAATGGATGATAGTTTTAACTTGGAAGATGTGGAAAGACAAACGATTCAAAAAGCAATACAAATTCATGGCGGGAATATTTCAAAGGCTGCGGAAGAGTTGGGGCTAACGAGAGCCTCTTTATATAGAAGATTAAGCAAATATGATCTCCAATAATCCACTCCTAAAAAAGTTTGTAATTCGGTTGACATTAATTGTGTTAACTATTTTCGTTTGGGCAATAGTAGTGATCCATAATGAATCAACTTTTTTTGGGATAATTTTTCTAGTGTTAATTGTAGTTCAAGCTAGAGCTTTTTTTAAAGAGCAGGCAGCAAATGAAATTTCAATCAATCGCTTTTTGGAGCAGTTGAAAAATGATGAAATTGATATTGAACCAGAAGAAAAAAATAAGGATTTAAAGCAGCAATACACTGCAATTATAAATACTATCAAGAACCGACAAAAAGAAAAAGAGGCGGAGTACCAATATTTTCGAAATATTGTACAGCATGTAGGAATTGGCATAATAACATTTAACAAATCAGGAGATATTCAATTATATAATTTTGCTGCCAAAAAATTGCTTAGCACCTCTTATCAGGTCAATAATATTCAACAATTGACTAAAATTAGTGAAGAGTTGGTAGACACTTTAAAAGAACTGAAAACTGGTGGAAGTAAGTTAATCCAAGTAAATATTGGAGAGGAAAGTCGGCAATTGTCAGTTTACGCTATTGAACTACAATTACATGACAAACAATTTAAGCTAGTTTCATTACAAAATATTCAAACTGAACTTGATGAAAAAGAGATGGAAGCATGGAGGAATCTGATCAGGGTTTTAACTCATGAAATTATGAATTCCGTAACGCCTATTTCATCCTTGACAGGAACTACTCGTGAAATGCTTAGTGAATATAAAGTGAATGGAGCAGAAGAAGTGCCTATTCTTAAAGATGATATGGAGGATTTAATATATTCTCTCAAAACAATTGAAAATAGAAGTGAAGGCTTAATTAGATTTTTAAATGAATTTAGAAATCTAACGCATACACCAACTCCTAAACTTAAAAGTGAAAATATAAATGTGTTGTTGGAAGGTATTTGCTTATTGATGAGTAAAGAACTGAAAGGAAAATCAATTAAAGTTCATAAATCATTAGATGAAAGAATTCCAGAGATTTCGATAGATAGGGAATTGATCGAGCAAGTTATTATCAACTTAATTAAAAATGCCTCGGAAGCATTCGATTCTGAGCAGCTAGAAAAAAATATCTGGATCAGTTCCAACCTAGATAACAAAAAAAGAGTCGTTATAACTGTTAAAGATGATGGAGCCGGAATTGAGCCAGAAGCTTTAACAAAAATATTTATTCCGTTCTTCACTACTAAGAAAAATGGCTCTGGTATTGGTTTAAGTCTATCGAAAGAAATTGTTAGAAAACACCAAGGTAATATTTCAGTTCAGTCTGCGTTAGGAGTTGGTACAGAGTTTGTATTAAAATTTTAGTGATTACCCTTTAAAAAGTTATATTTGTGGAAAAAATAATCAAAATGCCAAAAGAAGAAATTCAAAAAACCATTACGAATATATTAGTCGAAAAACTAGGAATTGCTAGTTCAGAGGTAACTGCAGATGCAAGTTTTATAAAAGACTTAGGAATTGATTCCTTAGACTATGCAGAATTAGTAATGGAATTTGAGCAAAATTTTAATATCCGAATTCCGGATATGGATGCAGAAAAATTATCAACAATAAATCAAGCAGTTAAGTATATAGATGAAAAGATTCAGTCTGCTGAATAAAATCATTTAAGTTTAATAGATTGATTTGATACCGATGGTTAAATCATTAATCACCATCGGTTTCTATTTATCCCAAAATCCCCTTTTATATAACCTATTGTTAAATTTTAGTGAATTCATTAACAAAAGCCGTTTAGCTTCGTTCTTCTTGCATTAAATCCTACTATCAAACCTTATGCATTTTAGAGTTACTCTTTTTTTATTTCTCTTGGCATCATCATTATATGCTCAAAAATATACCATTAGCGGATATGTAAAAGATGCAAGCTCAGGCGAAGTCTTAATAGGAGCTACTGTAGTGGACAAAAATCAACCAGGAAATGGAATGGCAACCAATATCTATGGTTATTACTCCTTTGAATTGCCTCAAGGAGATTATACTATAATGGCAAGTTACATTGGATATGCTACCACAGAAGTCAATGTGAAACTTAAAGAAAACATCTCCTTGAATTTCAGTTTGGAAGAGGAGGCCTCAAGTTTGGAAGAAGTTGTGGTTACCGCTACTCGGAGTGATGAAAATGTGAGTTCTGTTAAAATGAGTACCGAAAAGCTGCAAATAGAAAGAATAAAATCTATGCCCGCACTTTTTGGAGAGGTGGATGTTGTAAAAAGTTTGCAACTATTGCCAGGTGTTTCTACAGCAGGCGAGGGCACTTCAGGAATGTTTGTTAGAGGCGGAAGTTCGGATCAAAATTTAATTTTACTTGATGAAGCTACCGTCTATAATGCCAGCCACTTATTAGGTTTCTTTTCGGTCTTCAATCCTGATGCTGTAAAAAATGTAGAAATTTATAAAGGCGGAATTCCTGCTAAATACGGAGGTAGAATTTCTTCTATTTTAGATATCCAAATGCGTGAGGGGAATAATCAGGAATTTGAGGCTTCAGGAGGAATAGGAAGTATTAGTAGTCGTTTAACCGCAGAAATCCCTATTGTAAAAGATAAATCCTCTTTACTTTTATCTGGAAGAAGGACATATGCTGATGTTTTTCTCGCATTCGCTCAGGATGAAAACATTAGAAATAATACGCTCTACTTTTACGATTTCAACACAAAATTCAATTATAGATTCAGCGACAAAGATAAAATATTTGTTTCGGGCTATTTTGGCCGTGACAATCTAGGATTCCAAGATCTATTCGGTTTTGATTGGGGAAATGCAACGGTTTCTACCCGATGGAACCATCTCTTCAATGATAAATTATTTTTAAACACCACTTTGCTTTACAGTAATTTTGATTACGGATTTGATGTTAATTCGGCTGGTACCGGCTTTAATTGGAATTCAGGCTTGCAAGAATATAATCTGAAAATGGATTTCGATTATTTTCTGAATAATAATAATACCCTCTTTTTTGGTGCAAATGCCATTTATCATGTGTTTGCGCCAGCAGAGATAACTTCTCAAGATTCAAATATTCAAAATTTTAATCTGCAAAATGACTTTGCTGTAGAGACTGCTCTTTATGTCAGTAATCAACATACTATGACCGACAAGTTAAGTATGGAATACGGTATTAGATACTCTTCCTTTGCCAAAATAGGACCTGATTCAGTTTCAATTTATGAGGAAGGAATGGCAAAAAGACCTGAAAATGAGATTAGAACTGACGTTTACAGCAGCAATGAATTAGTAAAACATTATGGAGGATTTGAACCAAGATTGGGAATTCGGTATATGCTTAATTCTAAGACCAGTTTAAAAGCTTCCTACAACAGAATGAGACAATATTTGCAAGTAGCAACAAATGCTACAGCTGGTTTCCCTACAGACCGCTGGATACCTGCTGATTACCATATAAAACCGGTTATTGGTGATCAAGTGGCTTTAGGGTATTTCAGGAACTTTAAAAATAATAACTGGGAAGTGTCAGTTGAAGGCTACTATAAGTGGCTTCAAAATGTTGTGGATTTTCTTCCTGGTGAAGACGTGCTGCTAAATGACAGAATTGAAACTGCTGTGGCAGATGGGATTGCTTGGTCATATGGAGCAGAATTCATGTTAAGAAAAAATATTGGCAAAACTACAGGTTGGTTGAGTTACACACTTTCTCGAACGGAAAGACAAATTGAAGGAGTAGCAAGTGGAGAGCCCTATTTAGCTCGCTATGATAAGCCGCATGACATTGCTTTAGTCTTGTCTCATAAATTCTCAGAGCGACTTTCATTTTCTGGTAACTGGGTATATGCAACAGGAGCGGCCGTGTCATTTCCAGAAGGAAGGTATATCATGAATGGGCAGAATATTCCATTTTATGATGACTCTAAAAGAAATACAAGTCGGATGCCTGATTTTCACCGAATGGATTTGGGCTTAACTTATGAATTGAACAGTAGATGGAAACGCTATAATCATGAAATTGCGCTTTCATTTTACAATGTTTATAATCGTAAAAACCCTTTCTCAATAGAGTTTAGACAAGTTAATAATGATGATCCAATGTTTGATTCAGAACAGGATGGACCAATCAATAGTACCAGACCTGCTGCAGTCAAAACGGCATTGTTTGGAATTATCCCTTCTATTACCTATAATTTTTCTTTGAACTGATGATGGCAAACAGAAATAAAATTTTGAGTTTAGTTTTTGCTGTCCTTCTAAGTTGGGGTTGTCAAGAAATTATTGATTTGGACTTAGAACAAGCTGAGAAAAGATTAGTCATTGAAGGGCGTTTAGTGGATGAACATTCCATTCAAAAAATCAAAATAGCTGAGTCACTTAACTACTATGATACCGTTGGCTTGTCACCTTTCAAAGATGCGGAAGTTAGCTTATTGGATGGGAATAGCAACTTTCTAGTTCGATTTGATTATAACAATGAAGATAGTGCTTATACTACGGCCAATACAGTCGGTTTATCCGTTGGGGAAGAATACATCTTGCAAATAGAGGCTAAAGAAGAGATCTTTCAAGCGAAAGGAAAGATTCTTGAAAGCGCCACTTTGGATACTCTATATTATCTATCTGCCGAAGAATTGGCAAGCGTTGGACAGCCAGCATTTGGAGATGGTTATTTTTTGTTTGTAAACGGCAGTTTGAACAATGAAGGTATTGAATATTTCAAGCTGGATGTCACAGTTAATGATACCCTAAGAAATTCTAGAGGAGATTTTTCCAACTCGGTTTTAACTTCTGAGTTTTTTGGTAAAGAATTTAGTGCACTTCCAGTTCCAGGCTCTTTTGTAGAGCAAGATTCGGTTGTTTTAGAGCTTTATACCTTAAATGAAGAGGTATATCAATATTATGTAGAATTCATAAACCTACTTTTTAATGATGGAGGAGTATTCAGCCCACCTCCCGTTAATCCTACTACAAACATCAAAAACCTTACAAATCCTGAGAGCGAACCTTTGGGGTTTATACAGTTTAGCTCTGTTCAAAGGAAAAGTATTTTCATTGAGAAAAGAGAGTAATAACTTATTTTCTTGCTGTTTCAAAGCTTCTTTTTTCTCTATCCTTGTTAATTTAATGTTTGCTATTTTTTAAATTCATGTTACAAAGTGCGAAAATTAGTTCAAATCCTTTTTAATTGTTTAACAGCTGGTTAAAAATGTATTAATAGTTAATGATGACCTTTAGGAAACCAAAATAGGTCATGATAACACACTACAAAACTTTAGTCATTTCCGATGTACATCTTGGTACAAAAGGCTCAAAAGCAAAAGAGTTAGTCAAATTCCTGAAACAATGCAGTTGCGATAAATTGATATTGAATGGAGACATTATTGACGGCTGGCAACTCAAAAAATACGGTACCTGGAAAAGAAAGCATACTCGTTTTTTTAATAGAATATTGAAAATGATCGAGGAGCACAAAACGGAGGTCATTTATTTAAGAGGAAATCATGACGATTTTCTAGATCAGGTGTTACCATTCAAAGTTGGCAATCTTACGATAACTCGTGATTTAGTACTTGAAAGCAATGGGAAGAAATTTTATGTAGTGCATGGCGATATTTTTGATTCCATCACCACCAATCTTAAATGGGTTGCCAAATTAGGAGACGTAGGATATACTTTTTTACTTTGGGTGAATTCCAAGTACAATCAATATAGAAGAAGCAAAGGCTTACCATATTACTCACTTAGCCAAGTGGTAAAATCTAAAGTGAAATCTGCGGTTTCTTATGTAGATGATTTTGAAAGGCAACTTGTAGAAATCGCCAAAATAAAAGATTGCGATGGAATTATCTGTGGACATATTCATCAGCCAGCATTAAAAGAAATTCAAGGTTTGATTTATATGAATTCAGGCGATTGGGTAGAAAGTATGAGTGCTTTGGCTGAAGATAAGGATGGAAATTGGTCTTTGGTTTATTATGCTGATACCTCTTCTTATAAATCGAACCATAAAAGGATGGAAGAAATTAAGCTTGAGCTTAAAGCTTCTTTAGAAGCTGAAGAAATTAATCTACGAAAAAAGACTGCATAATAGCTTTTTACTGAAAAGGCTTTATATTCGAATATGGCTTTAATCAGTAAAAAGAAGAAGATCTTTCCTGTTAGTAATAATTTGGTGAAATATCTAAAAAATCATGGCAGACAACTCGATATCCCTATCAAATATAGTGATTTGACTAGGGCGAATAATGCTATTCCTCTTTATGACAGTGAGGACAATGACACCTTGTGGGAAACTTTATTTTTTCCTCAAGATGATATGAAACATATCTATTATGGGTTAAAAAATATATACGCAATCTTAAAGGCAGATGGTGATTTATCCGTGATGGAACATCTTTATGTGGATAGGGTAGATGCTTGTACATATGGTAATACATATCCATTTAGAGTTCGAATTGTCAATCAAATCAATGATAATTTTGATTATTTCTATATCAAAAAAGCTGATGCTTCAAGAATTTATGGGTTAGAGTTGGAGCATTTATTGTCTCCAAACAGGATGAGTTATATCGTGAATGGAGATACATTAATTGAAGAGCATATTCCAGGGATCCCAGGGGATCAATTCATTAGAAGTTATATGAATGATGATAAACTGAATAAAATTAGACTAGCAAAAGAGTTTGTCAAATTTACTGAAAGGTGCTTTGTTCGCCTATTAGGCGATATGCATTCCAATAATTTTGTAATTGATATCACACCTGATTTTGAGGAAATCCACTACAGAATAAAGTCTATCGATTTTGATCAGCAGTCATACGAAGGCAGGAAAGCAGTTTATATGCCGCAATATTTTAAACAGAATAACCCTATCATTGAATTAGGCTTAGAGTTGATGACACCTGCCACAGTAAAGCAATATCAAAAGGAAGAACGCTCTTTAATTGTAAACAGAATGAAGGCTTCAGATCATAATTTAAAGGAATTGATGAAAGCGATGCGAAAAGATGTGATTTCTATTCCCGAAAATATAGCTAATCTTAAAGCTGAACTAGCCGAACATTATAAACATCAAGATTTTAAAACTTGTAAAACCATGGGAGATATAGTAGCTGAAAGTTTGAAATATTTAAAGGATCATAATTAACGAATTAAGATTATTTTTTGATTTAATGTTTCGCTAATGATATCCATGTACTTTTTAATCATGAGATATTCTTCCGGCATGTAAATCACTTGATCGTAGTCAATTGTATATTCAATTTTTAGTGTGTTTCCTGTTTTTTTGAATTGATACATAAACTTTCCTTTTCCGTCTGCAAGGCTAATGCTTTTGTCGGTCGGATATTCTAAAACAGTCCATTCCTCCGGTATTTCATAGGAATAACTCCCCATCCTTATTAGCGGAGTATAGAGCGTAATAGGATTTTGTCTTTTTTCAGCTTTAAGTGGATTTTCAGAAAATTCATTAAAAATAATGGGCTGAATCTCCATATAGTTTTTGGCAATTGAATCTGCTGTTCTTTCAAATGATAAATGCTCTACTAAATACTGATTTTCGTCAAATTCATCCTTTACTTCATGTTTTTTGATGTTCCAATCCATGTTTTCGAAGATAGTTTCTATTAGATAGTCATTATATGATCTATTGTTGTTAAGAAACCTGGAATCGAATGAATAAACCGAATAGCCTTCCCTTTTTACTTCATATGTGCCTTCGATCGTGCCACTATCCGATACATTAAATTCTGCAGCGATCAATTCTTTATCTTCGAAGTTGAATTCCAAAGGTACAAAGCCAGGTGCTTTTTGAGAAATTACTAAGCCACCATTGTTTATATAATTTGGCGGGAGCATATTAAACAGCAAGTTTTTATTTGAGGCATCTAAAAAATAATTTTTTCCATTGTATCTCACCATGCATACGAAAACATCAAAGAGTTCAAAATAAGGGTTTTCTGGATAGGTAGGTCTGTTTTCTAATGAACTCAAAGCTATTAAATAAGCATCTAAACCAGCTTGATTAAGCATTTTAGTTAAAAGCATATTGATTTGTTGTGGCGTACCCTTTCTTGCTTTATAGGCTTCTTCTAACTCTCGACTATCATAAGATAAATCAACTGAAAAGTTGTTTCGGAAAAAGAAGTAAAATCCTTTAATAACATCCAGTTTAAATAATTCAGGATGGTAAATTCTATCAATCTCTTTTTGTAAATAACTGTTTCTGGTGTAAACCTGCTTGAAATATGGAGAGCCAGCCCAATTATAGGCTAATTCTTCATAATTCTGAGGGAGAAGAAAATTAGTAGATTCGTTCGGTAAAGTATATTCCGCTAATTTGAATTTTAATTTAGAAATAAAATAATTATTTCCCGGTACATCTTCCTCTTCGATAAAAGCAGGCACGCTATCTATTTTAAAATTCTCTATTAAAACATCAGTTTGCTTGCCCTTAATCATTTTCTTTACAGTTTTCCTACTAAAATCATCCAAGCCTAAAGACCCTTCAAAATATTTGTAAAACAATAAGTAATTAGGAACTTCGATAGTATAAGTTGATTTTACAACTGGAATGTCATTCTGAAAATACCAATTATTTAACTCTTTCCAGTCCGCTATTTTTATTTGATAGGTATATTCTATGATGCTTCCTATTTTAGCTTTTGGCATTGCGAAGTAATTTTCAACTACGCCATTTTTAATTTCTTTTTTAATGCCTGATTTTTGTAGGCTATCAATTTGTAGCGAATCCTTAGCATCCAAATTAAACGTTTGTCCTTTGATAAATATAAGCGAATCCGCTTCACTGTATGGAATCATTACATTAGCCCACCTAAGACCCTCTTCAGATAGAATTTCAATTTTTGTAGTGTGGGTAAAAATTAAATCAAAGTTTTCGTTATAAGAACTATGCCCGCTGTCTAATAGGATAATTGCCTGTGCGTTAATGGCAAATGCAGAATCTTTTGGTTGATTGCTTTTTTGAGCTGTGGCTGGTATCGAAAATATAAACGATAAAAATAGACTTAGTAATATCTTCTGCATTATGGATTCAATTTAATTGATATTTAATGATTCTATATATAAAAATTAAGCAAGCAATTATTATTCCAAAAGCAATTTAAATGTTTTATAATACAGAATAATACGATGATAAATTATTTACGTTGATTACAAAATAAATTGTCAGAATATAGATTTCAATTGGCTTAAGCAATCAATTTCATGAGTAACATTTGATTTATGTTTTTCCTTTTTGGGATTGAAATATATAGTGTCCATTCCAAAATTTCTTGCACCTAGTATATCGGTTTGCAAATTATCACCTATCATAATTGACTCATGTTTTCGCGCTTCCGCTTTATCAATGGCATATTTAAATATTGAAGTCATTGGTTTTTTATAACCAGCGCTGTCGGAAGTAACAACAGTAGAGAAATAGGATTGTAATCTGGAATTTTCTAGTTTCAGTTTTTGTACATCCGTAAATCCGTTGGTTAAGATATGAAGCTGGTAATTACTTTTTAAATAATTGAGGACTTCAAAAGTATAAGGTATTAGGTGAGGCTTGGTAGGACAGAGCATCAAATATTCAGTTGATAATTTCTCACTTAATTCATTATCAACTATTTCGAATTGATTTAAAATCCTAAGAAACCTTTGTTCTCTAATTCCATCCCTCGATATTTTATTTTTATTGTAATCACTCCAAAGCGTGCGATTTACTTTTTCAAAACAGAGATTAAATTGATCGCAACTTTCTATTCCTAAGTTATTTAGCTGGTATTTCAAGAATAATTCAGCCAGTGCTTCATTCGAATTTTTTTCATAGTCCCAAAGGGTATGGTCTAAATCAAAGAAGATGTGTTTGTACGTAGTTATTTTACCCATTTTTTCCTGTGTAATTTATTTAAAGCAAGAGTCCTATTGGAATACATAACTTTAAAAGTTTCTAAGTCTTTCTGTAATTGTTGATCTTTTTCTACGAATTTGAAAGTCTGTGCTAATAAATCTTTAACTTCTTCTTTTACATAGTAAAAAACCCATTGGTCAACTTTCTTTGAATTTAAAACGCCATTATTTTTTAAAAATGATAAATGTCTAGAGGTTTTAGCCTGAGTGAAATCTAATATCATTTCCAAATCAGAAATACACATTTCTTGATTTTGATGCACTAAAAACAACATCCTTAAACGAGAATCGTCTGAAAGGCACTTATAAAACTGCACACTGAAATTTAAGGTAAAGTTTTTAAGTCTCATAATCAATTAAATCACTGAAAGTAAATGTACGAAAAAGGTTAAATGAACTTTAGCAATCCATAAGTATATTCTAACCATAGAAATTCTATGATTTCATAGTATAAACTCTTATGAATGATACCGAAAATTAACAAACTAGGACTAAATTAGTATTTCAATAACTAAAGAGTAACTGAATCGTTAATAATTTAGTTTTTAATCTATTATATTTGTGAAGTATGGCTCAAAGAAAACTTCCCATATTGCTAATATTGCTTCTAGTTTCCTTTTTCTCTTTTGCGCAAGTGAGCGAGGATGAAACAGAAGAAGTAATTCAATTCACTGGAGTAGTGCTAGACGAAGATAGTGCTGCAATTCCTGGAGTGCATCTCTATACTCCTATTTTTGGTAGAGGTACCTCAACAAATCAATATGGTTTTTTTTCAATGCCAGCTCTAGAAGGCGATAGTCTAGTCATTAGTGCAGTTGGCTTTAAAAAAGCAACGTATGTTGTACCTAAAATTAAAAAATCTACTTTGAAAGTTATTTTTCAATTAGAGCAGGATACTGAGCTGTTAAATGAGGTTCAGGTTTACAATATGCCTCCAACTGCTGATGCATTTAAAAAAGCTGTTTTAGCAGTTCATCTTCCAGAAGAATATAGTAACATCAATAAAAATCTTGATCCTGCAACATTACAAAAAATGTACAGAACCTTACCAGCAGATGGCTCAATGAACCATAGGTGGTTTGTTCAAGATCAAGCTTTTTATAATCAAACTAGAAATTCGGTAAGAATTAATCCTCTATTAAACCCAATGTCGTGGGTAGAAATTTACAGAGCAATTAAGCGGGGTGACTTTAGTAATAATAACGATTAATTAACATCCTGTACCTTTCTATAAAAGTACCAACAGTTTTTCTCAATAAAATTTACTTTCTTGCTTTGAAGGCATATGATTATTATTGTCCATAAATGGTCAATAATTTTTTTTAATGGTTACTTTCTGTTTATTTTAAATGTTGAAATGAATTTTATTTGAGAATATCTACTATTATATTACTTCTGTTTCTGTACGCAGGAAATCTTTTGTCATCGAATTCTTTTCAAGATATTCTAGATAAAGGTTCTGGGCAAGTAAAAGTCTATTACTATCCCATTGAGCCCTTTATTTATAAAGATGAGATCGGAAATTTATTAGGCATTGAAAAGGAAATGATGGACTCTTATCTCCGTTTTGTTGAGAAAAAGTATTCTGTAAAACTATTTGTTGAGTGGGAAAAGGTTCCAACATTTGATTCTGTTTTCGAATATGTAAATAAATCTGAAATCCCTGCATTCGGCATTTCGGTTATATCAAGGACTGAGAATCGAGCCAAATTGGTCGGCTTCTCCTATTCGTACATGCCTGACGTTAGTGTTTTTATCACGCATCTATCCGTTCCTTTCTTAAAAGACGGAGAAGCTTTGAAAACTCATATAGATGGATTTGAAGCGGCAACAATTTCTAGCACAACTTACAAAGATGATTTAGATAAACTTAGCGAGCAGTTTGATTTGAATTTGAACTATGTAGACGTTCCAAATGATGAAGATATTATCCGATTGGTCAGCAGAAATAAGGAAATGGTGGGTTTTGTTGGCTTACCTTTTTATGTCATTGAAATTGGAAAAGGGAATCCGGTAAAGAGGCACGGCAAGTTTCAAGTGAAAAGGGATGGCTACAGATTTATTTATCAATTAGGAGAAGGATGGGAGAAATCTGTTAAAAATTATTTCGAAAGTTATTTGTATCGTGCGGAAGCAGATAAAATTATAAGAACATACCTAGGGAATGATTATTCGGAATTAATTTGGGGATTGGCTGGAGATGATGTTACTGACAGAGCAGATGAAATTGCTTTTTTGAACAAAGAAAAAGAAATCCAAAGCCAAAGCTTGATTGCAGCTGAACGCCAAAAAGATCTTCAATGGGCTATCATCATTTCTGTGAGTATAGGTCTTGTTTTTGTAGTAATTATCGTATTGCTGTTGGTTCGTTCCAATAGGATGAGACAAACAGACAATGTACTTTTGAAAGAGAAAAGTGAACAATTGCAGGAATTATTGGACGAACTGCACCAGAATAGAGATGAGATTTCTCATCAAAGGCAATTGCTTCAAAGGAAAAACAAAGAATTGTCAGATATCAACAAACAAAAGGATGAATTGATTGGAATTGTCGCTCATGACTTGAAAAGTCCGATTAATCAAATGAGTGGGTTAATCACAATTTTAGGATTTAAGAGCGAGAAATGGGATAAAGAGGAGATAGAGGTGTTTGAAAAGCTTGAGAATTCAAATCTGCATTTGAAGGAATTAGTTGAACGGATTTTAGACCTTGAGTCGATTCAAAAAAAGAGCTTAAATTATAAAATAGGTACAGTAGATATGGCTTCAGTTTTGAGAGAAACTGTTAGCGAATTTGATGAGAAAGCAAAGTCAAAAAATATTTCAGTTGATATCTCTCAAGTAGTGAATGGAAAAATGGTGATGGTCGATCCCTTTTTCTTGAAACAAGTTTTTGAAAATATAGTAAGTAATGCTTTAAAGTTTTCACCTTTAGGTAGTAAGGTGTTTATTGGGACAGAAACTCATCATGATTTTCATCACGTTTTTGTGCAAGACGAAGGACCAGGAATTTCAGAAAAAGATAAAGTGAAATTATTTACTAAATATATGACCTTGTCGGCTCAACCTACTGGAGATGAAACTTCTACGGGATTAGGTTTATCTATAGTTAAAAAATACGTAGAGGAAATGAACGGTAATGTTTGGTGTGAAAGTAAACTGGGGAAAGGGGCTAAATTTATTGTAGCATTTCCAAAAGTATAAATTCTTTAAATAAATAAAATGAAAATATTTGCAGGGATTATTTTAGTGGCTTTAATGTTTGCCTCATGTTCGAATGATAGTGACAATAAGGTGATTTATTTGGTTCGTCATGCTGAAAAAGATGCTGTTCCTAAAAACGATCCTCCCCTTACAACAGATGGCGTTATACGCTCGGTGGATTTAGCTAGCTGGTTTAAAAAAATTAAGATAGATACGGTTTTCTCCACTGATTATGTTCGTATGCGTGAAACTGCAAAGCCTTTAACAGAACAAAAGAAACTTGAACTAGCAATCTATGATGCTAAAGATTTTGATGGTTTTGCTAAGCAATTGAAAAAAATGAAGATCGATACGGTCTTAATTGTTGGTCATAGTAATACTATTTTGGAGCAGATCGAGGCATTAGGTTTTGATAGACCTCAGCAGGAAATCGATGAAAATGAATATGATAAAATCTTTGAGTTGAGATTAGGGAGTAATGAAGTGATTACTCATAGTTATGGCTCAAAATATAAGGAGTAATTTTGAACATTTGCTCTTTAATTTGATTTCAATTCTATGCATTTAAAGCTCAAAACAAAGGTCAACCAAAATTTTTTATCGGTTAAAGAAGGATTTAATGAGAAACTATTTTTATCTCTGAATCCTCCATTCCCTCCAGTCAAATTAAAAGAATTTGGAGGCTGCGAAAAAGGTGATAAGGTTCATTTGGAGTTAAATTTTATATTCTTTAGACAAGATTGGATTAGCGAAATCACTTTTGATAATACTTCTGCTAGTGTTTTTGAATTCATTGATGAAGGAACGCAATTACCATTCTTTTTAAAATACTGGAAACACCATCATATTGTAGAAAAAGCTGCTGATGATCAATCTTTCATTATAGATGACATTAGCTTTAAGTCGCCATTTAAATTAATGGATTTATTATTATACCCGGTTTTGTGGCTTCAATTTGCTTACCGAAAACCCATTTATAAAAAGATTTTTAAATCCACTACTGATTAATTATATAATTAACTTATTATTGCTAGTATATATTTATATTTTTGCTTAAAATAATATAAATATGATGGTTAGATTGATTTTCTTTTTACTTCTCTATTCAAGTTCTGTCATTGATATTATTGCCTCTAGCACTGTAACATTTCTACATAGTGAAAATGTGGAAGTGAAAATCGAAGATCCTGTACATCCAAAAAATATAAATTACACTCCACAATTTGAATATCCGACATCCACTGTTTTTCAAGTAGAAGAGTCAGAATTTCATTTCTATTTACTAAGAGTCGATTCACTAGAATATTATTTTTGGATTGAAGGTTCACCAAGAAATATTCAAGTTGATTTATCTAAATCAGAAAACCAGTCATCAAATTTTATATTGGTTTCTAAAAGTGATTGGCTTTTAGGAAATATTACTGCAAATAGCGCTGCTCTAAACAAACTAAATGAAATTGATTTATTTTATATCGATGCGTTGGACAGTTTGAAGGACTTAGTTGAGAGTGATGAAAAATTTAGTGCAGAAGCGATTTACAATACCATAGTTTGGGATAGCAGGTCTTCTAAACGTTTATACAATCTTGCGGTAGAAGAATTTAGCTATCAATTTGAGGAGAAGTGGATTCATTACATTCCTGCATGCAATCAGTATTGGCGACTTATGTATAGGCTTTATTACCAGTATTTTCATACTAATTCTTTTAAGGGACTCAATAGAAATGAAATTAAATCCACAATTGAGGCAGATTTTAATTACCCTGAATCCAGAGTTTTGGTATTTCATCATTTCTTTAAAAATGGCTTAGTTCTTAATGAACTGAAAGAGAGTTATAAATTATTGGAAAATAATTTATCTAAGAGAGAGAAGTCTTTGGCGGAAGCTATAATTCAAGAGCAAGCAGTAAATGAATTGGCAAGGACAGAGCAAATTGAATTTCTCTTTGGAATTGATTTAGATGGGGCAATGGAGGGTTATTTTGCTCGAGATTCCTCTGATAAGAAAAGTATTTTAATCTTTTGGTCGACTTGGGATAGTAAAATGGCCACAGAATTTAATCTTCTGGCTGATTTGAAAGAGGATTATAAAAAGGAGTATACTTTTATTCATATTTGTATAGATTCATATGAAAGCCCTGAAAGGACGAAATCATTTATATACCAGAATAGGATTGGGGGATTTCATTTGTTACCTGAGCAGTCCAATGCCTTTAGAAAAAGTAACTTCAGAAAGGATCAAAAAATCAGGGATTTCCCTTTTTATGTATTAACTGACAATAGTGGGGAAGTTATTGAAACTGAATCTGTTCCTTTACAAATTAGCAGTCGCTTAGAAAGTAAGTTGAAACATTTCAGCACAAAAAAATAGCCCTACATTTTGCAGGGCTATTAAGTTAGCTTTATCAAAAAGATTATTAATCTTCTTTTTTATCTTCTTTATCAGTTGAATCAGAATTTGAAGTATCAGCTGTAGTGATCTCTTCTTTAGCTAATGATTCTTTTTTCTTTTTCTCTTCCTCTTCCTTCTTTTCCTTATCTAATTTCTCTTGGTTTTTACCATTAGTATAGGCCTCATAAGTTGTTTGTTGAGCAAACGGTCTTTTACCAATAAGTTTTTCTAAGTCAGATTGGAAGATGATTTCTTTTTCCAACAATTGTTGAGCTAAGATTTCTAATTTATCTCTTTTATCGGTTAAGAGTTTCTTAGTAACCACATAAGCTTTAGCAATTAATTTGCCCACCTCTTCATCAATCACTTTAGCAGTGTCTTCAGAATAAGGTTTAGTGAATTTATAATCGCCACCATCTTTTGAATCGTAGAAGGAAACATTACCGATTTTCTCGTTCATACCGTAAACGCTTACCATGCTGTAAGCCATTTTGGTAATTCTTTCCAAATCGCTTAATGCACCAGTAGAAATTTTACCAAAAACGATCTCTTCAGCTGCTCTACCACCTAACGCCATACACATCTCATCAAAAAGCTGCTCTGTTTGATGCAAGAATTGCTCTTTTGGCAAATATTGAGCATAACCTAAGGCTGCAATTCCTCTCGGCACTATACTTACTTTCACCAATGGATCAGCATGTTCTAAGTACCATCCAGCTACTGCATGGCCAGCTTCATGATAAGCTACAATTTTCTTCTCATCAGGAGATATGATTTTATTTTTCTTTTCAAGACCTCCAATAACTCTATCCACTGCATCTTGGAAATCTTGCATTTCTACCGACTTCTTGTTTCTTCTTGCGGCTATCAAAGCAGCCTCATTACAAACATTTGCTATTTCTGCCCCAGCAAAACCTGGAGTTTGAGCCGCTAATTTTTTTGCATCCACATCTGGGTGAACTTTCAAAGGACCTAAATGCACCTTGAAAATTGCTTCTCTTCCAATGATGTCTGGTTTGTCAATACTTACTTGCCTATCAAATCTACCTGGTCTCATCAAAGCCGAATCCAATACGTCAGGTCTGTTTGTAGCGGCAAGAATTATAACTCCTGAATCTGTTGAGAAACCGTCCATCTCCACTAAAAGTGAGTTCAATGTGTTTTCTCTTTCGTCATTTGAGCCTGGCATTCTTCCGCCACCTCTAGAACGACCAATTGCATCTATTTCATCAATAAATACGATACAAGGAGCTTTTTCTTTGGCCTGCTTAAACAAATCTCTTACTCTAGCTGCACCAACTCCCACAAACATTTCAACGAAATCAGAACCTGATAAAGAGAAGAAAGGTACCTCAGCTTCACCTGCAACTGCTTTTGCTAATAAGGTTTTACCTGTTCCTGGAGGGCCCACTAATAATGCACCTTTAGGAATTTTTCCACCTAAAGTGGTGAATTTTCCTGGATTTTTTAAGAATTCAACAATCTCTGCTACCTCTTCTTTAGCTTCATCTAATCCGGCTACATCCTTAAATGTAATTTTTACCTTATTCTCAGCATCAAATAAAGCTGCTTTAGATTTCCCTATATTGAAAATTTGACCACCAGGACCACCTTGACCAGACATTCTTCTCATTAAGAACCAAACTCCAAATAATAAGAATATTAAGAAGCCATAGCTCCAAAACATTTCAGACCATTGTGTACGTTCTTCAACTTCATAGCCAATTCTATCTTCTTGAGCCACTTCATTTTCTAATTCTGCAAAATTATTGTCAAAGATGTCTAAACTTGGTATCTCAAATTGATAATGAGGACCTTGTTGATAATTCCAAGGATTACTATTTTCTAATTCTTGAATATATTTAGAATTTTGAAGAGCGTCCTCTTTTAAGAAAACTTCTACAACTCCTTGGTTTTTAAGTAAGACTACTTTTTTCACATCATTACTCAAATACATTTTCTCAAATCTCTTCTCAGAGATCTTAATGGCATTACTACTGCCACTAAATAATGAAATTCCAAACACCACTGAGATCAAAACGATTATTACCCAAATTTGGTAATTAGGCTTTTGAGGTGGTTTTGGTATGATTTTTTTTCTTTTGTTATCTTTTGGTTTTTCTGCCATTATTTTAACTATTACAATGCTGCTTGCATAACGTTAGCACTTAGCATTATGTTTATGATAATTTTTTAAACATTTTCTACCTCTATGATTTTGGCATCACCCCATAGATTTTCTAGGCTGTAATGCTCTCTTTTATCATTTTTAAAGACATGAGCCACAACATTGGCGAAATCAATAAGAATCCATTCCTTATTGTTTTTTCCTTCAGTCATCCATGGTTTTTCATTTGCTTCTTTAAAGACAAATTTTTCAATGGATTCAGATATAGAATCTGCTTGAGTGTCGGAGGTGGCAGAACATATTACGAAATAGTCAGCCACGGCATTTTTTACTTCGGTTAAATCTAGAATAGTGATGTCTTGAGCTTTTCTCTCCTGCATTCCTTGCACTACTAAATTACTTAAAGCTTCTGAATTCATTAAATATTTTTTGGTTTCAAATCTAAGATGTTTCTTTGCTGTAAATCTACGAAATAATATTGCATAAAATCTTTGCCAACACCTTATTTATAGGGAAACAAATCATTTCCCTGCCAAGCTGTCATTCAACTAATGATTTGATGGCACAAATGTCTGCCAAAAATAAGCTTCATGAAGGCGCTATTATTATCACCCAGCATCAAACTAAAGGCAAGGGGCAGAGAGGGAATCAGTGGAATTCTCCAGAAGGGAAGAATTTAACCTTTTCTATTTTCTTAAAACCTAATTTCCTTAAGCCTGCGCAGCAATTTGAGTTGAATAGAATGGTTTCATTGGCACTTTTAGATGTAGTTAAAGACCTATCAGAAGAAGCCAAGGTTTTTGTGAAATGGCCGAACGACCTTATTCTAAATAAGAAAAAAGTTGCAGGTATTTTAATTGAAAATTCCATCAATCAAAATGGGATTTCTGAAAGTATTGTTGGAATTGGTTTGAATGTTAATCAAAGTGAAAATTTACTTTCTACAGCCACATCCTTAGCAAAGCAATTTGAACAAGATTTTGATTTGGAGAAAGTTTTACTCCAAATTGTTCAAAGGTTAGAGCATTACTATTTGATAGTTCGAAGTGGTGATTTTCGATTCATTCATGAATTGTATGAATCAAAATTGTATCTCAAAGATAAGGTTGCTTATTATGAAGATGCAATAGGGAAATTTAATGGAATAATTCGCAAAGTTCATCCAGATGGAGTGCTAGAAATTGAAGATGAAAGCGGGATTTACAGAAAATATCAATTCAAGGAAGTCCGATTGCTGTCGTAATAGCAAGAATTCTCCCAATAAACACATACTCTCTTTAATTATTAAAACTTATGTGGTAATTTTGTGTTGCTAAATGCATTTACAAAGAAGAAAATAAGTTAAAATGATAGATACAGAAAATTACAAAGTAAAAGACATTTCCCTAGCGGCTTGGGGAAGAAAAGAAATTACGCTTGCTGAAGCAGAAATGCCAGGCTTAATGGCTTTAAGAGAAGAATACGGTAAAGACCAACCTTTAAAAGGGGCAAGAATTGCGGGTTGTTTACACATGACCATTCAAACTGCGGTTTTGATTGAAACTTTAGTGGCTTTAGGTGCTGAGGTTACTTGGAGTTCATGTAACATCTTTTCAACTCAAGATCAAGCGGCTGCTGCCATTGCTGCTGCCGGAATTCCTGTTTATGCTTGGAAGGGAATGACAGAAGAAGAATTCAACTGGTGTATTGAGCAAACACTTTTCTTTGGTTCAGACAAAAAGCCATTGAACATGATTTTGGATGATGGTGGTGATTTAACCAATATGGTGTTGGATAACTACCCTGAGCTTGCTGAAGGCATCAACGGACTTTCTGAGGAAACTACAACTGGTGTTCACAGATTGTACGAGAGAATGAAGAAGGGTACTTTACCTATGCCTGCTATCAATGTGAATGATTCCGTTACTAAATCCAAATTTGATAACAAATACGGATGTAAAGAATCATTAGTAGATTCAATTAGAAGAGCTACTGATGTGATGATGGCTGGAAAAGTTGCTGTTGTGGGCGGATATGGTGATGTTGGAAAAGGTTCTGCTGCTTCTTTAAGAGGTGCTGGCGTTAGAGTTATCGTTACAGAAATCGATCCAATTTGTGCGCTTCAAGCTGCAATGGATGGTTTCGAAGTAAAGAAAATGAAGAATGCTTTACCGGAAGCTGATATCATTGTAACAGCAACTGGAAATAAAGATATCATTAGAGATGATATGTTCGACTTAATGAAAGACAAAGCTATCCTTTGTAATATTGGTCACTTTGATAATGAAATTGATGTAGCTTGGTTACATGACAATGCTGAATGGGATAATATCAAGCCTCAAGTTGATTTGATTACGATGAAATCTGGAAAGCAAATTATTTTATTGGCTGAAGGTAGATTAGTAAACTTAGGTTGCGCTACTGGCCACCCTTCATTTGTGATGTCTAATTCATTTACTAACCAAGTATTGGCTCAAATTGAATTGTGGAAGCACAGAGATAAATACGAAAATGCTGTATATACTTTGCCTAAGCATTTGGATGAAAAAGTTGCTGCTTTACACTTATTGAAAATTGGTGTGGAATTAGATACTTTATCTGAAGATCAAGCTGAATACATTGGCGTTACGGTTGAAGGACCTTACAAGCCGGAGTATTACAGATATTAATATTTCTTTAGCCAACAATTTCTTTTTAATTCTTGATTAAGAAGAAATTGTTGGCTTTTTCATTTTTTAAACGGCACTTCCTTGAATATTAAATTATCTGCAGTTGTAATTACTTTTAATGAGGAAAAGAACATCAGGAGATGTTTGGCATCATTAGCAGAAGTTGCAGATGAAATAATTATAGTGGATTCTTTTTCCACTGATAGAACTGAGGAGATCTGTAAGGAATTCGATTGTGATTTCAGGACAAATCCTTTTGAGGGTCATATCCAACAGAAAAACTTTGCTTTGCAACAAGCATCAAATGATTTTATACTTTCTTTAGATGCGGATGAAGAGCTTTCTGAAAAACTTATAAAATCTATTTTAGAAGCTAAATCCGATTGGAAATATGATGCTTATTACTTTAATAGGCTATCTTCTTATTGTGGCAAGTTTTTTCCTCATGGAAGTTGGTATCCTGACCAGAAAATAAGACTTTTCGATAAGAGGCTTTCCAAATGGGGTGGTACAAATCCTCATGATAAAATTGTTCTTTCAACTAATAGTAAAAAGTTTCTCAAAGGTGATTTGTTGCATTATACCTATCACACCATAGAAGAACACATCAAACAGATTAATTATTTTTCCGGAATAGCAGCTAAGGCAGCTTATGATAAAGGGAAACGATTCAATATACTAAAGTTAATTTTTAAGCCGTTCTGGAGGTTCTTTCGAGACTATTTCCTCAAGCATGGATTTCTTGGCGGCATCAGAGGCTTAACGATCTGTTTACTAACCGCAGTTGAAACCTATTTAAAAATCATAAAGCTTTGGGAGTTAGAAAGAGCCGAAAAATTAAATCAAAAACCAAATTGATTAGATTGAATGTTAGATAATTTTAAATCTTATAGCAGCAAAAAGGAAAATCCACCCATATTTTCAATTGTCATCCCTACTTGGAATAATTTGGAAATTTTAAAAAACTGCATTAAAGCAATCCGCAATCACTCTGATTTAAATCATCAAATCATTGTATTTATCAATGAAGGGAAGGATGATACGTTGGAATGGGTGAAATCCCAAAACGATCTTGATTATGTGTTTAGTCCAATCAATGTAGGAATTTGCTATGCATTAAATAGTTGCAGAAAATTATTTCAAGCAGATTATATGCTGTATTTGAATGATGATATGTACGTTTTACCTGCCTGGGACAAAGTTTTATATGAAGAAATACAAGCATTGAATACCAAAATGTTCATGTTGTCGGCTACTCTGATTGAGCCAACCAATACAGGTAATGCTTGTGTTGTGGTAAAAGATTATGGAAATGGATTGGATAATTTTCAGGAAGAAAAGCTTTTAAGCGAATATAAGAATTTAGTAAGGCAGGATTGGAGTGGTAGCACTTGGCCGCCTAATATTATGCCGGTTGAGCTTTGGGATTTGGTGGGTGGCTTAAGCACAGAATATAGCCCGGGTATGTATTCAGATCCGGATTTCTCTAAGAAAATCTATGAAGCTGGCGTAAGAATTTTCAAAGGAAAAGGAGAAAGCTTGGTATATCATTTTGGATCTAAGTCCACCAAGAGATTAGGCAAAAATACGGGAAGAATTCAATTCATCATGAAATGGGGTATTAGCTCGAAAGTTTTTACTCAAAATTTCCTGAATATTGGGAAAAACTATAATTCCTCTGAGAATAAAGTTAGCTTAGCCCCTTCAAAAAGATTAGTCAATAGACTGAAGAAAATTTATTACAGCTTTAAATAGATTAATGTGAAAATATTAGTCATCAGTAATTTTAGATCCATTGTTACGGTAAGACCAGAAGCTGAAATTTTTATTGGATTAGCGAAGAAAGGCCATGATATTACCGTAATGACTTATGAAGATTCCGAATATATTCCGCGTTTTGAAGAGCATGGCATTAAAGTACTTCCTTTTCATCCTACCAAAAAAAGAGATAAAGAGAGTATAGCTTTTATAAGAGAAGAATTGATCAGAGGAAAATATGATATTCTTCAAATGTATAATAGTCTGGCTTATCTGAATGGAATTCCAGCTGCCAAAGGCTTACCTCTTAAAGTGATTTTGTATAGGGGTTATACGGGCAATATTGCCTGGTACGACCCTTTTATTTATTTTAAATATTTCAATAAAGTCGTTGATGCGGTAATTTGCAACGTAAAAGCAATTGAGGAGCTTTTTGTTAAGAATTACTTGGGCAAGCGAATTATTTTTAAAACCATCAATAAAGGACATGATATTTCTTGGTATCAAGTAGATGAAAAAGCTGATTTATCAGAATATACTCAAAATAAGGATAATGTAAAATTCATCTGTACAGCTAATGACAGAAAGATGAAAGGAGTGAAATATCTACTGAAAGCGACCCATTATTTAGAAAAAGATGCTCCTTTTGAATTGTTTTTAGCGGGTAGGAATATGGACAGACCGGAATTCTTAAAATTGATTGAAGAAAGTCCGGTAAAAGATAAGATTCATATTTTGGGTTTCAGAAAAGATATTCTAGAAGTAGAAAATAACTGTGATGTGTTTGTATTGGCTTCACTTTATGGTGAATCCATCACCAAAGCGGCTATTGAAGCTATGGCATTAGGCAAAGCCCCATTGATTACAGATATTCCGGGAAATAGAAAATTAGTTATTTCAGGTGAGTCAGGGATTGTAGTTCCTAAGGCAGATGCAAAGGCACTTGCAGAGGGTATGAAACAATATATTGATCATCCTGAATTAGTTGGAAAATACGGTAAAGCGGCACAAAATAGAATTCAAACTGTTTTTCATACCAGCAAAACAGTGGAGGAATATGAAAAATTTTATTCAGAATTGATTTTGAATTAATTCCTTATCATTGCACAGATTTCGGATTGAATATTAATTGTTTTCTGAATTTATCAGTCTCAAGCTTAATTCTTTGTAATATTGTGTTTTCAAAATCTATAATAATCACCCTTTGGAATGAAAAAATACTTTACCCAATCTTATAAAAAGTTTGTTTTCAGCTTATCAGCAAGAAATTCTATAATTTTTACCATATTTTATAAATACTTTTTTAATCCGAAAAAGGGTAGTTTAGGCTATTTTTATAATCAGGTATCTAAAAATCTTGACTCTGTATTTGTAGTACAAGTTGGGGCAAATGATGGCATTAATCATGATCCAATCCATAAGTTTGTGAAACGAGATAAGTGGAAGGGGCTTTTGATTGAACCACAGCCCGATGTTTTTAGGTATCAGTTATTTCCACTTTATATGCGAGATCAAGGCATTTTCATGGAGAATATTGCTATAGGTGATCAAATTAGCTTAATGGATATGTATAAAATCAGTTTCACCAGAGAAAGATGGGCAACTGGACTGACGACTTTTCACAAGCCGACCTTGCAAGATAAAGTAGATCGTGGTGATGTGGATATTATAGCAAAAAGAAAGGGATTAAAAGTTCCGGCTAAAAAGGAAGACTATATCGATCAGGTAAAAGTAGAATCTAAAACTTTTGAATTTTTAAGAGCAAAATATCAAATACAGGAAGTAGATGTACTTCAGATTGATGTGGAAGGTTTCGATTTTGAAGTGATTAAATTATATGATTTAAGCAAGTATAAACCAAAAGTAATCGTTTTTGAAAGCCGTCATTTGGGTGATGAGGAATACGCTGAAGCAGAGCAATACTTCAATGAAAATGGGTTTTTAATTAAGAGAGTAAAAGGAGATAGCGTTGCAGTTCGGAAAGATTTTGCTTTCGGAATGGAATTGATGAAGACTTTTAGCTAGCTAACTTCTGACTTCTTTTGTTAATCTAAACCATTGTATTCCACCACAAAAAGATCAAAAAAGGACAGCCTATGGCTGTTTTCTTTTAACCACTAAGATCCTCAAAGAATTTCACAAAGCGCACAAAGTAACAGCTAAAGCTGTTTAAGACAACATACTTCCAACTTCCCACTTCTAACTCTCCAAAATCTCCTCAAAAAACTTTTCATATTTATTAATGGTGTTTTCTATAGAGAAAGTCTCAAAAGCTGTCTTCTTACCGTTTTCTAAAAGTTTGCGCCTTAATTTTTGATCTTCAACTGCACGTTTGATTTGATCTGCAAAGTCTTCATAATTCTCGTTTTCATACAGCAATCCATTTACTTCATGTTGCACCACATCAGGGATGCCTGCGAAATTTGTGGCTACCACGGGCGTACCCATTGCCATACTTTCTACTAAAGTAAGTCCAAATCCATCCATAGTGGAGGGCAGTACATTGACAGTCATCAATGTGTAGTATTGAATTACAGTGGCTTTATCATTCACAATGCCTATGCATTTCACTTCATGGGGTACCTCGTGAATGTCTGGTTCATCAGGAAACCGGTTTCGATAACTTTCTTCATCTAGTCCAACATAGAGTACTTTCCATTCTTTTGGAAGAAATTGTAGAGCTTTTACAAATTGCGGTTGATTTTTATAACGGGCTACACATCCAATTACTATGTCTTCATCGGTATAGCCTAATTCATTTTGCAATTTCGTTCTTAGGTCTAAATTAGGGTGGTATTGATCAGTGGGAGTTCCGTTATGGATAACTTTAAGTTTATTTTCATGAATACCTCTTTCAATAAAAATTTCTTTTAAAGCTTCACTTACCACCACAACCTTATCACAGAAGTAATTATTGAATATATTCTGAAAAAATTTATTTAACCCTATCATTTTCTTAGGATTTTGCCTTCTGGTCTGCACAATCTTTACTTTTTTACGATGCAGAAAATTAACCATTGGCCCTACATAACGGTCGTTTGATGATTGAGCATTAATAATTTGAATATTTTCTTTCTCAATTAAGTCTTTAATAATAGATCTGGTGATTTTGTCTGTTTTACTAGTAAATGGCATGTAGACCCTTTTAACCTGCGAATCCTCGACTAAGCTATCCAAAAATGAGCCTTTTAATAATCCCAAAAAGACATTGTGATTTCTTTCTGCAAGACCCATAGCCAAATATGAAATGCTGTAAGTAGAACCCGCTACACCCCCTTGAGCACAAAGAATAAGAATATTCATAGTAAAATTATATAAATTTAAGAATTACCTTGTATAACCTTCTCTCCATTTTTCGGTTATATACAATAATTAAACTAGTCTGTGGGAGAGCGCATGTCATACGAAAGCAAAGATAAACAAAGAGTATTCAATGAGGAATTTATGCCGCATATAGATGCGATGTATAATTTCGCATTTCGGCTAACTTTGGATGAAGACGATGCCAAAGATTTGGTGCAGGAAACATTCATGAAAGCTTATAGATTCATCAATTCTTTTGAAACGGGAACCAATGCAAAAGCTTGGCTGTTTCGAATCTTGAAGAATAGTTTTATTAATAACTACAGAAAGAAGAGTAAGCAACCAAATAAAGTAGATTATCAGGAAGTTGAATCTTATTATAATTCCGATTCTGTTAATGAAAGTATTACAACTGACCTTAGAGTAGAAACTGTTCAACATTTAATTGGGGATGAAATCACCAATGCACTCAATTCACTTGATGTAGATTTCAGAACCGTTATAATTTTGTGTGATCTGGAAGGCTTCACTTATGAGGAAATGGCTAAGATTTTAGATATTCCTATAGGGACCGTCCGAAGTAGACTACACAGAGCAAGAAATTTATTAAAAGAGAAATTAAAACAATACGCTAGTTCCTTAGGCTATAAGGATAAACGAAAATAATTAAAGGAGATTTTTAGGTAAGGAAAACATTGGGCATATTTGCATAATAAAGGTAACCGCCAAAATTTTTTAATAAACGAGCAAACCATGGAAGTTGAGCAAAACCAAGCGTGTACGGAACTATTACTATTGGTAATAGATGGACAGGCTACTGAAGAGCAACATCGAGAATTGATGAGACATTTGGAAGAGTGTGAAAGTTGCAGAAAAGAATATTTATTGAGTAAATCAATTAAAGATAGTCTCAAAAGCCACATGAAAGTAAATGGCACTCCAAAGGATTTGGCAAACTCCATCCAAAATAAAATTCTCGAAACAGCTTCTTTGAAATGAAGAATATCGGTAAAGCAATTATCTTCTCAGCTCCATCCGGGGCTGGTAAAACCACTATAGTCCAACATTTATTAGACAAACATCCCGAACTAGGCTTTTCTATTTCTGCGTGCACTCGCGACAAAAGAGGTAGAACAGAAGTGGATGGCGTTGATTATTATTTCTTGACACCGGAAGAGTTCAAAAAGCGCATTGATAAAGATGAGTTTGTTGAATGGGAAGAAGTTTACGAGGGAAATTTTTACGGCACACTTAAAGAAGAAGTTCAAAGAATTTGGGATTCGGGCAAAACCGTGATTTTTGATGTGGACGTAAAAGGTGGCTTAAAACTCAAAAAATATTTTGGAGATGATGCATTAGCAGTTTTCGTGAAAGTACCCTCTTTAGAAGTTTTGGAAGAAAGACTGACAAATCGAAATTCAGAATCTTCATCCAGTTTATCACAACGACTTTATAAAGCCAAGTTTGAAATGGCTTTTGAAAAAGAGTTTGATGTAACTTTGGTAAATGAGGATTTACCAACTTCTCTCAAAAAAGCAGAGGATATGGTGGCTAGTTTTATTGGGAAAGCTTAAAACCTGGATTTTTAAATAAAATTCCGTAATATATCAGGATATATTTATAATAATTGAGGCACCCCTTTTCCTACTTTAATGCTACTAATTTAAGCTTTTAAGCTCCATCTTTTAATGCAATCCTGAAAAATAAGCTTGGTTATTTTCTTTTGTTTTCTTTTGTTATTTTTGTGGTAGAATATGCATCTGTTAATAAAAAAAGCTAACTATTCTCTTTACCACGACTTGTCCCGCATTCATCGGGAAAAGAGACAAAAGAAAACAATAGGTATTTCGCTCTAGCGAAATACTTGTTAGTAGAATAAAGTTAATCTAATGAATAAAAACGTAGGTCTGTTCTTTGGTTCTTTTAATCCCATTCATGTTGGGCATTTGATAATAGCTAACACTATGTTAGAGGAGCCTGATGTGGATGAAGTCTGGTTTGTGGTTTCTCCTCAAAGCCCTTTCAAAAAACAGAAATCCTTGGCTCATGAATTTGACAGATATGACCTAGTTCAAGCGGCTATAGGCGATCATTTCCATATGAAAGTTACGGATATTGAATTCAATATGCCCAAACCAAGCTATACCTCAGATACTCTAGCCTATTTAACCGACCAGCATCCTAATCACAATTTCAAATTAATTATTGGCGGAGATAATTTGAAGAGTTTTCCTAAATGGAAAAATAGCGATGTGATTTTACGCGACTATGGATTATTGGTTTATCCTCGTCCCAATGCAAAAAAATCCGAATTAGAAGAGCATGAAAATGTTCGATTTGTGGAGGCTCCAATGATGGATATATCTGCTACATTTATTAGAAAGTCAATAAAAAATAATCGTTCAGTAAAATATTTGGTACCGGATGCGGTTTTAGATAGGATAAAAGGAAAAAAACTTTATATCTGATTAATATTTAGAATAACCTTATATATCAACCCTAACTTTAATATCTTGGACTTCATTTGAACCATTTATGAAGAAATTAATTACGCTCTCTTTTCTATTTTATTCTATATTTCAAATTAATGCTCAAGGTGTAAGGGGGGTGGTTTATGGTGATGATGGAGAGGCACTCTCTTTTACTACTATTTATGTAGAGGAAACTGGCTCTGGCACATCTGCTAATCAGGAAGCTTATTATGAGCTACAGCTAAAAGAAGGTGACTATACACTTCAATTTAAGTTTGTTGGTTATGAAACCCTAAGAAAAGAGATTTCTGTTATGGGAGAAAACATTCGGCTGGATGTAGTTTTGCCCAAGCAAAGTTTATTATTAAATGAAGTGACCACTACCGCTAAAGCAACTGATCCAGCGAATTGGATGATGCGAAAAGCTATCGCCAAAAGCAGCTATCACCGCCAACAAATAGATGCTTACTCAGGCCGAGTTTATGTAAAAGGAAAAGGAAGAGTCACTGATATCCCCTTTTATTTGACGAGTATACTGAAGAAGGAAGGAATCGATACTGAAACTATGATTATAACAGAATCGGTTAGCGAAGTGAATTATCGAAGACCGAATCAATTTTCGGAAAAAGTAATTTCAATTTATGCTTCTAAAGAGACGGATTTCAATGCTAATCCAATGCGTTTTATTGCAGGAAGTTTTTATCAAGATGAAATCGCTTCGGTGATTTCACCTCTTTCTTCAAAGGCATTTGGTTATTACAAATTCAAGCATTTAGGAGCATTTATGGATGGTGATAATTTAATAAATAAAATAAAAGTAATTCCTAAGGTGCCCGCGCCTAATGTTTTTGAAGGCGAAATTCAGTTGGTAGAAGAGGACTGGGCACTCTACCGATTAGATTTGAACGCCCAAATTGATTTAGGGATTGATGTGCGAATCCGTCAAGTTTACCAGAAAATAAATGATTTAGCGTGGATGCCAATTACTCATCAATTTGATGTGGGGGGTAAACTAATGGGAGTAGAGTTCGAAGGAAAATATTTGGCATCTGTAAGTAATTATGAAATAGAGTTAAATCCTGCATTGCCTCAAAAATTAAAGATATTGGATAAGGATGATGGAGAGCAAGGTAAGATGAAGGAGGAGATTGTAGAAGAAGCCAAGCAATTGACTGAAACAAAAAGGAAGGAAGAAGAAATTGTGGTGAAGTCGGAGGATCTTTCTGATATTATGAAGGATTATAAAAAGTCTCAGCAGGATTCATTAGCAAAACAAGATGTTATTGGAGTCTATAATTTTAAGGTTGATTCTGGTGCTTACAATCAAGACTCCATGTTTTGGGCGCAAGTCCGGCCTATCCCATTGTCTACAGATGAGACTAGAGGTTATGCAAGATTGGATAGTATAAATATTATCCAGGATCAAAATGCAGAAAAAGATTCCGTTAAAAATGCTAAACAATCTACCTTTCAGTTTACTGATATTCTTTTTGGAGGGCGTTATTATCTAGACAGCTTAAAGCAGTGGAGGTTTAAAATTTATAATCCAATTTTTAAAGTTCAATACAACACAGTAGAAGGCTTAAATATGGATTATAGTATCGGATTAAAAAAAATGTTACCTATTCGATATGACACCACTAGGGAGAACCATGAAATAGATAGAAGTTTTTTCAATTGGAATTCATACGCTTTAATAAAACCTACTTTTCGCTATTCTGTGGCTAGAAATACTTTAACAGGAAAAATTTTAGCCAAATATCAATTTAAAACTGGTGCAGTTGAATTCCGTGTTGGACGATATGTGCAACAATTTAATGATGCACCAGCAGTTGTGCCTTTGATCAATACAAGTTTCACAACGCTTTGGGAACAGAATTTCATGAAGATTTATGAAAAAGATTTCCTTAAATTGAATTTTGAGCGTAGGTTTTCTGCCGGCTTTGATATATCTGCTGAATTGGAATATGAAGAACGAAGCCGATTATTAAATAATGCTGATTTCCGAACTGTTGATTGGAGAAGGGAATTCACCCCTAATTTTCCTGTGAATATAAACCCAATTGATGATTTTGATGGACAAACGGCCTTGACTGCTAATTTTAAGGCTCATTTTAAACCTTTTTTCAAGTATGTTATTCGAAACAATGTGAGACGTCCTGAATTTACTAGGGAATCTCGTTTTACCTTGGAGTATTATAAGGGCTTCAAAAACTTAGCAGGTAGTGATGTAGATTTCGATAGGGTTGAATTTGGCTATCGCGATGAATACGATTTTGGAGCTAAGGGAAGAACATATATGAATACCAATGTTGGTGGGTTTCTGAATAATAATGCCTTAGGATTTATGGATTATGCTCATTTTCCCGGAAATCGTTCCTTTATTACTCAGGGCGATCCTGTAAAGTCTTATAGGTTGTTAGATTATTACCGATTCAGTACAGATGAGTTTTATATTCAAAATTTTCTATTTCACAGGTTCAGGAAATTATTGATTACTCAAATTCCTGCTACTCGTTTTATGGGTTTGAAAGAAGGAGCGTTTCTAAATTACTTATACACTCCTGATAGTAACAACTATTCAGAAATTGGCTATTCAATTGAAGGGGTGTTAAAATTCTTTAGACTAGAAGTAGCCACGCAATATGAGAATTTCAAATACAAAGGCTGGGGAGTAAGGGTAGGCGTTTCCACTACCATTGGCGGAAATATGTCAATTAATGTAAATGATGATGAATAATTAATATTCAGTACTTGAAATAGAGTTAAGTGTTTTTGGCAATTCAATTTCGAATTTAGTGTGCTCCTTTTCCTCTAAAAGCATATTGAACTTTCCAGATAATTTCTGAATACATTGCTTAACCGTATAAAGCCCAATGCTGATATTTTCAAATTCGTTTTGAGCTTTAGAAAAACTGCTAACTAATTTAGAGGTTTCAGCATCTAACAGTTTCAGGTCAAATAATTTAAAACTCAAATGAATGCTTTTTGCATCATCAGTGATGTAAAATCCAATTTTGTAGTCCTTCGACTGTTCACTTTTCATGAATTGTAAAGAATTTTGCAACATATTAAAGATGATTAGTCGGACTAAAGCTACATCTGAATAATAAACTAAATGATTTTCAATTTGAATATCCAAATTGAATTGTCTTATATTTTCAATATAGGCTACTTCATTAAAACTTTCTTGAACTATCGAGTGGAAATCAATCAATGAATTTTCAATTGGTTTGTTGTTTAGTTCACTAATCAATTTCAATTCTTCAATTATTACATTGAGTCTAAGCGCAGCTTTATCCAACATACCGAAATATTCTAAAGCTTTAGCATCATTCACATCTCGCATTGCCAAATCGCAAATCCCCATTAACCTTACGATTGGTCCTTTAATGTCGTGAGATGATTTGTAAATAAAATTATCTAATTCTAGGCTGGTGGTGCGTAGTCTTTCATTTACTTTTTTCAATTCATAGTTTCTTTTATCAACCGTACCTGCTAATTGCTGATTTAAGATTTCTAACTCATCTTTTTGTTGACTGATGACATTTTTAGCACGTTCTAGCTCTTTTAAATTGGCTTCTAGATATTCTTTTTGGGCCTCGATTTCTTCTTTTTGAGCTTCTACCTTGTCATTTTGTTTCTTTAGAGTGCTATTAATTTTTTTGTTTCTTTGATAGATTAATATCATGAGCAAGGAAAAAGGAGTTACTAGAATAAGGAGGGAGATATATACTAAATTCTGAAAGCTTTTCTCTTTAAGGGTAATTTCACTTTCCTGCAATTTTATTCTGTTCTCATTTTCTTCAAGCTTTAATGGAACTAATGATAGGTTTCTCTCCAAAGCATCCAGATAAAGTGAGTCCTTTAATAAAATATATTTTTCTAAGTACGAATTAGATAATGGAGTGTCTCCCTTGTTCTTATATAATTCAGCACATACTCTATAAATTTCTAATACCAGGTCTTTAGCTCTAATTCTGTCCGCTATTGAATCGCATTGAGTGAGTAATTCCAGTGCGTTCTCTAGATCGCCTTTTAAAACCAAAAGCTCTGCCTGCAGGAGGTAGATTTGAGCTATTCCTTTTTGCTCACTAATTTCTTTTCTGATCTTTAAGGATTGATCATAGTAATAATTAGCTGAATCATATATCTCTTGGGCCATTGAAACTTGCCCCATCCCTTGTAAGGCAACTGATTTCCAGTTTTTATTTTCAGTGTTTTTAGCGAGGGACAAAGAAGATTTGAAGTATTTGCCAGCTTTTTGAAAATCCAGTTGGGAAAGATGTAGATTCCCCATATTGTTCTGAGAATAGATTACCAAGTCAATATCACGATTGGCTTCCGCAGCTTTTAAACCTCTGTTAAAGTAGTGAATAGCACTGTCAATCATATGCGCCTGTGCATAAACTAAGCCAATATTGTTCAACGTATGTTCTACTCCATAAACAACACCTAATTTTTGTTTTAATTGATAAGATCTCATCAAATATTCCAAGGCATTTTGGTAATTACCTAGACTAATGTACACAAAACCAATATTGTTTAAAGCATTGTGAATCAGGATTGAATCATTGATTCGGTTTGCAGATTCGAGTGCTTGTATGCAGTATTCCAATGCAGTTTCAAATTCACCTTTATAATTATAGGTACCACCCAAAAGTCGAAGTGATTTCGAAATATTTTTTGTATCCCCAAGTTTTCTAGAAATAATTAAGGCTTGTTCGGCATATTTTAAGGCTGAATCAGGGTAGTTTAACCATGTCTCAAAAATTAAAGAATGTAAAATGTTTATACTTTCCTTTTCTTTAGCATTTCTCAATGCCGATCTTAAACTGTCGGTTTTTGATTGAGACATAAGCTGAGTGCTCAATAAAATAATGATGGCGCTATATATAAATTTTAATTTCAAAATCTGAAATAGTATATAATTGGTATTTTATTTATAAAAGATAAGTATTTATTGGATAATTTGGAAGCAAATTATTACTAGTGTATATAAATGTCCTAGTTTTGAATGTAATAATATAAGTTATTTGATATTCCGATATGGTGAAATATTTGCTTTTGTAAGATTTTAAGCACTTAAGATTCATAGAATGTTTGAACTTGAAATAATATATTATTTTAACACCCTGCTTCTAAGTTTTAGTCTTAAATATCTGCAAAAGTATTTAATCTAAATTAGAGTTCAACTCCGGTTATGATATTGGGGCCTCGCAAGAGATAAGAAAGGTTTATTTTGATTGGTAATTGTAAAGTACTAGTAATCAAGAGAATTGATAATAAAAAAAGCCTTTCAATTATTTTGAAAGGCTTCTAAATAAATTTTAGAACTTATATCTTAATTTACAGGCTCAACAGAAACGTAAGATCTATCTTTTTTGCCTCTTTTAAATTGAACCACTCCATCGGTAAGTGCAAATAAAGTGTGATCTTTTCCCATCCCAACGTTATCACCTGGGTGATGAGCAGTACCACGCTGACGAACCAAGATGTTTCCTGCAATTGCAGCTTGGCCACCATATATTTTCACACCTAATCGTTTACTTTCCGATTCTCTTCCGTTTTTGGAACTACCAGCTCCTTTTTTGTGTGCCATGGTTTATATTAGTTTGATATTTTTTCGATTAATACTTTTGTGAAATCTTGACGATGTCCATTTCTTTTCTTATAGCCTTTTCTTCTTTTCTTTTTGAATACGACTACTTTATCGCCCTTTACATGACCAAGGATTTTCCCTGATACCTTAGCGCCCTTTACTAAAGGAGCACCTACTTCGACTTTTCCATCATTGTCTACTAACAATACTTTGTCGAACTCTACGGAAGCGCCATCTTCACCCTCCATTCTTGGAGCGTATACGAACTGGTCTTGCGTTACTTTGAACTGCTTTCCGGCTATGTTTACAATTGCGTACATTGAAATAATTATTTAATAAGTATACTATTTCCCAAAAGGAATGCAAATATAGTGATTTTATTTAATGTTACAAAAGCTCTTGTGTTTCCTCGTGTTTAATCCAATAAAAATGTTCTACACATTCGATAAGCGTTTCTATTCTTGCTTGAAATACTTGAAAATGAAAGCGAGTAAAGCGTTAATATGCCTTCATCATAGCTTTTTAGGAATAAATATACTTCACTTGCTTGCTTTATGTGCTTGTAATGCTTTAATTTGAATTTATCAAATACTAAAAACCTATTAAAAGATGAAGGTAAACATTCCTGAGAAATATACCGACCTATATATAAAAGCTTTAGGTGATAAAAAGAAAGCATTGCAAATGAAAATCAATCAATTTAAAGCAGAGATTGAAGAAATCGATAGCCATCTTTCTAATTTGGTTAATTTGCCTCTCTTTCAGGAAAATGAAGCCCAAAATCTATTGCATCAAAAGACTAACGCTTATCACGATCAATGGGCTTGGACAAAAAAAATCGCCTATTTTATAGATTTTAAGCGGAAAATGGTTAAAACTAATGAAGTGGTAGACTTCATTTTGGAAAAGGAACCAGATCTTAATAAATCGAAAGTAAGGAGTTCAGTTTCAGCGGCTTTGTCAAATAAAATGAAGAAAGGGGTGTATCGTAAGTTCGAAGATCCCGTAACAGGCAATACCTATTACGGACCAGTGTCCTTTTTCTTAAATCAGCACGAACCGCAAATTGAATTTATGCCAGAAGACCTGAAAGAGAGGTTGTTATATAATAATTAGTGATGTAATATAGTGCCCTCAGCACTAATTTTTCCCATGTTTATTTGCTTGTAGTTGTGGAAAACTTTCGCAACTTTTTTTAATGCTTGAATACGCTCGAAATACCCCTAAGTGATGTTGAGATAATTAGTGGTAAATAGCTGAAAAAAAGAAGGTTATACACTTATCCACAGCTCTTTGTCAGTAACTTTTCCAGCTTTGTTTTTTCAGTAATCTTCCTAATATTTGTAAGCACAGCCAAGAAAATAGGGAAGAGAAAAAAGATTTTTGACTGCGTAATTTTTTCTATCTGCTTTAGTAAGAATTCATTAGCCCATATTGCCCTGTTTTCTTTGAAGAATTTGTTAAAAAACTAAAAAATATTTCAAAGATGAGTGAAGTAAGCACATTCCAAGACGAACCGATTTTGAAAGAGAACAAAGACCGCTTTGTTTTATTCCCAATACAACATAAAGACATATGGGAATTCTATAAGATGGCGGAAGCTAGTTTCTGGACTGCGGAAGAAATCGATTTGAGTCAAGATCAAAAAGACTGGGAAAATCTGACGGATGGGGAGACACACTTTATAAAGCATGTGTTGGCTTTTTTTGCCGCTAGTGATGGAATTGTAAATGAAAACCTAGCAGAGAATTTCGTTGCAGAAGTTCAATATACAGAAGCGAAGTTTTTCTATGGTTTCCAAATTGCGATGGAAAACGTACACTCCGAAACCTATTCTTTATTAATAGACACCTATGTAAAAGATAATAAAGAAAAGAGTAGTCTTTTCAATGCTATCGATACAATGGATTGCGTAAAGAAAAAAGCAGACTGGGCATTGCGTTGGATTGATGAAGGAAATTATGCGGAAAGATTAATAGCCTTCGCTGCTGTAGAAGGAATATTCTTCTCTGGAAGTTTCTGCTCTATCTTTTGGTTGAAGAAAAGAGGCTTGATGCCAGGTTTGACTTTCTCTAATGAATTAATCTCAAGAGATGAAGGATTGCATTGTGATTTTGCTTGTTTGCTTTACAATGATCATTTGGTAAATAAATTATCGAAAGAGAAAGTAACTTCCATCATAACTGATGCAGTGGAAATAGAAAAAGAATTTGTAACGGATTCATTACCGGTTAAATTAATCGGAATGAATGCAGACTTAATGTGTCAGTACATCGAGTTTGTAGCGGACAGATTATTACAAGAATTAAGATGTGATAAAGTATATGGATCAAGTAATCCATTCGACTTTATGGAAATGATTTCATTACAAGGTAAAACCAATTTCTTCGAGAAAAGAGTTGGGGATTATCAAAAAGCAGGTGTAATGAAAAAAGAGGAAGATAACGATAAAGCTAAATTCTCTTTGGATGAGGATTTCTAAGAATTAAAATGGCGGATAAAACTCATTCGCCTTTTCATGACGTCACCCCTGCGGAGGCAGGGGTCTAGTTAGAACAGAGAGTAAAAAAATTAAAAGAGAGTTCCCCGCCTCCCGATTAAAATACGGGACAGGTTACGCGGGGACATGAACCCCATAATAAAAATAATAGCATGTTAGTTGTAAAAAGAGACGGTAGGAGAGAAACCGTTAAATTCGATAAAATTACTGCCCGCATAGAGAAATTATGCTACGGCCTAGATCTTAATTACATTCAGCCAATTGATGTGGCCAGAAAAGTAATCAACGGTATTTACGATGGAGTATCTACTCAGGAATTAGATAACCTGGCGGCAGAAACGGCTGCTTCCTTGACGGTGAAACACCCGGATTATTCTAAGCTTTCTGCCAGAATTGCCATTTCCAATTTGCATAAAACCACAAGCAAGTCTTTCAGCAATACGATGAAAAGACTTTACACTTATGTGGATGCCAAAACAGGACAAAATGCGCCTTTGCTTTCTACAGAAACTTACGGCATCATCAAAAAACACGCGGCTCAATTAGATTCTGCTATTATCTACGACCGTGATTTTGGTTATGATTTCTTTGGTTTCAAAACTTTAGAGCGTTCTTATTTGATGAAAGTGGACGGTAAAATTGTGGAGCGTCCGCAGCATATGTTGATGAGAGTGGCGATTGGTATCCATGGGGAAGATATTGAATCAGCGATCAAGACTTATAATTTGATGTCTGAAAAGTGGTTTACACATGCTACACCAACACTTTTCAATGCAGGAACTCCTAAACCGCAATTATCATCTTGCTTCTTATTGACTATTCAGGAAGATAGTATAGATGGAATTTATGATACTTTAAAGCAAACGGCTAAAATCTCTCAGTCAGCCGGTGGTATCGGACTAAGCATTCACAATGTAAGAGCAACAGGTTCATACATCAAAGGAACCGGTGGGGTTTCCAATGGTATTGTGCCAATGTTGAGAAACTTTGACATGACCGCAAGATATGTGGATCAAGGGGGCGGAAAAAGAAAAGGAAGTTTTGCTATTTACCTAGAGCCTTGGCATGCTGATATTTTTGCTTTCTTGGATTTGAAAAAGAATCATGGAAAAGAAGAAATGCGTGCACGTGATTTGTTCTATGCCATGTGGATGCCAGATTTATTCATGAAAAGAGTGGAAGCCAATACAGAATGGACTTTATTCGATCCGAATGAAGCACCTGGTTTGGATGAAGCTTATGGGGATGACTTCGAAAAGCTTTATGAAAAATACGAGCGAGAAGGAAAAGGAAGAAAAACGGTAAAAGCACAAGAGCTTTGGTTTGAGATTTTGGAATCTCAAATTGAGACCGGTACGCCTTATATGTTGTACAAAGATGCGGCTAACAAAAAGTCGAATCAGAAAAACTTGGGTACTATCAAGTCGTCAAACTTATGTACCGAGATTATGGAGTATACTTCTAAAGATGAAGTAGCGGTTTGTAACTTGGCTTCCATAGCATTGCCAATGTTCGTAACTGAAGATGAAAATGGACAGAAATTCTTCGACCACGACAAATTATACGATATCACTTATACGGCTACCGTGAATTTGAACCGTGTAATCGATGTGAATTATTACCCAGTAGAGGAAGCCAGAACTTCTAATATGAGACACAGACCAATTGGTTTGGGTGTTCAAGGATTGGCAGATGCCTTCATGTTATTGCGTTATCCTTTTGATTCACCAGAATCAAGAAAATTGAATAAGGAAATCTTTGAAACTATCTACTTTGCAGCCATGACGGCTTCAAAAGATTTGGCCATCAAAGAAGGTCCTTATGAGACTTTTGAAGGCTCACCAGTTTCTAAAGGTATTTTCCAATTTGATATGTGGAACGTAACGCCAACGGAAAGATGGGATTGGACTAGCTTGAAACAAGAAGTGAAGAAAAGCGGAGTTCGTAATTCTTTATTGGTAGCGCCAATGCCAACAGCTTCCACTTCTCAGATTTTAGGGAATAACGAGTGCTTTGAGCCTTATACTTCTAATATCTACACTAGAAGAACACTTTCCGGTGAGTTTGTAGTAGTGAACAAGCACTTAATGCGTGACTTGATCGAAAGAGGCATGTGGAATGATAACATGAAGAATAAACTGATTGCGGCCAATGGTTCAGTTCAGGATATTCAGGATATTCCAGCAGATATCAAAGAACTGTACAAAACCGTTTGGGAGATTTCTCAAAAATCAATTATCGACATGGCAGCCGATCGTGGAGCTTACATCTGTCAATCACAGAGTATGAACTTATTTATGCAAGATCCAAACTTCGGTAAAATGACTTCTATGCATTTCTATGCTTGGAAGAAAGGACTGAAAACCGGTATGTATTACTTAAGATCTAAAGCAGCAACTAGTGCGATTCAGTTTACAGTGGATAAAAGCCAATTGGGCGAGCCACAGCCGGAAGCTAAGCCTCAGGACATTAACCTCAATACCGATACTAAGGTGAAAAGACCAATGAACAACGGTAATGGAGCTCAAGGACAAGGCCCACAAGCCAATGCCGAAGATGACTTGGCCGCACTTAAAGCAGCACAGGTAGCTTGCTCATTGGACAATCCAGAAGATTGTGAGATGTGCGGTTCTTAAATGAGATTAAAGAAAATAAGCAAGAATTGTTTATTCATAGCCGAAAACCACCTGGGAAACTGGGTGGTTTTTTGGTTTATGGAATAATCCGTGTCTCGATATCCTAAGTCTTTTTCTTATTGTGTTTATCTCGCACAAAAATATAGATAAGAAGAGAATAGATTTGAATAGAAAGTGAAGTGCATAATCAGATTTTATTCCAATTCGATCTTGTTGATTTCCAAACGAAAATTCTCTGCCTTTTTATTACCAATCAAAAATCGCACTTCTTGTATCGAATCTGCAGAAAAGTTGGGTAAATCTAATTTTTCTCCGTGAAATACTGGTTTCATTTCCTTTAAAGGAACTTCCACGGTCTCCCATTCGTATCCATCCGACTAACCCCATCTTCCAAAGAATAAATATAGTGCATAATCTT
>Ga0076930_100123_pt1 | contig 112589 bp, 112 predicted proteins | sample HotLakConsoUCCRE_FD_71149 | JGI IMG/M metagenome (GOLD analysis project Ga0076930, IMG submission 71149) | Hypersaline microbial mat communities from Hot Lake, Washington, USA - Hot Lake Consortium UCC-RE (version 3) (version 3) ...
CCGGCGTCATCAGCACCGAAGTCATCAGGCCGAGCGAGCCGAAGCCCTGCGCCACGATGTCGGACTGGACGTCGCCGTCATAGTTCTTGCAGGCCCAGACATAGCCGCCGGACCATTTCAGCGCCGAGGCCACCATGTCGTCGATCAGGCGGTGTTCGTACCAGATCTTCGCTTCAGCGTACTTGTCCTTGAACTCGGCCTCGTAGACTTCCTCGAACAGGTCCTTGAAGCGGCCGTCATAGGCCTTGAGGATGGTGTTTTTGGTCGACAGGTAGCACGGCACACCGCGCATCAGGGCATAGTTGAGCGAGGCGCGGGCGAAATCGCGGATCGAATCATCCAAATTGTACATGGCCATGGCGACGCCGGCGGACGGTGCGTCATAGACTTCGTGCTCGATGGTCTGGCCGTCGTCGCCGACGAACTTGATCGAGAGCTTGCCCTTGCCCGGGAACTTGAAGTCGGTGGCGCGGTACTGGTCGCCGAAGGCGTGACGGCCGACGATGATCGGCTTGGTCCAGCCCGGAACCAGACGCGGTACGTTCTTCATGATGATCGGCTCGCGGAAGATCACGCCGCCCAGGATGTTGCGGATGGTGCCGTTGGGCGAACGCCACATCTTCTTGAGGCCGAATTCCTCTACGCGGGCTTCGTCCGGGGTGATGGTGGCGCATTTGATGCCAACGCCGTGCTTCTTGATGGCGTTGGCGGCGTCGATGGTCACCTGGTCGTCGGTCTCGTCGCGGTACTGCACCGACAGGTCGTAATAGTCGATCGGCAGATCGAGGTAGGGCAGGATCAGCTTTTCCTTGATGAACTGCCAGATGATGCGTGTCATCTCGTCGCCATCGAGATCCACGACCGGGTTTGCAACCTTGATCTTTGCCATGCTTTTTTGACCTTTTGAGAGGGGTGTCAGGGGGAGGCGGAAGCCCGCCCGTTCAGTTGGCGCTTCTCTTAACAAAAGCGGCGCGGGCGCACAACACGCGCGCTGAGGGTTGGCGACGAAGGTTGGACACCGCAGGATCTGATGCCAGCTTGATTGTCGGCGATCCCGGCATTAGTGCTGTCGGCCTGACACAAGGGGCCATGCTGACTTGACCATTCCACTCGACACAGCGCGACTGCGACTGCGGGCGTTCACGCCGGCGGATGTCGACGCGGTGCATGCCTATCAAAGTCTGCCCGAAGTGGCGCGCTACCAGTACTGGGAGCCACGCTCGCGCGACGAGGTGGCGGTGGAAGTGGCAAAATGGGCAGCGGCGGACGGCACGCCGGAGGCTCCTCTGTCGATGGTGTTCGCGGTGACGCTCAAGGACGGCGGCGCGCTGATCGGTGACATGGTGCTGTTGTTTCGTGACCGGGAGGCGGGGCAAGGCGAGATCGGATTCTCGATCAATCCTGTTCATGCGGGCCGGGGCTACGCCACGGAAGCTGCCGTGGCGGTGATAAATCTCGGATTCGGCCATTTCAACCTGCACCGGATCTACGGGCGCTGGGACGCGCGCAATGAACCTTCCTGGCGGCTGATGCAGCGGCTCGGCATGCGCCGGGAGGCGCATTTTCGCGAACATGCGATCTTCAAGGGCGAGTGGGACGATGAGTTCTACTACGCCATGCTCAGCCGCGAATGGGCGGATTTGCCCCGGGAGGCGAACTGAATGGCGGGCACCGACAGAAACCGTGAACTCATCATCGGCGGGCCGGCGATCATCCTGATGGAGCCGCAGCTGGGCGAGAATATCGGCATGGTGGCGCGCGCCATGGCCAATTTCGGCCTGTCCAATCTCCGCATCGTCAATCCGCGCGACGGCTGGCCCAATGACAAGGCGGTGAGCGCCGCGGCGGGTGCCAGCCATGTGATCGAAGGTGCGGTGGTGTTTGAGTCCCTGCCGGAAGCGCTGGCCGACCTGAATTTCGTCTATGCCACCACGGCACGGCCGCGCGACGGGCACAAGCCGGTGGCCGGGCCGGTGGAGGCGGGCGAGGTGCTGCGCGGCAGGGAAAACACTGGGCAAAAGACCGGGCTGTTGTTCGGGCGCGAGCGGATCGGGTTGCGCAACTGGGAAATCAGTCTGGCCGACGAGATCGTCACCTTTCCGGTCAATCCGGCCTATGCCTCGCTCAACATCGCCCAGGCGGTGCTGCTGATGTCGTATGAATGGATGAAATCGGGGCTTGAAACCCCGCACCAGACAGCCTTCGACAAACCCGACGTGGCGCCCGCTCCGAAATCGGACCTGCACGGGCTGTTCGAGCAGATCGAGGAGGGGCTTGATGCGCGGGGCTATTTCCGCTCCGAGACCAAGCGGATGAAGGCGGTGGACAATCTGCGAGCCGTGCTGACGCGGCCAGGATTCTCGACCGACGAAATCAATGTGCTGCGCGGTCTTTTTGCCTCATTTGACAGGTTCAGTCGACCCGGCCAGCGCAAGCCTGGCGATGCGGGGGACGAGAAATGAGCGAAGCGCCGGTCCTGGTGTTTGACAGCGGCATTGGCGGGCTGAGCGTGCTGCGCGAGGCCAGGGTGATCATGCCGGGGCGGCGCTTCGTCTATGTTGCCGACGATGCCGGCTTTCCCTATGGCCGCTGGGATGAAGCGGCGTTGCGTGACCGCATCGTCGCCCTGTTCGCCGGCCTGATCGCGCAGCACGCCCCGGCGCTGGCCTTGATTGCCTGCAACACCGCCTCGACCATCGTCATGCCGGCGCTCAGGGCCGCCTTTCCAGGGATCCCGTTCGTGGGCACGGTGCCTGCGATCAAGCCCGCCGCCGAGCGCACCCGCTCGGGCCTGATCTCGGTGCTGGCGACGCCCGGCACGGTCAGGCGGCAATATACCCGCGACCTGATCCGCGATTACGCCGGCAAGGTGCATGTGCGGCTGGTGGGATCGGAAAACCTTGCGGGCCTGGCTGAAACCTACATGCGCAAGGGCTTTGTCGACGAGACGGCGGTGGAAGCCGAGATCGCGCCATGTTTCGTCAGCATGGACGGCAAGCAGACCGACATCGTGGTGCTCGCCTGCACGCATTTCCCGTTCCTGGTCAACCGCATGCGCAAGATGGCGCCCTGGCCGGTGGACTGGATCGACCCGGCGGAGGCGATTGCCCGGCGGGCGCTCGCCATTGTCGAGACCCTTCCCGGCGGCGAGGCGCTGCCCGACACCAAGGACAGCGTCGTCTTCACCTCGGGCAAGCCGGACGCCAATGTGCTCAGGCTGATGCACGGCTTCGGGCTGACGGCGGGGTGAGAGCGGCGGTCAGATCGGTGGCGTCAACATGTCCAGCGGAACACCAAAAACGTCATGGAGACCACGTTCGCCATCTCGGGTGACGACCAGGGCGCGGCTTTCCTTGGACGGCCGAACCCAGTGGCGCTGAAGGGATTGGGCCAGAAGCGCAGCACCCAGACGGCCACCCAGATGCATGCGTCGCTCGCTCCAGTCGAGACAGGTGCGGCAAAGCGGTCGCGCGGATTTGGGCTTCGGTTCGAGATCTATGCCGAAATCGGCGAAGAATTGCCGGCCCTCGTCGGTGATGAGGCCCGAGCGGTCTTCGACAACGATCAGGCCCCGCCACATCAGTGCATCGGTCATTGCGACCGCCAACCGGCCGGCCATGTGGTCGTAGCAGGTGCGGGCGTGACGCAATGCCTTGTCGTTCGGGTCGGTGGGCCGGTGATGCCTTGGTCCGGTGGCGGCGAGGTTGGACAGGCTTTCGATGGCTTCCGCAACCGCCGCGGATGTGAGGCGGTAATAGCGGTGGCGGCCCTGTCTTTCGACCGCGATCAACTGCCCGTCAACCAGCCTGGCGAGATGGCCGCTGGTGGTCGACGCGCTGACGCCGGCATGATGGGCAAGTTCGCTTGCAGTCAGCGCCTTGCCGCTCATCAATGCCGAAAGAATGTTCGCCCGGGCCACGTCGCCGATCAGGGCGGCAATGGCTGATATGGTGGTTGCGCTGGCCTGGTTTGTCATGGGGCAAGTCTAGCGCCTGCGCCGGTTGGCGTCATTACTCAATGCTTCGGTGTCGGCCGAAGCATTCCAGACATCAATGGCTGTAGGAGTTCGCTTCAGGAAACCGGAGCGAAATCATGAATCGTGACAGCGAATCAATGGGCGCATGCCTGGACCGCAATTCATCTGCGGGAACGCCCGAACCGGCTCAAACGGCCTTGGAGACCGTGCGGTCGGCATGGCGCGCCGTAGTCCGATGGATGGATCGGCAGCGGCAACGCAAGCATTTGCGCCAGCTCGATGATCACCTTCTGCGCGACATCGGCGTCACCCGCATCCAAGCCCGACGGGAAGCCAGCCGTTGGTTTTTCGAGTAGGCGCGAACCGCGTGCTGCAGCTCAGGGCCGGCGGGTGGCGGCGCGAATTCCTGTGTATTTCGTCGATGGCGGTCCGCGAGGGCGCAATAGTCTGATAGGGAGACCGGTGGCGGGGTCCGGCGAGAATCGGTCAGGCGCCGCGTCAGGTTTACGGAGTTCTATCACGGTGAAGGTCGGAATTGACATGGGGAACCTGGCTGGCGGGCAGCCGGCCAAGCTCGACATCGAGGAGCTGCTGGCGACCCGTCTTCTGGTGCAGGGCAATTCCGGCTCCGGCAAGTCGCATCTGCTTCGCCGCCTTCTCGAGCAGTCGGCGCAATGGGTGCAGCAGGTGATCATCGATCCCGAGGGCGATTTCGTCACGCTGTCGGAGAGATACGGCCACCTGGTGGTCGACGGCGAGCGGACCGAGGCGGAACTCGCAGGTATCGCCAGCCGCATCCGCCGCCACCGGGTCTCCTGCGTGCTGTCGCTCGAAGGGCTCGAGGTCGAGCAGCAGATGCGTGCGGCGGCGGTGTTCCTGAACGCCATGTTCGATGCCGATCACGAGCACTGGTATCCGGTGCTGGTGGTGGTGGACGAGGCGCAGATGTTCGCGCCCGCGGTCGGCGGCGACGTCTCCGAGGACGCGCGCAAGATGTCATTGGGCGCGATGACCAACCTGATGTGCCGCGGCCGCAAGCGCGGGCTCGCGGGCGTCATCGCCACGCAGCGGCTGGCGAAACTCGCCAAGAACGTGGCGGCGGAAGCCTCGAATTTTCTGATGGGCCGCACATTCCTCGATATCGACATGGCGCGCGCCGCCGATCTTCTGGGGATGGACCGGCGCCAGGCGGAGATGTTCCGGGATCTGACGCGGGGCAATTTCGTGGGCCTCGGCCCTGCGCTGTCCCGACGTCCGCTGCCGATCGCCATCGGCGAGGTGGAGACGAAAGCGCGCTCCTCGAGCCCGAAGCTGATGCCGATGCCCGAAGCCCCGGCCGATGTGGAGGACCTGATCTTCACGCCGGACCCGGAGGAGTTTGCCCGTTTGACGCGGGCGCGGGCGCGGCCGGCGCCCAGGCCCACCACAGACATCCTGGCGGAACTGTCGCGCGCCACGCCGCTGGCCGATGCGCCCGTCGCAAGAGCCGGCAGGGATGGCGCAGCGCCCGAAATCGATGCAGAGGAACGCGAGCGCCGCATTGACGCCGTGCTGGGCGAGCTCCTCGGCGATCCGCAATCGGGCTATCGCACCGATGCGGCGCTGTACCAGGATTTCCTGGTGCGGCTGAGGATGCGGCGTGTCTCCGGCGCGCCGATGACGCTTGCCGATTTCCGCCGCCGCCTCGCGATTGCCCGATCGGGCGTCGACTCACAGACCGCCGAAAGCGAGGAATGGGCGACCGCGCTCACGCTTTCGTCCCAGGTGACAGACGATCTGCAGGGCGTGTTCCTGATGCTCGCCAATGCGGCGATCAGGGGCGAGGCCTGCCCGTCGGACGCCCGCATCGCGCGGGCCTATGGCACCCATTCGGCGCGGCGCGCGCGCAGGCTTCTGGGTTATTTCGAGGAGCAGGGCCTGATCATCGTCCATGCCGACCATGCCGGCAAGCGGATCGTCGGGATACCGGAGTTGCAGGCCGAGACCGCGCCGGGGGCGGCAGATGCGCCGGACGAGGATGCGGGGCGGGCGCAGGCGGCGGAGTAGGTGGCGGCAGCCGTCCCGTACGGAATCAATAGCCTTCGAGTGGAAATTTGAGCCTGGATGCAGCATGCGATCGACATCGACGTCGTATTCGTCGGGCAGTGTGTAGACGGTGGAGCATTCGGTGCGCGGAACTGTCAGTTCACGCGTGCCTTCGACCTGGCCAATTCGCCCCAACAAAGGGAAACACTCAAGGTGGTCCAAGATGGCGAAAGTCGAAGTTACTATTCGTTGATAGCCTTGCGGGCTGCGGGGCTGAACATAATCGCGAATGGCCTGTAGGTCGGCGATCGCGTCATCTGACAGCCTAAGATGCATCAAACCCAAATTTGCGCCGCACATCATCCAACGACGTGTACGTCATTTCGCCCATCGCTTTCTTGGAAAGCGTGGCTTTGATTTGTTCATTCATCCAGGCGCGATGGTCCGCTGTTGTTTCGTGACCATCATCGGAGGACAGCAGCTTTTTCAGCTTTGCGACGCTGATCGTATCCATGGGATCATTCTACGCGATCTGATTGTCCAGAAATAGCCTCAAGTTTGAATCCCTCTGGCGTTTCCAGCTGTTACCGGCAGGCACTGCTGCGCGTGCGGTTTGGGAGGAAAACTATCATGCACAGCGCCATGATTGTCGGGAACCTTTTGAACCCGTTCGCGTTTATCTAGGCCCGCAGAACCCTGCCCATTGGAGACAATGCTATGTCAATTGGTACAATTCTTCTCATCATTCTCATCATTTTCCTGCTCGGAGGCTTCAGCGGCCGGTTTGGCGGATATGGATATGGCTTCGGACATGGCGGCGTCGGCGTGATCGGCCTGCTGGTGATCGTGCTTCTCGTGCTGGTTCTCACTGGCCGGCTCTGACGAGGTCAACACCATTGCCGGGTTGAATGCCGGGCCAGCGGGGTCTGCGATCCCGTGAGCCCGGCGCCTGAGCCGGTATTCGTCATCAGACGAGGGCCGTGCGCACAGCGCACGGTTTTTTTGTTTCAGTACAAAGACTTCCGGTAATCAGCTTCAAGATCTTCGTCGATCCTGCGCATCTGGTCGGCGTCGCTGGGCGCGCCGGTGGTCTGATCAAGGATGATCTTTGCGAGCGACGGCATGTCGCCGCGATCCTGGAAATGCTCCGGGTCCCACAGATGCGACCGGCGGAACGCCTTTGCGCAATGCAGGAAGACTTCCGTGACCTTCACCACGATGGCGAGTTTGGGAACGCGGTCCCTGACGCTCATGCTCTCGAGAATCGCCGGGTCGGTCGTCAGGCTCGCCTGGCCGTTGACCCGCAAGGTGTCGTCAAAGCCCGGAATGATGAACAGCAGGCCGACGCTGGGATTGGCCACGATATTGACCATGGTGTCGAGGCGGTTGTTGCCGGGGCGGTCCGGGATCGCCAGATGGTGCGGATCGAAAATCCTGACAAAGCCGACCGGATCGCCGCGGGGGCTGACATCGGCCTTGCCATCCGGGTTCTGGGTGCCGATGCACAGGAAGGGCGAGCGGCGGATGAAGTCCTGCGCATGGGTGTCGAGCGCGCTCAGGCTCTTGATCGCGGCCAGCGGATGCGTCGGCTGGTACAGGCTTCTGAGCGCCTGCTCGTCGGTGATGGTGAACTCGGGATTGATCTTGAAGTCGGTCACTGCATGGCCCCTCGGATAGGCGTTCCTGATAGCGCGCATTGTGAGGTGCCGAACGCCGGTCTTCAAGCGCCAACTCACGCCATCCTGTCCAACCCAATTCCCGGTGACAGGAAATGCGACGGCGGACAGTCCCCCCGGTCGATCATGGAACGACATGGCACGCAATTCCGGCGACGTGGGGGAAGCACTTGATCGTGCTGCGAGATCAGGCGATATTGCGAAGACTGACATTTGACCTGGGGGGCAGGGCTGCGTCCATGACAGCACCACTTGATAATGGCGGGACATCGCTCCTGGCGCCCGGCGATCCTGCGCCGAACTTCATTCAGCGCAGCACCAGCAATCCGCGCTACGTTTTTGACAGCGCGGCGGGAAGGTATCTGGTGCTGTGCTTTTTCGGCAGTGCGGCGGAGCCCTATGGCAAGGCCGCGCTAGAAGCCGCCTATGGCCGGCCCGATATCTTTAACGACGACAGGGCGAGTTTCTTTGGCGTCAGCGTAGACCCGGAGGATGAGTCCACCGGAAGAGTGACGGAGCGCCTTCCCGGCTACCGCCATTTCTGGGACTTCGATGTCAAGGTTTCGCGCCTGTATGGCGTGGCGGTGACTGACCCGGACCCGTCGACGGGATCCGTGCCGCTTGTGCGCCAATGGGTGATCATCGACCCGACCATGCGTGTTCTCGCCGTGATTCCGTTTCGCGAGGACCAGGGGGACCTTGCCGAGGTTATGGCTGTGCTCGACGCGTTGCCCCCGCCGGGCCGATATGCAGGCGTCGAGATCATGGCGCCCATCCTCTTTCTGCCACGCGTCTTCGAACCCGAGCTCTGCCGCCACCTGATCGGCCTTTACGAGGCGCAAGGCGGGCAGGAGAGTGGCTTCATGCGCGAGATCGAGGGACGGACGCGGCTGGTGACCGATTCGGGTTTCAAGCGACGCAAGGACTACATCATCGAGGATGAGAAACTGGTGTCCGCGCTGCAGGGAAGGTTCATCCGCCGCGTCGTGCCCGAGATCGCCAAGGTGCACCAGTTCAAGGTCACCCGCATGGAACGCAACATCGTCTCCTGCTATGACGCCGCTGATGGCGGGCATTTCTCGGCTCACCGCGACAACACGACCAAGGGCACGGCGCATCGCCGCTTCGCGGTGTCGGTCAACCTCAATGATGAATTCGAGGGCGGCGAGGTCAGTTTCCCCGAATACGGCCCGCGGAGCTTCAAGGCGCCGCCGGGAGGCGCAGTGGTGTTTTCCTGTTCGCTGCTTCACCGGGTGAGCAAGGTGACGAAGGGGAGGCGCTACGCCTTCCTGCCATTCCTCTATGATGAGGATGCTGCTCGCCTGCGTGAGGAAAACGCAAGGCATGTGGATGGCGGATCGGACTATCGGGCTAGTCAGCAAGGCGCGACCGGATAAAATTGAAGCCCGTGCTTCATCAATCGGCTGTCATCTTGCGCCCCGCTGCCTCGCTGCCTGGCTCGCCTATCGGGAGCGCTGTGCAAGGGCTGGCTCTATTCGACCGGCCTTCCTACCGGGTGCTCGACAATAAATCTGGTTCTCAGAACAGCGGCGGCGGCAATCGGGAGAATTGCGGTGCTGCAGAACATCACTGCCGGCCCGGCAACGCCTGCCGCCAGGCCGGCCAGTGCGGGGCCGATCACGCTTCCTGCCGCGGTTGCCAGCAGGGCGGTCGTGAAGCCCCGAGAGGGAAACGCCGGGAACAGCCTTTCCGACCAGAAGGCCAGGATGGCGCTTGTCATCATGACGTTGATTCCCTGCAGTCCCGCGGACAAGACCAGCCCGATCCAGCTTCCGGGGAGCAGGGCGGCGAGGATCAGGGATGCCGCGCCGGCAAGCAGGAGCAGGCGAAGCAGCCGCGGCAGTCCGATCCGGTCTCTCGCCCGGTTGGTCAGAAGTCCCGCCAGGCCGAACACCCCGTAGAAGATGAAGACCAGGGACGGCTCCGACCCCTCAGGCATGCCGGCCATGCCCTGCTGGGCAAAGCGGTCGGCGGCAAAAGAGATGTAGACAGCCGAGGTGATGCCGAAAATGAAGGCCATCCCGAAAAGCGGCGCTGCGGTAAAATCCAGCAGGTCGCGCCATCGGTCTTGCGGTCCCGCATCCGGCGCCTTGTCGACCTGGCGCAAGGCCGCCCAGTTTCCCACGAGCGTCAGCGTGGCGGCGGCGGCGAATATCGCCCAGCAGATCCGCCAGTCGAAACCTTCGAGCACCATCATCAGGGTCAAGGCGCCTGCAAGGATGATTCCGACACTTGTGCCCGTGCTGATCTCCGACAAGGCGGTCGACCTGTCCACGCCTCGGACCTTCCGGTGCACGGCGTCATTGAAGGGCGTCCAGGAGAAACCGGCGCTTGAAGCGGCAAGAAAGACCCCGGCTGCGAGAACGCCTGTGCCGGGAGCGAGGGCCACGCCGCCCAGGCCGATCGTGGCGGCAGCCAAGCCGGCAAGTATCGGCGCTTGGGGTCCTTTCCGGTCGAGCAGGAATTGTGCGACCAGAAGACCGATGAAGAATCCCGCAAAGCCCAGACTCGAGACCAGTCCCACCATCGGAGCCGAGATCGCAAAGGTCGACTTGAACTCGGGCACGAAGAGGCCGAAGCCCATGCGCGCCGGGCCGTAGCTGATGGCGGTGGCCGCGAAACCGGCTGCAGACAGACTGTGGAAGAACGTCATGGCCTGCCCTCCGTTCGGAAGGGAATGCAAACGCCAACCGTCAGGTTCCCGCGGCATGACCGATCCAAACGGATTTTTCAGCCGGTATGGGGAAATCCGCCCGGTCATGCATTTCCGGCCTGCTGCTGTTGCGACGGATCCTCCCCGGTATCGGATCTCAGGCGCGCTCTTCCCAGACCTTGACCAGTTCGACGATCGTCGCCACCGATGTCTCCATGTCCTGGCGGCTGATCCATTCGAGCGGCGAGTGGTAGGAGTGGCCGCCGGTGTAGATGTTGGGGCAGGGCAGTCCCATGAAGGAGAGCCGCGAGCCGTCGGTGCCGCCGCGGATGGAATGGGTCACCGGCTCGAGGCCGACGCGGCGGACGGCCTCCATCAGGTTTTCCATGATCTCGGGGTTGCGGTCGAGCACTTCCTTCATGTTGCGGTACTGTTCGGTGACGGTGAAGCGCATGGTGGAGCCCGGATAGGCGGCCAACACCTCCTCCGCGATCTGCAGGAGAAGCGCTTCCATCTGGGTCAGTTCGTCATTGACGAAGTCGCGGATGATGAAGGAGAGGCGGGCCTTGTCCATGGAGGCGGTGACGCCGGTGGGATGGATGAAGCCCTGGCGGCCCTCGGTGGTTTCCGGCGCGATGTCCCTGGGCAGCCGTGCGATGATGTCGGCGGCGATCTTGATGGCGTTCTCCATCACGCCCTTGGAGGTGCCGGGGTGCTGGGCGACGCCGGTGATCTCGATCTCGACGCCGTCGGCGGAGAAGGTCTCGTCCTCGATCTCGCCGATGGTGGAGCCGTCGAGCGTGTAGCCGAAGGCTGCGCCGAGCTTGTCGAGGTCGACCTTGTCGGCGCCACGGCCGATTTCCTCGTCGGTGGTGAACAGCAGCTTGATCGCGCCGTGTTTGATCTGAGGGTTCTCTATCAGGATTTGCGCAGCGGTCATGATCTCGGCGATGCCCGCCTTGTCGTCTGCGCCCAGCAGCGTCGTGCCGTCGGTGGTGACGATGTCATGGCCGATCTGGTTCTTCAGCTCCGGATGCTCGTTCATGCGGATCACCCGGCTGGTGTCGCCGGTCAACTGAATGTCACCACCCTGATAGTCCTTGACGATGTTGGGCTTCACACCGGTGCCGGTGAAATCGGGCGCCGTATCCATGTGCGAGCAGAAGCAGATGACGGGCACGTGCTTGTCGGTGTTGGCGGGGATCGTCGCATAGACATTGCCATGCTCGTCCATGTGCGCGTCGGTAAGGCCCATGGCCAAGAGTTCGCCCACCAGCACGCGGCCGAGATCCTTCTGCTTCTCCGTCGAGGGCTGAGCCGGGGATGACGCGTCCGACTGGGTGTCGATGACGACATAGCGGAGCAGGCGGTCGAGAACGGTGTCGGTCATGGGAAACTCGCAAATTCCATTGAGGCAAGGACCAGCTATAGCCTTCCTGGCCGCAAACGGGAATATTGGCGCTCGCGATTGGACTGGTCCCGGCGAATATTGGCGCTTCGTTGCAGGCGCGAGCCGCACAAAGTGTTGACTTCCCCGGCTTTCCGGCCTAGAGACCCGGCCAGCGCGAGGGTTCATGCTCTCGCGTTTTCCTACGTGTCCCGTGGACGGTTTGCACAAAGCGTGCGTCGACCGTCCTGTCAGGTCCCGAAAACGGGGGCCAGAGGAGGGCGCGTTTCCTTCGTCCGGTCTGGAAACAGGCCGGGGCAACCTTTTGAAAGGAAATGCGATGAGCAAGCGCGAATCGTCCAAGTACAAACTCGATCGCCGTATGGGCGAGAATATCTGGGGCCGTCCGAAGTCCCCGGTCAACCGCCGCGAATACGGCCCCGGCCAGCACGGTCAGCGCCGCAAGGGCAAGCTTTCCGACTTCGGCGTGCAGTTGCGCGCCAAGCAGAAGCTCAAGGGCTATTACGGCGATATTTCGGAAAAGCAGTTCCGCAAGACCTATGACGAAGCCAACCGGATGAAGGGCGATACGCCCGAGAACCTGATCGGCCTTCTGGAGCAGCGCCTCGACGCCGTCGTCTACCGCGCCAAGTTCGTGCCGACGATTTTCGCCGCGCGCCAGTTCGTCAACCACGGCCACATCACCGTCAACGGCCAGCGCGTCAACATCGGTTCGTACCGCTGCAAGCCGGGCGATGTGGTTGCTGTCAAGGAAAAGTCCAAGCAGCTCGCCATCGTGCTCGAATCGGCCCAGCTCGCCGAACGCGACGTGCCGGAATACATCGAAGCGGATCACCACAAGATGTCTGCCACCTTCGTGCGCACCCCGACGCTGAGCGACGTTCCCTATGCCGTCGTGATGGAACCGAACCTGGTCGTCGAATTCTATTCGCGCTGATCGGACCTTTCCGGTCACGCCTCATCAAGGCCGCTCCTCGGGGCGGCCTTTTTGTATCTGCGGTATCTTGATATCCTCACTGAGGGGCAGCCCATGACCAAGTTGCAGGATGTGCTCGACGAGATCGCGCTGGAGGCGGCCGGGTGTAGCAACCGGGGCGAGGTGGCGCATTACATTCCAGAGCTTGCCAAGGTCGATCCGAACCAGTTCGGCATTGCCGTGGCGCTGCCCGACGGGCAGGTGCTGACTGCGGGCGACGCGGCCACGCCGTTCTCGATCCAGAGCGTGTCGAAGGTGTTCACGCTTTCCCTGGCGCTGGGCAAGCTCGGCGATTCGTTGTGGGCCCGGGTCGGCCGCGAGCCGTCGGGCAATCCGTTCAATTCGATCGTGCAGCTCGAGCAGGAGAAGGGGCGGCCGCGCAATCCCTTCATCAATGCCGGCGCCATCGTCATCGCCGACCTGATCCTGTCGGGCCACCAGCCGCGCGAGGCGATCGGCGAGATCGTCCGCTTCATCCGTTATCTGGCCGACGACGACACGATCCTAATCGATGAGCGCGTTGCGCGCTCGGAGACCGCGCATGGAGACCGCAACGCGTCGCTGGCGCATTTCATGCGCGCTTTCGGCACGATCGCGCATCCGGTCGATCATGTGCTCGGCGTCTATTTCCATCAATGCGCCATCGCCATGAGCTGCCAGCAGCTTGCGCGCGCAGGCCTCTATCTCGCGAGTCGCGGATGCAATCCGCTGACCGGGATGCAAGTGGTGCCCGTGGAGCGGGCACGGCGCATCAACGCCATCATGCTGATGTGCGGGCATTATGACGGATCGGGCGAATTCGCCTTCCGGGTCGGCCTGCCCGGAAAGAGCGGCGTGGGCGGCGGGATCCTGGCGATTGCGCCGGGAATTGCCTCGATTGCGGTCTGGTCGCCGGGGCTCGACACGGTCGGCAATTCCAAGCTCGGCACCGCGGCGCTGGAACAATTGACCAGGCGGATGGAATGGTCGGTGTTCGGGGCTTGACGCAAGCAGATAAAGCCATCATCCCGAACGCCATGAGCGATGTGATCGACACAGTTGAAACGATGGAGGCGCCGGCCGAGGCCGGGCCGTCGCTGTTTGCGCAAGCGCCGTCGAGCGTCTCGTTCAACAAGCTGCGCAAGCGGCTGATCCGCAATGTCCGACAGGCGATCGAGGATTTCGCCATGGCGGGCCCGGAGGTGGAGGGCAAGCGCCCGCGCTGGCTGGTGGCGGTGTCGGGCGGCAAGGATTCCTACGGGCTGCTGGCGCTGCTGATGGATCTGAAATGGCGCGGACTTCTGCCTGTTGACCTGATCGCCTGCAATCTCGACCAGGGCCAGCCGAATTTCCCCAAGCACATCCTGCCCGATTACCTGAGCGCGAACGACATTCCGCACCGGATCGAATACCGCGACACCTATTCGGTGGTGACCGAGAAGGTGCCGGAGGGGGCGACCTATTGCGCGCTGTGTTCGCGATTGAGACGCGGCAATCTCTACCGGATCGCCCGCGAGGAGGGCTGCGAGGCGCTGGTGCTGGGGCATCACCGCGACGACATCCTCGAGACCTTCTTTCTCAACTTCTTCCATGGCGGGCGGTTGGAGGCCATGCCGCCAAAGCTCCTCAATGATGACGGCGACGTGATGGTGCTTAGGCCGATGGCCTATTGCGCAGAAGAGGATCTGGCGCGGTTTGCCGAGGCGATGGCCTTTCCGATCATTCCGTGCGATCTGTGCGGCTCGCAGGACGGGCTGCAGCGCAATGCCATGAAACTGATGATCGGCGACATTGAACGGCGGATGCCGGGCCGCAAGGACTCGATGATCCGGGCCTTGTCCAACACACGCCCGTCACATCTGCTTGATAGATCGCTGTTCGATTTTTCGGCGCTTACGGTTCAACCAAAGAAGGCAGACACATGATACCCCTTGGTTCCGCGGATATGGATTGGCTGGCAACTCTGCTGCAGGAGGCGGGCGACACGGAAATCATGCCGCGGTTCCGCAATCTGGGGGATGACGCTGTCCAGGAAAAGACATCGGCCGCCGACCTGGTGACCGAGGCCGATGTGGCGGCGGAGCGGATGATCACCGCGGCGCTGCTCGCGCGCTTTCCCGGATCGCTGGTGATCGGCGAGGAGGCGGTGTCGGACAACCCGGCGCTGCTCGACGACTGGTCCAAGACCGACCGACGCGCCTTCGTGGTCGACCCGATCGACGGCACCTTCAACTTCGCTTCCGGCGTGGCCTCCTTCGGCGTCATGCTGGCCGTTGTCGAGGCTGGTGAGACCGTTGCCGGTATCATTCACGATCCTGTCGGGAAGGACTGGATCATGGCCGAGAAGGGTGCGGGGGCCGTGCTGCGCCGTCCCGACGGGCGTGAAAGCGCGCTGCGTGTCGCCGCTCCCGCTGGCGCCATGGCGGCGATGATCGGCTCGGCCTCGTGGCAGTACATGGCGGAGCCGGAACGCAGTCTGATCGCGCGCAATCAGGGCCTTGGCCTTGGCAGCGTGGGCTATCGCTGTTCTGCGCAGGAATACCGCCTGCTGGCTGGCGGACACATCCATTATGTTCTCTACCACAAGCTGATGCCGTGGGATCATTTGGCGGGCAGCCTGATCACGCAGGAGGCGGGCGGGTATGTGCGTCGCTTCGACGGAAGCGTCTACAGGCCCGAGCATCTTGACGGCGGCCTGCTGGTGACGCCCGATGCCGACAGCTGGGACATCGTGCGCGAGGCCTTGTGGCGGGCCTGAGGCAGGCCATCCGTTCCTGAAGCTTGGGCCTGCCCGGTCAGTCGGGCGTGCCCACACCGAACAGGCGGCCCTTCTCGGCAATCAGCACCATCCCGAGCGCCACGGCGGAGACCAGCGCGTAGCCTGCCGCGAGCGGGAACACCGTGCCGTCATAGGCCTGGCCGATCAGCGCGCCGACCACCCCGCCGCCGACGGTCTGAGCAAAGCCCAGCGTCGAGGAGGCCGTGCCGGCAATGGCGCCCAGCGGCTCCATGGCGATCGAATTGAAATTGGAGCCGACAAAGCCGAACAGCGGCATCATGAGAATCGAGATGCCGAAAAACAGCCAGAACGGGATCGGGCCCATGGCCGTGAGCCCGGCCAGTATGATGCCCAGGACGAGATAGGCACACAAGGCGCCGTGTGACAGGCGTCGCTGGCCGAAACGGCCGACAAGCCGCGAATTGAGAAACGAGGAGCCGGCCATGACGACCGCGACGGCGGCGAAGGCTACGGGGAAATAGTTGCCCAGACCATAGATGCCGACATAGATCGGCTGTGCGACATTCAGGAACCCGAACAGCGAGCCGAAATAGAAGCTCGTCGCCAGGGTGTAGAACAGCGCGATGCGGTTGGTGAGCACGATGGCGAAGGCCTGCCGGATGCTTGCGAGCGTCAGCGGCCGGCGGTTTTCCTCCTTCAGCGTCTCGGGCAGACGAAACGCGGCCCAGAGGCCGACTGCCACCGACACCAAGGCCATGAACACGAAGATCAGATGCCAGTCGCCCGCCAGGATGATCAGCTGGCCCATCATCGGCGCAAACACCGGCACCACCATGAAGACCATCATCACCAGCGACATGGTCGCGGCCATGCCGCGGCCGGAATGGGTGTCGCGAACCACCGAGAGGGCGATCACCCGGGTCGCGGCGGCGCCCACGCCCTGCAGAAGCCGCGCCAGCAGCAGGAATTCGAAGCTCGGCGCGAAGGCGCCGGCAATTGCGCAGATTGCGTAGAGCGCGATGCCGACAAACAACGGCGTGCGGCGGCCGTACCGGTCGGCGATGGGGCCGAAGAACAGCTGCGCGCCGCCAAACCCGATGATGTAGGACAACAGGACATATTGCACCAGGTTGGGGTCGGTGAGGCCAAGGCTCTGGGAAATGTTGGGGAAGGCCGGCAGCATGATGTCGATGGCGAGCGCATTGAGCGCCATCAGCGACGCCACGATGGCGATGAATTGCGGGCGGCTGACGCCGCCGATCGTCGCCGGCAAAAGTGCAGCGGGCGGGGGTGTTCCGTGCATTGATGAATCCATCCTATGGGGAACAGAAAGGGATTGAGTATCTGTTCATTGCAAAGCTGAGCCCCACATGCGCCCTATCGGGCGCGCTATGACTGGACCATTGCGGTCTGGGGAATAAAAATCGGCGGGGGCTGAGGGCCGGCGCCGGGAATGTTCATAGACCCGCCGGACAGATCCGGCAAGTCAAGGATTTGGCATCGGCCGGGCGGCGGCGGATCACCGTTGCGGGCGTCCTAACGGCTCTCGTAAACGAGCGGGAAGTCCGACGGATCGGTTTGAACGCCATCGCAGTCGGCTTTGCTGCGATGTTCGAGCAACCTGAATTCGAGCGTCTCGCCTTCGGCGTCCTCGAGGCCGAATCGTGTGAATGTCCCGCAGTCGCCGCCACTGTCGAGCGAGACCGAGCTGACGGTCGCTGTTGCAGGATCGACCATTGCTTCGAGGAGCTCGGCGGTCTCCGGATCGCCGGAGCCCGGAAAGGAAGGGATCATCAGCACCGTGGCGAAATCGGGCTGATAGGTCCATCTCAGCGCGAATACGCTTGAGCCGCGGCTTGCGTAGAGATTGCATGGAACCTGCCACACGGTAATGTCGTCATTGACGGCGTAGGCGGTCGAGTATCCCGCGGTCGTTTCAGGCACGCATTCGGGGGCCTGGTCCGCAATCGCGCTCAGGATCGGCGTGGGGACCTGGTCAAGACTGTCGATTCCGACCGGCTGGCCAAGCGCCATTCCACCGCTGGGAGCGGTTGTCTCGACATCCAGAGCTACGTCTTCGGCTGCGGAATCGGGGCAGCCGTTCAGGCCCTTTACCCTGACGGGAAAAGGAAACCTGTCATTCCGGAGAAAGATCAGCCGGGCGTCGCCGATCTCGATGCCGCGTTCGGAGCGTTGCTGGCTTTCGATCTCCAGCAGGACGGTCAGGGTGCCGTCCGCGCTCTTGTATAGCTGGAAGGGTTCGAGCATGCCTGTCTCCGCGGAGCCGATGTCCTGGCGGGAAACCTCAGTGACCTCGTCGCCGATCTTGACCCAGGCCGGCAAGGCTTCGCCATCCGGAATGGGGGCGAAGAATACATAGGCGAAGCGGTCCTGATCAGGGTCGCGATTGGCTTGCCAGAGGCCGAAGCGGCAGCCCTGCCAGCCCTCTGTGACATTGTCGCCGAACAGCTTGAGGTCGATGTCGTTGGCGGTTTCGGCGCGCGCCGTCGGCGGCAGGAGCATCATGAGCAGAGCCATCATACCGGCCAGGGTGCCAAGGCGCATCGGATTTCCTTCTCAGAGTGCATGCTCATCGCGGGCGGCGCGAACCGGATCTATCGCCCGCCAGCCGAAGCCGAGCAGGGGCTGCGCAGTTTCGGCCAGTTCCACCAGATCTTCAAGCAGCGCCGTGCCGTCGAGGCGATCAGGTCCGAAGCGGCGGGAGAGGGTCAGGTGCCTGAGGCGAAGCAGACCGACGAGGTCTGGCTCGGTGACGGTTTCGAAGCCGCGCGGGGTGCGCTTGAGGCTGTCCTCGCGGTCGAACTCGAAGCCCAGACCGAGCAATGGCTTCAGCGCCTCATCGAACTGCGCCTTGCGCGCGATGATCGCCTCGCGGAAGGCGCGCAGTTCGTCCGCCTCCATGGCGTAGAACCCGACCGAGAGAAAGCTGTCCTCGGGCGAGACGTGGAAATACAAGAGCCCCTGGTCCTTCTTGGTGCCCGAGCGGGTGACGACCGCGCTGACATGGGTGTTGTAGGGGTGTTTCTGCTTGGCGAAGCGGACGTCGCGATTGATCCGAAAGGTCGAGGTCTTGCGTGCGCAGGTGAGCGGGATCCGCCTCTCCGCCAGCCGCGCCGCGAGATCGTCGATCAGTCGGCCCCGCGGTTCGTTGAGGTGCTCCTCGAAGATGGTCCTGTTGTCGTGAAACCACTCGCGGTTCTGGTGAAAGCCGAGCGCTTTCAAGAAGGGCAGGGCCTTGTCGCCAAAGCCCGTATAGGACGCGCCGGTCACCGCGCCTTGTCATCCGCATCGGTGTAGCCGGAGAGCGCGCCGTCGATGACGTAGCGCAGGATCGCCACCACCTTGTCCGGGGTTTTGGCGACCGCCAGCGCCGCCGCGTCGACTTCCTTGAGCGCGTGGGCGTGTTCGTCCTGGTGCAGGATGATCAGTGGCTTGCCGCGGGCGCTGGCATAGCCCGCCTCGAAGGCGGCGTTCCACTGCTTGTATTTCTCGCCAAAGCGGACGACGACGATGTCTGCCTTCTCGAGAAGCGTGCGGGTGCGGATGGCGTTGATCTGCGCCCCCTTGTGATCGTGCCAGAACTTGTCGGGTTCGCTGCCCAGGATGGCAACGCCGACATCGTCGGAGGCTTCGTGATGGGTCACCGGCGCGCTGAATGCCACCGGCAATCCGGCAGCCCTGGCGCCGGCTTCGATCTGATCGCGCCAGTCTGTGTGGATTTCGCCCGAGAGATAGATGGTCCAGGTCATGGGATGGTCTCCTTGTGCGTCCGGGATGCGGCTTCTCATTTTTAAGTCAAGGGTAAGGCGGCAGCCTAACCCAGGTGGCGTCCGGCCAGCAAACAAGGATTTCCAACTTTGTGCGTCTGGCCGGTTGCTGGCGCTACCTTCGCCATTCGATCCAGCGGCCGTGAAAATCGGCCCGGCCGAGGCAGCGGGTGATGCCGTCGTCCGGCGCGCCGGACCAAGTGGTGAGCAGGATGCCGCCGCCCGGGGACGAGGCATCGGCTTCGAACCGCAGCCAAGAAAACGGTGTTTCGGCGCGCGCATCGCGGCCATGTTCGCGGATCAGCGCTTCGGCCCGCGCCCGCTCGGCGTCGGGAAGATATTGCCACATGACGGTGTGCATGAGGACACGATGCGGTGCTGCGCTCGGGCGCGATAGCCTGGCTTCGAGCCAGTCCGCCGCCGCGGCGCGCTCGACCCGGGGCGGAAACCTGGCGGCGAGTTCGAGCGCTGCGCCCAGCCGTGCGAGCCGATCCGCCTGATCGGGCCAGACATAGGATTTCAAACGGGCCCGCTCGGCCTGTGTGGAAATCGCCACGGGCTCGATATCGCTGGCTGACCGGGCGATGACCGAGAACTTCAGGAAATGCCGAGGTGAGGGCGCTGTGCCGCGCCAGTCGCAGGAAACCCGGACAGAGGATTCTGGATCGCCGGCATGCCAGACGCCGTAATCCAAGGCGTAGCGGTCGAAGTTCTGATTGAGGCCGGCGCTCGCGCCGATTTCCAGGATCTCGAAGTCTGACGGGTGCCGCGCCGCCAACCAGGCAAAAGCGGGGTGAAGCAGCGCCGACCGTCCCACCTCATTGGTCTGCGGCGGTGACTTGAGATAGTCGAGAATGAAGGCTTCATGGACGAGAACTGCCCGGTGGACAGCATCGATCAGGCCGTTGGTTCTCTCTGCGTGTGGCGGATACACTGCCGCAAGCGCTGCATCCGAGTCGTCAAGCACAAGCCGGTGCAGCGCACCGGTCAACCTCAATGGAACCGCGTCGCCGGTGTTGTCGGCAATGCCGGGCCAGCCGGAAAGAGCATCGCGGATCGCCCCGTCCGGAAGCCCGGCATCAGCGATTGCTGTGCAGAGAGCGGCGGTGAAGGGCGACCCCATGCGGGCGCAGGCCTCTGCCTGACGTCGAAACGCCGCTGACGCGGGTTCCGGCAGCGGGATGGAGCGGGGCGCCATCAAGCCCCCCGGTCTTGGCGAGGAGAATCAGGCAGCCTTTACCGGCACGCCTGCCGCATTCATGTGCTGCTGCAGCTCTTCCGACTGGAACATCTCGCGGATGATGTCGCAGCCGCCGACGAACTCGCCCTTGACGTAGAGCTGCGGGATGGTCGGCCAGTTGGAATATTCCTTGATGCCGTTTCTGAGCGCATCATCGGCGAGCACGTTGACGCCCTTGTAGGGCACGCCGAGATAGTCGAGGATCTGCACGACCTGGCCCGAGAAGCCGCATTGCGGAAACTGTGGCGTGCCCTTCATGAAGAGCACGACGTCGTTGGTCTTCACTTCGTTGTCGATGAAATCATTGATTCCGGACATGGGTGGATCCTTTCAAGGCGTGTTGCCACGATATTTCTTTGTCCTTCAGATAACGCGGCGCGGATGACAAGACAAGAAGGCGCGCCCTATAAGTGATCCCATGTCGACGCGCCGCACCGGTTTTTTCGTGTTTCTGCTACTGGCCGCGGCGGCCGGGCTCTGGGCGTGGGCGGCGCTCAGGCCATCCGGGGAACGGCCGGGGGTGCAGGTGAGCGAGGGAGTGAGGCGATGTCGGCAGCCAACAGGCCAACGATCTGCGAAGAAACCCAGTTCGAGGGTGCGCGGGCGATCCTGTGCGTGATCGATCCGGCATCCCATGAGGTGCGGCTGGTCTACCGGGACGGGGAAGGGCAGCCCTATGGAAGCGTACCGCGGGCGGTGGCGGCCCTGGTGAATGCCGGGCAGACGCCTGTGCTGGCAATGAATGCGGGGATGTATCACGCCGACATGGACCCGGTGGGGCTCTATGTGGAGGATGGCACGGAGCTTTCGGGGCTCAACACCGATGACGGGTTCGGCAATTTCTTTCTCAAGCCCAATGGTGTGTTCTTCATCGGCATGGACGGCAAAGCCGGGTTGATGGAGAGCGAAACCTATGCCGAGGCCGGGATGATGGCCCGATTCGCCACGCAATCGGGCCCGATGCTGGTGATCAATGGCGAAATCCATCCGCGTTTCCTGCCTGATGGGACCACGAGATACATCCGCAACGGGGTGGGCGTACGCGAGGACGGAAAAATCGTTCTGGCGATCACCCGCGACGAGGTGAGCCTTGGCTCCTTCGCGCGTCTGTTCCGAGATGTCGCGGATTGCCCCGACGCACTGTTCTTCGATGGCGCGGTCTCGAGCCTGGCCTGGGGCAGCGAGATGGAGATCGATTCGGGAGAGCCTGCGGGGCCGGTGGTGACGGTGTTTGCCAGGATAGCGGAGTGACGCCGGGGCTGGGCTACAGCGCCGCGCATCCAATTGGATGCGCGTAGGTCGCTGTAACTCTTTGATTTAATGCATGTACGTTATCGCTCAAATGAATACATTTGAGCGCGACATGCATTAGGAGGTTCGCTTGCGCGACGTGGTCTTGCGCCGCGTGGTCTTTGCGGTCTTCCGCCGGGTCCGTGGCCGCGTCGCGGCCGGTTTCTTGCCGGTCAGCGCCTCGATCAGCACTCTTTCGATTGTCGATTTGGCCGCCGGGCGCTTGCGGCGCGATGTGGTCTTGCGGCGGCTTGTCTTGCGCCTTGTGGTGCGGCGGCGCTTGCGGGTGACTGCGCCCTTGGCCATGCCGTCGACGACGCCGTCGATGATCTCCGTGATCAGGCCGTCGAAGAAGCCCGCCATGGCATGCGCCTAGTCGGGGATGCTGGTCTGCAACGCCAGGGCATGCAGCACGCCGCCCATGTTGCCCTGCAGGGCATTGTAGACCATCTGGTGCTGCTGCACCCGGCTCTTGCCGCGAAAGCTCTCGGCCACCACTTCGGCGGCGTAATGGTCGCCGTCGCCGGCGAGATCGCGGATGGTGACTTTCGCGTCCGGGATGCCGGCCTTGATCATTTTTTCAATATCGTCTGCGTTCATCGCCATCTGGCAAGGCTCCTGATTGGGCTATTCGGCTGCGAGCGCTGCCGGGCTGTCCATGAATGCAGGGAACCACGATTCATGGGCGCTGCGCAATGCGGATAGAGAGACTGTCAGCAGGCCGTCGACCTTCAGGCTGTCGCCGATCATGACGCCAAGCCGGCGGAAGGGCACGCCGGCGCCCTCGGCGCTTGCCGCGACATAGCCCGCCATGTCGGCCGGAACGGTGACCACGTAGCGCGCCTGGTCCTCGCCGAACAGCAGCGCATGGGCCGGACCATTGCTGGTGGAGAGGTCAATCTCCATGCCGAGATCCGACGCCATCGCCATTTCGGCCAGCGTTGTGGCAAGTCCGCCCGAGGAAATGTCATGGCAGGAGGTGACAAGGTCGTTGCGGATTGCCGAGCGGACGAAATCGCCATTGCGGCGTTCTGCCATCAGGTCGACCGACGGCGGCGCGCCTTCGGCGCGTCCGAGGCAATCGCGCATCCATGCGGACTGGCCGAGATGGCTGCCGTCGCCGCCGATCAGGATGATTGCGTCGCCTTGCTTGCCGCCGCCAATGCGGGCCATGCGGTTCCAGTCCGGGATCAGGCCGACGCCGCCGATGGTCGGGGTGGGCAGGATCGCCTCGCCATTGGTCTCGTTGTAGAGCGAGACATTGCCCGACACGATGGGGAAGTCGAGCGCCCGGCAGGCTTCGCCGATGCCCTGGATGGCCATCACCAGCTGGCCCATGATCTCGGGCCGTTCGGGATTGCCGAAATTGAGATTGTCGGTGGCGGCCAGCGGTTCGGCGCCGGTGGCGGTCAGGTTGCGCCAGCATTCGGCCACGGCCTGCTTGCCGCCCTCGAAAGGATTGGCCTCGACATAACGCGGCGTCACGTCGGAGGAAAAGGCCAGCGCCTTGGTGTCATGCCCCTCGACGCGCACGACGCCGGCGTCGCCGCCCGGGATCTGCAGCGAATTGCCCTGGATCAGCGTGTCGTACTGCTCCCAGACCCAGCGCCTGGACGCATTGTTGGCCGAACCCAAGAGGTCGATCAGCGCCTGGTCGTAGTCCTCGGGTTCCTCCACGTCTGCATAGGAAATCTCGGAGAGGCCGCCGATCTCGCGCCATTCGCGGTCATATTCGGGGGCTTCGTCGCCCAGTTCCTTGATCGGCAGGTTGGCGACTTCCTCGCCCTGGTGCAGGATGCGGAACCTGAGATCGTCGGTGGTCTTGCCGACAATGGCGAAGTCGAGCCCCCATTTGACGAAGATCGCCTTGGCGACCTCTTCCTTCGAAGGTTCCAGCACCATGAGCATGCGCTCCTGGCTTTCCGACAGCATCATCTCGTAGGCGCTCATGCGCTCCTCGCGCACCGGCACGTGATCGAGGTCGAGCTCAATGCCGAGATCGCCCTTGGCGCCCATCTCGACCGCCGAGCAGGTGAGCCCCGCAGCCCCCATGTCCTGAATGGCGATGACCGCACCGGTCTGCATCAGTTCAAGACAGGCCTCGAGCAGGCATTTTTCGGTGAACGGGTCGCCGACCTGCACGGTAGGGCGCTTTTCCTCGATCGATTCGTCAAACTCGGCCGAGGCCATGGTGGCGCCGCCGACGCCGTCGCGGCCGGTCTTGGCGCCGAGATAGACGACGGGCAGGCCGACGCCCTTGGCCTCGGACAGGAAGATCGCGTCGGTCCGGGCGATGCCGGCCGCAAAGGCGTTGACCAGGCAGTTGCCATTGTAGCGCGCATCGAACTCGACCTCGCCGCCAACTGTGGGGACGCCGAAGGAATTGCCGTAGCCGCCGACGCCGGCGACGACGCCCGAGACCAGATGGCGAGTCTTCGGGTGGTCGGGCGAGCCGAACCTCAATGCGTTCATCGCCGCGATCGGCCGCGCGCCCATGGTGAAGACATCGCGCAGAATGCCGCCGACGCCGGTGGCCGCGCCCTGGTAGGGCTCGATGTAGGAGGGGTGGTTGTGGCTTTCCATCTTGAAGACCACGCAGTCGCCATCGCCGATATCGACCACGCCGGCATTCTCGCCCGGACCCTGGATGACGCGCGGCCCGGTCGTGGGCAGGGTCTTCAGCCACTTCTTCGAGGATTTGTAGGAGCAATGCTCGTTCCACATCGCCGAGAAGATGCCGAGTTCGGTGAAGGTCGGCTCGCGGCCGATGAGATCGAGAATGCGCTGATACTCGTCGGGCTTGAGCCCGTGAGCGGCAATCAGCTCTTCGGTGATCGGAACGGTGTTCGGAATGGTCATGGCGTCGGTCGCCCTTCTTGTCATGCGAGTTCGGCTTGTCATGCGCGTGCTGCAGGATATAGCGCACTGCCGTGCCGGTTGGCACCTGGAAATTGGGATTTCGAGTGTAGCACGCCGCTATTCTGTGGACACGGGCCAACTGCAGGTGGGCTCACCCTCAGCACCCGGTGGCGCCCGTGGCCCAGCGCGAGATGTCGTTGTTGATGCGGCCGGCCAGCGGCGAGGTCGAGAGCGGGCCGTAGAACACGGCGCCATTCGCCGAGGCGACGATCACCGCCTGGGGCAGGGATTGCGGCTTGCCGCGCGGGATGACCAGCAGGCGCGGGATGCTGGTGGTATCGAGTTCGGGAACGATGCCGTAGTCCCTGAAATCGCTGTCTTTCAACCAGCAGGCATTGGCCTGGGTGTTGACCTTCTGCAGCGTGGCGACAGATTGCGCATGGGCGCTCAGGCCAGCGGGCGGGCCGGCTGCGGGAGAGCAGGCCGCCAGGGCAAGCCCAAAAGCAGGAACAAGCAGTAACTGGGTCAGTTTCATCAATGTCTCCGGGCGGCTTGGCGGCACGGTCTGGTTCGCTGCAGTAGCACGATTCCCTCGGCTAACAGCGGTTCTTCACGGGCTTCTATCTCTCTGAACCCAGTCGGTAGAGAATGTCGCGGAGATGCCTCCTGATAAGAGGCCCTAGCAGTGCCGTAACTCTTCGGCGGTTGCCCATCGCTTCACCATATCCTCAAAGCCTCGCCAAATGGCGGGGCTGAAATCCTGTTGATGGCGAGCAACAAATCCTTTGCAGGCTTGCCAATCCTTTACCGCGGTTGTCCGGCACCAATCCTTGTAGATGGATTCGTCATAGGCGCCCTTCTTAATACCGATTGCACAAGCCTCATACATGTTCAGGATAAAACGAATATCCGCCGCCTCATCCGAGGTAATCTTTTCCGGCGTCGCATACTGTTCCATCTGTCCAACATCCTTGAGCTTAACAAAACGCTTCCGCGCCGCAATCATATCTCCATCGGTCTGTTCTTTGACCATAAGGTCAAGCACGGCCCTCTCTCTGGCAATCCTACGATTTGTGCGGATCATCAACGCTACACCCAACGCTGAAACGAGAATGGCCCCAGCTTGAACCAAGCCAGGACCATCCCAGAATGCATCACATGTAGCGGTCACTACCTCCATAGGTTCGACCGCCATTGCATTAACCTCCAAAGCCTTCTTTTCTCATAGTAACTCCTCTTCTCGGTGGCTCCAACGCACACCGCATTCTGCGAGCAGGAAATCACCAAGGCGTTAACTCCCTGGTCAAAGTGAACTTAGGCAAAGATTGTGGCGATGAAAAGCCCTTAGTCTGATTTTTCCCGCACCGCACACTCAAGCAATCCTCTGTAAAACCTTTATCAAGTGTCGACTTGAACCTTTATGGACCATCAATTCGCTTCACAGATAAACTCCCTATCTGATAGCGTGTGCGAACGTATACCTTAAAAGGCAACCAGCCCAAGTGCTGCCTCGAACAGGGCGCGGCCATCGGTGCCGCCATGGGCGGATTCGATCAGGTTTTCGGGATGCGGCATAATGCCGAGCACATTGCCCGCCTTGTTGACGATGCCTGCGATGTTGTTGACCGAACCGTTCGGGTTGGTGTCGGCCGCATAGCGGAACGCCACCTGATTGCCCGCTTCGATGTCTGCGAGTGTGTCGGGGTCGGCGAAATAATTGCCGTCATGATGGGCGACCGGGCAGCGGATGATCTGGCCTTGCGTGTAACCGTTGGTAAACATGGTGCTGGCGTTGGCGACCTCGAGCCGGACCTCGCGGCAGACAAACTTGAGCGAGGCGTTGCGCATCAGCGCGCCGGGCAGCATGCCGGCCTCGACCAGGATCTGGAAGCCATTGCAGACCCCGATCACGCGGGTACCTGTTTCTGCCTTTTCGCGGACCGCCCGCATCACCGGCATCCGCGCGGCGATCGCGCCGCAGCGCAGATAATCGCCATAGGAAAAGCCGCCGGGGATGACGATCAGGTCGACGTCGTCGTCAATCGCGGTTTCGGTCTGCCAGATGGTCTGCGGCGCCTGGCCGGAGATCTTGGTGAGTGCGGCGATCATGTCGCGGTCGCGGTTCAGGCCGGGGAGCAGGATGACGGCGGCTTTCATCTCTCAGAGCACCTCGACCGAGAAATCCTCGATCACCGTGTTGGCAAGCAGCCTGGCCGCCATGTCCTTGAGCTCGGCTTCGGCCTTCTTCTTGTCCGCCGTCTCGAGCGTTATGTCGAAAACCTTGCCCTGGCGGACCTGGCCGACGCCGGAAAAGCCCAGGCCATCGAGTGCGTGCTCGATGGCCTTGCCCTGCGGGTCGAGGACGCCGGTCTTCAGCGTCACTGTCACGCGTGCCTTGATCATGTCCGGATCTCCTGACGCTTACTTGACCAGAACCGGTCCGGATGGGCGGTTCATTTCGTTCTCGTTCATGATGCCGAGCCTGCGCGCGACTTCCTGATAGGCCTCGACCAGGCTGCCCAGATCGCGGCGGAAGACATCCTTGTCGAGCTTCTGGTTGGTGTTGACGTCCCAGAGGCGGCAGGAATCGGGCGAAATCTCGTCGGCGACGACGATGCGCATCATCTCGCCCTCGAACAGCCGGCCGCATTCGATCTTGAAATCGACCAGCTGGATGCCGACGCCCAGGAACAGGCCGGTGAGGAAATCGTTGACGCGGATGGCGAGCGCCATGATGTCGTCGATTTCCTGCGGGCTGGCCCAGCCAAAAGCGGTGACGTGCTCCTCAGACACCATCGGGTCGTCGAGCGCATCGGCCTTGTAGTAGAACTCGATGATCGAGCGCGGCAGCACGGTGCCTTCCTCGATGCCGAGCCGCTTGGCGAGCGACCCTGCGGCGATGTTGCGCACGACGATCTCGAGCGGGATGATCTCCACTTCCTTGATCAGCTGCTCGCGCATGTTGATGCGGCGGATGAAGTGGGTGGGGATGCCGATCCGGTTCAAATGGGTGAATATGTACTCGGAAATCCGGTTGTTGAGCACACCCTTGCCGTCGACGACATCGTGCTTCTTCTTGTTGAACGCGGTTGCGTCGTCCTTGAAGAACTGGATCAGGGTGCCGGGTTCGGGGCCTTCATAAAGGATCTTGGCCTTGCCCTCATAGATACGGCGACGACGGGTCATGGGGGGATCTCTGTCAATTGAGCCGGCTGAAGCCGCGGCAACTCGGCATTGGGTCTGTTTGGCCCGTGCTTTAGCCGATTGTCCCGGCTTTCACAACGCCGTTGACGGGTGTGTCCCCCGAAATGCGCGGGGCGTGCGGGTTTAGATTGCACTTTCGGCGGTCTTTTGTTTTATGGGGGCAATGCCCATATAGGGTTTATTGATTCAACGCCGGGAGCCAGCTCATGAGCAGCATGAAAGACCGCGAAAACGCATTCGAGAACAAGTTTGCCCATGACAGCGAACTGAAGTTCAAGGCGGAAGCCCGCCGCAACAAGCTTCTGGGGCTGTGGGCCGCCGAATTGCTGGGCAAGACCGGCGAGGAGGCCGAAGCCTATGCCAAGGCCGTGGTGCTCTCCGATTTCGAGGAAGCCGGCGACGAGGACGTGTTCCGCAAGGTCCGCGGCGATTTCGACGCAAACAATGTCGATCAGTCCGATCACCAGCTTCGCCGTAAGATGGACGAGCTGATGGCCGTCGCCGTCGAGCAGATCCAGAGCAGCTGATTCGGCCGGATCTGATTTTCAAAGCCGCCTCCGGCTTGTCGGGGGCGGCTTTTTGCTGGATTGAGGCAAGAGGGCATCCGCGTCGGGCGGGCGCGTGATTCGGGAGGAACGGATATGAAACTGCGGGACGCATGGACTGAGGACAAGATGCTGATCACTGCGTGGTCGTCATCACCATCGGCGGAAATGGCGGGCGCGCTTGCGCGGTGTCCGTTTGATACGGTCACCATCGACATGCAGCATGGCGCCCACAGCGAAGACACGGCGTTTGCCTCGGTCAGGGCCATTACAGTCGCGGACAAGCCGGCGATCCTGCGCATCCCGGTCGGGCGCAACGACCTTGCCAGCCGGGCGCTCGACATGGGCTTCGAGGCGGTGATCGCGCCGATGATCAATTCCGTGGCCGATGCGGAAGCCTTCGCCCGGGCGATGAAGTATCCGCCGATGGGCGAGCGCTCCTGGGGGCCGACACGGGCGCTGCAGATCCACACCGATTTCACGCCGGAGAGCTATTTCAGCGCGGCCAACACGCAAACGCTGGCGCTGGCGATGATCGAAACGCGGGAGGCTTTCGCCGATCTCGACGGAATTCTCGCAACCAACGGCATTGACGGGATCTTTGTCGGGCCGTCCGACCTGTCGATTTCCTGGTCGGATGGCGCTGGCGTCGATCCGAACAATGAAGAGTTGCAGGATGTGATTGCGCAGATCGGCCGCCGCGCCCGCGACGCGGGCAAGTTCGCCGCGATCTTCGCGGTCAACCCCGCGGATGTGCCGCGATTTTCGAAGATGGGCTACCGGCTGGCGGCGCTCAACACCGACCCCGGGATCCTGCACGCGGGCGCCGCGGTCATGCTGGGGCAGGCGAGAGGCTGAGCCGGTCCTGCGGACCGAACGCTGGTCAGGCTTTGAGGCGGGCCAGGAAATTGGCGAAGACCATGATGCCCTCAGGCCAGGGACCGTGGCCTGACTCGGCGTTGATGTGGCCGGCCTCGCCGGCATCGACCAGCATCGAGCCCCAGGCATTGGCCATGTCGCCGGCGTGCTCGTAGGAGCCGAAGGGATCGTTGCGGCTTGCGACCACGATCGAGGGGAACGGCAGCGGATCCTGCCGGTAGGGGCCGAAGGTCATCAGGTGCCTTGGCCGGATCTGCGGATTGTCGACTTCGGGCGGGGCGACGAGGAATGCGCCGGCGATCTTGTCCTGGCAGTCGGGCAGGGACTGCACCACGGTGGCGACGCCCAGCGAATGGGCGATCACGACGACCGGCTTCTCAGCCGCGCTGACGGTTTCGGCGAAGCGGGCGACCCAGTCCTCACGCACCGGCTTGGCCCAGGCGTCCTGCTCGACGCGGCGGGCGGTCGACAGCCGCGCCTGCCAGCGCGATTGCCAGTGATCGGGTCCGGAATTGGTGTAGCCGGGAACAATAAGGATGTCTGCTTGGGCAACTTTCATGTCGCCCGAGTTGGGGGAGCGAGCAGCAAATGTCAACCGGCGTGCGCCCCTCCGGACTGGCTTGAAGGAACCATCAGGAACGGCGCGCCGTCATTTCTCAGATTGACCTGATTGAAGGTGACGATGACGACCAGTGCCGCGAACACCACCGCAGCGACGATCCAGAAACTGGCGCCTGTGTCGTGAATTTCGTGCGGCTCGCGCTTGCGGCGGCCGCGATCTGAAAAGGGCGGATAATCCTGCATGGGATCCTCATCATTCCGGCATGTTTTCATTCGATCGTCAGGATCGGTGAAAACCACGGCGATATGAGGGCGATATCAAGGCGTTTGGGGCGAGACGGTCACGTCCGGTGACAGGAATGTCACGGAGATGATCAGCTCTCGCCAAACACACGCGTGAAGATCGTGTCGACATGTTTGGTGTGGTAGCCCAGGTCGAAACGGTCGCGGATCTCGGTCTCGGAGAGATATTTGCGCACGTCCTCGTCAGCCAGAAGTTCGGTGAGGAAATCGACCTCGGAATCGCCCGAGACCTGATAGCTGTTCCAGACCTTCATGGCGTTGCGCTGCACCAGCCGGTAGGCGTCCTCGCGCGAGGAGCCGGCCTGGGTGAGCGCCAGCAGGATGCGCTGGGAGTGCACCAGGCCGCCGAGCCGGTTCATGTTGCCGGCCATGCGCTCGGGATAGACCAGCAGCTTGTCGATGACGTTGGTCAGGCGGACCAGTGCGAAATCGAGCGTGATCGTGGTGTCCGGCCCGATCATGCGCTCGACCGAGGAGTGCGAGATGTCGCGCTCGTGCCACAGCGCCACGTTTTCCATCGCCGGCGTCACCGCCATGCGCACCAGCCGCGCCAGGCCGGTGAGATTTTCGGTCAGCACCGGGTTGCGCTTGTGCGGCATTGCCGACGAGCCCTTCTGTCCCTTGGAGAAATACTCCTCGGCCTCGAGCACCTCGGTGCGCTGCAGATGGCGGATTTCGGTGGCGACGCGCTCGATCGAGGAAGCGATGACGCCAAGCGTGGCGAAGAACATCGCGTGCCGGTCGCGCGGGATCACCTGGGTGGAGACCGGTTCGGCGGCGAGGCCCATGGCCTTGGCGACATGTTCCTCAACGTAAGGATCGATGTTGGCGAAGGTGCCGACGGCGCCGGAGATGGCGCAGGTGGCGATTTCGGCGCGGGCGTTGACCAGCCGCGTGCGGCAGCGGTCGAATTCGGCATAGGCCTCGGCCATCTTGAGGCCGAACGTCACCGGCTCGGCGTGGATGCCGTGCGAGCGGCCGATGCAGACGGTGTCCTTGTGCTCGAGCGCCCGGCGCTTGAGGGCTGTGAGCAGCGCATCCATGTCAGCCAGCAAGAGATCGGTGGCCTTGACCAGCTGGACCGAGAAACAGGTGTCGAGGACATCCGACGAGGTCATGCCCTGGTGGACGAAGCGGGCGTCGGGGCCGACGATTTCCGCCAGATGGGTCAGAAACGCGATGACGTCGTGCTTGGTCTCGCGCTCGATCTCGTCGATCCGGTCAATGTCGAAGGTGGCCGCACCGCCCTTGTCCCAGATGGTTTTCGCGGCATCCTTCGGGATCACGCCGAGCTCAGCCAGCGCAACGCAGGCATGGGCCTCGATCTCGAACCAGATCCGGAACTTTGACTGGGGCGACCAGATGTCGACCATCTCGGGGCGGGAATAGCGCGGGATCATGGCAAGGTCCGTAAATGTGTTTCTCGTTGCCGCGGGTCTAGTCCATTTCGGCGGCGAATCAAACGGTCTATCGGTCTTGTCTAGGGGATAATCCCGGTTCCGGGCGATTTCGGGCGAGAGTTGGCGCGCGCCAGCATCCACGAGGCGCCGAACAGGAACGCCACGCCGAGCGGCAGGTACAGCCGCACGCCGGCGACGGCGAACTGGTAGATCGCGGCGGCGCTGGTGAAGACGAGCTGCAACAGCCACAATCTGGTGAAAGGGTCGCCGTGCCACTGGGCGTAGAAATTGCGGTAGATGATGGCAAACAGCACTGCGGTGACGCCCAGAGTGAAGAGACTCAGGCACAAGAACGCCGCGGCGAAGGCGGCTTCGCGTGGCCGCCGGTAGGCAATGAAGCGGAAGCTCACGAGGCTCAGCGGCCAGGCGAGCGCCGCGCCGCAAAACACGAGCGCGGTGATGCTCCAGTAGTGCGAGGTGAGGGCTGCCATCGACAGCCAGAGCCAGGCCTGCGCCGACAGCGCCATAGCCGCACCCCAGCCAAGTGCACCGAGGATCGCGTCGGACCAGCCGATCCGCGCCGCGTGAAGCCGGTCACGCAGATTGGAATTGTCGTTGGCCGGTCTGGGCGCCGGTCCCTTGTGCCGTTTGACCGGGTTGCTCATTCCAGGCGTCGGGTCACGGCGATCCAGCGGCCGTTCTCGCCCTCAAAGCCAAAGGAGCGGACCAGCACGAGGACGACATGGGTCCAGACGCCATCGGCATGGTGGGTGATGGCGCCGCCGATCCGGTAGCTCAAGGGGCAGCCGCGGCTTTGCGGCACCGAATTGTCATCATGGAGCACCAGGTTGGACGGCTGGCCGTTGGCTTGTGTCATATCCAGCCGGAACCCGGTGGAGGTGGCGTCAATATCCTGGCAGAGCGAGGATGCGGGCAGCGGCTTTTCCTCAAGGGTGACCTCGTAGGCGCCGAACGGCTGGGGTTCCATGGAGAACGGCATGTAGCGCAACCGGTGCGCCGGGCCCTCGACCTCGGATAATGGATTGAAAGCGGCGATGGTGCCGGGATTGTCCTGGAAATCATGCTGGGCTTCCAGCGATGCCGCCTGGGCCTGCGCCTCGGCGCGGGCGTCGCCGACCGAGAGGGTCTCGTCTTCGAGAACGACGCGCACAGTCGAGCCGGGCAGGAAGGAATCGTCCGTGGTGTCGATGAAGAAGCGGTTGGCGAAGGCGAAGCCGGAGCCGTCCTGGACGCCGAATTCCTCGAAAGCGAAGACCTTGCCGTCAGCGGAAAACCCGATCGGCCGGAATTCCGCGAATTCGCCGGCATGGGCCGCGGTCGATGCGAGGCTCATGGCAATGGCGGCAAACAGCTTGTGACGAATGGCTGGCATCGCAGGCCCTCGGATTGGTCGGGAAGAACCGGGTATCATTGCCGGGCCGGGCGGGCAACCGGAAGCCGGTTCAATCTTGATGCGCGGTCCAGGCCGGCATCAGGTCGCGCGGATCGGGTGAAGCCGCATGGACGCTGCGGGCGATGGCGCGACTCATGGTCGAGGCTGCGGCCGCGCACAGATCCAGGAACGCTTCGGGCGAGGGTCTGCGGGCGGATGTGCCGGTGGCCAGCGCAAACACCAGGTCCCCGTCGAACGGCGTGTGGCTCGGCCAGATCGCCCGCGCGAAGCCGGCATGGGCGGCAATCGCCAGCCGCTTGGCTTCGGCCTTGGTGAGAACGGCGTCGGTGGCGATGACGGCGATGGTGGTGTTGGATACGCCGCGCGCCATCTCGCGGAACTTGATCCTGAGTTCGCTCGCATCGCTGGGGAAGGGCGCAGGCGTGCCGAGACCGCCGAACTCGTCGCCGATCTCGAAGGGTGCTGCCCAGAAATGGCGTGTGTCACCGATGGTGACCGAACCCATCGGATTGGCGGCGACGAGCGCGCCGATCATGTGCTCACCCGCGACCAGCGACGAGGCCGATCCGAGGCCGCCCTTGAAGGTGGCCGTCAATGCGCCGACGCCCGCGCCGGCGGTGCCGATGGCAAAATCACGGGAAGCGGCGGCGGCTGCCTGGTAGCCCAGTTCGCGATAGGGCGGATAGCGGCCCCAGTCCTTGTCGCCGCCATTGATCAGGTCGAACAGGATCGCCGCGGGCACGATCGGGATCCGGTGCGGCCCGACCGCGAAGCCCATTCCCTGTTCACGCAAATAGGCTTGCGCGCCGCCGGCCGCATCAAGGCCGAAGGCCGAGCCGCCGGAGAGAACCAGACCGTTGACGGTCTCGACCGTGTTGTGCGGCTCGAGCAGATCGGTCTCGCGGGTGCCGGGCGCGCCGCCCAGAACCTGCACGGCGGCGGTGGCGGGCGGATCGCAGAGGATCGCCGTCGTGCCGGAATTGAGTTTGGCATCGCTTGAATTGCCGACGGTTAGGCCCGCCACGTCGGTGATCAGATTGCGTGATCCGGTTTGCAGTGTGGAGCCGGCTTGCATCATTGGGGTCTCTGAAGCTGCCTAAGGATTACTGGGTCTGGCCGGACAGGCGTGCTGCGTCTTCCACGCTCAACCGCCTGAAGACGTCATTGTCCTGAATGGCGAGCACGAAGCCCGGTTCGCGGCGCTCGCCGTCCTCGTCGAAGGTCACCGGCCCGAGCGCGGTGGTGAATGTGTTGCCTGTGAGAAGGGCGTCAAGTGTTGCATCGCTGTAGCCGGCCCGGGTGGCGGCCGCGCCAAGGATCTCGGCCGCAGCATAGGCGGGGATCCTGAGACCCTCGGCGATCAGGCCCTCGTTCGCAAAGGCCTGGCGGGCCTGCGCATCCTCGGGGCCGGGAACCGCGCCTGCGGACAGCACGGCGATTGTACCGTCCGGCAGCGGGAAATCGCCCGCGGGCGCGTGCAGGGCGTCGCTGCCCATGAACCGGAGATCCACCCCCTGGTAGTCGGCTTCCTGGGCGATCACCGCCAGGTCGGCGCGTTCGCCGCCGACAAAGACCCGGGAGACGCCCGCGGAATTGAGCCGGCGCACCAGGCTCGGCTGCGTGTCCTGGCCGGGGCGGTAATTGTCGACGAATGTCGGATCGAGCGCCCGGTCTTCCAGCATGACCCGGATCGCCTCGACAAGCTCGCGGCCGGAGATAGCCCCGTCCTCGATCAGCGCGAAGGGCTTGTCGGCCCAGAACCGGAAGATCGCGTCTGCGGCGATTTCGGCTTCCGAGCCGGCGCGCGGGGCAAGCCGGAAGAATTTCCATCCAAGCCGCGCGGCCTCCTCGCCGATGATGTCGGCCCGCACCGTCAGTGTCATCACCGGGATGCCGCTGTCCGACAGCATCGGCAGCGCTGCGGCAAGGCTTTCGGTGCAGAGAAAGCCGACGACGATATCGACACCGGCCTCGTTCATGGCCGCTGCGGCATCTGCTCCGGATTCGGGCGTGCAGCCGTCGTCGCCTTCGACGATGTCGTCGAACCTGCCCGGATTGTCCGCGTTCCAGATCGCGAATGCCTCGCGGACATGGTCCCCCAGCAGCTTGAACTGACCCGATTGCGGGATGACCAGGCCAACCCGAAGCGCGTCCGCCTGGGCCGGCAGGGCGGCGCACAGCAAGGACAGGACGAAGCCCGGGATTAGCAGCGGGTGGTGCGTGATCATGCGTCCCATTTAGCCCAGCCGCGATTGTAACTCAAAGCAAATTCCGTCTGATCCCGACCCGCCGGGCCTGCACCGGCGATAAAAAGTCGCGGGCGTGGGTTTCAAATTCACCCATGGCCTTTATGTATGGGCCCTGACTATTTCAAAGTTCGAGGCAGTGCGTGTTGAAACGGCCAACCATTGATTCCAGGGACTATCGCGATGCGATGGCGCGATATGCCGGGCATGTGCAGATTGCCACGACCGTGCATGAAGGCGTGCGCCGGGGCGTGACGGTCACGGCCGCCTGTTCGGTCTCGGACAATCCGGGCACTCTGCTCGTCTGCCTCAACCATTCCAACCCGCTCAACGAACTGTTCGTTCAGTCCGGAATATTTGCGCTGAACTGCCTCATGGCGGAGCACGAGCCGCTGGCGGTGGCGTTCTCCGGTGTCGATCATCTCGATGTCGACGCCCGCTTTGCGCGCGCCAACTGGGACACGATCACAACCGGCGCGCCTGCGCTGCTGGGCGCCATGGCGGTGTTCGACTGCCGGCTGATCGAGGCCAAGCCGGTGGCCACGCACACGATCATGATCGGCGAAGTCGTGGGCATCCGGGTCGGAGAGCCGGGGCCTGCGCTTTTGTATATGGACCGCGGCTACCATACTGTTTAGCCTCGATCCTTCGGGGCAAAGGCTGTTGGTCCCGGTCTGCCTGCTGACGGAGCCATGATGTCGATATCCAATCCGGTGCCCAATTCCATTGACGAAACGCTGGCCATGCTGTCGGGTCAGGACTATGTCGCGAGCCGCGCGCTGGCGACGGTGCTGTTTCTGGCGCTCAGGATGAAGCGGCCGCTGTTTCTCGAGGGCGAGGCGGGTGTCGGCAAGACCGAGATCGCCAAGGTGCTCTCCCGGGCGCTCGACCGGCCGCTGATCCGGCTGCAATGCTATGAGGGGCTCGATGTCTCCTCGGCAGTCTACGAGTGGAACTACCCGGCGCAGATGCTGGAAATCCGGCTGGCCGAAGCCACCGGCGAGGATGACCGGTCGGCCATCGAGCGCAACATATTTTCCGAAAGACACCTGATCAGGCGTCCGGTGCTGCAGGCCCTGGAAGGGGCAGGCGGACGCGCGCCGGTGTTCCTGATCGACGAACTCGACCGGACCGACGAGGCTTTCGAGGCGTTCCTGCTGGAAATTCTGTCGGACTACCAGGTGACGATTCCCGAACTCGGCACCATCGTGGCGGACGAGCCGCCGATCGTCATCATCACCACCAACCGAACCCGCGAGATCCATGACGCGCTGAAACGGCGCTGCCTCTATCATTGGGTCGATTATCCGAGTGCCGATGTGGAGCTGGAGATTGTGCGTCTCAAGGTTCCCGGCTGCGAGCTGGAACTGTCGCGGCAGGTGGTGGCCTTCGTGCAGAAGCTGCGGCAGATGGACCTTTTCAAGAGCCCCGGCGTCGCCGAGACCATCGACTGGGCCACGGCGCTTACCGAACTCGACCGGCTGGCGCTCGATCCGGAGACCGTTTCCGACACGCTCGGCACGCTGCTCAAGTACCAGGACGACATCGCCCGGATCGAGAGCGGCGCAGGCCGCGAGCTGCTGGCCGAAGTGAAGGCCGAGCTGGCGCAGCAGCTGTGATGGCGGAAGCCGAAAACGCCGCCGGAAATGCCACTGGTAACGCCATTGTCTTTCGGCAAGGCGACGGGCGGATTGTCGACAACATCGTCTATTTTGCAAGGGTGCTGCGCAAGGCCGGGCTGAAGGTCGGGCCGGGCGCGGTGCGCGATGCGGTCGAGGCGGTGCAGATTGCCGGAATCGGCAGCCGCGAGGAATTCTACTGGGTGCTGCACTCGGTCTTCGTCAAGCGGCGTGAGGATCACCAGGTGTTCGACCAGGCGTTCCGGCTGTTCTGGCGGTCGCGCGAGCTTGTCGAGAAGATGATCGCCATGTTCTCGCCGGTGGCGATGGAGTCCAAGCGCCAGGAGAAGCTCAAACCTGGCGAGACCCGCGTCAGCCAGGCGCTGTTCGAAGGCCACGAGAAAAGCCGGCCGCCGGAAGACAAGCCGATCATCGACATTGACGCGCGCGAGACCGTGTCGGGCAATGAGGTGCTGCGCCAGCAGGATTTTGCCCAGATGACGGCGCTCGAGCTTAGCCAGGCCAAGAGGGCGATCGCCGAATTGTCGCTGCCATTCGACCAGGTGGAGACACGGCGCTACAAGCCGTCCTCGGTGCAAAAGCGCATTGATCCGCGCGCGACCATGCGCGCCGCGATGCGCACCGGCGGCGACCTGATCCTGCCGCGCTTCCGCAAGCGCCGGAAGGTGCATCCGCCGCTGGTGATCATTGCCGATATTTCCGGATCGATGAGCCAGTACACGCGGATCTTCCTGCATTTCATGCATGTGATCAGCGAGAAGCGGCGCGGCGTGCACACATTCCTGTTCGGCACAAGGCTCACCAACATCACAAGGCAGATGCGCCACAAGGATCCGGACGAGGCGGTCGATCAATGCACGGGGGCCGTCAAGGACTGGTCGGGCGGCACCCGCATCGGCGCGGCGCTGAGGCTGTTCAACCGGCAATGGTCGCGGCGGGTACTGGGGCAGGGGGCGGTGGTGATCCTGATCACCGACGGGCTCGAGCGTGATTCGATTGCGGAACTCGATGCCGAGATCGACCGCCTGCACCGCTCCTGCCGCAGGCTGATCTGGCTCAATCCACTGCTCCGGTTCGACGGGTTCGAAGCCCGCGCGCGCGGCGTTCGCACCATGCTCTCGCATGTCGACGAGTTCCGTCCGGTGCACAATATCGAGGCCATGGCCGGACTGGTGGCGGCGCTTGGCGAAAAGGATGCGGCGAAATCCGATCCGCGCCGTTATCTGTAATGGCGTTGCCGATCACACTTGAAATCCCGGGGTCGGGGCGGCCATAGTCATATGCGGGGCACGGACATGGTGCATGATCGTCCGCATCGATCGAGGCATGCGCCGTGCATCGGCTGATGGAGGCAGACATGATATCTCAGGCTTCGGACCAGACAGTCGATGACCAGCTTGATCCGCTGCTGGTGGCCGAGCGCTGGATGCTCGATGGCCGCGGCGTGGCGGTGGCAACGGTGATCGAGACCTGGGGCTCCGCGCCACGGCCGGTCGGCAGCCATCTGGTGATCGATGGGATGGGCAATTTCAGCGGCTCGGTTTCGGGTGGCTGCGTCGAGGGCGCGGTGATCGCCGAAGCTGCCGATGTGATTGCCTCCGGAGAACCAAGAATGCTCGAATTCGGCGTCGCCGACGAGACCGCCTGGCGGGTGGGGCTGTCCTGCGGCGGTCGGATCCAGGTCTACCTGGAGCGGGTCGGCTGATGGATCCGCAGTTGCTCACATCCCTCAATGCGGCACGGCGCGAGCGGCGGGCGGCGATCCTGGTCACGGGGCTCGACGACGGCAGCCACCGTCTGGTCATGCGCGGCGATGTGGCTTCGGGTGATCTTGTTTCGGGCGATCTGGGGGCGGCGATCGGCAAGGCCTTTCTCACCGGCAAATCCGGGGTGGTGGAGGCGGACGGAGCCCGGGTCTTTCTCAATGTGCATCTTCCTGCGCCCCGCATGGTGATCATCGGCGCGGTGCATATTTCGCAGGCGCTCGCGCCCATGGCGGCGATGACCGGGTTCGACGTCAGGGTGATCGATCCGCGCACGGCATTTGCCACTGAGGACCGGTTCGCGGGCGTTGACCTGGTTGCCGACTGGCCGGAGGACGCGCTCAGGGACCGGCCGCTTGATGCTTTCACCGCGCTTGTCGCGGTGACCCATGATCCGAAGATCGATGACTGGCCGCTGGTTTCTGCACTCGACGCCGGGGCGTTCTATGTCGGCGCGCTCGGGTCGCGCAAGACCCATGCGAAGCGCGTCGAGCGTCTGGCGCAAGCCGGGCTCAGCCAGGAGCAGATCGCGCGGATTGCCGCGCCCATCGGGCTGGATATCGGTGCGCAGAGCCCTGAAGAGATCGCGGTTGCGATCCTCGCGCAGACCATTGCCGCCCTGCGCAAGCCCAACCATCATGCGAGCGCCTGACCCATGATCTTTGGTCCGGTTCCGCTTGAGAAATCCGAGGGCGCGGTTCTGGCGCATTCGCTGTCGGTGGGCACGCTGCGGCTGAAGAAGGGGCATGTGCTCACGGCATCTGACCTGATGCTGCTTGGCCAGGGCGGGATCGCGCAAGTGATCGTGGCGCGGCTCGAAGAGGGCGACGTCGGTGAGGATGCGGCCGCCGAAGCTCTGGCGCAGGCCTTTGGCGGCGCCCATATCCGCGCCGCCAATGCCTCCACAGGACGGGTCAATCTGCATGCGACGCGGGCCGGGATGTTCCGCGCCGAGCGGCTGCTTGTCGATCATTTCAACGGGATCGATCCGGCGATCACCTTCGCCTGCCTTGCCGACCAGACGCCGGTGCAGCCCGGCGAGATGGTGGCCACCATCAAGATCATCCCGCTGGCGGTTTCGGGTGCATCGCTCAAGCAGGCGAGCGAGACGATGGCGGTGCGTACCATGGCCCGGGTGCTGCCGTTCAAGCCGGTGCGGGCCGGCCTGATTGCCACGACGCTGCCAACGCTCAAGCCCAGCGTGATGGACAAGACGCGCGCATTGCTGGAAAGCCGTCTGGCGCAGACCGGCTCCAGTCTCATCGAGGAAGCCCGGGTCGCCCATGATGTCGACGCGGTCAGCGCCGAGATCGCCCGAATGGCCGCGGCGCGCGACCTGATCGTCGTATTCGGCGCCTCCGCCGTCACCGATCCCGACGACGTCATTCCTTCGGCTATCCGCAAGGCTGGCGGCAAGGTCGAGCAGGTCGGCATGCCGGTCGATCCGGGCAATCTGCTCGTGCTGGGGTCGGTCGGCGAGGTGCCGGTGGTCGGCGCGCCCGGCTGCGCGCGCAGTCCCAAGGAAAACGGTTTCGACTGGGTGCTGGCGCGCATCCTGTCGGGCCAGACGCCCACGGCGCTGGACATCACACGCATGGGCGTGGGTGGGCTTCTGACCGAGATCGCAACCCGGCCGCAGCCGAGGCAGCCGGATCGCGGCAAGATGGAAAGCCGCTCGATCCTGCCCGTCGGCGTGGTGCTTCTCGCCGCCGGCCGGGCAAGCCGCATGGGCGCGGCAGCGGGCCACAAGCTGCTGGCCGGGTTTGACGGCGAAACCCTGATCCGGCGGATGGCGCGCACCGCGCTCGCCTCGAAGGCGGCGGGCACGATCGTGGTCACCGGTCATCGCGGCAAGGAGATCGCCGCGGAACTCGAGGGGCTCGAGGTGCAGGTGGCGGCAAATCCCGACTTCGCCTCCGGCATGGCGTCTTCGCTGAAGCAGGGTCTTCATGCGCTCGACGGGTCGGTCGCAGGCGCGCTGGTTCTGCTGGGCGACATGCCGGCGCTGCGGCCCGAGCATCTGGATGCGCTGATCGACAGTTTTGCTGAGAGCAACGGCGCCGCCATCGTCAGGGCCTGCGACGGCGAGCGCCGGGGCAATCCGGTGATCCTGCCGCGCGCGGCCTTCGACGAGGTGATGCAGCTCGCGGGCGATGTCGGCGCGCGGGTTCTCATCGAGAGCGGCCAATGGAAGGTGATCGATGTGGAGATCGGCCCGGCGGCGCGGCTGGACGTGGATACGGCGGAGGCCGTGGAGGCAGCCGGCGGCATCACGGAAACCCCGGTACGGGACTAGCCAGAGGCCGGCTTGCGACGGGACTCGGCGCGGCACCGGTCGGAGCAGTATTTGACCTCCTCCCAGACCCGCGCCCATTTGCGGCGCCAGGCAAAGGGGCGGTTGCAGTGGGCGCAGGACTTCTGGGCGAGGTTGGATTTTGCGACATTCTTCGGCATGGTTGAAATATGGAGCGCGCCCGTTGCGCGGCAATGGTGCGGGCCGGAAATCTGGTGACGCCTGCTCCTGGTGCGGCGTCCCTGTAAGGGGAGGGAGCGCCGGATGGACAATGAGCTGATCCACGACATGTTCGAGAGCCTCGGCGAGGTGACGATCAAGCGGATGTTCGGCGGCAAGGGCATCTACCATGAGGGCACGATCCTGGCGCTGGAAGTGGGCGGCGAGATCCTGCTCAAGGCGGATGCCGAAAGCGCGCCGCGGTTTGCGGAGGCGGGCGCCCGCCAGTGGGTCTATGACGGCAAGACCAAGCCGGTGACGATGCCCTACTGGTCGATCCCCGATGTCGCCCTTGATGATCCCGAAGCCCTTGCCGATTGGGTCGCCCTTGCCTGGGCGGCAGCGTTGCGGGCGAAGAAATAGCGACGGTCGTGTCGCGACAAAAAAGCCTCCGGCCTGGTGAAGGCCGGCGGCTTGAGCGCGGTCGGCTGAGATCAGCCCTTCAAAGCCGGTCAGAAGCCTTCGACGACGACCTTGCCCCTGGCCTTGCCGGTTTCGATCAAGGCATGGGCCTTGCGCATGTTTTCGGCGTTGATCGGGCTCAGCACCGTATCGAGCGTGGTGCGAATCCTGCCCGCGTCGATTTCATCGGCGACATAGCTCAGCAGCTTGTGCTGTTCGATCATGTCGGGTGTCTGGTGCATGGCGCGGGCGAACATGAATTCCCAGTGCAGGCTGGCGGATTTCGTCTTCATGCCGGCCATCGGCATCGGCAGGTCGGTGGCGTCGATGGAGACGATGCCGCCCTGCGGACGGATCAGTTCGACCGCGGCGTCCCAGTGGCGCATGTCGTTGAAGATGGCGATATGGTCGACATGCCGGAAGCCGAGGGCGCGGACCTGCGCAACCATGTCCTGGCGGTGATTGACGACATGGTCGGCGCCAAGTTCCCTGACCCAGCTTTCGGTTTCCGGGCGTGAGGCGGTGGCGATGACGACCAGGCCTGCCGCCTTGGCCAACTGGATGCCAATCGAGCCAACACCGCCGCCGCCGCCAATGATCAGCATCGACTGCCCCTTGTCGGTGCCGTCGCGGTCGATGTCGAGGCGGTCGAAGAAGGCTTCATAGGCGGTGATGGTGGTCAGCGGCAGGGCTGCGGCTTCGGCGAAGCTCAGGCTCTTCGGCTTGCGGCCGACGATGCGTTCGTCGACCAGATGAAATTCCTGGTTGGTGCCCGAGCGGGTGATGTCGCCGGCGTAATAGACCTCGTCGCCGACACTGAACAGTGTCACGTCGGGGCCGACCGCCTCGACGATGCCCGAAGCGTCGTAGCCGATGACGCGGGGCGTTTCTTCCACCGTGTCCTTCGGCGCGCGGACCTTGGTGTCGACCGGGTTGACCGAGATGGCCTTGACGGCGACGAGAATGTCACGACCGGAGGCAACCGGCCTGGGCAAGTCTACATCGAGGAAGGAGTTCGGGTCCGCGATGGGAAGATAGTGGGTAAGGGCGACAGCTTTCATTGGGATTTTCCTGCTTGTGTGGGAGGATGGAGAAGGGCCTCTCGATGAGATTGGAACCTGATCAGCGGCATGGAAACCGGACGCATCGGGACTGGCAGACCTGCCGTGACGCCGGATTTTGGCAACTCCCTGATTGGCGATGGCGGATATGTAGCTTCTTGTCCGATCCGAATAAACCGGCAATCTGCAAATTGACAATCCGGATAATTCTGCTCACCGGGGCGAGTTCCTTGGCCGAACAACGGGGGCGTGGCTCTCCCGCGGCGATGAGACGCCGATTGCGCGCCGCCACGGCTTGCCGTGCGGGCGGGGCGGCTGTGACGCTCATGAAAAAAAAGCCGCCGGCTTGGATGCCGGCGGCCTGGTCATGCAAGGTCCTGATGCGCGGGGATCAGCTGCCGATCATCATGAAGGCCGGGATCTCGTCGCCGAAGCCCACGGGCGTGTTCTCGCGATCGTCATTGTCGCGGCCATGGCGGCCCCGATTGCGGTTGCGGTCATCATTGGCATTGGCCGGTTCGGGCGCGCGCTGACGGGGCTGGCGCTCTTCACGGTCCTGACGCGCCGGGCGGTCTTCGCGGGCCTGCTTCGGCTGCCGCTCTTCGCGATCCTGACGGGCGGGGCGCTCTTGGCGCGGCTGACGTTCTTCGTGATTGTGAGCCGGCTTGGCAGCCGCCTCGGCCAGTTCGGTGCTTGCCGCGATGTCCGCCACGGTTTCTTCAGCTGCAACCGGCTCGGGCTTTTCGCCGCGGGGGCGCTTGTCGTCGCGTCCCGAGCGGCGTTGCGTGCCCTTGCTGTCGGCGCGGCGGCCGCGGCCGGGCTTGTCATCGCCGTCATCGCTCGAGGCGTTGATGGCGTCCTTGCCATCGAGCCATTCGATCTCGCGGTCGATCAGCTTGGTGATGGCGTCGACATATTTGGCGTCGCGGCGGGTCACCATCGTGAAGGAAGCGCCGGCGCGGCCGGCGCGTCCGGTGCGGCCGATGCGGTGGACATAGTCCTCGGCATGGATCGGCACGTCAAAATTGAACACATGGCTGACGGCCGGGATGTCGAGCCCGCGGGCTGCGACGTCGGAGGCCACCAGCAGCGTGATCTCGTTGTCCTTGAAGCCCTGCAGCATGTTGGTGCGCGAGCGCTGGTCCATGTCGCCATGCAGCGCGCCGACCGAGAAGCCGTGCTTCTCGAGAGATTTGTAAAGCTCGGCGACATCCTTCTTGCGATTGCAGAAGATAATGGCGTTGGTGAGTTCGGTCTGCGAGCGGATCAGGTCGCGCAGGCGTTCGCGCTTTTCGAAATCCTTGCCGCCGCAGGCCACGAGCCGCTGCACCACGGTGGCAGCGGTCGAGGACGGCGGCGCCGCTTCGATGCGGACCGGGTTCTGCAGGAAGGTGTCGGCGAGCTTCTGGATTTCCGGCGGCATGGTGGCCGAGAAAAACAGCGTCTGGCGGGTGAAGGGAATGAACTTCACGATGCGCTCGATGTCGGGAATGAAGCCCATGTCGAGCATCCGGTCGGCTTCGTCGATGACCAGGATCTCGACTCCGGTCATAAGCAACTTGCCGCGTTCGGTGTGGTCGAGCAGGCGGCCGGGTGTGGCGATCAGTACGTCTGCGCCGCGCTCGAGCTTGCGGTCCTGCTCGTCAAACGAGACGCCGCCGATCAGGAGAACGATGTTGAGGCGGTGGTTCTTGCCGTATTTCTCGAAATTCTCGTGAACCTGCGCCGCGAGTTCGCGCGTCGGTTCAAGGATCAGGGTGCGCGGCATGCGCGCCCGTGCCCGGCCCCGTTCCAGCATGGTCAGCATTGGCAGCACGAAGCCCGCCGTCTTGCCCGTTCCGGTCTGGGCGATGCCCAGAATGTCGCGCCGTTCGAGCGCGGGGGGGATTGCGCCTTCCTGGATCGGGGTTGGCGTCGTGTAGCCGGCGTCGGTGACGGCGGACAGTACTTTTTGGCTTAAGCCAAGATCAGCAAAAGTGGTCAATTGAGAGCGTTTTCCGTTTCGGAGTTTGCGACGATGCGCGGGCGCGCGCCCTGAGCGCGAACCCAATGTGCTCCGCATAGTCGCTGCAGTGCGCTAAGTCAAGGAAAAGCCCGGAATTGCGCCGCCTTGCCGCTTGGCGTCCCTAGGCGAGGGGCAGAAAATTCAAGGCCGTGAAAGCGAGAAAAGCGGCACAACACTTTAACCCTCAATCATGTTGCGATGCAGTGAACCACCGGGGGCCATACTACGTGAAAGGAGGCGCAGGGGGCATTCAAAGCTCACAAGGGAGTTACACTTATGAAACTGATCAAGACAATCGCCGCAGCCTTCATCGCGATGGGCATCGCAGGCGGGTCGGCCATGGCCGCTTCGCATTCCGGCGCCAAGGATATCGTCGATACGGCTGTCGAGGCCGACGGTTTCGACACGCTGGTGGCTGCGGTGCAGGCCGCAGGCCTGGTGGAAACCCTCAAGGGTGAGGGACCGTTTACCGTATTCGCACCGACCGATGAGGCTTTCGCAGCCCTGGGTACCACGGTGGAAGACCTGCTCAAGCCAGAAAACAAGGACAAGCTGGTTGCAGTCCTGACCTACCACGTGGTTGCGGGCAAGGTGATGTCGACCGATCTGGTCGATGATTCCACGCCTGCCACCGTTCAGGGCTCGATGGTGACGATCGATCTCGACAATGGCGCCATGGTCAATGATGCCACCGTCGTGACCGCTGATATCGAAACCTCCAATGGCGTGATCCACGTGATTGACAAGGTTCTGGTGCCCGAAGGCGTCCTGTAAGCCGACACAGCATTGACGGGACAGACGAGGGGGCCGCGCGAATGCGGCCCCTTTTTTTGCAGTTTAGTTGAGTTTTCATGCAGGCGGTTGAGCGAAGCTCGGCCGGGACGACAGCACGATCAATCGGCCACCAGCAGCGGCTGGAGCTTTTCGGCCGTATTGAGATAACGCATCGGGTCGATCGCATCGCCATTGCGGCGGATTTCATAATGCAGGTGTGGTCCGGTGGAGCGGCCGGTCGAGCCCGCCTTTCCGATGCGCGCGCCCATGGCCACGTGATCGCCTTCACGCACCTCGACGCGAGAGAGATGGGCATAACGGGTGGTGATGCCGTCACCGTGGTCGATCTCCACCATCTTGCCATAGCCGCCATTGCGCCCGGCATGGGTGACGACGCCGGATCCCGAGCTGTAGATCGGCGTTCCGGTGGGCGCGCGGAAGTCGATGCCGCCGTGAAAGGCCAGCCGGCCCAGAAACGGATCGCGGCGATTGCCGAATTTCGAGGTGATCTGCTGCCCCGGAGCCGGGATGCCGATCGGCAGCTTGCGGGCATGGCGCCTGACCGTGTCGAGGCGATCAAGCGCCTGATCAAGGTCATCGAGCGTCGATTCAAAGGCATTGGGATCATTGGGCCGCACGAATGGACCGCCGATTGCGGTGTCATCGATGGCGGCCGCCGGAAGGCCCGCGGACTGGATGATCTCGTCGATCTCGGAGGCGGTCTCGAAGGCATCGATCGCCAGCCACTGCATCTTTTCGATCTGTTCGCGTTCGATGGATTTGAGCGACAGGGTGACGGTCGAGAAGATCCGGTCCGCTTTTTCGCTGACGGATTCCCTGCCTGCTCGTGCCGGGGCCGCGTAGCCGAGCGGATTGACGCCGAGCCGGGCCGGGTCTGCCATGGCTTCGGGCTGTGCGGCAAGCGAGGCAAGGCGCTGGGTCTTGGCGGAGTTCGAACCAAGGCCAGCCTGTTTCTTCGGATTCTCGATCGGAATCGGGATTTCCGCCGGAACGCCGCCGACCCGGTCGAGAAGTGGCCCGAGCTTGCCCTGGCGGTTGGTCAGCGCATCCTGGCGGGCAATCAGTTCCGCCACCTTCTGCTCCATCAGCTGCTGGTCGAGCAACTGCCGGCTGGTGACCCGGTCGACCTGGGAGCGCAAGGCGGCAATACGGTCCTCGTAGGCGTGCTGCATGCGGGCCTGGCGCGCCATCGAGGCGCCGATCAGGTCGTCGCGCAGCACCAGATAGGAGGTGGCTGCCAGATAGCCGATCGCCATGACACCGAGCACCGACATGCACAGGCCCGCAATCCAGGGCCGGATCGTCATGTGGCGGATGGTGTCGCCACTGGCAAAGATGATGGTGTGGGAACGTTTTGGCCGTTTGCCAAATACGCGGCTGTCCTGCCTCTGCGACACTGAAAAAATCCTCGTCAGAACGGTTTTGCCGTTGATTGATCGAGGTTGATTACACCCTGTTAAGGTTAACAAACGCTTGAACCGTGGCCGGAGAATGCGATTGTGATGGTTTACGACATGCTCTGGCTCGACAAGGCGCGGTAGAAGGTGGGCGTGAGGCCGGCTGCTGCGCGGGCGATGTCGTTGAAGGGCGGTTTTGGCGCGCCCCTGAAATTGGCCCGCACCAGAAGCCGGAAGGTTTCCGCCGCATCCTTGCCCTCGCGGGCACAGAGGAAGCGGAACCATTTGGCGCCGATCGCCACATGCTTCTTCTCGTCCTCGTAGATCACGTCGAGAACCGCGGCGCTGTCCTCGTCGCCCGCCTCGCGCATCTTTGCCCGCAGGGCGGGCGTCACATCGAGGCCTCTGGCTTCCAGAATGAGCGGCACCACGGCGAGCCGCGCGGTCAGATCATTGCGGGTGTCGTGGGCTGCCTGCCACAATCCGTCATGGGCGGGGACGTCGCCGTAATCCGCACCCAGCGCACGAAGACGTTCACGCACCAAGTTGAAATGCTTGGCTTCTTCGAAGGCGACCTGCATCCAGCCATCGAAGAAGCTCTGCGGCATGGGGGCCGCGGCGAAGCGGGCGACGATATCCAGCGCCAGATCGGTGGCGTTGAGTTCGATATGGGCGATGGCGTGCAGGAGCGCGATCCGCCCGTGCGTCGAATGCAGAGAACGGCGCTTGACTTGCGTGGGCGAGACAAGCTCGGGCCTTGCCGGGCGGCCGGGCCTGAGCGGCGGCAGCGTGTCGAGCGGCGAGCGCAGCGACAAACGCCGCGCATGCCAGCGGGTGGCGACATCCTGGGCAAGCGCGGTCTTGACGTCGAGGTCTTCGGCGAGAATGGCCCGCGCCGCGCCATCGCGCAGGGAAAGAATCGGCTGGTCACTGCTCACCAGCCTGACCTCACAGCGCTTTCGCAGCGTCGAGCACGTCCTTTGCGTGGCCCGGAACCTTCACCTTGCGCCAGACCTTCGCGATCTTGCCGTCCGTGCCGATGAGGAAGGTGGAGCGCTCGACGCCCATATAGGTGCGCCCGTACATGCTCTTTTCCTTCCAGACGCCATAGGCTTCGAGAACCGCCTTGTCCTCGTCGGAGGCAAGGATCACGTCGAGATTGTGCTTGGCGACAAACTTGTCATGGGCCTTGACCGGATCGGGCGACATGCCGACCACCACGGCGCCGGCCTTGGCGAACTCATCCGAGAGAGCGGTAAAATTGACGGCCTCGACCGTGCAGCCGCTGGTGTCGTCCTTGGGGTAGAAATAAAGCACGACAATCTTGCCCGCCAAACCGGCCAGCGACACGTTTCTGCCGCCATCGCGTGGCAGATCGAAATCCGGGGCTGTCATGCCTTCGCCAACTTCACTCATCATGGAAACCTTTCGCCGTTCTACGGAATTGTTTTGCAGGTGACCCTGTCCCGAGGCGATATATAAACGCAAGCGCAACAGTCCAACAGAATCACCCAAAAAAGAAAGCGGACCATCGCACCCTCATGCCGGATCAACCGACAGACAAGGTTCATTTCAGAAAACGTGACATCGTCGCGCTGCATGAGTATCCGTCAGCCACTGCCGAAGGCCAGATGCTGGTGCGGGGCCATCATCCGCGGCGCTGGCATGGGTCGATGCTGCGCTGGGTTCTCGGCTCCTTCCTGGTGCTGGCGCTTGTGGCCGGCGGGCTGCTGGCGGCGCTGGAGGCCGGAATTGCCGATGGTTTCGTGCGGGAACGGGCGCAGCGCGCGCTGGCCCAGGCGGTCGGGCCGGCGAACCGGGCGGAACTGAGCTCGGCCGCGCTGCGATTGACGCGGCGCGGGCATCTGGCGCTCGAGGCGCGGGATGTCTCGGTCGCGCGCCGTGACGGGACATCGGACCCGAATTACGTCAAGAGCGTCCTGATCGGGCTGGATCCCCTGGCGCTGCTGTCGGGACAGATATCGGTCAAGTCCGTCGATATCTCCGGCGTGGGCTTCACGGCACCCGAAAGCAACGGCTTCAACCTCACCGATCTCGCCAGTTTCCGGGTGGATGCCACGGGCGCGATGATCGAGCAGATGTTTGTCGCCCTGAACCGCGTCGCCGGCCAGATTGACGCGGTCGAGGCCCAGGCGTTCCGGTTTTCCGACATCATCATTTCGGGAACCGGCGAGAATATCGAGATCGCCAGCGCCGAGGTGCGCAGGATCGACGGGCTGAACTATGTGATTGACGCCGATCTGGTGCGCGCCGGACAGGCCATATCGGTCAAGGCCACGGCCAAGGGGCCGGTGAGCGGCACCGGCCTGTCGGAGATCGCAGCGAAGATCGATGGCTTCGTGCTGGAGTTCGCCACGGGGGAGGTCGCCGAGCGAAAGAACGGCGTATCGACGCCGCTGGCGATTTCCTTCACGGCCTCGCGGGCCAGTCCGGGCGAGGAGGTGGCACTGTCTGCCGATCTGAGCGCGCTCGACGGCACCATCACCATGGGCGGCATTCAGGCCGCCCTGCGCGACGCACGCATTCGTCTGGTCTACATGCCGGTGCAGAACAAGCTCGAGATCACGCCGTCGGTGATCCGGATCGGCGAGACCGTTCTGCCGTTTACCGGGGGGCTGATTGACGCCGACCGGATAGACGAGATCGAAGGCGCCGGCATTGCCTTCGACTTCGTGGTCCTGAAAGGGCTTGCCGCACCGGGTGATTCCGACGAGGCGCCGATCCCGTTCGACGGCAAGGCGTTCGGGCGCTTTGACGCCGCGGAGCGGTTTCTGGTGGCGGAGGAACTGGCATTGGCCACGCCGCAGGGCGACCTCTACGGATCGGCATCGTGGCGTTTCGTCGAAGGGATTTCGCCGGAAATCAACCTGGTGGCGCGGGCGCCGCGGATGTCTATGGCCGCGGTCAAGCAGTTCTGGCCCTATTGGGTGGGCAAGATGGCGCGGACATGGGTGCTCGACAATCTCTATGGCGGCATTGTTACCAATGGCCGGATCCAACTTGCGGCGCCCGCCGGCCACTACACCCCGGACGGAGACAACAGTTTCGACGAAAACCAGTTGCAGATCGATTTTGATGTCGAGCGTGCCCGCATGAATGTGGCAGGCGATATTCCGCCGCTGCGCGACACCAAAGGCCATATGCGCCTGAGAGGCTCCAATGTCAGTCTGAGCATCGAATCGGCGACCGCGTTCTTCCCCACCGGACGCAGCGTCGACGTGACGGATGCAAGCTTTTCGATCCCTGCGGCCGACAAGCAGCCATTGATGGCGGATCTGGTCATGTCGGTCAGCGGCAAGGCGGACGCGGTGGCTGAATTGATCAGCTACCGGCCGATCAATGCGCTGGAGCAGATCGGCTTCGAGGCCACGGATCTCAGCGGCGAGATTTCCTCGGTGGTCACGGCGCGCTTCGGTCTCATTGCGGGGCAATCGCCACCGCCTCCCGACTGGACCGTTGACCTCAAGTTGAGCGGCGTCGATATCGCCACGCCGGTCGAGGGCCGGATGCTCACGGATATGGATGGCAGCCTCTATGTCACGCCGGACCGGGCAGAGCTCAAGGCCGATGCGCTGGTGGACGGAGCCCGGATGACGCTCGACGTGCTGCAACCTGTCGGGGGATCGGCTGTCACAGCGGAGCGCGAACTGTCGGGAACGCTCAGCCCCGAGGCACGGGAGACGATGGCGCCGGGGACCGGCGAACTGATCTCCGGGCCGGTAGGGTTTGTCCTGAAGGCCGAACCCGACGGCCGGCAGGTCGTGACGCTCGACCTCAAGCCGGCGAAACTCACCGTTCCGGGGATCGGCTGGACCAAGGACAAAGGCATTGCTGCAAGCCTGAAATTCGTCATGCAGACCGAGGGCGACACGACAAAACTCTCCGATCTGAAACTGTCCGGCGACGGGTTCGAGGCAAGCGGCGCGGTGACGCTCAAGAAGGGGCAATTGTCCGCGGCGACCTTCGACCGGGTCGCGCTGTCGCCGCGCGATGACTACAGGGTCGACATCACCGCAAGCGGCGGCAGCTACAAGATCAGGCTCGGCGGCAACGCAATCGACGCGCGGCCGTTGATCGCCAGCGCCAAATCCGTCGAGACCGCCGGTCCGGCGGACAATGGGAAGGCCATGATGATCGCGCTTTCGGGGGCCATCGACACGGTGCACGGCTATTCCGATGAACGGTTTTCGTCGGCCACCGTCAGCTACAAGGGGCAGGGCGGTCGCATCGACCTTCTCGATTTCAAGGCGGTCAGCGCCAGCGGGCAGGCGGTGGTGATGAAGGTTTCGGGCGACAAGGCCAGTGAAGCCATCGAGGTCACCAGCGGCGATGCCGGCGCTGTCGCGAGGTTTGCCGGGATCTATGCCCGGATGCAGGGCGGGCTGCTCAATATCAGGCTCAACCGCGGCGACGGGCCGCTCCGGCGCGGCACGATCGACATGCGGAATTTCACGCTTGTGGGCGAGCCGCGGCTTGAATCACTGGTGTCGACACCAAGCAAGCAGGACGGGCGAAGCCTCAAGGATGCAGCCAAGGTCGATGTCAACGTCTCGCAGGCGCAGTTCGAGGTGGCCAATGCGGGGCTGGTTCTGGGCAATGGCGAATTGCGGGTCAGCGACGGGGTTGTCCGTGGTCCGCAGATTGGCGCGTCGTTCCAGGGACTGGTCCGCGACGCCAAGGGCAACACCGACATGACCGGAACCCTGATGCTGGCCTATGGAATCAACCGGCTGTTCGCGGAGTTACCGGTGATCGGCCTTCTGCTCGGCAACGGAAGGGACCAGGGATTGTTCGGCATCACCTTCCGGCTCGCGGGCAAGACCGAGTCGCCGCTTCTGCAGGTCAATCCGCTGTCGGTGATCGCGCCCGGCGTGTTCCGCTCGATCTTCGAATACAGGCCGTAATACATGAGAAAATCCGCCGGACATTCATGATCCGGCGGACTGGGTACGATTGCCTGATTCGATAACGTGCTATTTTGGGCGCACCAGAACGTGTTTCTTCCGGCCGAGCGACAGCTTGATCACGCCGTCATCATTCAGATAGCTCGAATTGACCAGCGTCTTGTCGTCGCTGACAGCAACATCGTTGAGCCGGATCGCACCGCCCTGGACATGACGGCGCGCCTCGCCGTTCGAGCCAGCGAGACCGGCGCGGACGAAAAGCGCCAGCAGGCCGACGCCTTCTGCAAGTTCTGCGGAGGGAATGGTGATCGTCGGCAGATTGTCCGAGATCGCGCCTTCCTCGAAGGTCTTGCGGGCGGTCTCTGCGGCCTCTTCGGCGGCGGTACGGCCATGCAGCATTGCCGTGACCTCGGTCGCCAGCGCCTTCTTCGCCTCGTTCATTTCCGCGCCCTCGAGCGCTTCGAGACGACGGATCTCGTCCATCGGCAGGGTGGTGTAGAGCTTGAGGAAGCGGCCGACATCGGCGTCTTCGGTGTTGCGCCAGAACTGCCAGAAATCATAGACCGGCAGCAGGTCGGCATTGAGCCAGACCGCGCCATTGGCGGTCTTGCCCATCTTGGCGCCCGACGAGGTGGTCAGGAGCGGCGAGGTCAGCGCATAGAGCTGCGGGCAGCCCATGCGATGGCCCAAATCGATGCCGTTGATGATGTTGCCCCACTGGTCGGACCCGCCCATCTGCACGCGGCAGCCGTAGCGCTTGTTCAACTCGACGAAATCATAGGCCTGGAGGATCATGTAGTTGAATTCGAGGAACGACAGCGACTGGTCGCGGTCGAGCCGGGTCTTGACCGAATCGAAGGCCAGCATCCGGTTGACCGAGAAATGCCGGCCGACATCGCGCAGGAATTCAAGGTAGTTCAGCCCGCGCAGCCAGTCGGCATTGTTGATCATCAGGGCCGGATTGTCGGCGCGATCATAGTCGAGGTAGTTGCCGAAGCACTGCTTGAGCGAGGCGATGTTGTCCTCGATCATCTCGACCGTCATCAGCTTGCGCGCCTCCTCCTTGAAGGACGGGTCGCCGACCATTCCGGTGCCGCCGCCCATCAGGGAAATCGGCCGATGGCCGGTCGCCTGCAGCCAGTGCAGCATCATGGTCTGCGTCAGGTGTCCGACATGAAGGCTCGATGCCGTCGGGTCATAGCCGATATAGGCCGTCACGGTTTCCCTGGCGAACAGCTCATCCAGGCCAGTCTCGTCGGAGAGCTGGTGGATGAATCCGCGTTCTGAAAGCGTGCGGAGAAAATCGGACTTGAAGGCTGACATGACACTGTCCTTGGGGTTGTCGGCAATTCCGGAAAAACAGATCGGGCGTCGCGGGGTGAGGGACGCCCGGGCGGGCCTTTAGCACTAGCGGCGGGCGCATTCAACTGAACCCGGTTACAGCGGCTGCTGACGCATCTCGCCCGGACGTGTAAGTACCGGCCCGAACGACGGCTGATTCTGCACGGCACGGAACGACCATGATATTGAGGATGAGGGTGATGGCGACACACGGCACTGTGAAACGGGCGATCGGGCTGATGAGCGGAACGTCGATGGACGGAATTGATCTCGCCATGCTCGACACCGACGGCGACGGAGCCGTGCTGCGCGGCGCGTCGTCGTTCACGCCCTATGATGCGGCCTTCCGCAAGCGGCTCGAACAGGCGCTCGTCACGGCAAAGGGGATCCGGAAGCGCGGCGAGCGTCCGGGCGATCTGGCAGAGGTCGAGACAGAACTCACCGACCGGCATGCCATGGCCGTCGAGGCGTTCCTGGCGCGCGAGGGTTTGACAGCCTCCGATATCGACGTGATCGGTTTTCACGGCCAGACTGTGCTGCACCGGCCGCGCGAGGCGCTCACCGTGCAACTTGGCGACGGCGTGCGGCTCGCCAAACGGCTCGGCATCGACGTGGTCCATGACCTTCGCGCCAACGACATGAGGCTCGGCGGGCAGGGCGCGCCGCTGGTTCCGGCCTATCACCGGGCGCTTGCCGCGGGCCTTGCGGGCGAATGGGCGGATGAGACGCCGGTCGTCTTCGTCAATATCGGCGGCATTTCCAATATTACCTATATTGGCCCCGACAACGCGTTGCTGGCCTTCGACAGCGGCCCGGGCAACACGCTGATCGACCAGTGGGTGGCCCGGCATGCGGGCATTCCCTATGATTCGGGCGGCGCCATTGCGTCCGAAGGCCGGGTGCTGTCCGGCCTTGCGAACCGCTATCTGTCATCCCCTTTCTTCACCGCCAAGGAGCGCATCTCGCTCGACCGCAACGATTTTGCGCTGCCCGAGGACGCCGAGGCGGGGCTCGAGGACGGGGCGCGGACGCTGGCCTTCGTCACCGCCGCCGCGATTTCCAAGGCGCAGGCGCATCTGCCGGAGAAACCGAAATTGTGGATCCTGTGCGGCGGGGGCCGGCACAACCGGTTGATCGTCGAGGACCTGACGGTGGCGACCCGCCACACCGGGCAGGTGATCGTGGCCGAGGAAGCCGGCCTCAATGGGGACTCGATGGAGGCGGAGGCCTGGGGCTGGCTGGCGGTCAGGTCGCTCAGGGGATTGCCACTGACCTATCCCGGGACCACGGGCGTCAGCGAGCCCGCGACCGGCGGGGTTCTGGCGCGGGGATCGGCGTGACGCGGCCTGCGCGCGACTCAGCCACGCTTCCCGTTTGAACGGATCGCCTCGAGAACCGCGGTTGCCGCTCGGCTGGTGCCCGGATCGGCCTTCATGTGCTTCGCGATGTCCATGAGACGCTGATGCATTGCGGTGTCGTCGAGCAGCGACAGGACAGTTTTTTCCAACTCCCCGGGGCTCCAGGCGGATCGGTGCATGGCGATGCCGGTGCCGGTCGCGTGGGCGCGCTGGGCGTTGTCATGGCCGTCCCAGCAATAGGGCATGATCAGCGACGGCACGCCGTGATAGAGTGCCTCGCAATAGCTGTTGTTGCCGCCGTGATGGATGAACAGCGCCGATTGCGCCACGACCGAGGGCTGGGGGAACCAGCTGCCGAGGAAGACATTGTCGGGCACCCGCTCATAGGCCTCGAGGAACCCGCCGACATTGATCAGGAAGCGGGCGGGAATGGCGGCGAAGACATCGATCATCCGCTCGATCAGATGCGTGTCGATGGCGCCGAGACTGCCGAAGCTCATATAGATGAGCGGACCGTCCTCGACGGGAAACTGCGGCGGATCGAACCGGGTCTCGCTGCGCACGCAGCCTTCGAGAAAGACGAATTTCGGCTGGCTGAGCGGTTGCTTGCGCTCATAGCGCACCGCGGTCGGTGCGAGAACGAGATTGAGATCGTTGGAGGTTTCGAGAAAATTGCCCGGAGGCAGGGGGTCGAGACCGCGCGCCTTGCGGAAACTGTTGTAGCGGCGATGGGCCGCGTCGGTGGCCTTCAGATAGGCCTTCTCAAAGCGCCGGCAGGCGGCCTTGTCGCCTGGCTCAAGACCCGAGAGATAGGGCGGCACCTGGGCGTCGGGCAGTTCGGTCTCGGCGCAGGAGACAACCCGCACCCAGGGACAGCCAGCCCTGATGATGGCCGGAAACATGATGACATTGTCGAGCAGGATGGCGTCGGGCTTTATTCGGGTGAGAAGCGCTTCCAGACCCTCCTCGGCGGCCTCGACCGTGTCGACGATGGCGTCCCAGGTGGGGCCGACATAGGTGGGCAGTTGCGCTTCGGGATCGAGATCGAAATGGGCCAGCTGGTTGCTGATGAAGCTCTGCCAGTAATCCTCGGCCTCGTTGGCGCTGCTGGGCGCCGCATCGCGCAGGTGGTACTCCCTGAAGCCGTATTCGGCGAACACGCCGGTGAAGCCGGGATGGCAGATGAAGACCGGCGTGGCGCCCAGCCGCCTGAGTTCCTGGGCAATGCCGACGCAATTGAGCGCCGCGCCAAAGCTTGCCTCCGGGAACAGGGCGATGACGGGGGAGGTGTTCATGCGCGCGGCCTTCTGATCAGTGGTGGAATGCCACGGTTCGCGGCCTCGGGTCGTCGAATGCGGGACCGGCGCAGGTGAAGCACCATCAGATCCGCGGCCACGTCGAACTGGTTCTGTTCGAGACTGTCGAGGATGCCGAGATGTTCTTCAAGCGATTGCCGGAGCCTGAAATCAGGCACCGCCGTATCCTTTTGGGTGGCGCGGCGCAATCTGTGGTGGGCCAGAAGCGTGCCGCGGGCGAAGCGGTTTGCGGAGCATTCGGCGATAAAGCAATGAAAATCCGTGTCGATGCGCATGAAGCCGGCCGCGGTGATGCGGCCTTCCTTGATGGTGAGGATGTCCTCCATCTGGCCACGCAACATGCCTGCCTTCTTGCTGTCGACGATGAATCCGGGCGCCAGGATGGCCTGGGGTTCGAGGATCAGCCGGAAGGCGAGGCTCTCGTCCATGGCCTTGGGGGAATCCAGCATGGGTTGAAATGCCCAGGCGCGGCCCGGCAACTGGGTTGCAACGCCGTCTTGTGACAGTATTTTTAGCGCAAAAAGTACCGAATGACGCGAGGCCTTGTATTTTCTTGCAAGCGCGCTGACCGACTGCACGTCGCCGATCCGGCGCTCGGCCCGGTCGGACAGGATGCGGTCGGCCAGCGACTGCTCCATGTCTTCGAGCGACTGCGCCGCCTGCATCAGTTCGTCGGATTCCGACAGGGCGAGGAAATAGCCCTCTTCCTCGCGGCGGGTAAGGATATTGTTCTCTTCCAGAAGGCGAAACGCTGCGCGGATGGGGGTTCTGGAGACGCCACAGATGTCGGAGAACAGTTTTTCCGGCAGATGGTCGCCTGCCTTCATGGCGCGTTCGAGCGCGATGCTGATGATCTGCTGCGCCAGCACGAGGTGGTTCTGCCTGGCGTTTCGCCGTGTCTCGCTCATCTGTTTCCCGCCTCACGAGGACTGCCCGCGACGGGGCGCCGTCGCCGGGCTGCATGAAAATACATCAAATACACATTTGACGTATTTTTATAGCCATTCGTACTATGCGGCATAGCAGCCAACAAGAGCTGTGTCGCAAAATTCGGCCAACGCCCGGGAACAGGCGACGGCAATCCACACGATCACATGGAGGATCATCATGACCCGACTGACGCATCTTATCGGAGTCACGCTGGGCGCCGGAATCGCAGCCTTTGCTGTCGCCGCACAAGCCGAAGACCTGGTTGTTTCCAACTGGGATGGCTACATGGCGCCGGATGCCATCGCGAAGTTCAATTCCGCGACCGGGAACACGGCGGAGCTCGTGCTGCACGCCACCAACGAAGAAATCATGGGCAAGCTGATTGCCTCCAAGGGCAAGGGATACGACGTGGTCTTCGTGTCCTCGCCGTTTGCCGAAATCCTCAACAATCTGGGCCTGGCCGAGACGCTCGACCATTCCAGGATTCCCAACATCGCCAATCTCTACAAGGATGCGACCGAACTCCGGCACGATCCGGGCAACACCTTCTCGCTGCCCTATGCCTGGGGCACCACCGGACTTTGCTATCGCAGCGACCTCGTCGAGGGCACGCCCGACAGCTGGATGGACCTTCTCAAGCCGACAGAAGCGGTCACCGGCAAGACCACGATGCTGGCCACCGACCGCTGGCTGATGGCTGCGGGCCAGCTGGCGCTGGGCCAGTCGGTCAACGAGACAGACCAGGCCAAGCTCGAGGAAGTCCGGAATCTGCTGATCGAGGCCAAGAAGACGCTGCTCGCCTATGACGACACCACCTTCTACGCCAAGCTGGTGACCGGCGAGGCGGAGCTTGTGCAGGCCTGGGACGGCTGGTGCAACTACGGCATCGGCGAGAACGCCGACATCAAGTACGTCATTCCGAAGGAAGGCTCCGACCTCTGGGTCGATACCATGGTGATCCTCAAGGATTCCGAGAACAAGGAGGCGGCCTATGCTTTCGTGAACTACATCCTGGATGCCGAAAATCACCGCTGGGCGGCCGAGAACATTCTCTACAAGGTGCCCAACCAGCCGGCCATGGAAGGCCTCGACGCCTCGCTGATCGAGACCTATCCGAACCTCGCCATGACGCCTGAAGACCTGCTGAAGCTCGAGCAGCTGCGTGATCTGGGCGAGGCGCAGCGTGCCTATTCGCGCATCGTGTCGGAAATCAAGGCCGCCAACTGAGGCCATGTGCTGACGACCCCGGCGTGTGACGCGCCGGGGCTTCCGACTCCACCGACATCGTGCACCGCGCCGTCCCGGCGTGAAGGATCCGTGAGCAACTTTTATGGCAGACCGCAAGCCGCTCTACCTGATGACGCCAGCTCTGCTGTGGCTGACCAGCTTCATGGTCGTTCCGTGCCTGCTGATCCTGGCGCTCGCCTTCTTCCGGCGCGGCATCTATGGCGGCATCGAATATGACTTCACCTTCGAGAACATCGCGCTGGTGTTCGATCCGCTCTATGCCGGGATCTTCATCAAGTCCGCGATCATCGCCGGCCAGGCCGCGCTGATCGCCTCGGTGGTGGGCTATGCGGCGGCCTATGCGATCGCCGCGATGCCGAAGTCGCGCCAGCCGCTGCTGCTGTTTCTCGCCATCCTGCCGTTCTGGTCGAACTATCTGGTGCGGACCTATGCCTGGATCGTGCTGCTCAACCGCGAGGGCCTTGTTGTCGGCGTCGCCCGCGCCCTGGGCTATGACCAGGAACTGCCCAGCCTGCTCTACACCGAAGGCGCCGTGATCGTCGGGCTGGTCTACAATTACCTTCCCTTCGTCATTCTTGCCTGCTACGCGCCGCTGGCGCGGATGAATGCCGAGATCACCGAGGCGTCGCGCGACCTCGGCGCGGGCGGCTGGACCACGTTCCGCCGCATCACCCTGCCTATGACGGTGCCGGGGATTGCGACCGGGTTCGTGTTCGTGTTCGTGCTTTCGATCGGCAATTTCGTGACGCCCGCGCTGCTGGGCGGCGGCCAGTTCCAGATGATCGGCAATCTGGTCTACGCCCAGTTTCTCACGGCCAATGACTGGCCCTTCGGGGCGGCGCTCTCCATGGCGCTGATCGCGGTGATGATGGGCCTGCTCACGCTGCAGACCTTTGCCACCGAACGCGCGTCCGGCGGACGCGCGGGGGAGAACGCCGATGGGTAATCGCGCGCCGATGCCGCTGATGCTGACGATCCTGACGGCGGTCTTCGTCTTTCTCTATCTTCCGATCTCCGTGCTGTTCGCCCTGTCGTTCAACGAGGGCGGCATGCCCACGGCCTGGTCGGGCTTTTCGGTCAAGTGGTACTATTCGCTGTTTGAGAACAAGGACGTCATGCATGCGGCGATGAACACGCTGATCGTCGCGGTGATTTCCACCATTCTCGCCGCCATTCTCGGCACGCTTCTGGCCATCGGCGTCGACATTCGCCGTCGCAAGGGCCGCTTTCTCGAGACCATCATCTTCGCACCGATGATCATCCCCGACATCGTGCTCGCCATCGCGCTCCTGAGTTTCTTCTCGCTGCTTGACGTGACCATGGGGCTGCACACCATCATCGTGAGCCACGTGGTGTTCAATCTGGCTTTCGTCTGCTCGGTGGTGCGCGCCCGGCTGAAAGGATTCGACTGGTCGATCGTCGAGGCCTCGACCGATCTCGGCGCGCCGATCCTGGTCACGCTCAGGCGCATCGTCATTCCGGTGCTGATGCCCGCCGTGATCGCTGGCTCGCTGCTGGCCTTCACCCTGTCGGTCGACGAATTCATCATCGCCTTTTTCACGGCCGGCGCTGGCCGCGCCTCGATCACGCTGCCGATGCAGATCTTCTCGATGATCCGCTTCGGCGTCACCCCTGAAATCAATGCGCTCTCGGCCATCGTCATGACCGTCTCGGTCGTCATGCTGGCGCTTGCGCAGAGGCTCAATCGCGGAGGGCTTCCAGGCCAATGACCAGCGCTCTTCTCTCGATCCGCAATGTCGAGAAGCACTTCCAGAACTACCATGCGGTCGACGGCATCACGCTCGACATCATGGAGAACGAATTCTTCGCCCTGCTTGGCCCGTCGGGCAGCGGCAAGACCACGCTGCTGCGGATGCTGGCGGGCTTTGAAACACCCACCGTCGGCAGCATCCTGCTCGATGGTCAGGATGTGTCCCGCATTCCGCCCAACCATCGCCCGATCAATCTGATGTTCCAGTCCTACGCGCTGTTTCCGCACATGACGGTGGCGCAGAACATCGCCTACGGGCTCGAGATGGAGAAATTGCCAAAGGCCGAGATCAAGTCCCGCGTCGACGAGATGATGGAGATGGTGCAATTGCCGCATCTGGCGGGCCGCAAGCCCGACCAGCTCTCGGGCGGCCAGCGCCAGCGGGTGGCACTGGCGCGCTCGCTCGCCAAGCGGCCGCGGCTGTTGCTGCTCGACGAGCCGCTGGGTGCGCTCGACAAGAAGCTGCGCGGCGAGATGCAACTGGAGCTCAAGCGGATCCAGGACCAGTTCGGCATCACCTTCATCGTCGTCACCCATGACCAGGAGGAAGCGCTGGTAATGGCTGACCGCATCGCCATCCTGAAGGATGGCAAGCTGCTGCAGCACGGCACGCCGCTCGAGATCTACGAATATCCTGAGACGCGCTTCGCCGCCGATTTCATCGGCGTGATGAATTTCTTTCCGGCCCGTCTTGTGGATGGCGCGTTCACCGCGTCCGACGGCACCACCTTCAAGGCAGTGGTTCCCGACGCCACCAATCCGGGCGACGAGGTGCTCGCCGCGGTGCGTCCGGAGCGGCTGCATCTGGGTGCAGGCGCGACGGAAAACCGCCTGACCGGCACCGTTCGGGCGATGGCCTATCACGGGCTCGACCTGCAGGTGCATCTCGACACGCCGCTCTCGCCGCAGCCGGTGATGCTGCGGCTGACGGCGGACGCGGCCGAGGGGCACGCGCTGTCGATCGGCGACACGATCACGGCAGGCTGGTCGGCCCGCGATACGCGGGTCTTTGCCGGCTGACGCCGGGTCGCATGACAAGGTCCCTGACCAAAACGAAAAAGCAGAGAGGATGGAACATGACACAGAAGATTTTCGCTTTTTTCCCCGAAGCGGCCTACGGGCCGGCGCTCAATTCCGTGGGCATCGCGCAAGCCGTCGAGCGCATGGGCCACAAAGCCGTGTTCCTGTCGGATCCGGGTTTCGTCGACGTTTACAAGGGCTATGGGTTTGAAGCGCATCCGGTAAACCTGTCCGAACCGATGCCCGCCGAGAAAATGGCGAAGTTCTGGGAAGACTTCATCAACAGCCATATTCCCAATTTCCGAAAGGCGCCGATCGATCAGCTCGACAACTACGTCAAGGAGTGCTGGGAGGCGATCGTCGACAGTGCCAAATGGGCCGAGAAGGACCTTCCGGGCATTCTGGCCAGTATCAAGCCCGACGTGATCTCGGTCGACAATGTCATCCTGTTCCCCGCGATCAAGCAGCACGGCGCCCCCTGGGTGCGGATCATCTCCTGCTCTGAAAACGAGATCGAGGACGAGGCGATTCCGCCTCATCTGTCCGGCATGTCGGAAAGCGACACAGAAGGCCACGCCGCCTTCCGCGCTAAATTCAAGGAGGTGATCAAGCCGATCCATGATGACTTCAACGAGTTCCTCAAGTCGACCGGCGAGGAGCCCTATGAACTGGGCGATTTCTTCGAGGCCTCGCCCTACCTCAATCTGCTGCTCTATCCGGAGCCCGTGACCTACAGGCGGGCCAAGCCGCTCGATCCGGCACGGTTCCAGTATCTCGAAGGCTGCGTGCGGCAGGACAAGCCCTACGAGGTGCCGACTTTTGACAAGAACAATGACGGTCCGCTTCTCTATGTCTCGTTCGGGTCGCTCGGAGCCGGCGACACCGATCTCTTGAAGCGGTTGATCACGCTGCTCGGCAAGACCCGCTACCGGGCTCTGGTCAATGTCGGCGACTACAAAGGCGAGTACAGCGATATCCCGGGCAATGTGATCATCGACGGCTGGTTTCCGCAGCCCTCGGTGATCCCCCAGGTCGACGCCGTGATCCACCATGGCGGCAACAACTCCTTCACCGAGTGCCTTTATTTCGGCAAACCGGCGATCATCATGTCCTATGTCTGGGATGGTCATGACAATGCGATGCGGGTTCAGGAAACCGGGCACGGCTTCCGCTCCGACCGGTACGAGTGGAGCGACGAGGAGCTGATCGCCAAGATCGAGGCGTGCCTCACCGACGAGGCCATGGCCGCGCGGCTGAAGGCGACTTCGGCCCACATGCAATCGCAGAACGGCCAGGAAAAGGCGGCAAAGCTGCTCGTCGCGCTGGCGGAGAAGGGGGCATGACGGACCTGTCCTCCACCGCCCCCCATATTCACGCGGCCTCGACCTATGACGATCTCGTGGACTGGGGAGGGCAGCCGGACATGATCGACGGCCAGTCCCATTCCACTGGCCGGCTGTTGTTCAAGGGTCCCAACAACTCGCCCGAGACCGGGATCTGGGTCTGCACCCCAGGGCGCTGGCGGCTGTCGGTTCCGCGCGACGAGTTCTGTCATTTCGTCTCCGGCCGCGCCACCTACCGGCGCGACGGAACCGGCGAGGAGATCGAGGTCACACCCGGCACCTGCGTGCTGTTTGCCGCCGGCTGGGAAGGCGAGGCCGACATCACCGAAACCATCCGCAACATCTACATGCTGACATGAACTGGACCTTCCGATGACCACCACCACACCCGTGATGCACAAGCCGCTCGACGTGACCGACACGGTCGACTGGGGCGTGATTCCCACCATGATCGAGGGCGAGAGCCGCACCTCGGGCAAGGTTCTGTACAAGGGTCCGGGCGGACAGTCCGAATGCGGGCTTTGGATCTGCACGCCCGGCAAATGGCGCTGCCATGTCACCAGCGACGAGTTCTGCCATTTCCTCGAAGGCCGCTGCACCTATGTGCACGACAGCGGCGAGGTGATCGAGATCACGCCTGACACGGCGGCGTTCTTTCCCAAGGACTGGATGGGCATCTGCACCGTCCACGAGACCGTCAAGAAGGTCTACATGATCCGATGACATCCGCAGCCAGAAGCGCGCTCAACATCGCGCCGCCCGTTTCAGCCTTTCTGGCCCGGCACGGGCTGGCCAATGCCCGGCTGGAGCCGCTCGCCGGGGACGCGTCGGCGCGGCGCTACTTCCGCCTGCCCGAAAGGGGGCTTCTGCTGATGGAGGACCGCGAGGACCTGGCGGGCTTTTCAGCCTATGTGCGGCTGTCGCGCCATCTCTTGAGCCTCGGCCTGTCGGCGCCGCGGGTGCATGGCGCCGATCCGTCGACCGGGCTCGGACTGGTGGAGGATTTCGGCTCGGACACCTATGCGAAATGCCTGGCTGAGGGCGTGAGCGAGGAAGTTCTCTATATGCTGGCCGTCGATGCGCTCTCGCATCTGCACCATGATCCGCAGGGCGCGCGCGTGGCCTGCGGGCGGTTTGACCGGGAAACCTGTCTCGCCGAACTCGATATCTTTTCGGAGTGGTTCGCGCCAGAAGTATGTCCGTCGCTGGACCGGGGCGGCTTCGTCGCCGCCTTCCGCGCGCTGTGGAGCGATGCGCTCGATGTGCTGACGGACGCCCCCGAAACCCTCGTGCTGCGGGATTTTCATGTCGACAACCTGATGTATCTGCCTGGACGCACCGGCGTGGCGCGGTGCGGGCTGCTGGATTTCCAGGACGGCATTCTGGGCCCGTGCGAATATGATCTCGTCTCGCTGCTGCAGGATGCGCGGCGGGATCTGGCGCCGGGTCTCGAAGATGTCCTGCTGGGCCGCTACATCGAGGGTGCGCCGGCGCGGCTGGGGGGCGAAGCGGCCATTCGCCGGCGGTACCATCTGCTCGGCGCCCAGCGTCATGCCAGGATCGCCGGCGTCTTCGTGCGGCTTGCCCGGCGCGATGGCAAGTCCGCCTATCTCGCGTTCCTGCCCCGGGTCCTGCGGCAGCTCGAGGCCGCCCTCACCAAAGCAGGCCTCACCGATATCAAGTATTTTCTGACCGCAAGCCTGCCCGGCTGGGCGGCCCGGGGCGCCGCGCTCGGCCAGCCGGCGGATGAACGCAAAGGAATGATTCATGTCTGATACGCCGCTCTATTTCCTCACGCCGGAGTTCCACCCGTCGAGCGGGCCGACGCAACCGGTGATCGATCCTGCGACGCTCGAGCAGGTTGGCGTGCGTGGCAACGTGACGGCAGACGAGATCGAATCCGTTCTCGCCCGGGTCAATGGGGCGCAAGCGGACTGGAAGAAGCTCGACGCCAAGTCGCGGGCGCAGATCCTGCACCGGCTGGCGAACCGGATCGAAGCCAACGACATGACGGAATGCGCCATCCTGATGTCGCGGGAAATGGGCAAGCCCTATCCGGAAGCCATCGGCGAGGTGGCCAATTGCGCCTCGATCTTCCGCTACTACGCGGAAATGGCGCGTGACGAGGCGGGCAAGGTGGCGGGCACCACGCAGGCCGGCTCGCTGCAATATGCGCGCTACGAGCCCTATGGCGTCTCGGCCCACATCATGCCCTTCAACTTCCCGATCCTTCTGATGTGCTGGACGGTGGCGGCGTCGCTTGCTGCAGGCAATGGCTGTGTCATCAAGCCGGCCGAGGCCACGACGCTGTCGACGCTCGAATTCATGAAGGTGTTCGATGTCCTGCCCGCGGGGCTTGTCGCCTGCCTGCCTGGCGGATCGGCCGTGGGTTCAGCGCTGGTTGACAGCAACATGACCCACGCCATTGCGTTTACCGGCTCCGTGGGCGCCGGGCAGAACGTGGCGGCGGCGGCGGCGCGCAGGATGAAGCCGGCGGTGATCGAGGCGGGCGGATCCGACCCGATGATCATCACCGGTCACGCGCCGATCACCATTGCAGCGGCGGGCGCCGTGACCGGCGCCTTCCACATGTCCGGCCAGGTCTGCACCTCCACCGAGCGGCTCTATGTGGTTGACAGCATCCATGATGAGTTTGTCGCGGCTTTCGTCGCCGAAACCAAACGCCTGCGCATTGGCAACGGCCTGGACAAGTCAGAGATCGGACCGCTTGTCAGTCAGGCGGCGCGCGACAAGGTCGAGCGGCTGGTGGCGGATGCGGTTGCCAGGGGAGCAAGGGTCGAATGTGGTGGCGGGCGGCCGAAAGGGCTCGATATTGGCTGGTTTCATGAACCCACAATCCTGACTGGCTGCACGCCCGACATGGATATCCTCAACACGGAGGTCTTCGGGCCGGTCGCCTCCATCATCCGGGTGCCGGATTTCGACACGGCGATTGCGATGGCCAATGACAGCCCGTTCGGGCTCGGCGCGTCGATCTTCACCACCGACCTCGAAGAGGCGCACGAGGCGGCCGAGCGTCTCGAGGCAGGGATGGTCTGGGTCAACAACCCGATGATCGACAATGATGCGCTGCCCTTCGGTGGCTGGAAATCGTCGGGCATCGGCCGCGAACTGGGCCGCCAGGGGCTCGATGCGTTCCGCCGCTCCAAGATGGTGATCATGGATCACAAGCCGGTGCGCCATGACTGGTGGTACCCCTATCCGGACGAGTGGTTTCTGGAAGCCGGCGGCCGCAAGCACGTTTGAGAGACAGCGCGACAGGAGGCATTCTTCATGAACACCGAGCTTTACATCGACGGTTCCTTTGCTGCCCCGGCGGCGGCGGGATATTTTCCAGCGATTGATCCGGCTACGGAACAAGTCTTCGCCCAGGTGGCGGCAGGGCAGGCCGAGGACATCGATCGCGCCGTCCGCGCCGCGCGCAAGGCCTTCGATGCGGGCGTCTGGTCCGATCTTCCAGCCGCAGACCGGGCCGCTGCCCTGCGCAGGATCGCCAAGGGCATTCGCGATCGCGTGGACGAGATCGCAGCACTCGAGACCCGCGACAACGGCAAGCCCTTGCCTGAGGCGAAATGGGACATCGAGGACGCCGCCTTCTGCTTCGACTTCTACGCCGGTCTGGCCGAAGCGGCGGAAGCAGCGGGCGACACCCAGGTCGATGTCGGCGATGCGCGGTTCGAAAGCTGGATCCGCCGGGAACCTGTAGGCGTGGTGGGCGCGATCACACCATGGAACTTCCCGATGCTGATGGCGGTGTGGAAGGTGGCCCCGGCGCTGGCGGCCGGATGCACCATCGTGCTCAAGCCCTCCGAACTCTGCTCGATGTCCTGCGTCGAACTGGCGCGCGTGATTGATGCCGCGGGCGTGCCTGCGGGCGTGTTCAATCTTGTCACCGGGACGGGCCCCGAGGCCGGAGCCCCGCTCACCGACCACCCGCTTGTCGACAAGATTGCCTTCACCGGCTCGGTGCCGACGGGCCGCAAGGTGATGCAGGCGGCGTCTGCGGGCATTCGTACCGTATCGCTGGAGCTTGGCGGCAAGTCTCCCTTCATCATCTTCGCCGACTGCGACCTGGAAAAGGCTGTCGAGTGGATCCTGTTCGGCATCTTCTGGAACAAGGGCGAGGTCTGTTCGGCCACATCGCGCATTCTGGTCGAGCGCAGCCTCTATCCGCGCTTGGTGCAACGCCTCAGTCAGGCGGCCGAGGCCATCACCATCGGCGCGGGTGACCAGCCCGGCGTCAAGCTCGGGCCGATCGTCGCGAAAAGCCAATACGACAAGATCCTGGGCTTTCTGGATCGCGCCCGGTCCAGCAGCGCGCGGCTTGTGACAGGCGGCGGCCGGCCGGAGGGGTTGGATACGGGCTATTACATCGCGCCGACGGTCTATGCCGACGTGCCGCTCGACGCAGAGATCTGGCGCGAGGAAATCTTCGGCCCCGTGGTTTGCGTCAACCCGTTCGACACGGAGGCCGAGGCGATCGCGCTCGCCAATGACAGTCCCTACGGGCTTGCAGCCGCGGTGATGTCGGATGATCTGGCGCGCTGCGACCGGGTGGCGGGGAAACTGCGTGCCGGCATCATCTGGATCAACTGCTCGCAGCCGACCTTCACCCAGGCGCCCTGGGGCGGGTTCAAGAGCTCCGGCATTGGCCGGGAACTGGGGCAGGCGGGCTATGATTCCTATCTCGAGACCAAGCAGATCACCCGGTTCGACCACGCAGAGAGCTGGGGCTGGTATCTCGACCCGGAGACCACGCCGTGACGCTCACCGACAGGCTTGCGGGCGCCTCCGCCGACCCGGTGTGGTGGAGCGCGGATCTCGAGGAACCGGCCATGCCTGCCCTGGGGCAGGATGGCGCGTGCGACCTTGCCATCATCGGCGGCGGCTTCACCGGATTGTGGTGCGCGCTCAAGGCCCGCGAACGTTCTCCCGATCAACGCATCGTGGTGCTTGAAGCGAAACGCTGCGGCGGGGCTGCGAGTGGACGAAATGGCGGATTCTGCGCGCCGAGCATTTCCCACGGGATCTCGAACGCCATGGCGCGCTGGCCGCGCGAGGCGGACACCCTGGTGCGACTCGGAATCGAGAACCTCAACCATCTGGAAGAGGATCTCGAGCGCCACGGCATCGACGCGGAATTCGAGTACAGCGGCAAGCTCAACGTGGCGGCAACGCCGTGGCAGGCCGAGGGGCTGAAAGCCATGCAGGCGGGCCTGGCGAAATTTGGCCGCAAGAGCACCTATCTCGAAGGGGCGGCGCTTGATGCCCTGTTCAACACGCCGGCCTATCAGGCCGGGCTCTGGGATCCGAACTACGCGCTGGTCAACCCGTCCAGGCTGGTCGCCGGTCTGCGCCGCGCCTGTCTTGAGCGTGGGATCGAAATCCATGAGCACACGCCCGCCACAGGCCTGAAGGCCGGGCGCGATGACATCGGCATCCGGACACCCGGCGCGCATCTGCGCGCCCGGCGCGTCGCGCTCGCCACGAATGCAGCGGTGCCGCTGCTCAGGCGGCTGAGGATGGCGATCATCCCCATCTACGATTATTCCCTGGTCACGCAACCGCTCAGCGACTCCCAGCTCGAAGCCATCGGCTGGGTGGAGCGCTACGGCATCGCCGACAGCGGCAACCAGTTTCACTATTCCCGCAAGACCGCCGACAACCGGATTCTCTGGGCGGGCTATGACGCGATCTATCATTTCGGCGGTGAGCGGGGAGATGCGCGGCTGCAGCGGGCCGAGAGCTTCGAGCGGCTGATGGAGAATTTCGACCGCGCCTTTCCAACGCTTGCAGGTGCCAGGTTCAGCCATGCCTGGGGCGGCGTCATCGACACCTCGGCGCGCACGACATTCTTTGCAGGCACCGCCTTTGGCGGCCGGCTCGCCTATGCGCTGGGCTTTACCGGGCAGGGGGTTTCGGCCAGCCGCTTCGGCGCGCTGACCATGCTCGACCTTCTCGACGGGCGCGACACCGAACGCACCTCGCTTGCCATGTCACGTTCGTGGCCAGTGCCGTTTCCACCCGAACCCTTTCGCTATCTGGCGGTGCGCTGGGCGCAGCGGGATCTGGCGCGCGAAGATGAGACCGGGCACCGCTCGCTGATGCTCAGAACGCTCGACCGCCTGGGCATCGGCTTCGCCTCCTGAGGCATGATGGGCTCAGCTGCGGCTTTCGGCGAGCTGGGTGATTTCGGCGAAGCTGTCGATCTGGGAAATGTCGAAGTCGGGATCGCCCAGGTCGATGCCGAAGGTCGATTCGAGTTCCAGCAGGATGTTTACCGCGGAAGCCGAATCCAGAAGACCGCTGTCGAACAGCGAGTCCTCGTCGGCGAACTCCGCCGGCTGCCCGCGCCTTGCCAGCATGTCGCTGATGGATTGGCGCAGGGTGGCGAGTTTGGGATTGGTCATAGGTTCACTCCGAAAAGTCCCGTAAGATAGCTCACCCGGTCGCCGATCAGCACCTTTGCGCTGGAATCGTCGATCACCTGGAGCAGGGCGAAAAACAGGATGACCTGGGCGCGAGGCAGGATATTGTAACGCATGAAACCATCAGCCGGCTTCGGCGCCGATTGCGCGAGCTGCGACCAGATGATGCCTGCGGTCAGAACGCCAGCATAGACGCAGTAGCTCGCAAGCCCCTGCAGGAAACGCTCGCTCCCCTCGAAGGCCACGGACGGCATGGCGTGCATGAAGTCAAACAGCACGTTGCCGACAAAGGCGGCGGCGAAGGTGGCGAACGCCATGCGCAGCCGGGGGTGGTTCTTGAAATAGCGGCGGAAGGTCGGGTAGAAAAAGAAATCGACCAGCATTTCCTTGAAATAGAACAGGTAACGGCCCCAGAACTCGGCGATGGTGCGCGAGCCGAGCGGGCTAACCATACCGCGCGGAATGCAGAAGCCCGAGACGCGGACGACCGCGACGACGGCGTGGATGGCCGCGCCCATGTAGATGACCATGGCCATGAAGTCGACCGCCACAGCGCCCCAGCGCACGCCCAGCGAGGCCGGATCGCCCGCGGCGGAGGCCACGATCAGATCGTCGAGGCGCGGGAATGCCCAGATGTCGTGGATCAGGCGGTTGAAGCCCCATTCCCAGGTCAGGAAAAGAATCAGCGCCCAGGCCGCGAGCTTGACGCCCTTGAGCCGCGAGACGGCGAGATCCGCATCCGACCTGGCCTCGGCTTTGAAAATGAAGGCCGGTCCCTTCATCGGTGCGGCGAAGCCGGCCCAGAACGGCCTTACGAACCCCATTTGTGCATAAAGCGGCAGCCGGGTCTTGGAGCGGTTGTCGAGCAGCACGTAACCCACGAAGAAGAAGCTCGACGTCAGAAAGGCCAGGCCGATCCACGCCGGCGCGAAGAGCGCGTGCTCATGTGGCAGCACGAGCGTCGCAGCGGCAAGGCCAGCGCCCACCAGGAACATGAACAACAGCGGGCGGTCGGCCGCGAAAACCAGGATCTTGAGATCCTGGTTGCGCAGCATGGCGATGGTGAAGCCAAGAAACAGCAGTCCGAATGGCACCGAGATAAGGGCCGCCGGCAACATCGGCAGCAGCGGCACGGCGATCTGTTCGAAATACTCGTAGTGCGGCCCCATCTTGAAGGGCCTGAGAAGGAAATAGACAAGGCCCGTCACCGTGAGGACCAGCATCCGACGTTGCGGCAGGGCCCAGCACAGCCCCAGCGCGATCGCCATCAGGGCGACATGGCTGGTTCTGAGAATCGGTATGAACGACAGCGCCACCAGCAGCCCGACATGCAGCGCTGCCTGGCCGGGAAGGGTCTGGGCCCAGGCAATGGCCGCCTCATTGCGGTCGATCGCCAGCCACCAGCGCCGCCATTCAATCGGGTTGAACCGGGAGGCCTGGCGGACGCCCGGAAGTGCTGTGGTCTGTATAGTCATCAGCTCGCTGCTCTCGCCTGCTCGCGGTCATCCAGCATCGTGACAAGCGCCTTGCGATCCACCTTGCCGTTGCTGCTGAGCGGCATCTGGGCAAGGTTCTCGAGATGCTCCGGCACCATGTAGGCAGGCAAGAGCTGCCTCAGCCTGGCTCTGACCTGGTCGGGTTCCAGCGTGGGGGAGGAATAGAATGCGGCGAGACCCGCGACCACGTCGCCGGTCACCGGCCAGGTCACCGTGCCCACGAGTTCGGCCTCCGCCGCCTCGCGCAGGCGCGCGTCGATTTCTTCGAGCTCGATGCGGTGGCCCTTGAACTTGATCTGGTTGTCGAGCCGCCCGAGATGGTGAAAGATCCCGGCCTGATCCCTGTAGCCGCGGTCGCCGGTCATGTAGCCGGGCTTGCCGTCGAAGGTTCGGAATCTGTCCGCCGTCAGCTCCGGCAGCTTGAAATAGCCCTGGGAGCATTGCTCTGCCACGAGCACGATCTCGCCCGGAATGCCATCGGGGACCGGCTGCCCGGCGGAATCCATGATGATGGCCTCGACGCCGGCAATCGGCGCCCCGATGGCGACGATCCCGCGTTCGCCGGTGATGGGACCATGTCCGTCCCAGCGCTGGCGCAGCACCGCGACGGTGATCTCGGTGGGTCCATAGAAATTCTCGATGATGCTGTTGGGAGCAGCCGCCTGCCAGTCGCGCACCGCCTGCACTGACAGCGGCTCGCCGCAGAACCAGGTGAGGCGCAGCGAGGGGAGGCTGCCCGCGGTCAGGCCGCCAGCCTGGCGCATCAGCGCGACGATCGAGGGCACCGAGAGCCAGGTGGTGATCTGGTGGGCGCGGATGAAGCGCGCCGGGGCAACCATGTCGAGCGGCCGCATGATATGAAGCGCTGCGCCTGCCGACCATGCCGTGAGCATGTTGTGGATGGAAAGATCGAAATTGGTCTCGCAGGTTTCCGCGGCGCGGTCGTCCGGCCCCAGCCCGTACCAGGGCTGAATGGCGTCGAGATAAAGCCCGATGGAGCGAGAATTGACCATGACGCCCTTTGGCATGCCGGTCGTGCCCGAGGTGAAGATGATATAGGCGAGATGGTCGGGCCCGACTTCAGCGGGGTGCTCGGTCAGCCCCGCGCCCGCCACCGGCGGTGTATTGTCGAGCGCCGCAAAGGTGCCGGGTTCGTCGCCGGGCACAAGCACAAGAGACGGTGCGGCCTGCCGCACTTCGGGTGAAAGGCGCTTGAATCCTGCGCGATCGACGATCAGCGCATCCAGTTCGAGGAGTTCGAACAGGGCGATCAGCCGCTGATCGGGATGGTTGAGGCCAAGCGGTACATAGGTGCCGCTGGCCCATGCGGTCCCGAGGAACGCCACGCAGGCCTCGATGCTGCGCGATCCCAGCACGCCGACGCGGCCCTGGCGCAAGGCGGGCCTGAGCTGCGCTGCGACACCTCGTACCAACTGCCTGAGATCGCTGTAGGTCAGTTCGGTTTGTCCGGCGACAATCGCCGGGCTGTCCGGGTAACGTGAAGCAGCTTTCGCAAACCTTTGTACGACATTCCAGTTCATGATCGGCTCCCATATCGCCATGACCAATAGGAAACGCATCTCCTGAACGAAACGCAAACCTTTCTGCCGACTATACTTAACCGCCAAACGCTGGATATTTTCTTAACACGGCGTCTGGGAAGGGGAGACGTGGGGCACGGGCCGGGCTCCCGGTCGCGTGCACAGGCGAACTGGCGCTGACTTGTCGCGGAGCCGATGGCTGCCATGACGGCTTTAAGCCGCGCCGCGCAGTTCAGGTGGAAGGCGAAGTCAGCCCTGCGGTCGCTCGGCCCAACCGGCGAAAATCCGCTCCAGCGCCACAACGGCGTAATAGAGCACGATCCCCAGCACTGCGAGCGCGATCAGAACCGCAAACATCAGCGGATAATCCCCATTGGTTTCGCCTGACTTGAACAGGGCCCCAAGGCCCCGGCCATGGGGCGAGACAATCTCGACCAGGTTTGTGCCGATGAAGGCGAGCGTCACCGAGACCTTCAGCGCGCCGAAGAACTCGGGCAGGGTCTTGGGCAGCGCGATCTTGCGGAAGATGGTGATCTTCGACGCGCCGAGGCTGCGCAGGATATCGCGATATTCGGGCTCCAGCGTGGACAGGCCGATGCCCACCGACACGGCAATCGGAAAGAACGAGATCAGGAAGGCCATCAGCACGGTGTTGAAATCATGCTGGCCGATGAAGATCAGCGCGATCACCGGCACCAGTGTTGCCTTTGGGATGGCGTTGAAGCCGACCAGCAGCGGATAGAGCGCATCGCGGGCGATCCTGGAAAAGCCCATCGCCATGCCAAGCAGCGTGCCGACGATCACGGCAAGTCCCAGTCCGGCGACCGTCCGCCACAGCGTCTGCCAGCCCATCTCGATGAACAGGTGACTGTAGCGCGAAAAGGCCGGCGGCAGGTCCGAGGGCGAAGCCATCTTGTAGTTCGGCCAGTCGTTGATCCAGACGATGAATTCCCAGAATGCCAGGAAGGCGAGGATCGCAAGGCTGGGGACGGCAATCTTCTTGAAGGTCTCCATCAGTGCTGGACTCCGTCACGGCCCTGCGCAATGCGGATCTGGTCGCGCAGCAGGTGCAGCATCTCCGTTGCTTTGGGGGTATAGAGGCTTTCGATCGTGCGGTCGGCCGGAAGATCGACATTCAGCACATGCTGGGCGCGGGCAGGGCGGCCTGACAGCACGATCACCTGATCGCCCAGAAAGACGGATTCGCGCAGATCATGGGTGATCAGCACGCAGGTAAAGGGTTCGGCCGCGCGCAGATCGCGCATGGTCTGCCACAGATCCTCGCGGGTGAAGGCATCAAGCGCGCCAAAAGGCTCGTCCATGATCAGCACATCGGGCTTGTGCACGATGGAGCGGCACAGAGACGCGCGCTGCCGCATGCCGCCGGACAATTCGGAAGGGCGCTTGCGCTCGAACCCCTTGAGGCCCACCATCTCCAGCAGATGCATCGCCCGGTCCTCGCGGTCGCGCTGCGGCATCCGGGGGGCGACGATCTCGAGCGGCAGAATCACGTTGTCGATGATCGTGCGCCATTCCAGCAGGACAGGGTTCTGAAACGCCATGCCCACCGTCTTGCGCGGCGATGTCACCCGCTCGCCATGCAGCCAGACTTCGCCCTGGTCTGGCTTCATCAGCCCCGCCACCAGACGCGTCAGGGTGGACTTGCCGCAGCCGGAGGGTCCGACAACGGCGCAGAACTCGCCCTCTGGGACGGAAACATCCAGATTGTCCAGCACGGGCAAGGGGCCCGCCTTGGTGCGGTAGGCGTGGGTTACCCCCTTGATCTCGATCAGGTTGGTCATGCGGTCATTCAGCCTTCGAGCAGGTGCCAAAGAAAAGGCGCCCCCTTTCTCAGGGGGCGCCGGATTTCAGTCTGTCGGATCACTCCAACGTCAGGCTGCCGTCGGTCGGCAGATACTCCGACGTGAAATACAGCGCCGCATCCGGGGCGTTGACGAACTCATAAACCGACTTCGTCTGCTCGATTGCCGTTGTCATGCGAGCCTCGTCAATGCCGCCCATGCCATTGGCCTTGACCCAGTCGGTCAGAACATTCGCCTCGACGGCCATTTCAAAGCGGCGCTTTTCAAGGGCTGCATCGGCGGCAGGATTGCGCTTGATCAGCGCTTCCATGGCCATGTCGGGATCGGCAATCGAATCCTTCCAGCCCTTGGCGATGGCGCGGATGAAGCCGGTCACGGCCTCGGGGTTGGCCTCGGCAAAATCGGTGTTGACGATCACCGCGTTGCCGTAGAGCGCCACGCCATGATCGGCCATCAGAAGGATGGTGATGTCGTCCTCCGGCACGCCCAGACGGATCAGGTTCAGCGTCGAGGAGAAGGAGAAGCCGGTGACGGAAGCGACCTTGCCCTCGGCCAGCATCGGTTCGCGGGTCGGAAAGCCCACCGGTTCCACCGTGATCGCCGCCATGTCTAGTCCGTTCTCGGCGGCAAAGATCGGGAACTGCGCCCATGCGCCATCCGGCGGCGGCGCGCCCAGAACCTTGCCTTCGAGGTCCGCAGGGGTCTCGATGCCGAGCGACTTGCGGCCGACGACGGAGAATGGCGGCTTGTCATAGACCATCATCACGGCGGTCACCGGCGCGCCCGGGTTCTGATCAAGGAATTTCATCAGGCTGTTGATGTCGGCGAAACCGATGGGGAAGGCGCCGGTGGCCACCTTCGGGATCGCGTCCAGCGAGCCGGCTCCTTCGGACACTTCGACAGTCAGGCCCTCGGCTTCGAAATGGCCGTTGTCGATGGCCACGAAATAGGGCGCCGCCGGCCCCTCGAATTTCCAGTCCAGCGCGAAAGGCATGTCGGTCTGGGCGGCTGCCGGGGCGGCAAGGGCGAGAACGGCGGCGGCTGTGGCGCAGATGGTTCGGATCATGATCACTCCTGGGATTGATGGCCTGCTTGATTTCGACAACCCCGCGAAACTGCGGCGCCTCGAAGGCGCGCAAAGCCGCGGCAGGCATTTCCGAACGGAGTGCCTTCAAAGACAAAGGTCGCGTGAATCCACCATCTGGTCAAGCACGATGGCGCCGCGGCGCAGTGTTGGCCGCGCCGCGACGCCATAAGGCCGCGCGCCACGGCATCTAATGTCTGCCGCATGGGCAGAGAGCCTGTTTTTTCATCGCGCCAATCGTGATGGACGTGGCCTTGTGACTTCCATTTTCAGTGTTGGCGCGGCGGTCGTTCCTTCTGACAGATCACGTCAGGTGATGTTACCGTAGCCCACGCCAAGCCAGCGCTCCTAGGGCTATCTCCCATCCCTGCCAGTGCAAGCTCTACATGTGCATCTGCATGACCTTCTGAACGGTGGGACGATCCTGCATGGCGTTGAAATGGGTGGTGAGGGCAGGGAAATCATCAAGATTGACGCCGTCGACCTTCATCCAGCGCGTGATGACAAAGAGATAGGCATCGCACATCGAATAGCTCTCGCCCATCACCCAGGGGCCCTTGAGATAATGTTGTTCGATGATGCGGGCGCATTCGCTCATGTTGGCCGTTACCTTTTCGCGCATCTTCTCCTGAGCGGCTGCATCATCGGTCCAGCGGCTGCCGCGCTGCTTGTGGGCGTGGTTCACATGAACCGTGGCTGCGAGATAGAGATTGAAGGCCTGCGCCTCGGCAAAGCCGAACGGATCGGCTGGCGCCAGATTGGCGTCCGGTAAGATCTGCGCGATATAGGCCAGGATCGCGGGCGTCTCGGTGAGCGTGCCCTGTTCGATGACCAGCGCCGGAACGCGGCCTTTCGGATTTACGGCCAGATAGTCGGGGGACTGCTGCTCGGCGGCGGAGAAATCCACGAGCCGGGTTTCATACGCCGCGCCTGCGTCTTCGAGCAGGATGTGGGGGGCCAGCGCAGCGGTGCCCTTGGCGTAGAAAAGCGTGATCATCTCGAGGGCCTTCTCTGGTTTTGGCTGACAATTGTCGCCGACACTAGCCATATATGAAGTCTTGAAAAGCGATTTTTTGTAAAGCATAAGTTACATAAAGAGTTAGCAATTATTCCTTTTTGTTAGAAACACTCACAGCTATAACGGCCGCTTGACCATCCAGAGGTATCGAGGCGGTTTTGGCGGCAAGCATGCAGGAAATGGACGTATCGGTCTGGCGCGGCGACGCAGCCGGCGGCGAGTTCGAACATTTCAAGGTTCCTGCCCAGGACAGCCAGACCATTCTCGACGTGGTTGCCTGGATCCAGCAATATGCCGATCCGACGCTGTCCTATCGATACGCCTGCCGGGTGGGCATGTGCGGCTCCTGCGCCATGATGGTCAATGGCGTGCCGCGCTGGACCTGCCGCACCCATGTGAAGAAGGTGCTGAACAGCAACGCCATCACGATTGCGCCCTTGCGCAACCTGCCGGTGATCAAGGATCTGGCCGCCGACATGGATCCGTTCTTCGATAAATGGGTGGCGGCTGGTGGCGTGCATCACCCGACAAAGTCACGCAACGAACCGATCGAGATCCTCGATCCGAAAACCCCTGACCGCGTCGAGACCGACACCGGCATCGAATGCATCAACTGCTCTGTCTGCTATGCAGCCTGCGACACGGTCTCGAACAATGTCGATTTTCTCGGACCTGCGGCACTGCAGCGGGCGTGGACGCTCTATCTCGATCCCAAAGATGCCGATCCCAACGTCATTCTCGATGCCGTGTCGGGCAAGGGCGGCTGCCACAATTGTCACAGCCAGGGCAGCTGCACGTTGCATTGCCCCAACGGGCTCAACCCGATGAAGGCGATTGCCGGCCTCAAGCGGGCGACCGTCTCGAATTTCTTCAAGGGCGCACGATAGCATGCTCGGTCTCAGACTCTACATGGCGCAACGGCTCAGTGCGATGGTGATGATCCCGCTGACGCTGGGCCACATCGCGGTGATGATCTACGCGGTGCAGGGCGGGCTGAGCGCCGCCGAGATCCTGGGCCGGACCAAGGGCAGCGTCGTCTGGTTCGCCTATTACGGCTTGTTCGTGATCGCCGTGTCGCTGCATGCGTCAATCGGGCTGCGCGTCATCGTCCACGAGGCACTGGGCCTCAAGGGCCGCGGACTGGAGATCTTCATGTGGCTGACAGGCCTGCTGTTGCTTGCCATGGGTCTGCGCGCCGTGTTCGCGGTGACGTTATGATCCGGCCGCACCGTTCACACCCGCTCTGGGTGGCCTACCTGTTGCACCGGCTTTCCGGACTTGGCCTAGCGCTGTTCCTGCCCGTGCATTTTTATGTGCTGGCTTTCGCGCTCAACCAGCCCGAACGTCTCGACGGATTTCTGCGCTTTGCCGACAATCCCCTGGTCAAGGTCGCCGAGTTCGGCCTGGTCTTCCTGCTGGCGGTGCATGTCTTTGGCGGGTTGAGGCTTCTGGCGCTGGAGTTCCTGCCCTGGTCGCCGCGGCACAAGACCATGGCCGCATCCGCGGTCGCCGCCGCCTTCCTGGTGGCGGGCACCTTTTTCCTGCAGGCGGTATGAGCATGAGCAAGATCGCAATCGACCGTCACGACACCGATATCCTGATCCTGGGCAGCGGCGGCGCCGGCATGTTCGCAGCGCTGCACGCGCTGCAGACCGCGCCTTCGGGCACGAAGGTGACGATTGCGGTCAAGGGTCTGATCGGCAAATGCGGCTGCACCCGCATGGTGCAGGGCGGTTACAATGTGGCGCTGGGCCACGGCGATACCGTCGAGCGGCATTTCATGGACACCATCAATGGCGGCAAATGGCTGCCCAACCAGGACATGGCCTGGAAGCTCTGCGAGCAGGCAGTTGTCCGGGTCCGCGAACTCGAGAACGAGATCGGCTGCTTCTTCGATCGCAATGCCGACGGCACGCTGCACCACAAGGCCTTTGCCGGCCAGACCGCCGACCGCACCGTGCACAAGGGCGACCTGACCGGCATCGAGATCATCAACCGGTTGATGGAGCAGGTGCTCTCGCGGCCGGTCGAAAAGCTGCAGGAACACCGCGCCATCGGCCTTGTCCCGACGAAAGACGGGACGGCGCTGTCTGGGGTGCTGATGATCGACATGCGAACCGGCAAATTCCGCTTCGTGCGCGCCAAGACCGTGCTGATGGCCACCGGCGGCGGTCCGACCATGTACAAGTATCATACGCCCTCGGGCGACAAGACCATGGACGGCCTGGCCATGGCGCTGCGCGCCGGCCTGCCGCTGCGCGACATGGAGATGGTGCAGTTCCACCCGACCGGGCTGCTGGCGGGCGACCATACCAAGATGACCGGCACGGTGCTGGAGGAGGGGCTGCGCGGGGCGGGCGGGCAATTGCTCAATGGCGCCGAGCGCCGCTTCATGTTCGATTATGACAACCGCGGCGAACGCGCCACCCGCGACGTGGTCTCGCGCGGCATCTATGCCGAAATGCAGAAATCCAACACCACGACCAATGGCGGCGTCTACATCAAGATGAGCCATCTCGGCCCCGAGATGGTGCGGCAGAAATTCTCCGGCATGGTCAAGCGCTGCGCCGATTCAGGCTTCGATCTGGCCGGCGGCCTGGTCGAAGTGGTGCCGACGGCGCATTACTTCATGGGCGGCGTGGTGGTGGACACCGACACCCGCACCGAGATGGAGGGGCTCTACGTGGCCGGGGAGGACGCCGGCGGCGCCCATGGCTCCAACCGGCTCGGCGGCAACGGCGTCGCCAATTCCACCGTCTATGGCGGCGTGGCCGGCGACGTCATGGCCAGTGACATCCGCAAGATGGGCGCGCTGCGCGACCCCGACGAGAGCGTGCTCGACGCGGAAATCGCCCGCGCCTGCCAGCCGCTTGGCCACAAGCCCGCCAATATCCAGGACCTGCGCCACCGGCTGCAGGAAGCGATGTGGGAGGATGTGGGCGTCATCCGCACGCGTCGCGGCATGCAGCGCGGCATCAACCGGGTGGCTGAGATTTCAGACGAGTTGATGGTCTCGGGCGTGGCCTCGTCCAATCTGGCCTTCAACCTGACCTGGCATGACTGGCTCAATCTGCGGTCGCTCTGCGATGTCTCGGACGTCATCGCCGAGGCGGCGCTGGCGCGGGAGAATTCCCGTGGCGCGCATTACCGCGAGGATTTTCCCGACACGGGCGACCTCGACAGCTCCTATTTCACCGTTGCCCGGCAGCGGGACGGCGAGATCGATGTCAGCCGCGAACCGGTGCAATTTTCCATCGTCCGGCCGGGTGAGACCATCCTGCCCGCCGGCGAACCCGAAACCCTGGTGGAGGCAAGCTGATGATTCCCATCGACATCATCCAGAAGACGGCCGAGATCCTCATGGACAAGGCCGCGATCGAAATCCCGCAGGATTATCTCGACGGGCTGCAGGCGGCCGCCAAGGTCGAGGACGGCGACCTGTCGTCCTTCGTGCTCGAGGCGATGCTGGAGAACTACAAGGCGGCAAAAGAAGACCGTCGGGCCATGTGCGGCGACACCGGCACGCCGCGCTGGTACGTCAAGATGGGCAACGAGACGCAGATCGAGGGCGGCCCGATCGCGCTCGAGGCAGCGCTTCGCCGCGCCACCGCCAACGCCACCAACGGCGTGCCCTTGAGGCCCAACCGGGTGCATCCGCTGTGGCGCACCGACCATGACAACAATGTCGGCATCGGCGCGCCCGAGATCGAATATGGCTACGAGCCCGGCGGCGAGTGGATCGACCTGATCACCGTCCACAAGGGCGGCCTCTTCGGGACCGATTACCGCATGCTGTTTCCCTCCGACGGCATCCAGGGGATCAAGCGCTTCTATCTCGATTGCCTGGTGGCCTTCGGCAAGCGCGGGCTGGCCTGCCAGCCGGCGATCATCGGCATCGGGCTTGGCGGCTGCAAGGATACCTGCATGGTGCTGGGCAAGCGCGCCGCCTGCCTGCGCGTCGTCGGATCGCGGAATTCCGATCCTCGGATTGCCGAACTGGAGCTCGAACTCAAGGAACTGGGCAATTCCATCGGCATGGGCGCGATGGGGTTTGTCGGCAAGTCGATGGTCATCGATGCCAATATCGAGGTAGGCTATTGCCATACCGGCGGCATGCAGATGTCTGTGCATGCCTTCTGCCTTTCGTCACGCCGCGCGGTGGCGCGGGTCTTTGCCGACGGACGGGTGGAATACCGCACCGATCCGGACTGGTTCACCGATTATCAACGCCGGGAGACAGTGGAATGGGAACTACCTCAAAACCACGGAAAATCCGCCTGAGCACCACGCCGACGCCGGAGGCGCTGGCGGAATTGCGGCTGGGTGACGTCGTCTATCTCGACGGGCTGATCTACACCGCGCGCGAGGGTGTGTACAAGCGCGCGCTGGAAGACAAGGCCAACATCCCGATGGAGCTTCCCTCGGAGAGTGCGGCCAATTTCCATTGCTCGCCCGCCGCCGCCATCAATGACGACGGCACGTTCCGGCTGGGCGCTGTGACGGCCACGGCCTCGTTCCGCTTCACCAAGTGGATCGGCGAATGGATGGCCAAATCCGGCGCCAAGCTGATCATCGGCAAGGGCGGCATGAGCGCAAAGGACTACAAGGAACACTTCGTCCCCAATGGAGCGATCTATCTGACCACGGTCGGCTACGGCACCGGGGCATTGCTGGGGCGAGGCGTCAAACGCGTCAAGGCGGTGCACTGGAACAAGGAATTGGGTCTCGCCCAGGCGATGTGGGTGCTGGAGGCCGAGAACATGGGGCCGTTCATCGTCGAGAGCGATCTGGCCGGCAACTCGCTGTTCGAGCGCGAAAACGCCAGGATTTCGGCCAATCTCGCCAAGGTCTATGAGGGCACGGTTCCCGCCGTGCTGAAGCGCTTCGGCGAGACCGACGACCGTTCCGACGAAATGATCGGCTAGGCCATGACCGCGCACGACAATCCATTCGCAGGCTATGGCGGGCGGATCAGCACGCAGGACGGCGTCTACAGCCAGTCCGAGGTGGGGCTCGCGAACCGCAATTCCGGTCTTCTGCTTGAAACCCTTGCGCTGGATATCACCCCGACGGGGCTGCACTACCTGCTCACCCATTTCGATGTGCCGCTGATCGATGATGCCGAGCACAGGCTGGCCTTTGCCGGCGGCTTTGACGCACCGTTCGAGATCGGACTTGACGAGATCAGGGCGCTGCCGCAGGTCACGCGGCCGGTGACGCTTGAATGCGCCGGCAACGGCCGCTCCGGCGTGTCGCCGCGCGCGCATTCGATGCCATGGGCCTACGAAGCCGTCGGCACGTCGGAATGGACCGGGACGCCGCTCAAGCCGTTGATCGAGCGGGCAGGGCCAAAATCGGATACCGTGGAGATCGCCTTTTTTGGCGCGGATTATGGCTTCGACAAGGGCGTCGGCCATTATTTCGGCCGGTCGCTGACGCTGGCGCAGATCGCCGAACTCGACGTCATGCTGGTGCATTCCATGAATGGCCAGCCCTTGCTGCCGCAGCACGGGGCGCCGCTCAGGATCATCGTGCCTGGCTGGTACGGCATGGCCAGCGTCAAGTGGCTGGGCCGGATCGAAGCCCTGAGCACCGCGTTCGACGGCTTCCAGCAGGTGCGCACCTACCGCTTTCGCGAGAGCGACGAGGATCCCGGCCGGCCGGTGACGACCATGCGGGTGAAATCGCTGATGGCGCCGCCGGGCGTGCCCGACTGGAGTTCTCGAAAACGCTGGCTCCGGCCCGGGCCGGTGACGCTCGTCGGTCGTGCCTGGTCGGGCGGCGGCGTCGCGATCACAAGGGTGGAAGTGGAACTTGACGGTGAATGGCGCGAGGCCAGGCTGCAGCGCCCGGTAGACGCCTATGCCTGGAGCAGATGGAGCTGCGAGTGGAATGCCACCCCGGGCGTCCATGTGCTGCGCTGCCGCGCCACCGATGCGCTCGGCAATGTGCAGCCGCTTGATCCGCCCTGGGATGTTGCCGGCTTTGCCAACAATGCGGCGCAAAAGGTCCAGGTTTTCGTGGCCGAGGCCTGAATCAGGGCGTCAATAGCCTTTCTTGAAGTGAAGCGAAGGGTTGCGCCCGGCTTTTTTCTCAGCCCCGGCTCAATTCCAGCGTCCGGTAGCGGGCGAGGCTTTCCGGCAACGTGTCGAAGCCCAGGCCCGGCGCGTCCTTTATGGCAAAACTGCCGTTCTTGCACATGCCCTCGTCGAAGAACGCGTCGCGCAGCGGGTTGGCATTGATGTCGACTTCGAGCAGGCCGTCGCCGCAGGTGGCGGCCAGCAGGTGGCCGGAGGCGATCAGTCCGATTCCGCCGCCGAGAAAATGCGGGCAATAGGTCCGTCCGCCGGCGACAATGGCCTTGCCGATCCGGTGGCAGCCGGTGACGCCGCCCCATTTGGCAACGTCCGGCTGTATGAAACCGAAATGGCCTGAGCCGATGGCTCTATCGAACTGGTCAAATCCGGTGATGTTTTCGCCGGCGGCGAGCGGAATGTTGCTGGCGCCCGCGAGTTCGGCCCATTGTCCGGCCGGCATGTCGGCGCGGATCGGTTCCTCGAGCCATCCGAGATCGAGCTCTCTGGCAGCGTCAACGAAGCTGAGCGCCTGGCCCAGATCCCAGGCCTGGTTGGCGTCGGTGAAGATGCGCTCGCCGTCGCGGCGGTCGGCGCACAGGGCTCTGAGTTGCGCGAGGTCGGTCGCGGCGTCGAAGCCGATCTTGACCTTCTTGGCCTGATAGCCCTGGTCGCGCGCCTGCGGCACGACTGCGCCGGCGGCCCCGATATGAATGCCGCTGGCATAGGCTGGCACGGAATTGGCCGCATCGGGGTCAAGATGCCGCGCAAGCGGGATCCCGGCGCGTCGCGCGAAAAGGTCGTGCATGGCGGTGTCGAGACCGGCGATGACCTGCGCGAACGGACCCCATTCTCCGCATTGCAAGGCACGGATATGGGTCCGCGCCATCAGGTGGAAAAACAGATCGGACGCCGTCTCGGCGCGGAACCCGATGACGAGATCGGCGATGTCCTCCATCAACAGCCGCGCCCGGTGTTCGGCCCCGGCTGCCGGCCAGTTGGCAAAGATCTCGCCCCAGCCGAAGGCGCCGTCGGTGTTGCTCAGCCGCACGAAAACCGCCGGACGGTTGGTCATCGCGCCGAACGAGGTCATCACCGGGGTGTCGATCGGCACCCGGTAGGCCGAGACCTCGATGCGGGCAATGTGTGAACCGGTCACCCGAATACCTCCTTGGCAAGCAGCACGGATCCGGACACGAACATCAGCGCGATGATCAGGCGACGGAACTGGTCGTCATTGAGCCGCCTGAACGTGATGATGCCGATCTGGGCGAAGATCAGCGTCATCGGCAGCGTCACCGCGATGAGTTTGAGCGTGTGAAAGCCATAGACGCCCTTGAAGGCGAAGCCCAGGGCGGTCAGACCCAGCACGATGACGTTGAAGGGTTGCAGCACGGCGCGGATTTCCGCCTTCGGCCAGGGCCGCATCGAGCACCACATGGTCGGAAGCGCGCCCGACAGCGACGCCGCGCCGCCAAGCACGCCGCCGAGAAAGCCGACGACCCCGTCGGCCACCGGTGTGGGCCGCTCGAACCGGGGCAGCGCGCTCCGGAGCGAGAAGAAGCCGCCATAGACAATCATCATTGCGGCGATCACCAGCTTTATCACCAGGGGCGGGAAGATCGTCAGCGCCGCAATGCCAGCCGGAATGCCGAACACCGCCGGCACAAGAAAGCGCGCCAGCCGCCGCGGGTTGTCAAGCACCGAGCGTCGCACCACCCAGACGCCCTGCAGGCCGCTGACCACCGACATGAGGGCGACCAGCGACACGGCCTCCAAGGGCGGCAGGATCTGCAGCCAGAAGCCCAGCGCGAACAGCGCGGTGCCAAACCCGGCAAGGCCGTTGACGAAGCCGCCGAGCGCGGCGCCTGCGGCCAGAATGGCTATGAATTCAATGGTCACCAGGAGTCACTTCCTCAGTGTTCTGGCCGGGAAGCCGCCGATGGCGACGGCCTCGAGAAGCTTGCCGTGGATTTCCTCGATCACCCGCGACTTGGTCGTGTCGGCGCGGCTGGTGAGTCCGAGATGGCGAGAAGGGCCATTGGGCAGCGCCAATCGCTTGAGCGGCAGCGGATTGGCGCTCTGAAAGCTGCGGCGCGGCGCGATGGAGACGCCGAGATTGCACAACACCATGGTCGAGATCGCCTCGAGCCCTTCGAGCTCCATGCTGTCGCGCACGTCGATCTTCTGGTCCTGCAGCCAGGATTCGATCAGGTGGCCGACCACCGCGTCGCGGGTGAAGCGGATGAACGGGTTGGTCTTGAGCAAGTGGACCGGATCATCGCTCTCGGTCTCCAGCGAAGCCAGCAGCTGCAGCGGTTCGACGGCGATTTCGAGCCAGTTGAGCCCGCGCGGCATCAGCCTCGGCTTGGAGATGACCGCGACGTCGAGGTTGCCACGCTCGACCTGATGCAGCAGCTCGTTTGTCAGCCCCGGCTGGACGGCGACATGCAGGTCCGGGAACGCTGCTTTCAGCAGCGAGATTGCCATTGGCGCCAGGCCCGACAGCGTTGTCGGCACCGCGCCCAGCATCAGATCCCCCTTGAGCCCGTCATCGCCCAGAACCGAAGGCACCAGATTGTCATAGGCGCGCACCACCTCGCGGGCCTTTTCCACCAGGGTGCGGCCGACGGGCGTGAGTTCGGGCGTGCGCTTGGACCGGTCGAAAATGGGGATTTTCCACTCTTCTTCCAGGGCTTTCATCTGCTGGCTGACGGCAGCGTGGGTGATGAACACGGAATCTGCGGCGGCACTGAAGGTGCCATGTTCCGCCACTGCCAGCAGTGTCTTGAGCAATCGTATGGACATCCGGATTCCAAAAATTAATGTAAGCAATAATTACAGAAGCTGTAATCATTTGTGGCTTTTTACAAATGTGACTTACCAATATGGTTTTTGCAATGGCTCATGTTTCCGGGTGGAGGAAAAAGGCGTCCGGACAACGCGCAGGTCATGCAACCGGGAGGAAATTATGCATTACAAGAAAATAGGCGTGGCGTGCGCATTCATGCTGGGAATGATGGCGACGGCGGCTTTGGCCGAATATCCCGAGCGCCCCGTCAACATGATTATCCCCTACGGCGCAGGCGGCGCCACCGACATTTCCGCCCGTTCGATCGCCGAGGCGCTGACTGAAGCGGCCGGCACGCCCATGGTGATGTCGAATGTTACCGGCGCCGGTGGCGCGACAGGTTCGGTGGCGGTGCAGAACGCCAAGGGCGATGGCTACACCATGCTGTTTGCACGTGTCGGGTCGCACACCGTCAATCCGGCGATGAAGGCGACGCTGCCCTATACGCTCGAGGACTTCCGCTTCGTCACCGTCTATGAAATCAACCCGGTGGTCTGCGCCGTCACGCCGGCGTCGGGCATCAATTCAATGGAGGACTTGATCGCCAAGGTGAAGGAGGGCGGTGTGTCCTATTCTTCTTCCGGCGTCGGTTCGATGCTTCAATTGGCGGCCGTAATGGTTCTCAAGGAATTCGGCATCGAGGATCCGCTCAAATCGGCCGTCCACATTCCGCAGAAGGGTGACGGCGAGGCGGCAACCGCCGTGCTCAACGGCACGGTGACGTTCATCTGCACCAACTCTTCGCCGCTCGCAGGCTTCGTCGCCAACGGACAGCTGAAGCCTCTTCTGGTGACCTCGCCCGAGCGTCTCAATGGCTTTGCGGCGCCGACGGCCAAGGAACTGGGCAAGCCGGTCCTGGAGCAACTCGTGGGCTGGACCGGGATTGCCGGGCCGGCGTCGCTCCCCGATGATGTCGCCGCCAAATGGGGCGAGTGGATGGCCACGGCCGTCAAGGACGAGAAGTTTCTCACGGTCATGGAAAGGGCCGGTTCGATTATCGATCTGATGGATCCGGCAGAAGCCAAGACCTTTATCGACGGCCAGTACGAGACCTTCCGCAAGCTGGTTGATGAACTCGGCATGCGGATCGAAGGTTAGGTCGAACGCCCGCTTTCATTGACGCCAACTGAGATTGAAGGATGCGCCGGATCGGGTCAGAATCCGGCGCATTTTCCAGATGGGAGGAGCTCGGGGTGCACGATCGAACTATTCAAATTCAATTGGGCACGGGGGCCATCATTGCAGCCGCCTTCCTGTTGCTTTTCGCAATCCCGACCTGGGTGTCTTCACCCAGCAATGTTCCGAATATCATTCTCTCGCCGCTGTTCTGGCCCTGGGCGCTCGCCGGTCTGACCGCGATCACCGGTCTCGGCATGATCCTGACCGCGATCCGCGCGCCGCTGCCGACCGAGCCCGAGATGTCTGATGTCGAAGACCGGTCGATGGCGTGGGCTCGCCTGGCCGGCATTGCCGTCGTCATGGTCGTCTCCATGCTGGCCATGCCGCGCATCGGCATGGTTTGGACCTCAATGCTGGTTTTTGCCATTACCGCTCTTCTGGTCCGCACCGGTCATCCCAGAACCGCGCTTGTCAGCGCTGTTCTGGTGCCACTGGTGCTCTATGCATTCTTCGCCCATGTCGCAGGGGTCGCGGTGCCGCAAGGCGATTTCGTGAGGCTTCCATGAGTTTTGCAGACAATCTGATGCTGGGACTGTCGCTGGTCGCCAACATCGAGAGTTTCCTCGCGCTCGGCGCTGGCGTTGCCGTTGGCGTCATTGCCGGCGCGATCCCAGGCATGTCGGCCACCATGGCCGTGGCGCTGACTCTGCCGTTCACCTTCGCGCTGCAGCCGATCACCGGCATTCTTCTGCTGCTCGGCGTCTACAAGGGCGGCATTTTCGGCGGTTCGATTCCGGCCATCCTGATCAAGACACCGGGCACACCGGCGTCTTCGGCGACCGTGCTCGACGGCTATCCCATGGCCGAAAACGGGCAGGCCGGAAAGGCGCTGGGCATTGCGCTTTGGGCCTCCTGTACAGCCGACCTCATTTCCAATCTGGCACTGATCCTGTTCGCCGGATTTCTTGCCTCCTTCGCGCTCAATTTTGGGCCGCCGGAATTCTTCACCCTGATGCTGTTCTCGCTGACCATCATCGCCGGCGTGTCGAGCGAAAGCCTGCTGCGCGGCGCGCTGTCCGCACTTTGCGGCCTGCTGCTCGCCACGGTCGGTCTCGACCTCATCTATGGCACCAACCGTTTCACCTTCGGCCAGGTCAACCTGATGGGCGGGCTCAATTTCATCGCCGTGCTCATCGGACTTTTCGCCATTCCCGAAATCATCGCTATGGTCTGGAACCCGAAGGCATTCGACGGGCAGAAACGCTCGATGGGCAAGAGCTGGGTGTCCTTCGCCGACTACAGGCGATGCTTCAAATCGATTGTTCGCGGCAGTTTCATCGGCGTCATTCTGGGCGCCATTCCGGGCATTGGCGCGGCTCCGGCCGCGTTCCTGTCCTATTCCGAGGCACGCCGGACCTCGCCGAACCAGGCAAATTTCGGCAAGGGAGAGATCGAAGGCGTCGCGGCTGCGGAGGCCGGAAACAATGGCGTTGCCGGCGCGACCCTGATTCCGCTGCTGGCGCTGGGCATTCCCGGTGACGTGATCACCGCCATCATCATCGGCGCCTTCATGATCCACGGCCTGCAGCCCGGGCCGATGATGTTCCTGCTCAACGCCGACATCATCTACGCCTTGTTCATGGGGCTGATCGTCAGCTCTGTGTTCCTGTTCTTCATCGGATCGGTGGCAATCCGCGGCTTCAAATATGTCGCCGACATTCCCCGCGGTGTTCTGTTTCCGGCCGTGCTCGTGCTGTGCATCTTCGGCGTCTTCGCCGTGAACAACTCGATTTTCGATGTCGGTGTCATGTTCGCCATGGGATGGGTCGGCTATTTCATGCTGCGTTACAAGATACCTGCCGCGCCCTTCCTGATTGCCTTCATTCTCGGGCCCTTGCTCGAGGACAATTTCCGCCAGGCCATGCTGATGTCGGGCAGTTCGCCGGCGATCCTGTTCCGCGGACCGATCACCTGGTTCTTCTGGACGCTCACCGCGATCTCGGTGTTTGCCATCATCCGCGCCGGCATCAAGGCGACGCGCAAGCACAGGCCACTGCGGCCGGCGAGCCAGGAATAGTCCCGGCAGTCACTGCCACACCCCGACGAGATGAAACAGGCCGAAGCTGCAGGGCAGGCCGGACAAGGATGAAACAGATGCGCGGTGCCGATCTCCTGGTGCGGACCCTGGCCATGGCCGGGGTCACGAAAATCTTCTCCCTTTCGGGAAACCAGATCATGCCGGTCTATGATGCCTGCCTGGATGCGGGAATCGAGATCATCCACACCCGGCACGAAGGCGCTGCCGTGTTCATGGCCGACGGCTGGGCGCAACTGACCGGCGAGATCGGCGTGGCGCTGGTCACGGCGGCGCCCGGCGCGGCCAATGCGGTGGGGCCGCTGTTTTCGGCGCGGCAATCCGAAAGCCCGGTGCTGCTGCTGACGGGAGATTCTCCGCGCAGCCAGGACGACAAGGGGGCTTTTCAGGAACTCGACCAGATCCCGATGACGGCGCCGCTGACCAAACTGTCGATCCGCGCCGAATCGGCCGCGACGCTGGGCGAGACGATCGCGCTCGGCATCCGCACCGCGCTGTCGGGCCGGCCGGGACCCGTGCATGTGGCGCTGCCGTTCGATGTGGTCGAGGCCGATGCCGGCGGCGCCCGGCCGCCCGCCGCCGGCGCGATGGTGCGTGATCTCGATGAAATGACCGAGGCGGACCTGGGCGCCGTTATCGGCATGCTGGCGGCAGCAGAAAGGCCGCTCGTTCTGTGCGGTCCGGCGATGAACGCCACGCGCCAGGGCACGGTGCTGACCGCGCTCCAGGACGCGCTCGATGCGCCCGTGCTGGCGATGGAAAGCCCGCGCGGCCTGAAGGACCCGTCCCTGGGGGATTTCGCGCAAGCGCTCCGGCAGGCCGATCTGGTTGTGTCGCTCGGCAAGCCGGTGAATTTCACCCTGGGCTTTGGTGCAGCCTCCGTCACCGGCCCGGGCTCACGCTGGATCGTCATCGACAGCGAGGCCGGCGAGCGCGAACGCGCCGCGCTCAATCTCGGCGAGCGGTTGTCGCTCGGGTTCGCCGCCAATCCGCTTGATGCCGCAGGCCAGCTGCTGGATGCAGGAGATGGGACAGGGGCCCGCCGCGCCTGGCGGGCCGAGGTCAAGGCGTTGGTTTTGGCCCGCGCCTATGATGTTGCCGCCCCCGGTGCCGACAGCAAGATCACAGCGGCGCAACTGACTGCCGCAGTCCAGCGCCGGATCGAGGCGGCCGACCAGGCCGTGCTGGTCTGCGATGGCGGCGAGTTCGGCCAATGGGCCCAGGCCGGCGCCCATGCTGCCGAGCGCATCATCAACGGACCCTCGGGCGCCATCGGCGGCGGATTGTGCTATGCGCTCGCCGCCCGGGCCGCCCGGCCGGGCGCCACGGTGTTCGCGTTGATGGGCGACGGCACGATCGGCTTCCATCTGGCCGAGTTCGAGACCGCAGCGCGCGAAAACCTGCCCTTTGTCGCCATTGTCGGCAACGATGCCTGCTGGAATGCCGAACACCAGATCCAGCTCCGCGAATACGGCAAGGAACGGCTGATCGGCTGCCAGTTGAGCGGCGCCCGCTACGACCAGGCGGTCGAAGCTCTTGGCGGGCACGGCGAATATGTCACGGATCTTGCGGATCTCGACGCGGCGCTCGATCGAGCGGTCAAGTCAGGCAAGGTGGCCTGCGTCAATGTCGTCATCGACGGACAACCTGCACCCAGCGGCTCTGCACATTGATTGCGCCTGGGGGATGGAGCTGCCCTTGTCAGCAGGCAGTGGCGAGGCGTGAGTCCGATCATCACCAGTCGGCCCCTCGGAGATTTGCACGGAAAGACTGCGCATAAGGGGCAAGTCCGGCCGAAGCTCGATCAGGTCCGGAATTCCTTCCGGGCCAGGGGAATCGCCAATCCGCTCGAGGTCATCGAGCGGATCACGTATCGGCTGTTCATGCGCGGGGCTCAAGCAGATCAGGCTGCCAGCGCAACGAAACTCGAGCGCGCGAATCCCGGCACCGTCATCGATCTGGCCTTGACGGTACTGAAGTGCGATCTGCGCTCCGCTCGCCGCCGAGTATGGCTTTCCGGCCTGTGGGGCTGGCCTTGGGGACACGATTCGGGTCGGAAAACGCCGGTGTCGCTCTTTCCAATGCAAGGCTGCCTGAAATGGTATCAAAGGGAAGGCATGGTGGGCGATGAGAGACTCGAATACTCAAAGCTCTCATCTTCGCTCCATACAACATACTGTTATATATGTGTTATTCTAACATAGTGCAAATTGAATTTGTGACATTGTGACGACCGAAAATTTGTGACCTTTGAGGATACGGTTGGGGCGTAGCATGAACGGTCTCCGATAGCCCGGCACTCGGCCAACTCATTCACAGTGAACGAAAGCATCAGCAACTGACCCAGGAGCAGCTTGCAGCCGTTGCAGGCGTCGGCGTCCGGTTCGTGCGTGAGCTTGAGGGCGGCAAGGAGAGCTGTCTCGCTTCGGGCTAGCTCTGGCCGTGCTTAAGACACTCGGCTTGACCGTGAGCGTCGCGGCCCGCGGGGCGAACTCATGAGCCGCTTGCTGGATTTCTATCTCAAGGAACGCAATGATCGCCGGATAGATGGCAAAGAACGAGTGTCTTCTCCGTCTATCGACCGGGTGAGATCCTGTTCGATGGCGAGCCGGCCGGCGGTCTGTGGAGACCGCCGGCCGAAGCTGATCAGTTCGCAGGTTCCCAGAACAGGCTGTTGAGATCTTCGGTCTCATTGAGGATGCCTTCCTTCTTAGCGGCATCGACCCAGAACTGAATCTCCGACGGAGGCACATTCGTTTCCCAACTGCCGAGGTTCATGGCCTCGACAGTGCTTGCCGGGATTTTCGTGTGCTCACCGATCGTCTTGCGCGCGATGGCGGGGTCCGACTGGAAGTCCTCGATGGCACGGTTGACCGCGGAAACGAAACTCTTGACGATTTCGGGATTTTCCTCTGCATAAGGGATCATAGCGACGATGCCGGAGAGGACTACCGGAGACTTCACGTCGGTGAAATAGTGACCCAGTACCTCAGCCCCCTGTTCCGTTCCGAATGTCACGAAAGGCTCGACCGCGCCGACGGCGGCCACTGTGCCGTTCCGGAGCGCTGGCAGCATGTCGGGAAAGGGGATTTCACGGAAGGTTACCTTGTCGATGTCGACGCCGCTCTTACGCAACCATTCGCGCATCATCGTCCAGTCCGTATTGTAGCTCAGATTGGTAGCGACCGCTTTGCCTTCGAGATCGGCCGGAGTCTTGATGTCAGGGTCCGTCGTCAGGACCGCGTGCACAGGATTGTCGGAATTTTGCGAAAAATTGAACGAGACATAGGTAACGGGGAGGCCGCCTTTGCGGGCATTGAGAACCCCCAGCGCATCCGAAATCCCGAATTGAAGCGCGCCGGACTGGAGCGCGGGGATGATTTGGCCGCCACCTGCCATTGGCACGAGTTCGACCTCGAGATTTTCGTCCTTGAAGTACCCGGCATCCTGGGCTCGCCAGAAATAGGAGTAGACACCGACCGGCAGGTAGCCGACCTTGAGTTTTGTGGTTTCCGCCTGAGCCATTGCGTTCTGCGGTAGGATGATTGCTCCGAGGGCCGAGCCTGCCAGCATCAAAGTGGCAGCGGCCAGATTTTTGAGTTTCATGTTCCACACTCCTGTTGTTTTAAGTTTACGACACGTCTTCTTGTTATTTCGGTCACTGCGCCTGCGCCCGGACCAGTGAGTAGACACGGTGACGCAGGTGAAGAAACTCGGGGGTTTCCTTTGTAGTAAGCTGGTTGCGCGGTCGAGGCAGATTGATTTCGATCTCCTCAACGACACGCGCCGGGCGCGTCGACAGGACAACTACCTTGTCGGCCATGAAGACCGCTTCGTCGATATCGTGGGTAACAAGCAGCGCTGACAGGGACATCCTGGCGCAGATGTCCATAACCAGGTCCTGCAGGTCGATGCGCGTTTGCGCGTCGACCGAGGCAAAGGGTTCGTCAAGCAGCAGAAGCTTGGGCACAGAGACGATCGAGCGCGCCAGCGCGCAGCGCTGCTGCATACCGCCCGAAAGTTGCCAAGGGTAGAGATCGGCTGCATGTGTGAGTTTGACGGCGTCCAGCGCCTCCTTAACCCGGTCGTCACGCTCGCTCTTGCTGGCATCGCGCAGGGCGAGGGCGACGTTGCGGCGCACCGACAGCCAGGGGAAGAGGCTGCGGTTGTAGTCCTGAAAAACGATAGAGAGCCATGCAGGTGGATCGTCAAAGATCTCGCCTGCGTGAAAGACGACCCCACTGTCGGGCTTCATCAAGGCCGAGATGCATCGCAGCATCGTCGTCTTGCCGCAGCCGGACGGACCGACAAGGGCCAGAAACTGGTTGGGGGCCAACTCGAAGGTAACGTCCTGAAGAACCGGAGCATCCGCGGCGTAGGCCTTCGAGACCCCTTCCATCGATAGGATCGAGTTGCTCATTGTCGTCTCCCGTATCAGCCGCGTTCAGGTGCATCCGAAAGGCCACGCCAGCCGCGGTGCCATGCGAGAACACGTTTTTCGATTGAAAGCAGTGCAAGCGTGAGCATCAGGCCGATGGTCCCGATCATCAGCACGCCCGCATAGACATTGGCCGTTTGAAAGAGCCGTTGATTGCGCAGAATGTAGAAGCCGAGCCCGTCATCGGCGGCAATCAACTCCGAAATCACCATCATCACGAGGCCGATGCTGAGCGCGATGCGCACCCCGGCGAATATGGAGGGGAGGGCGCCAGGAAGGACGACGAGGAAGAGTTTTTCACCGAGCGAGAACCGCAGGATCCGGGCGACGTCGAGCAACATGGCATTCCCCCGTCGAGCCCCATCAACGGCGGCAAGCATAATCGGAAAGACCGATCCGAAAGCGATGACGAAAATCCGCATCGTGTCCGTGGCCCCGAAGAGAAGCAGGGCGGCGGGGAGGACGGCGACGGTCGGAATGAAGCGCAGATACTCGAGCACAGGACGTATCCAAGGGTCCAATCTGCGCAAGTAGCCCAGCGCAATGCCGGCGATAGTTCCCGCGACGACGGCCAGGCCAAAGCCGACGGCAAGGCGGTAGAGGCTTGGCAGCACGACTCCGACGAGATTGTCTGACTGCAACAGCGAGAGATAGGCGAGGGCAACCGGCTTGAGAGGCGGGAGATAGGGTGCAGGATGGCTGACCGCGCCCCACTGCCAGAGCGCAAGCACGGCGATGATTGTGCCTGATTGCCAGATCAGAGCGCGGAGACGAATATCCCTAGGCATTGCGATTCTCCGGGCTCCAGGGAAGGACAAGCTGTTCAATGAGGACGCAAATGGCGTTGACGGCATAGCCGAAGATGCCGGTGACCAAGATGCCTGCCCACATCTCCGTCGTAAGACCGTTCAGGCGCACATTCTCTATGTAGTAGCCGATGCCCGGCCGGCCAGTCAGCATCTCGACAGTGATCGCGAGAACCAGCGCGATCGCCGACGCTGTCCGAATGCCGGTCGCAATGTAGGGCAAGCTGGCCGGCATGAGGATGCGCAGGACGTTCTCGGCGCGTTTGAATCCAAGCACCCTGCCAGTCTCCAGATAACGGGGATCGATGCTTTCAACACCTGCCTTGGTGCTGAAAAGCACGGGCCAGACGGCTGCATAAACGATCATGAAGAGCTGCATAGACGTTCCTATGCCGAGAACGAGGAGCGCCACCGGAATAAGCGCCACGGAAGGGATCGGCCTCAGAAATTCCAGTATGGGCCGGGTTGCGAGCTCCAGTCCAGGAAGAAGTGCAAGCGCAATTCCCGCGACGATTCCGATGCTACTTGCCAAGGCAAGGCCCGTTGCCCAGGACTCGAATGTGGCCAACAGCGCTAACGATATATCGCCATTGCGGAGACCAGCCACAGCGGCTGTCAGGATGTCGACTACGGCCGGGAGATCCCTCTTGTCGATAAGCCCTGTGACACGGGCCGCTTCCCAAGCGGCAAAGGCGACCATCACGCCGAACGTGCCTTTGAGGAAAGTCACGAACCATCCGGGAAGCCTTATTCTGTGGCCAGGTGAAGCCGCAGCCGGCCACGGGCCGGAAGAGCCCTGCTGTACGGAGTGATGGGTGCTGCCCGTCTCCTTCATCGTGCCGTGTGCCCCAGGCCGATTTCGCTGGATTGTCCGCTGTAGAGATAGCTTTTTGCTATGACTTGAGAGGCCACAAAAATCTCCTCTGTGAAAACGAGCAACTACTCGCTGGAAGGCGGAACTTGCGTCCGGTTCGAGGGCCATCATCCCTCAATCGCTGAGTCAGAACATATGTCAGATTGTCTGTCAATCTGATTGTCTGAAGGCCGGCGATGGTGGCCCAAGGACGCCTTCATCGTCGAGCTCAATGAACTGATCGAGAAGCTGGATGGAACTATTGCCTTATTGGTGGTGGAGCCGACGGATGGTATGACCTCTGACGTCCCGGACATTGCCGCGCTTCAGGCTGTCTGCCACCGATATGATGCGACCCTTTGCTGCCCGCGGGGCGATCTCATGAGCCGCCTACTGGAGCGCATGGCCGGCGCCGTCATTGAGCAGGTCGACTGGCGCGATTTCCTCAAGCGCTGGGATCGGCCCGGCATGCTTTTCTATGTCGATCCACCCTATTACGGCAACGCAGACGACTATGGCGTAGGCATGTTTGCCCGGTAGGATTTCGCGGAGATGGCGACCGCCTTGAAGGGTCTTCGAGGTGCCCGTTCACTGCGAGGCACCAAGTGAATTCCTTCAGGCGCTCAAGGACACGCAAAAGGCCCTGCGTACCGGCGAACTGGTTGATCGGGAGACTCGGCACGTCATCCGCAAGGCTACACCTCTGGCGGGATCGGCGTGGGGCGACTTCCTAAATCAAGCTCGGATAGCAAGCCTGCTATGCGCGCTAATCCCTTGTCCAGGTTGACTTCCTCGCCTCCGCCAACCCCCAGTCGAATATGGTGGGGCTGTGCATAGGCGCTGCCTGGCAGGAGGAACGTGCGGTAGGGCGGCGCCAGGAGCTTCTTGGCAAAGGCATCGCCGTCAATCTCTGTCGCAAGCCGGGCTAGGCCGATCAGACCGGCGCGCGGACGAACCCAGGACAGCTTGGGCTCTGCGCGGATGAAGGAATCGATCTTATCCAGATTCACACGTCCTTCCGCGCGTGCCCTGTTCATCGCAGGCAGGATCCGCTCCGGACGCATCGCGATTTCTGCAATCGTCTCACCCATTACATTCATGATTTCGCTGGAGTTCTCCCGAAGGATCACGGCGTCCATCACGAGGTCTTTATCCTGGCAAATCAGCCACCCGGTTCGCAGGCCCTGCAGACCGAGCGCCTTCGAGACGCTGCCGGTTGTGATCCCGCGTTCATAGAGGCCCGCAACGGAGGGTGCGCGCGTTCCCTCCCATTCAAGCCCGGCATAGACTTCATCGACGATCAACCATGCACCGACACGCCGCGCGATCTTTACAATATCGCCGAGTTCGTCAGCCGTCAGGAGTTGCCCCGTCGGATTGTTCGGGTTCGACACGAAAATGATCCTGGTTCGATCCGTCACCGAATCCGCAAGCTGATTCATCGGGAAGCTCCATCCATCAGCATCCCGGCGCTCAACTTCGCGGATGCGGCTGCCCACGGACTTGGCAAGCACCGCGGCTTGCGGCCAGCCGGGAGTTTCAACGACGATCTCATCATCGGGTTCGAGCAACTGCATGATGGCCAGGTAGTTGGCTTCGGCGGCACCCGCGGTAACAAGCACATCATCAAGGCCGCACAGCTGTTGCAATCCCGTTTCCCGCAGAATGTGCGCACGCAACTCCGGAACACCTCGAAACGACCGCTGGTTCCAATCCAGTGAAAGCTTCGGATCCAGGTCCTCAAGAAAATCACCAAGCCTCGGAGATCGGGAAAGAGAAAACCCGACGATAGCCTCGGGTTCAGCCTCGGTCGTTTCGAGCAGGTATTGAAAGAGTGTGTGGATCTGGACCTTCATTGTTCACCTAACTTGATCGATATGCGCAATTGTACTGGAACGTTTCAAACCTCAGGTCGATGCTGGGACTGAGTGATTGGACGTGAAGTCACGGCTCTTCGTGAAGCGACAAGTGCCACAAGCCATAGGTTTTCCGCCGGCTATGTGAAACCTGGATCGTGGTGGACCAACACCGCCACCACGGCGCACATCAGCGAACATCGCGCCCCTGATTGAGGATGATTACGTTCCCGCTGGAAATATCCCCGGAAGGCGAGACGAGGAAATTGACCCATTGAGCCACCTCGGAAGGCTGCATCGCCCGCCCGTGCGGCATTTCGGCAATGGCCTTTTTCAACACTTCCTCGCTCAGGACCTTGAAAAGCGGCGTTTCCGTCATGGCGGGAGCGATGGAATTCACGGAGATCCGGTCACGCGCATAGCGCCGGGCAAGATCCTTGGTCAGATTGTCCAGCGCGGCCTTGCTGGCGCGGTAGTGCGGTGGATCGAACACGTCAAAATTATAGGCGCCATTGGAAGATATGTTGACGATCTTCCTCACGCCTGATCGCGGCAACATCAGCGCGACAGCCTGCTGGCAGCAATGAAAGGCAGAGGTGAAGTTGAGCGCCATCTGAAGCTCGAACTCATGGGCCGGGATGTTCGGAAACTCCGACATCAGACAGGTGCCGGCATTGTTGACCAGCACATCCAGCCCGCCATGGTTCGCCTTGATGTGCTCGAATGCCGCAACGATTTCCGAGATGTTGGTAAGATCAGTCCTCAGGCCGATGAACCGCTCACCCAGCCGCTTTGCCATGGCATCGAGACCATCTGTGTCGATATCCAGACCATAACAGATCAGGTCGCTGCTCAGCAGAGTCTCGACGATGGCCTGGCCCATCCCGCCAGCCGCGCCGGTTACAACCGCAATACGTTCATTCATGTCAGCATTCTCCATGTGTCATTCAGGTTCTGGGTGCCTGGACCTTGTTAGCCGCAAGGTATCGAAGGCGCCATCCGCCGCCGGAACTCAAGGCCGGATCTCGGACAATCGTGATGGCGAGGGGCCACGAACACAAATCGGCTTGGGCATTTTTCTATTTTAATTCTCAAGTTGCATTTAATTCTGTGAATTATATATGATATGAGAAACGGGACGAAATCAACCGCGAATTCCGCCGGACCAGAAGTTGCTGCGGTTCTGAAAGCCGGTCCCGCCTGCATGGTCCCGGCAGGTCGTCGGGGTGAGTGCGGACGGACCGAAGCCGGCACCTCGCGGTGATTGGCAGGAAAAGGGGAAAACGAATGAATGCCGAAACTTGCATCAAGGGCCGACCAACCGAACTTCACGTTCTGAATTATGGACTTTTCAAGGTCAGCTCCAACGGTCGCGTGATCGGAATCTGCGGATTCCTGATCCGAACGGATGCGGGTGAAAACATTCTGGTGGACACGGGGTTTCCCAGAAAATACGCCGACGACGTCGCCGCGGCCTCCCAAGAGGACCGGCTTTACGAGTTCGGTGAGGTTCTGGAACTTACCCCCGAGCACCTTCCCGACGCGCAACTTCGACGGGCCGGCGTGGCGCCGGAAGATATCGATCTTCTGATCATGACCCATACCCACATCGACCACGTCGGAGGGATCGCGGATTTTCCGAAGTGCCCGATCCTCATGGCGCGCGCTGAAAGAATGCTGGACAAGCCTTTGTATTGGGGAGATGCCCGCCCCATGGATTGGCCCGACCGGGACTATCTGCTGATCGAAGACGATATCCAACTGGCGCCGGGTCTGCAGGTGCTTCTTGCGCCGGGCCATGCGCCGGGCCAACTGGCAATGAGACTTGAGTTGCCTGAAACGGGAGCAGTGCTGCTGACCGGCGACGCGATTTCGCGCCCTGTGGAAATCACCGAGGGCTTCGCAGGTTCGTTTGACGTCGATCAGGCCCGCAGGAGCGGCGACCGCCTGATGGCCATTGCCGCGCAGACCGAGACCTTCGTCATTTATGGTCACTCCCCCGAACAATGGCCGGAGTTGCGAAAAACGCCTGACTTTTATGGATAGGAGTGACGTGTTCCGGTTCCCACCGGCCTATCCCTGGAGAGCCTTGTGTCAGTCTTAATCGTAGTTGAACTTTAAATTATATATTATATATAGGATCGTATGAAATCCTTGGCGAAAAGCGACAGTGCCGTCGACCTGCTCAGACGGTCAATCCTGAACGGGACTTATGCCCCGGGCTCGCCCTTGCGGGTAGCAGCGCTTTCGGCGGAATACGGCATCAGCGCGACGCCGATCCGCGAGGCCTTGTCGCGGCTCGAGGAAAAAAACCTGGTCATCGCCAGCCCCAACTGCGGCTGGCGTGTGGCGCCTGTGTCATTGGCAGAACTCGAGGATCTTGAAGACGCACGGCTCGCCATTGAAGAGAAGCTGCTGGAGGATTCGATTGAGCTCGGCGGCGTCGAATGGGAAAGCCAGCTCATTGCCGCGCATCATCGCCTGATGCGGACCAGTCAGCCGATCGGCACAGACAGCGTGGAAGTGCGCGAAAGCTGGATCAACTCTCACGATGCCTTTCACATGGCCCTGCTGTCGGCAGGCAGATCCTCGTGGCTCAAGGCGTTTCACGCCACCACGCTTGAGCAGTTGCAGAGGCACCATCAGGCGCTGTTGTTCCATCCAGGCACCATCAACCCGGAAAGAACCAACGAACACTCAAGACAAACGCTGGACCTGCTGAGAGAAGCCTTGGCGCTTGAACATCACACGGAGCTCATGCAGGCCGCCATTGACCGCGACCCCAAGGCATCAAAGCAGATCCTGCGCGACCATATCCAGATAACCCTGAAGATATACAGCTCGGTACTGGACCGGAACACACAAAATCAAAAACCAAAAGTGGAGGAAAAATTATGAAACGGATTTTAATGCTGATCGCAGCCGCGGTAACATTTGGAGGAGCAAGCGCTTCGGCCGAAACATTTGTTGTCGGGGCCTATCCCACCAACCCGCCATGGGAATTTAAAAACGAGAACAGCGAGTTCGAAGGTTTCGAGGTGGATCTCGTCAAGGAAATCGGAGAGCGGCTCGGCGTTGATATCGATTTCCAGGATCTTGGTTTTCAGGCGATTTTTTCCGCGGTCAGTTCAGGCCGTATCGATATGGCGATTTCAACCATCACCATCACCGACGAGCGCTTGAAGAATCAGGCTTTCACCCAAGGCTATTATGACAGCGACCTCGCCCTGATATCGCTGAAGGACGACGGCGTGGCAGAACTCGAAGGGATGCGCGATCAGGTTGTCGGCGTCCTGTCATCATCTGTCGCCGAGAAATGGGTGCAGGAAAATCAGGACGAGGTCGGATTTGGATCGGTGAAAGGCTATACCGATCAGCAGAACCTTTTGCTTGATGTACGCAGCGGTCGTCTCGCAGGCGCCATTGGCGACTTGGCCGGCTACCAGTTCGCCTTCCAGCAAATGCCTGACCTGAACATTGTCCAGACGATTCCAACCGGAGACCGTTTCGGGATCATGCTGCCCAAGAACTCCCCCCACCTGGAACGGGTCAACGAGGCGATCACGCAGATCAAGGAGGATGGGACACTGGCCGAGATCCACGAGAAATGGTTGGGCGTAGCCCCTGATCCGGCCACGTCGACGGTTCAGGTGCTGGCGCTTCCTCAAGCTGAGTAAAGATGCCTTCGTGGGGAGGCGTTCTGCCTCCCCACTGCGTTCCTTGTAAGGCAGGCTAGGACACCATGAGTTTTACCGAGACATTTCTGAACTGGGAGGTCATCCTCCGTATATACCCGATGCTGCTGAAGGGGATCGGAAACACCGTTGCCCTGGCATTGACCATCATTATCGTTGGCGGGATTGCCGGGGTTCTAATCTGTCTTTTCCGCCTGTATGGGCCTCGGTGGGTGCGATGGATTACCATCGCCTATATCGATGTGTTCCGCGCCATCCCAATTCTCGTATTGCTGGTTCTGATCTACTACGCCCTGCCGTTCATGGGCGTTCGGCTGAATGGCTTTGCCTCGGCAACGCTTGCGCTCGGGCTCGTCTTCTCGTCGTTCACCGCAGAGGTGTTCCGCGCCGGGATCCAGGCCATCCCCAAAGGCCAGACAGAAGCCGCCGAAGCCCTTGGCCTGTCGTTCAAGGTGATAATCTGGAAGATCATCCTTCCCCAAGCGTTTCGAATAGCGACTCCGCCACATACGTCAAACGCGGTGGCCATCGCCAAGGACACGTCGCTAGCATCCGTGGTGGCCATGCCGGATCTTCTCAAGCAGGCGACTGACGCACAGGCGCTTACCGCCAACCCTTCGCCCTTGATCGCCGCGGCCATCATGTATCTCATCGTCCTTCTTCCCGCAGTTCGTCTCGTTTCATATCTCGAAGAACGGTTCCGCAGCGATGGCAAGACGGCCTGAAGACAGCGATGCGGCTTCCTCAAGAGCCGCCGGATCGAACGACCTTGTTGCCTGAACCACGTCGACTTAACAGCTAGAAACGGTTTCGGGTCCGCAGAAACTGTTGGCATTTCTGAAATATCGCGAATAGAGCGCCAGCCTTCTATGTTGCAATCAATCCATTTGAGTGGATGCGTGACTTATGAATGGCATCAATGCGGTCGCTGTTGTACAGCAACCAACAAGTTGACAGAGGTCCGCAAGTGGTCGAAGACATCGTCTCAATCGGCGCAGGTAAATGTTCGCTTTACCGACTGGCATTCGGAAACCTGCCAGTCAGCAGTCGGCTCCAAACGAGCCTGGCGGGAATGCGCGCCCAAACCGGCCTTTTCGACCTCAGCCCATCGGACTTGATCGCCGCATAAATCTTCTCTGAGGCAGCCTCCACCGTGGTCGAATTGAACGTCGGGAATTCGCCAAATTTCAAATATTTCACGCCTCAACTCACCATAGAACATGGTTCCAATACCACATGCCGCCTCCCGGCGAAACCACCCTCGCCGCACTGCACGCGCGGCTCTCGGCACTGCCCGCCACCGCCTGTGCGGCGAGGTGCATGTTGGCCGAGCGCGTTGGCTTAGTGGTTACCGCTGTCGCGGGCATCAGGACTACCTGCAAGTAGACGATCGCAGGCGAGCTTACGCCCGTGCTGCATGGCGATGGGTACAAATAATCACCTCATCTCATGCCCTGTTTCCGCGTCGCGGTTACGTGACTGCGGACCGGTCACCGCTCAATATTTTCGCCTTCCCAACGCAGGTCGGATAGCGGACGCAGCCAAGGAAATTTCCATAGCTTCCGCTGCGTTTGACCAACCAGCCATCTTCGCATTCGGGGCACGTCGGATAGGTGGCACCGCAGCCACATCGAACCTCGGCCGTTCCATCCGCGCGGCGGGGCAGAGCGCTTCCGCAGGACTGGCAGGCAGGCAGCAAGTTTCCACAATGCCGGACATGCTCGCAGCGATACCAGATGCGGCCGTCCTTCCCGGTGACCCCCAACAACCGCCCACCGCATTCGCCGCAGCCATGTTCCTCCAGCTCCACGCCAGTTGGAGCGGCGATGCCGTAAGCGGGATCCTGCTTCAGCTCAGTTACAAAGGTCGATGGCCGGGCGTTCGAGGCAAGGATCGTCAGTGTGTGCCGGGCGCGGGTCATCGCGACATACATGACGCGCCGTTCCTCGGCGTTCTGGAACGCCTCCTCCTCCGGCGACACCAGAGACAACAGAGGGTCGTCGACGATCTCTGACGGGAAGCCCGTGCGTCCGCTGTCGGCGTTCAGCAGGATGACGTGGTCAGCCTCCAGCCCTTTGGAAGCGTGGATGGTCTTGAAGCTGATCTTCAGCCGCGGAAAGCGTCGTCTCAGATCCTGCAGATCTGGCTCGACGAAGCGGTAACGGCCGAGAAGTAGTACTGTCGCAGGCTTCTCGGCCGGTGCCACAGCGGCTGACATGGTGGTAAGAACCTCGGAAAGTTTCGCTTCATACTCGCCCTTGGACACGGTCACGATCTTGATGGCGGGTTCGGTCGCGGTCCCTGCCGGAACGATCTGCTTCTGGATCTGGGCCGGGTTCCGCAGCACGAAGGTTCTGGCCGCAATGGCGATCTGGTCGACCGACCGGAAGGTGCGGCCAAGGTCGACGGCCCTGTGCACGCCCGTCTCGCCGTCGAAGCTGCCGCCAAATTCCCGACCGAAATGGCGCATCAAGTGGATGTCGGACCCCGCGAAGCGGAAGATTGACTGCCAGTCATCTCCGACGGCAAAGACCCGCACATCCGGATGCTGTGCCTTCAGCGCCTTCACCAGCCGGGCCCGGCTTTGGGAGATGTCCTGGAACTCGTCCACTAGGATGTGGCGGAAGGGGCTGACATAGCGGCGGGTCTCGGCATAGTGCGCGGCGCGCAGGATCATATCCTCGAAGTCGATCCGGCCTTCCAAGCGCTTCTGGTATTCCTCGAAGACTGGCGCGAAGATGTCTAGGAACGCTTGGGCACGCTTGCCTAGCTTCATCCGGTGTGACTTGGTCTCGCAGTCCTGCAGGCTGTAGCCGCCACTCTTGAACTTGCGCAGGAAGGTTCCGAGCAGCTTCGAAAAATCGTCGACCTGGTTCAACTCGACGATCCGGTCATAGATCGTGTCGACCTGTCGGGGATTCAGGGTGACATAGGGTGCCAGCTTTTCGCCAAGGCCGCTCAGCAGGCGCCCCTCCTGCCGCTCATAGCTGTAGGTCTCGATCAGGGTGGTTTCATGTTCGGCATGGACCTGCCGCTTCCATTCCATGCCAGCCAGATACTCGTCGCGGTCCACGAACGGCGCCGTGACGAGTCGTTCGCTGCCATCAGCCATCTTCTGGCGCCTCACCCCGAAATGCTCGATGTAGATGCCGCTCTCAATCAGGCGGAAGTCTGGCTGGTAATCCCGCCTGCCGGTTTCCGTGATCTTGTGTTCGTAGACGGGCTCGTACTCGTAATCGATGCCGTTTTCATACAGCCAGTTGGCGATCTGCAGCTCTTCGTAACTTTTGACCATTTCGCCCTGCAGCGTTCGCAGGTCTTGCGCTTCCATGTGGGTGTAGAACTCGTGCTTGGCCCGAAAGTCCCATTCGGTCTTCGGCTCGACTAGGAAATGCGCGAACCACCGGATGATTGCCTTTGACACGTCCGACATCCGGCGGACCAGGTCCTTCAGGATCTGCTTGATCAGATTGGTGAAGGCCATGTCGTCGGTGGAATGGCCGGCCAAGGCAGGCTTCGAACCTTCCACGATCCCGATGATGTCATAGGCAATCGCGTGGAAGGTCCGGGCGATGATGGGCACACCGGATCTGGCCTCGACCCGCTCCGACATCTCCTTCGCAGCATTCTTCGCGAAGGCCAAAAGCAGGATTTCTTCCGGCTGACGGATGCCAGCCTTGATGAGATAGGCGGCCTTGGCTGTGATGACACTGGTCTTGCCCGATCCTGCCCCGGCAAGGACAAGCGTCGCGTCCTCGTCGATGACAACCGAAAGGCGCTGTTCCTGCGTCAGCGGCTTGCTTTCGATCGTGTCGAAGAAATCTTTCCAGCGATCCAGTTCGGCGGTGACGAAGGCCGCGATGCCGTTTGCTCGCAAAGTGCGCGGATCGCTTGCCAACTTCCGGACGGGCGCAATACGCGCGACGGTCTCGAGACCGATGGCCTCGGCATTCAGCTTCGAAAGGAGCGAAGCATCCAGAGCACGGGCTTGTTCGAGCAGGGGAGCGATCTGACACGCGGCGGGGTATCGCGACGGCGCTACCAGCGACTTCACCTCAGCGAGGATCCTGTCCAGGCGAGCCGCTTCCTTCTCGAGGGCAGCAGAATTGAAGCGAGTCCACGCTTCCTTAATCCGTTCCGAAAATTCATAGGCATCTCGGTGGCCCGCGCCCTTCAGCGTGACACTCTCAAACCCGCCTGAACTGATGGTCAGTGTGGTTCCGAGCATCCTCTTTCTAAGGGAGGGCGCGCTCGCCAACGACTGCAACGACATGGACGCGACCAGGCCGCGGCGTGTGGTCCGGATGTAATCCCCGTCCAGCTCCATGGCGCGGGCGGACCTGCCGAGGGGATCAGCCAGAAATCTGAACAATGGGCGTTGTTGTAGTCGAATCAATGAACTGGGCTTTCGGCTTTCCAATGGATCAAACTGCGCTGTAGCAGCTATGGAGTACGCCTCCGAGGAGGGCCGCCTTGCTGAGAAGTGAGGCGAGCTGGATGATCTGTCTATATGGACGTCAATATAGACAGTGTGAGAACCGTGGATTTAACGATAGAGAATCGACCGCAAGTTAGCCGTATGGAGATTGTCGATAGCGGGCGGCGTCGCCGTTTCAGCAATGAGGCCAAACTTGCGATCGTGGCGGAGAGTTATTCCGCCCCGCGTCAGGTCACGGCAACAGCACGTCGCCATGGGATCACACGCTTTCAGTTGAACGATTGGCGTAAAGCAGCTCGCGAGGGACGGCTCGGCAATGGCCGTGGGAGTGAAGGGTTTATTCCTGCACTGTTGGTTCCGGAGCCAGGCATGCCGGTTGTTGCGCCGACCAATTCTTCGACGGCACAAAGTGGGCTTATGGAGGTTGTCAGCGCCAATGGTCGCCGTGTGATCGTGGGACGCGATGTCGACGTTGAAGCGCTGCTTCGGATCCTGCGCGGACTGGAGGCGCTGCGGTGAATCCGTTTCCGATGGGAACAGGGGTCAAGGTCTGGCTTTCGACGGGGTATACGGACATGCGCTGTGGCTTTCCCTCTCTGGCGCTTCGGGTGCAGGAGATTCTGAAGCATGATCCGTTGTCAGGGCATCTCTTCGTCTTCAGGGGCCGCAGATCGGATATTTTGAAGATCATCTGGCATGATGGTCTGGGCGCCTGCCTTTTTACCCGGCGGCTGGAGAAGGGCCGGTTTATCTGGCCGAATATGGAGGGCGGCGCGGTAGCGATCTCACCGGCACAATTGTCTTATTTGTTGTCCGGGATCGACTGGCGCAATCCGCAGGAAACCTGGCGTCCGACACGGGTCGGATAGCATTATTGCATTGAAAATATTGAGTGAATCTGATCGAATGGCTTCATGACTTCGAAGCCTGCCGATCTTCCTGCGGACCTTGCGAGTGCTTATCTGGCGCTGCTTTGCGAGCGCGAGATGTTGCAGGCTGAACGCGATGTCGTTGTCGCCGAGCGGGACATTGCGGTGGCGCAAGCCGCCAATGCGCAGGCCATGCTGTCGGACAGTGAGGCCTTGATTGCCAGTCTGGAGCTGGCGATCGAAAAGCTGAAGCGCGAACTGCGCGGCCGGCGATCCGAGCGCACGGCGCGCCTGATCGACCAGATGGAATTGCAGCTCGAAGAACTGGTGATGGCGGCGACGGAGGATGAAGCCGCAGCGCAGGCGGCTGCCGGCAAGATCTCGAGCGTACGTTCGTTCACGCGCAAACGGCCGGTCCGAAAGCCGTGGCCGGAGGATATCGAGCGTGAGCGCGTGGTGATCGATCCCCCAGTCACCTGTGCATGCTGCGGCGGGTCGCGCCTGTCGAAACTGGGCGAGGACGTCACCGAGACGCTCGAGGAGGTTCCGCGTCGGTTCAAAGTGATCGAGACGGTGCGGGAGAAATTTACCTGCCGAGACTGCGAGGCGATCAGCCAGCCGCCGGCGCCGTTCCATGCCACGCCCCGCGGCTTCATCGGTCCTCATTTGCTGGCGACGATCCTCTTTGACAAGTTTGGAATGCATAGCCCTCTCAACCGCCAGAGCACCCGGTTCAAATGCGAGGGCATCGAGCTTTCGACCTCGACGCTGGCCGACCAGGTCGGGTATGGAACGGCCGCGCTCCTGCCGATCTTTGAACTGATCGAGGCGCATGTCTTCGCGGCCGAGCGCCTTTTTGGCGATGACACCACCATTCCCATTCAGGCCAAAGACAAATGCACGACCGGGCGAATATGGACCTACGTGTGCGATGACCGGCCCTACGGCGGAGCGGCAGCGCCGGCGGCCATATACTATGCTTCGAGCGACCGCCGCGGCGAGCACCCGCAGAAGCACCTGGCCGGGTATGGCGGCATTCTGCAGAGTGATTGCTACAATGGCTTCGAGCCGCTCAGTGTCGCCGAAAAGAAAGCGGTACCGATCACCTTTGCCTTTTGCCATGCGCACGCGCGGCGCAAATTCTTTGAACTGGCCGATATCCAGAAAAATGCCCGGGACCACAAACGCAAAGGCAAGCCGATCTCGCCGATCGCCCTGGAGGCCGTCCAACGGTACGATGCGCTGTTCGAGATCGAGCGCGAGATCAATGGATTGAGCGCCGCAGAACGGTTGGCCGCGCGGCAGGAAAAGAGCAAGCCGCTGTTCGATGACATGCACGAGTGGCTGAAACGGGAGCGCGCCACGCTCAGCAAATCGTCCGAGGTGATCGAGCCGATCGATTACATGCTGAAGCGATGGGATGGTTTTGCCCGTTTCCTCGAAGATGGCCGGATTTGTCTCACGAACAATGCCGCCGAGCGCGCGCTGAGAGGTATTGCACTCGGGCGTCGAAACTGGACCTTTGCCGGTTCCCAGCGTGGCGCCGATCGTGCCGCCATCATGCTCTCCGTCATCACGACCTGCCGTCTCAACGACGTCGACCCAAAGGCGTGGCTCGCCGATGTGTTCGCCCGCATCGCCGATCTTCCCGTCTCCCGCCTGCAAGAACTGCTGCCTTGGCAATGGAAGACACACAAAGGGACGGCTATTGCGGCGGCCGCGTAAACAGCTCCCGGAACAACGCTTCCGAACGCTCCAAACCTTCATCGGTCAGGATCAATGACTTCGACTTGTTGACTGGGTCGCCGATCATGCCCTTCTTGTGAAGCCGATCCGTCGTTGCCCAGTCGAAACCCTTCCAGGCACAACGCTCGTTATGCAGCGTCAGCCATAACAGCGCCAAAACGGCATCGTCGACCTTGTCCTCATCGATCTCCATGAACCGACGTTACCACGCGCGGCGCCCAAAATCCTGCGGCCCTGCTCGGATGGATACGCTATGGACGGCAACTGTCATTCTACGTCTACGACACTGTGGCCGGAGAGCGAGTAAACGAACTTCACAATCCCTCTCTGAAGATCCCATCACGGCAAGGCGTCCATATCCGGCCTCTGATATACTTCGACCTAGGGCAGCAACTCGTCAGGCGCGATCACCTCGACCTTGTTGCCCCACTGATGGAGATGCCACGCCATATCGAGCTATTTGGCCGCACTTAACCGGACGATCAGGCTTCCGTCACCCTGTGGTTCCAGGACCTCCGTTAGGTGAAACCGGAATTCGGCGGCATGCGCGGCGGCTTCAGGCGCGCAGCGCCAGACTACCTCACCATATTGCGCCGGGTCTTGATAGACGCCGAAGGCCTTGACGGCATAGTTATCAATCACCGCATGTCCGGCGTGGTCGTCCACCAGAGCTCAGTACAGTTTGTATCCATACCTAAATATCTATTTATATTAAAATATAATGTTCCTTATAAAAATGTAACTATCCTAATTTTATTTGGTATATACAATATTATATAATACGCAATGATGAGAACTAAGGATAGACCTTGAATAAAGAAACAAAGCGACATTACGAAAATACTAGATTGGCAAATTATATCGAAAAGAGGATCCTTCAACTTCGTCCACGAAAGAGCCAGATTGACATTGCGCGGGAGGCGGGATTCAATCAACCCAATTTGCTTTCGATGTTTAAGAACGGGTCCAGCAAGCTTCCCCTCGATAGGGTTCCCGGCATGGCCGAAGCACTAGAATGCGATCCTGCTTTTCTGTTCAAGCTCGCGCTAGAGCAGCTTGGTGGTGATACGACGGCAAGCGTTATCGATCAGATCTTTGGCACGATAGTCACCCGCAATGAAGTGATCTGGCTCGATGAGATCCGGGACGCCTCCAACAACTCGGACCCGAATTTGACCACCAAGGCGCGCGCCACCATCCGAGGGATATTTGGGAAATGACAATTCGCAAGCCTGATTTGTCACCGTCCGCCTCGAGCGATACGCAATGGTACGAGCTCACCGATAACGAACACGCCTGGCTGGAGTTTCTGCGCCTGATCAATCTCGATGAAGTGCCGTCGCCGACGCTGGTCTTGGTGCAGGCAGTCAGGGTGGCGTTCTGGGCGGATGAGCGGCACGGGTGATTGGTCTGTTCTCGATGTCTAAAGCGTGTCGCATCTATTGCGCCTCATAGCCTGCAGCCTTGAAGAAGTTTCGGCATTCGGTGACGGAGAAGAGATCCACGATTTCGCCGAGCGCCGTGCTGATGGCGTCGAAGCTGCGGGCAGCGTGCTTTCGCAGCAGCGCCTTCAGCTTGGCAAAGGCCATCTCGATGGGATTGAGATCGGGGCTGTAGGGCGGCAGGAAGAGGAGCCAGGCGCCCTTGGCCCGGACCATCTGTTCGGCCCTCTCGCTTTTGTGGAAGGCGACATTGTCGAGAATGACGATGTCGCCTGGCGATAGCGTCGGAGCCAGTTGGGTTTCGACCCAGGTCTCGAAGATGCGGCCGTTCATCGGCGCGTTCACGATCCATGGCGCGGTCAGTCCGTGACTGCGCAAGCCGGCGATGAAGGTCTGCGTTTTCCATGAACCGAACGGCGCATAGGAGTTGAAACGCTGGCCTTTGGCCGACCATCCTGTGCGCTTGGTCAGTTTGGTATTGGTCGATGTTTCATCGATAAAGATCAGCCGCGCCAATGGCTTGTTGAAGAACCGCCGGCGTCGTTTGATCCAGAGATCACGAGCGTGAGCGATCTCCGGCCTTAAATGTTCGCTTGCCTTGAGGCTTTTTTTATGGCTCAGCCCAAGCCGGTTGAGAAACCGGCCGACCGTCGAACGGTGCACGTCAACGCCACGCCCAGCAAGTTCGACGCAGAGCTCATCGAGCGTCACCTCCCCATTCGCGGCGACACGAGCCTCAATCCATTCGCCATGCGCCGTCAGTTTGCCTCCCGGCGGATGGCCCTGTTTTGCAGGCGCAAGCGAGCCGGTGGCTCGATGCAGGATCATCATGTTGTTAACGAACCTCGGGGATACCCGGAAATGCCGGGCCGCCTCCCGATGGCTGTTGCCTTCCTCTACAAACCCAACGACACGCGCACGCAACTCGACCGGATGCGGCTTGCCCATGGCGGTTCTCCTTCCATGGGCAAAGTGAATCACAAATCAATCAGTCAGGGAATCCCGAATCTCAAAAGCTGCGACGCGTTTTAGGACTGCGGCCCGACGGTGCCTGCGAATAAATCACCGATGTCGCCTGCCGATGTGGGCGGAGCTAGCATATCGCGCGACAGGGTCCGCTTTCGCTCAAGCAGGGAATGCAGCTTGTCGTCGAACGACGCCTCACCATAGGTGGGATGGATCGCCATGGGCAAATGGATTGTCACGTCCTTGGTCTGTCCGATCCGGAAGGCCCGGTCATTGCATTGGTCCTCGACAGCCGGGTTCCACCAGCGGCTCAAATGGACGACATGGTTTGCCGCGGTAATGGTGAGGCCGATGCCGGCCGCCTTGGGCGAAAGGATGAGTAGGTCGAAACCCGTCGGCCCTGCCTGGAACCCATCCACCGCCTGCAGCCGTTGGCGTCCCGTCATTTCTCCATTGATGATGGGCGGCCTGACAGGCAGGCCGAAATGCTCGGCGACACACGCACCAAAGATCCTCTGCATTGCTCGGTCTTCGAGAAAGACCAGTGCTTTCTCGCCGCGGCTTCGAATATCTTCCAGGATTGCAAACGTCTTTTGGACGCGTGCCGAGCCGTTTATCCAGTCCTGACGCCAAGCAGGATCATAGGCATTTGTTCCCGATGATCGCAGCGGGTGAAGGGAGATGCCGCGAAGGAGGTGAAGCGTTTCCAGCATGGACTTGGGGGAAACCTTCGAGGCCTTGGCCGCGGCAACTGCTTCCTCATAGGCTGCGGCCTGCACCGCAGGCATCTTGACCTGGTAGGTGCGGATATCCTTTCGGGGCAAGTCCTTTGCGACGTCATCCTTCATGCGCCGGAGCATGATTGCCGGCGCATCGCCTTGCGGGTGGTCCATCTTGGCTTTGAGCTCCTTGAGAGCTCCCGGATCTTCCTCTCCGTAGGTCTTCGAAAAGGTTTTCAGATCTCCAAGATATCCTGGCGCAATGCGATCCATCAGACACCATAGATCTTCAAGGCGGTTTTCGATCGGTGTGCCCGTCATGCCAAGAACGAAATCGATATTCATCGTTCTGGCGGCATGGCTGTTGATCGAATCCGGGGATTTGACCTTCTGCATCTCATCGAAAATCGCCACCGAATAGGCCACTCTCGCGAAGCTCCGGTGATAGAGAGCCAGGGTTTCATAGGTCGTGAGGATCCAGTTCGCATGCCGCAGCTGCTCGACATCGAGCGCGTCTTCTTCAGTCCAGCCTGCTCGTTTTGCGGTTTTGAAATGCTTGAGATCGCGACCAAATGCGTCGACACGCGATCCCAGCGTGTCAGGCCTGAGATGGATGTCTGCTTCTTTCTTCCAATTATCCAGAAGCGCCGTTGGGGCGACGATCAACATAGGACCATGCAATGGCCGGTAGTATCCTTTTCGAGCTGTCTGGTTGGCCTTGACCCATGCAAGGAATGCGAGCGCCTGGAAGGTCTTGCCCAGGCCCATGTCATCCGCGAGCAGAACACCAGGCCAGCCTTGTTTCCAGGATGCGCACAGCCATCCGAACCCTTGCAACTGGTGCTCTTTTGGCACTGTTTGATTGATGTGGCCGTTCGGAAATTCGGTAGGCACAAGGTTGCCGCGTTTGACCAGCTTCGACGCGTAGTCGAGCTCTTCGAGATTCTGCTTGATCTGAAGGACATCCTGGTCCCGCTCGGGGCGTTCTGAGCCTTCACCCGGTGGGCGGTCAATTTTGTCCTTCGGACCATCATCTTCCAGCCGATCCAGCATGCTGCGGACGTCGGCAGTGGCGAATAACTCGTTGTCGAAGGCGATATCTTCCGTGAGATCCGACTCCGCTTTCTCGCACAGAAATTGAAGCTCCTCGATCTTTTCCGGTGTCGCGTCGAGACTCTTGGCCCCGATCTGGACGGTAAACCTTTCCGGAAGCCACTGATTTGACTTCCGGGTAATCCATGGGAGTCTGGGTTTCTCCCAAAGCCCCAGCCCCTCTATCCGATCCGAGTATTGCTGGGTTTCGACGAAGAGGGACGCAACAATTGCATCTCCGTCGTCTCCCAGGGATTCAGCGATGAGCGTGCGTGGGTTCTTGAGAAAGGACTTTCGATCGGCGTCGGATGAACCGCGGACACGTTTTACAACATCTAGGGCGGTGCGAAGTGGCGGATCGACGAGGAGGTAGGTGTTTCGATCCAACACATAGGCCGGCCTGGCGGCTCCCGGTCGGTTCGAGACTTCGTCGGTGAACCGTGACTGAAGCAATGGCGTTAGCAGCGCATCGCTCTCATTGTTCTTCTGCTCGCCATCTCCGGTCCACTGAGGGGAAATCTCACCGTCCGTCTCCGGGGCGTCGGCCGTGTCATCGACCTCCCCCAATTCCGGCGGCAACCCGCTCGCCATCAGTATCGGTATGAAATCAGGTCCCTGCGCCGTTTCCCGAACATCGAGCGCGAAGGCGCCGGCCTGATAGATGGTCAACGTCTCGACAAATCGATCTGCCCGGATTTCGTGACCCAGCGTATGCTGAAGGATCTCCTGCACTGCCTGCCAAAACGGAAGGCGCGTTTCAAAACTGTTCCCTGTGCTTTGATTGAATTCTCTTGCGGAGTTGTTGATCGCGTGAAGAGCCGGGGACAGACGACGCCAATCTCCGGCGATGCGAATGAACGGTCCCATGATCTCCGGCGTGATCACGCGCAGGTTCTGATCCTGCCAAACCAGTTGAAGCATGCTGTCATCGGCGTCGATGCGCCCGCGCATCGAGACGCTGACAGACAATCCGGCAAGGGGAGGGATATTCAACGCCTCCAACTGAGGTCCTGGGAGGGAGAGTATCCAGTCAGAGGAAACATGAACGCCGTTTCCTTCCCGGGTGATGTCGCCGTCCGCCAAGGCATGCTCGATAGAGCGAACCGCAGGAGCAAGGTTTCCGGATCCTGCCGTCCACTCTGCGAACGGGACGGATTTCTTTCCCAGAAGGCCTCGTTGTTCGAGCTCGATCCGGGCGCCGTCGGGAAGGGGGGTGCAAGAGAATTTCATTTCATCACTCAGGCGCGGTAATCGGATTGCTGTAAGCGTATGTTAGTAAGGAGATGGAGCCGATTGGCAACGTCACGCTGCCAGCTATAGGTGCTCGGTGAGGAATGCGACTTCACAAGGTATTCTTTGTTTTCCATGTCGCCTCGGCCACTTCTGATCTGAACGTCATCCGAACTGTATGATCGGCTATACATTTGCGGTGCCGAGCGGTCTTGTGCATTGCTCCAGATATTCACCTTTCCGCTGTGACTCCAATCCGCAACAATTCCGTTGCCAACCTCCAACAACAAAACAGCATGGGTCCTTTGAACCGGTTTCTCGCCTCGGCCGTTGAATGTTGCAAAGGCGACATCCTTCCCAAATGACCGTCGTGCCAACGCCGCTCCTTCTTCGGCAAACACCACCCAGGCGCCGCGGATCAGGCCCTTGTGGTGCGCCGCCTCCCAGAAGGCGCGCCGGTATTTCCACATTTTCTCGTCCGCTTCGCTGTTCATCGAATTGCTGACAATATCCAGGAACTGACGGAGCGATTGCTCGGTCAACCAAGCTATCACCACTGCCTTGATGGTCGGAAACCGCTCCCACCTCACCGGACGAATGCGTGGGTCGCCAAATATCGAGAGGATGAAATTGAGGAAGAGATCCTTGATGCGCTTATCCGGGGCTCTCGCGATGAACGGCTTCATCAGCGCCTCTGCGATCTCGAGATCGAGAGTGTTGAACAGAAGCTTGCCCTGGCTATCCATCGCATAGGCCTGCACCCGCGCTAGCCTCCTCTCGTGATCAGGTTCTGCTCCATTGGCGAGCCCGATGAGCAGTTCCTTTGACCTGAGACCCGAGTTCCCTCCAGTTTTCGGGAGAGTCTTGGGTTTCCAATCT
>Ga0076930_100124_pt1 | contig 111939 bp, 98 predicted proteins | sample HotLakConsoUCCRE_FD_71149 | JGI IMG/M metagenome (GOLD analysis project Ga0076930, IMG submission 71149) | Hypersaline microbial mat communities from Hot Lake, Washington, USA - Hot Lake Consortium UCC-RE (version 3) (version 3) ...
ATACCCTTACAATATACAGATTATTTCTTTAAGTTTGCTTAACTAAACGACATTGATATACATATAATTAATATGCTCCAATCCCTTATAGAACTCGATCAACAACTTTTCTTATGGCTTAATGACATGCATTCAGACTGGCTTGATCCCATCATGTTAGCAATTACTGGTAGGAACATCTGGATTCCACTATATGCTTTGATTTTATTTTTTGTAATAAGAAAGTTAAAATGGCAAAGTTGGTCCATGATGTTGGCTTTTGCTTTATTAATCACTTTGGCTGATCAGGCAGCATCAGGTTTTTTTAAGCCATTTTTTGAGAGACTGCGACCTTGTCATGAACCCGCAATTCAAGAGATGGTGCATTTAGCAAAACATTGCGGAGGCCAATATGGATTTGCGTCAAGCCACGCTTCTAACACATTTGCATTAGCTTTTTTCCTTTTCTTTATTTATAGAAATGTTTATACTCGCTGGATGATTGGCTGGGCGGCCTTGGTATCTTACTCAAGAATATATGTTGGTGTTCATTATCCTGGAGATATCATTATGGGAGCAATTTTAGGATTGTTAGCTGCAATTATAACTTATCAATTGTACAAAAGAATTTTCTCTAATCACTTAGAGAAAATTCATAGTACTGTATAACGTTTCTTTGTAAGAAGCTCCAATCGGAATTGATTTGACTTTAATATGAACTGTTAAATCCTCTATATAATCTATCTTTTCAATATTTACTATAAAAGAGCGATGTACGCGAACAAATCGATGCACGGGTAATTTTTTCTCTACACCTTTCATGGTGTGGTGAACAATGTATTTTTTGGCTTCTGTATTAATTACTACGTAATCTGCCAGCGCTTCTACATAAAGTATATCTTGTAATCGTAAGTGAACAATTTTCCCATCGCTTTTAATGAAAATGTGCTCAATTACATTTTTCTTTTTACGAAAAGCTTCAATATTTCTCTGAGCTTTATTAATGGCTTGAACAAATCTTTCATATTCAAATGGCTTGACTAAATAGTCAGTTACTTTTTGCTCAAAGGCATCTACTGCATAGCTGTCATTGGCTGTAACAAGAATTACTTCATAGCCATTATTTAATCGCTGTGTTAATTCAATACCAGTCATTTCAGGCATTTGCACATCTAGAAAAATAATGTCAACCTCATATTCTTCCAATAGATCAAGTGCTTTCGCAGCATTTTCTGCCTCGGTAACTAATTTAAGTCCATTAGTTTCCTTGATCTGTTTAGAAATATATTGTCTGAATATTGGATCGTCATCCACTATCATGCAATTCAATTCTGAAGCCATAGTGTAGTAGGTTAGTTAGTTTTACTGATTAGTTTATGTACATATTTCCCAATTATATCGAATTCTAAGTTCACTTCATCGTTTTTTTTCATTTTTTTGAAGTTTGTGTGCTCAAAAGTATAGGGAATTATGGCAACACTAAATTTTTCATCCGATACATTGAAGCATGTGAGACTCACACCGTTAACACAAATAGAGCCTTTCTCCACCAATACATTCTCGGAAGAATCATAAGAAAATTCAAAAATCCAGCTTCCATCTTCATCTATTATATTGAGGCATTTACCTTTGCCGTCCACATGTCCTTGAACTATATGCCCGTCTAGCCTTCCATTCATGATCATGCAACGCTCTAGATTTACAAATTCACCTTTTGTTAAATTTCCTATGGATGATTTTTGCAAAGTTTCATTCACAGCAACAACTGTATGTGCATCTGGATGTAATTCAGTAACAGTAAGGCAAACGCCATTGTGAGAAATACTTTGATCTATTTTTAATTCATTAGAGATTTCGCTTTTGATGGTCAACTTTAAATTGCTTCCTTCTTTCTCCGCTGATTTAATTTCCCCTAAGGACTCTATTATTCCTGTAAACATTCTGTAATATTAGTAAAAGTAAATGGATTGAAAAACAGCTTTAAATCCAAATAGTTTAAATAATTAAAAATAACTTTAATTCATTTTATTCCTTTTGATCAGGAACTCTGCCAATACTTTTTGAATATTATCATTGATATCAACCCTTGTTAAATCAACTCTATATTGATGACACTTTAAAGCTATTTGCTTATAATAATCATCCACTTTTTTATGATAAGTTTCCTTAATTTGAGAAGGGTTTAATTTCATTTTCTGCCCACTTTCTAAATCTTCTATGACATAGGGTCGATCCTCCAATTCAAAATTCAGCTCAGTTGAAGGCTCGTTTACCTGAAAAAAAAGCACCTCATGTTTTCTGTGTTTAATGTGCTGAATGGATTTGAAAAATTCTTCCAATTGCTCAGGTTTTGTCATCAAATCACTAAAAATAATAACAAGTGAGCGTTTATGAATTTTTTCTGCTACTATATGGAGACTTTGACTGATTTCAGTGCTTTTATGCTGTTGGTCTTGTTGTAAAATGTGTTGGAGATGCACAAAAATGTTTTGCAGATGAGCTCTGGTTGATTTGGCTTCCGTAAAAACATCAATTTTATCTGAAAAGGAAATTAATCCTACCGCATCTCTTTGTCTTTGCAATAAATAAGCAAGTGTTGAAGCTGCCAAAATACTAAATCTGATTTTACCATTATTTTCAGTTGGGTAATACATGGAAGAACTATTGTCCAACAAAATGTAGGCTCTTAAGTTGGTTTCTTCATCATATCTTTTCGTGTAAAGCCTATCTGTTTTTGCATACACTTTCCAATCAATATGTCGGGTACTTTCTCCTGTATTATATAATCTATGTTCAGCAAATTCCACTGAAAAACCATGAAAAGGGGATTTATGCATGCCTGTAATAAAGCCTTCTACTAACTGTTTTGCCAAAAGGTCTAAAGAAGGGATTTCAGGAAGGTTTTCTAATGATATATCCATCAATATTATATACTTATTTATTTAATTTATGTTTTTGCAATTTAATAAGGTCAATTTGCAAAAGTGTAAGGGTTTATACTATATTTAAGCCAAATAATAAAAAACAACATTTAGAAAGAGCAGTGAAAGAGTTTATGGAAAGAGAACAGGAAGAATTATTTTCAAAGAGAGTAAGGGCAGGAAAAAGAACTTATTTTTTTGATGTAAGAACAACGAAAGCGAATGATTATTATTTAACCATTACGGAAAGCAAAAGAAAGCCAAAAGATGACGGCTTTACTTTCGAGAAGCATAAAATTTTCTTATATAAAGAAGATTTTAACAAATTCGTAAATGCTTTAAACGAAAGTGTTGAACATATTAAAACGGATTTAATGCCAGAATTCGACTTCACTCAATTCGATAGAGAAGAAGAGGATGATTTAAGCTGGGATTAATTTCAATCTAAAGATTTCATAGATACTAAAGCTCCTTTGTACTTTGAGGAGCTTTATCCCTTCTTTTAATTAATTGGAGTTTATTTTTCAATTAAATACAAGGATTTATTAATTCTATGTCAGAACTTTGAGTTGCTTTAAAGAATTCCAAATTTCTGAACTTTGATTTGATGTATAAATCCATAATTAGACCCTTCTTATTTCAGTTATCAGCTGAAAAAGCCCACCATTTTACCTTTTCATTAACAAAATTCTTCTTCAATATCCCAGGGGTAAAATCTATAAATAAAAGTTTATTTCAGATAAATTCCCCTAAGCTTGAAAGAGAATTATTTGGATTGAAATTCCCAAATCCAGTAGGCTTAGCGGCAGGATTTGATAAAGATGCCAAGCTAATTGATGAATTGGCATCATTGGGGTTTGGCTTTATTGAAATAGGAACTATCACTCCCAAAGCGCAGCCTGGAAATCCTCAACCGCGACTATTCAGACTTCAGGAAGATAGCGGAATTATCAATCGAATGGGATTTAATAATCAAGGTATTGAAGCTGCAATTGAAAGATTGAAGAAAAGGAAAAGCAAAGTCATAATTGGCGGAAACATAGGTAAAAACAAAGTAACGCCTAACGATGAAGCCTTTAATGATTATGAAAAATGTTTTCTGCAACTCTTTCCTTATGTGGATTATTTTGTAGTGAATGTAAGCTCACCCAACACACCTGGCTTGCGTGAATTGCAAGAAAAAGAGCCCTTAATGCAGTTATTGAATCATCTGATGCTGCTTAATGGGCAACAAAAAAAGACAAAACCAATAGTATTAAAGATTGCTCCTGATTTGACTAACCAGCAACTCGATGATATAATCGAGATTGTTAGAGAAACTAAAATAGATGGAGTAATTGCTGCCAATACCACCATCAATCGTGATGGATTGAAAACGCCAGAATCAACTATTGAGGAAATTGGAAATGGCGGTTTAAGTGGGAAACCGTTAAGCAAAAGAGCCACAGAAGTGATTCGTTATTTAAACGAGAAATCCAATGCTGCTTTTCCAATTATAGGAGTTGGAGGAATCATGTCTGCTGAAGATGCTCTAGAAAAACTAGAAGCTGGAGCAAGCTTAGTCCAACTTTATACGGGCTTTATTTATGAAGGCCCTGCTTTAATTAAAAGAATCAATAATGCTATTCTCCAAAAATCGTAATTGAGTACTTTTCTTCCAACCACCACTGTTGAAGGTGTTTTCACCTTCAAGTTTCTGAGGAATTTCTGCAAGCTTTTAATGCAAATGTTTAGTTGAAAACAGGAGAAGGGCTTACACTAATAAGTTAAGGTATATTCCCGTGTCAAGTTTTTTCGCTTTAGTGAAAATCCTTTTGTTTTCTTTTTTTCTTTTGTGGTTCAAAAGTAAGGCTTGCTGATCTGTGCTATCAGTATCAAATTTCCACCACATACAGAAGGATACATAAAAAAATGACTTTAGTTCTTTTTTTCAGGATTGTGGTGAAGGATGAGGCTTCAAACTTAACTCAATAGCATTGAAAATGGGGCAAAAGTGGGAAGTCAATAAAGCTATTCTTAAAACATTCAAAGCATAAAATTAACATCTGCCAATTGCAGAATAGAAATAAATTCAGCATTTTTCGGTTAAAAAACTGACTATCATGGAACAAAGTGCTGTAACTGCCATATTTCTCCCTTTGGCCCTAGGAATTATCATGTTAGGAATGGGTATGACACTTACCCTAAATGACTTTAAGAAAGTTGCTATATATCCTAAAGCAGCTGTTATCGGATTAATCAGTCAATTGATTCTTTTGCCTTTGATTGGTTTTGGGTTGGCAGCATTATTCTTCACAATACCAGAACTAGCGGTTGGTTTGATTTTAATTGCGCTCTGTCCTGGTGGTGCAACATCCAATTTGATTTCTCATTTAGCTAAAGCGGATTTAGCCTTATCAATAAGCTTAACTGCAATCAGTAGTATCATCACCAATTTCAGTATTCCAATTTTATTGAATATTGCTTTAGCACATTATATGACGGGCGAAAAAGCAATTACGCTGCCTTTTTTTAAAACCTTTATTCAAATCTTTTTAGTGACTATATTTCCTGTAGTAATAGGAATGATTATTAAGAAAAAGCGCCCTCATTTTGCTTTAAAGTCTGAAAAGGCAATGAACATTATTTCTACATTCTTCTTTATCCTTATTTTGCTGGCTGCCATTTTAAAAGAAAGGGAGAATATCATTCCTTATTTTGAGCAAGCTGGAGTGGCTGCAATTATTTTAAATATATCAGCCTTATTGATGGGCTTTATTCTGGGGAAATTATTTGGCTTGAATAAAAGGCAAAGAAGTTCAATTGCAATTGAAACCGGTATTCAGAATGGTACTTTAGCCATTGCATTAGCTTTAAGTCCAGCAATTTTGAATAATACCCAAATGGCAGTACCAGCTGCTATTTACAGCTTATTGATGTTTGTGACCGCTGCTGTAGTTATACTGATTTCCAAAAAACAAAACTCTCAAGAGGCATTAAAAGAACTATCTTTATCCTAAATCTAAAATTACCAATCATGACTAAAAAATTATGGATCGTTTCAGCCTTGTTGCTGAGCACTTTTTTGGCTTTTGCTCAAGATGAGGCCGAATTAGTGAAAAATACAATTAAGAAAAGTACAATTGAAGGACATATCTATTTCTTGGCTTCGGATGAATTAGCAGGAAGAGAAACAGGGACTCCAGGAATTGATATTGCTGCTCGATATATTTCAACTACTTTTCAGCGGTATGGTGTTTTGCCAGTTGAAGGCGCTTCTGAAGGATATTTTCAGGAAGTTCCTTTAGTGAAGAATGTTGCACCGGAAGCTTATGCGCTACAAGTTGGCGAAGAGGCGGTGAATGCTGAGAATTTATTAAGAGTGGAAGGCTCAGGTGTTGAATTAGAATCAGATTACATTTTCCTAAATTACGGAACTGAAGAAGATTTTGAAAATAAGAAAATTGAAGGCAAGATTGCAGTGGTTCTAGCAGGACAGAAAGATAATCAGGATTACAGATTTGTTTATCAGGCAAGTGCCAAAAAATCAACTTTGGCTAAAGAAGCAGGAGCGGTAGGTATTATTGAACTACATACTGATAATCCAGAAAATTGGAAAACTTTTAAAAATTTTATGGGGAATGGATCTTCCATAGGTTTTAAATCTGAAGATAAGGGAGATAGCTTCTTTAAACTTTGGGTAAATGATCCTGAAAGCACTTGGGCAAAACGTGTCAATTTAAAAATGAAACAAAAAATAGCAGTTACTATTGGTGAAGCTATGCAGTTGCCTATGCCTTCTAAAAATGTGGTAGGAATGGTAGAGGGGACTGATCCTGAATTGAAAGATGAATTTATCATCTATTCTGCACATTACGATCACTTAGGATTAGGAAAACCCAATGCAGAAGGTGATTCAATATACAATGGCGCTAGAGATAATGCAGTTGGTGTAGTCACTGTAATGAGCGCTGCTGAAAGCATTGCTAAAAATCCAACAAAGCGTTCTGCATTGTTTATACTTTTTACGGCTGAGGAAAAAGGGCTGTTGGGAAGTAAATACTATGTTGATAATCCACTGTTGCCATTAGATCAAATGGTTTATTGCTTCAATAGCGATAATGGGGGATATAATGATACCAGTCTGACCACAATTATTGGCTTGGGAAGAACTACAGCCGGAAAGCATATAAAGACTGCTTCTGAAGCATTTGGATTAAAAGCAATTGATGATCCTGCTGGCGAACAAGGACTTTTTGATAGAAGCGATAATGTGAATTTTGCTAAAAAAGGAATTCCTGCACCCACTTTTAGTTTAGGGTTTACAGCTTTTGATGCAGAAATTGGAAAGTATTATCATCAGCAATCTGATAATCCTGAAAGTATTGATTATGATTATATGGAGCAGTTTTTCAGAGCTTTTGTTCTATCGGCTCGACTGATTGCAAATGATGAGGAAACTCCCTTCTGGATAGAAGGCGATAAATATTATGAAGCGGGAAAATCGCTTTATGGTAAATAAAAAAGCAATAGCTTCCTGAAATTCTCATCAGGAAGCTATTTTATTTCACTTCTATTTCGAATATCCATTTTTGATAATCTGTGAAATTATCATCTCCTGAACTTCCCGTTAATACAATCTCTACAATCTCAAGGCCTTTAAATCCTTCTTTTGCCTGATATTGGTATTCTCCCCAATCCATTTCACTAATTTGATAATTCTCCGCTTGTTTTCTGATTTCATATCCTCCTTCGATAGGAACAGCATCTGCAATTTTATATTGATATAATTCTGTTCCGTCTAGGCTAACTTTAATGACATCACTATCTAAATCATTATCCAAGTCTTCTTTACAACTTATTAAAAACAAGCCTAGGATTAAACTTAATAATTTTAATTTCATAGTTTTTTATTTTTTTAAAAGACTCCTGAACAGAATAATAAGTTGGAATTAGCTGTTGATTTTGTGAATTGTAACTCCTGTTACAAACAAAGGATCTACAAAAATCGTATCTTTGAAAAATTATTATAAAACTTTTAAATAATCGCTATGAATCATAAAAATATTAGTCCTGCGGAATTTGATAAGCTTTCAAAAGAGCCTAATACCGAAATAATTGACGTTCGTTCTCCTGAAGAAAAGGTAGAAGGATTTATTGAGGGTGCTAAATTAATAAATATCATGGGGCCTACTTTTGCTGAAGATATTAAAGGGTTGGATAAAGACAAAACATATTTAGTGTATTGCAGAAGTGGAAACAGAAGCAGCACGGCTTGTGGCTTTATGGCTAGTAATGGATTCGACAAGCTTTACAATTTGGATGGTGGAATTCAAGCCTGGAATCAATATTCTAAATCATAATTCGAAATGGAAATTTTAGACGTTAAAAATGTTAAATGTGGAGGTTGTGTGGAGGCTATTAAAAACGGTCTGGCAGAACTTGAGGGAATAGAGGTGAAAAATATTGATATCCCTACTGCTAAGCTAGAATTTGAAAGTAACGGTGTAACTCCACTTGATAAAGTGAAAGAAAAATTGGATAGCTTGGGTTATCCAGCAAATGCATAATTATGGCAAGCTTTGGAGATTTAGTAAAAGGTGAAACACCCGTGTTGGTAGATTTTTATGCTGATTGGTGTGGGCCTTGTAAGATGATGGCGCCTTATTTAGAAGAAGTGGCTAAGAAAATGAAGGGCAAAGTGAAAGTGATAAAAGTAGATGTTGATAAAAATCAGCAAGCATCAGCAAAATATCAAGTGCAAAGCATCCCCACTTTGATTTTATTTCAAAATGGGCAAATAAAGTGGAGACAAGCAGGAGTGGTGGATCCTAATACTATTATGTCTCAAATTAGTAATTTAAGTAATTGATATGAAATGAGCATAGATATTCGAGGGCGAATTTATAACAACCGCCTGATGAATATTTATAGCTAATTCCATCCCGATAAATACGGGACAAGTTGTGGCAACTAAAATCTATCATATACACATGAAACAAAATAAATTATTACTTCCCATTTTAGCTGTGCTTACTTTAGGGCTGGCTCCTTTTTTTCCTGAGCCTCATTTTTTTGGGAAAGTTCGTTGGATTTTAGGAGGTGGTGAAGGCATGCAAGCAGGTGATTACTTTGATTTGTTGATGCATGGCGCACCATGGGTGTTTTTGGCCTATCGATTGATAGAAATGCTGGTAAAATCTCTGAAAAAACAAAGTTCTTGAAAATTAAAAGGCTCATCTTTAAAAATGAGCCTTTTTACATTAATCATCATACAGTTTCTAGGAAAGTCCTAAAAGAAACACATTTGTCTTGAAACTTCTTGTAGTGTTCATCTCTTAATCTTGGAGCTTCCTCACTCATATATTTTTCTAACTTATCCAATTCATCCGTGAAATACTGAACTGCATAGGTTTCACCTTCTCCCTCAGTTTCGTTTAATAAACGCAACATTTTATGCTCGTGGAATAAACCAGTAGCTAAAATTTCAGGAATATGGGTTTCCTTCATCCAGTTTACCCAGACTTCTTCTACATCTTTTTCAACATTCACAGTAACATTATAAATAATCATGGCGTTTTTCAATTTTTTTTTACAAATTTGAAACATATTATCGTTTCTAAAAAACATTTTTAACGTCTTGTGGTTATTTTTTTACTTATCAACCCAAAACATAGTGAGTGAAAAGATTAAACTTTAATTTAAACAGGTAAGTAGAAAGGAGAGAAGCAAAGTGAGCAGTTATTCAATTAAAGATTTAGAGCACCTATCAGGCATTAAGGCACATACCTTGAGGATTTGGGAACAGCGTTATAATTTTATAGAGCCTAAAAGGACTGATACCAACATTCGTTATTACAGTGATGAAGATTTAAAATTGGTATTAAATATTTCCACTCTCAAGGAAAATGGATATAAGATATCCAAAATCGCTAAGATGGGGGAGGAAGAGTTAAGTCAAGAGGTCTTAAAAATAGCACAAACCAATCTTAGGTTTCCTGATCAAATTAACTCATTGACTTTGAGTATGATTGATATGGATGAAGATAGGTTTGAGAGCATCCTAAATAACAATATTCTCAAGTATGGTTTTGAAAGAACCATGTTGAACATAATTTATCCATTTTTAGCTAAAATTGGAATGTTGTGGCAGACAGGGAGTATTTTGCCTGCTCAAGAGCATTTCATTTCCAATTTGATCCGTCAGAAAATGACTGTTGCCATCGATGGTCAATATGTTACTGAAAGAGAATCAAAAGGAAAATGGTTATTGTATTTGCCAGAGGGGGAGTTACACGAATTATCTTTAATGTTTTCAGCTTTCTTATTGAGAGCAAGAAAATTTAAGGTCATTTATTTAGGTCAAAACCTCCCAAAAGCAGATTTGTATTCAGTGAAAGAAATACATGTGCCTGACTATGTATTAACGATTTGTACAGCTGCACCGAAAAAGTCAGAAGTGCAGGAATATATTGATGAAGTTGCAGATCTTTTTAGCAGTGCAACCTTTTTTGTCGGGGGCTTTCAAGTTATAGGGCAAGATATTAAAAGAAAGAAAAATGTAGAATTCATTATGAAGATGGAAGATTTACTGGACTTTATAAATGAAAAAGATATTGAACTTTCTCCCAAAAGACCAGAAGGTCAGAAAAACATGAAATATGAATAAGTAAAAATGTTATCAGTAATTGAAAGCTATCTGAAAGGATGGCTTTTTTTATGCCCTAATTTTTTAGATTGTTAATAGGAGTGCTAAGATACTTTAACCCTTAAGGCTGTACCTAAATGGAAATGGTAGAAAAAAATATATTTTATTTTTATTTTGTTCAACATTTCTTAGACTTTGAAATTCAATGTATCTACATCTAAAAATATACGTTTAAACTCTTTTATAGGCATTTAGATTACTTTTCATGCTAAATTCCCATATAAAAAATGTTGTTATGTTTAATGAAAAGTAAAATTAATTAAACAAAAAATTTGGTTATTGTTTAATTAAATTCTAGATTTGTTAAACAACATTAAACACTGACAATCATGACAGCATTAGAATTTGGTTACGCAATTAACAATATGACGAAATCTATGAAGCCGTTTGCTTTAAGGCTGACGAAAGACATGGAGCAGGCAAATGATTTAATTCAGGAAACTGTCTTAAAAGCATTTTCTAACCGAGAAAAATTTTCTGAGGGTACTAACTTGAAAGCATGGTTGTTTACTATCATGAAAAATACATTCATCACCAACTACCAAAGAATGGTGAGAAGAAAAACTTTCATTGATACCACTGAAAATTTACATTTCATTAATTCCACTGAGAATATCGCACAGAATTCTGCTTATGGCTCCTTTGCCATGGCGGATATTGTAAGTCAAATTTCAAAACTGGATGATGTTTATAAAGAGCCTTTTATGATGCATTTCAAAGGATTTAAATATCATGAAATAGCTGAAAAATTAGAAATTCCAATTGGAACTGTTAAAAACAGAATACATATTGCAAGGAAAGAGTTGAAGGATGCTCTTAAAATTTATGCTTAAAATAAAGTTTATTATTTAAGCTAGAATTCCATTATTTTTAAGAGATTTAGTTTTGAAATTAATCTCATAGGAATTTAAGTAGGACTTTGTCTAATTAATTTAATTCATGGCGAAAAGAAAGGTAGTAGTGATTGGTTCTGGTTTTGCAGGTTTATCTACTGCGACTTACTTGGCCAGTGAAGGTTGTGATGTTACAGTCTTAGAAAAAAATAAAGATTTAGGAGGACGAGCCCGTCAGTTCAAAGCTGAGGGCTTTACTTTTGATATGGGGCCTAGTTGGTATTGGATGCCAGATGTTTTCGAAAAGTATTTTGAGACCTTCGGAAAAAAAGTGTCGGATTATTATGAGCTCGAAAGATTAGACCCATCTTACCATGTTCTTTTCGGAAAAGATGACATTTTGAAAGTGCCTGCTAAGATGCAGGAATTCAAAAATATGTTGGAAGAACTTGAACCCGGAAGTGGCAAACAACTTGACAAATTCTTAGAGCAAGCAGCATATAAATATGAAAAAGGTATTAATGATTTGGTCTATAAACCAGGTCGCTCACTCACTGAATTTATGAGTGTAAAACTGCTTTTTGATATGGTGAGGATGGATATTTTTTCTTCCATTTATAGTCATGTTCGTAAGTTTTTTAAGAATGAGCGCATCATTCGCCTGATGGAATTTCCAATTCTTTTTTTAGGAGCTTTACCAGAAAATACTCCCGCTCTCTATAGTTTGATGAATTATGCCGATATCAGTTTAGGAACTTGGTATCCTAAAGGTGGAATGCATAAAATTGTGGAAGGAATGGTGAAGTTAGCAGAAGAGAAAGGTGTGAAATTTAAAACTGATCAAGAAGTTTTGTCTGTTGATTGTGAAGGGAACTTCGCCAAAAGAGTAATTACTAAAAGTGGAACATATGAAGCAGACGTAGTAGTTTCATCTGCTGATTACGAACATACCGACCAAAAAATTCTTCCAGAGAACTTTAGAAATTATAATACTAAATATTGGGAAAGCAGAACAATGGCGCCCTCTTCTTTGATTTTCTACTTAGGTGTGGATAAAAGAATCGAAGGTCTTGTTCACCATAATCTGTTTTTTGACCATGACTTTGGCCCACATGCCCAAGAGATTTATGAAACTCCAAAATGGCCAAACGAGCCTTTATTTTATGTAAGTGCGCCCTCTAAAACTGATGATACGGTAGCTCCAGAAGGCAAAGAAAATATTTTTATATTAATGCCAGTTGCTCCCGGTTTAGAGGATAATGAGGAAATTCGAGAAAAATATTATGACCTCATTATGGATAGAATGGAGAAAATATTAGGAGAAGATATCAAGAAATATGTAACTTATAAAAGAAGTTATGCGCATAATGATTTCATTAAGGATTATCATTCTTTTAAAGGAAATGCTTATGGCTTGGCAAACACTTTAAAGCAAACGGCTATTCTAAAGCCGGCTTTGAAAAATAAGAAACTGAAAAACTTTTATTATGCGGGTCAGTTAACTGTTCCAGGGCCTGGAGTTCCGCCTTCTTTAATTTCAGGTCAGGTTGTGGGTAAAGAAGTAATGAAAGATTTCAATAAGAACTAACAGCATGGATGCTAAAGAATTATTTAACCAAACCACATTTGAATGTAGTAAGCTGATTACTAACAGATATAGTACATCTTTCAGTTTGGGCATCAAAAGTCTTAATAAGAAATTTCACTACCCCATTTATGCTATTTATGGTTTCGTTCGCTATGCCGATGAAATAGTGGATACCTTTCACGATAAAGATAAATCATCCCTATTAAAAGAATTTAAGTCACAAACTTATGAAGCAATTGAAAATCAAATCAGCTTAAATCCTGTTTTGCATTGCTTTCAAATGGTGGTCAATGAATATCAAATTGATCATGCATTGATAGAAGCATTTTTGCACAGCATGGAAATGGATCTTCAGGATATTGACTATGAACAATCTTCTTATGAAGAATATATCTATGGCTCTGCTGAAGTGGTTGGTCTGATGTGCTTAAAAATTTTTTGTGAAGGGAATGAAGAAGAATATCAAAAGTTATTGCCTCCAGCCAAGAGCTTAGGTTCAGCATTTCAGAAAGTAAATTTTCTGCGTGATATAAAATCAGATTATTATGAGAGAGGAAGGGTTTATTTTCCTGGAGTGGATTTCAATGATTTTTCAGTATCACATAAAGAAAAAATTGAAGCCGATATACAAAAAGATTTTGATCATGCCTATGAGGGAATAGTGAAATTGCCAAGAGGCGCAAGATGGGGGGTTTACTTAGCCTATACCTATTACTTGAAATTATTTGATAAGATTAAGCGGTTTCCTCCTAACAAAATTTTAGAAGAAAGAGTAAGAGTTGCTGATTCTAAAAAACTATTTTTGCTTTTGGGTAGTTATGTAAAACATCAGTTCAATACGCTTTAAAATTAGCCCCATGATGAACCTCAAAGTTAAGATTGATAACAGTTCTGGATTTTGTTTTGGCGTAGTTTATGCCATTGAAATGGCAGAAGATATGCTCGAAGAACAAGGATATTTATATTGTTTGGGTGATATTGTACATAATGATGAGGAAGTAAAAAGACTCGAAGCTAAGGGCTTGAAAATTATCGGCCGAGATGAATTAAAAGAATTACGAGATGAGAAAGTTTTAATTCGTGCTCATGGCGAGCCGCCTTCTACTTATAAACTAGCAATAGAAAATAATCTAACTTTGGTGGATGCATCTTGTCCTGTGGTATTAAAATTGCAGAATAGGATTAAAAATTCTTTCGATAAAAAAGAGCGGATCTATATTTATGGAAAACACGGACATGCTGAAGTTGAAGGCTTATTAGGTCAAACCAATCAAGAAGCTGTTGTTTTTCAAGATATAAGTGAACTAGATATTGATACTTTGCCGAGGGAGATGACTTTATATAGCCAAACTACCAAAAGCACTGATAATTTCTATAAAATCAAAGAAATTCTTACCAAGGCAGGCATTAGTGTTAATGCAAATGACACCATCTGCCGCCAAGTTTCTAATAGAGATAAAGAGCTTAGGTCTTTCGCTGGAGAATTTGATAAAGTTATCTTCGTTTCGGGAACAAAATCATCTAATGGAAAGGTTCTGTATAATGTATGTAAGGATAAAAATCCAAATACATATTTCATCTCCAATATTACTGAATTAGATAAAAACTGGTTTGCAGTTAATGATTCGGTAGGAATTTGTGGGGCCACTTCCACTCCAATGTGGTTGATGGAGCAAGTTAGAGATGAATTATTGAAATATTAAGCTTAATTTTGTAGAATATTTATCATGTCAGAAGTTTTGACCATCTTATTTTATGCCTTTTTAATTGTAGGAACCTTCTTCTTTATGGAAGGAGTTGCCTGGTTTACTCATAAATATATCATGCATGGATTCCTGTGGACTTGGCACAAATCCCATCATAAAGTTCATAACCATAAATTGGAAAGAAATGATTTGTTTGCAGTGGTATTTAGTGTGCCTTCTGCATCATTAATCATGGCAGGGATTGAATTTCCAGAAGTAAGATGGTTATTATTTGTAGGGATAGGAGTGGCTTGTTATGGTGTTTTCTATGTTTTGTTCCATGATATATTGGTGCATAGAAGAGTAAAATTAAAATTCAAAGCCAAAAACTCTTACCTAAAAAGAATGATGAGAGCCCACTATATTCATCACGAAGTACACACCAAAGAAGGTGCTGAAGCTTTTGGTTTTCTCTACGCCCCAAAAAAATACGAGCCTAAAGAAGAGAAGAGTAGGGCTTAATTGGTTTTTTATTGGAGTCCTGTTTCTTTTTGTTCAAGTCCTCACAGTCTAACAGACTGAACATCAAGAGAGATAACAAAATAATTCTCTGTAAAATGGCAAGAGTGTTGGCCAAAACAGCCAATGGCTGTTTTTCTTTTGTTTTCTTTTGCTTCTCTTGTGGTTAAATTTCAAGATTTAGCTGGTTTACGCTTTATTTTAAAAGCGTTTTGCGTTTTTTACCAATTCTTGTTATATAGTAGCAAAAAGAAAGGTAATAAACTACCAAAGATTATATACGTTTTAAAATTTCAATTAAACTCAAAGCAAGCTTTAAGCCTGTGATTAATCCTTAATCCAACATCTCCTCCTTCAACTTCTCCCAATCCTCATTTTTATATTGCTGATAGCAATGTTGGTGATAACCATCTAGCTTAATAAGTGAATCAAAAAGCTTCACTTTTTCAGATTGATCCAAGTTCCCTACTAAATGATGACTTACTTCCTGAGCTCTTTTCATAAGGCTAAAGCATATCATGGTGCCTTGTTCTGTAAGCTTTAAATGTTTACTTCTTTTATCTATTTCATTGGGTTTCTCTCCCAATATTCCATTTTTCACTAATCTTTTTATGATTTCAAAAATGGTGGTTTTCTCTGCAAGTGAATGTTGGGCAACTTCTGATTTACTACAACCTTCATGGCTCATGACAAATAGAGCTACTCCAAATTCAGTTAAATTATGAATGCTCTGATCGGCAAAAGCCTTTTTCTCCCAAATTTGTGTAAAACTCATCATGCGTCCCCAAGCCCATCCGATATATTCATCTGCTGAATTTGCAGGAAATGGAAATGGCATTTTTTTGCTCATTTCTTCTAAATGATTTCCATTACTTTCTTTTTGCTCATCCTCGATCAAACTTTTTCCAAACTCACTCATAGTGGCATTCGGATTCTTTTTTAAGAATTCCTGATAGAGTTGAAGCAGTTTAATTCCGTTATCTAACATTTTATTAAAAATTTATTATATTATTAAAACAACCTTGTAACAAAAATGTTATGAATTTGTAATAATATTAAATCTTAAACTTAATTATTAAAAATGAAACATAACATTTTTGGGTTAATAAGTACCGTTATAGTTCTTGTGACTTTATCTCAATCACTTTTTGCACAAGGAAAAGCTAGTTTTGGAGGCTATGTAAGAGATGCTAAAACAGAAGAGCCTTTGATTGGAGCCACGGTACTAATAGAAGGGACAGAACTAGGAGCAGTAACGAATGTAGAAGGCTACTATGAAATCAAAAATATTGAGCCTAAATCTTATACGGTAACCGCTTCATTTGTTGGATATGAAAAAGCTTCTAAGTTCAACGTGACCGTGCGTTCAGGAGGAATTCCTAATGTAAACTTTGATTTATCTGAAGATGTGGAGCAATTAGAAGGAGTAACTGTGCGAGCAAATCCATTTAAGAAAAATGAAGAAACTCCACTTTCAATTCAAAGGTTGTCTCCTGAAGAAATTGCTACTTATCCTGGTGGGAATAATGATATTGCAAAAGTTGCACAGTCTTTACCAGGCGTAAGTGGCTCGGTTGGTGGTTTTCGAAATGATATTATTATTCGTGGTGGTGCTCCAAATGAAAATGTGTATTATTTAGATGGAATTGAGATTCCTAACATTAACCATTTTAGCACCCAAGGAAGTGCTGGCGGTCCTGTTGGCTTGCTAAATGTTTCTTTTTTTGAAGGCGTAACTTTGTCTTCCAGTGCATTTGCTAGCCAATATGATAACGTGCTTTCAGGTGCATTGCAATTCGATCAAAGGGATGGAAATAATAGAGAGTTTAGAAACAATTTCAGATTGAGTAGCAGCGAAGCTGCTGTTACAACAGAAGGCCCTTTATTCAAGAAGAAAGATGAAGAAACAAGCAATACATCATTTATAGCTTCCGTAAGAAGATCCTATTTACAATTATTATTTCAAGCTATTGATTTACCATTTTTGCCCGATTACTGGGATTATCAATATAAATTGACTCATAAGTTTGACGATTATAATGAGCTGGTTTTCACTGGTGTGGGTTCTCTTGATGACTTAACCATCAATGCACCTGATGATTTTGATGAAGAGCAACAAGCCGTTTTAGATCAAATTCCTGTCATTCAACAATGGAGCACTACTTCCGGCTTAAGCTGGAAGCGCAGGTTTAAAGACAATTCTGGTTTTATGACCACTGCTTTAAGTACCAATATTTTAAATAATCAATTCGAACAATTTGAAGACAATGTAAATCAAGAAGGATTGGTATTTAGCAATAGTTCTCAAGAGCAAGAAATAAAACTGCGTTATAATTTGACCAAATTTATTGAAGATTGGACTTTCAATACGGGCTTTATAGTGCAAGAAGCCATTTATTCCAATAATTCTGAATTGATAGATGAAAATAGAGGATTTGATTATGAAAACAGCTTAAATTTCACTCGCTATGGTTTAAATGCTCAAGCTTCTCGTAATTTTGTGAATGACAGATTAGGCTTATCTACAGGCTTTAGAGTAGATGGGAATACCTTCACAGATACAGGAAATGAAATTTACAGAACATTTAGTCCCAGATTATCTGCTTCTTACACTTTTGATGAAAAAAGGAAATGGACTGTAAATGCATCCGTGGGTAGGTACTATAAAATTCCTCCCTATACCATTTTAGGTTTTACAGATCAAAATAATACGTATGCCAATAAAGATGCTGAATATATTCAAAGTGATCATTTGGTTGCAGGAATTGAATATTTGGTAACTCCATCCTCTCGATTTAGCGTTGAAGGCTTTTATAAGAAGTACAATAATTATCCTGTTTCAGTAGTGGATAGCGTTTCCTTGGCTAATTTAGGCGGAGGTTTTTCAGTTTTAGGAAATGAAAATATTGAAAGTGTTGGGTTAGGTAGAACTTATGGGATGGAGTTTCTATACCAACGAAAACTAACCAAGGATTTTTATGCAATTTTAGCTTATACTTTATATAGAAGTGAATTCACAGGCTTTGATAAAGATGAATATTTGCGCTCAACTTGGGATAATAGAAATTTATTGACTTTCACGGGAGGTTATAAATTTGGAAATAACTGGGAAGTTAGTGCAAGAGTTCGTTATTTAGGAAAAACACCTTTAGCACCCGTTGATCAAGAAGCTACATTACAATCTTATCCAAATATAATCAGGGATTATTCTCGACAAGGAGACTTGCTGCTTGATCCATTTAATCAAACCGATATCAGGATTGATAAAAAGTGGAATTTTGATAATTGGACTTTCAATATCTTTTTCGAAGTACAAAATGCTTTTGTTCAAAATCTACCTTCAGAACCTAGTTTCGGACTTAGAAGAAATGATGATGGGGAAATACAACAACCTCGTGAATTAGTACGTATTGCAGATGTAAGTAATAGTTCTTTATTACCTAATCTCGGTATAGTAATTGATTTTTAAATTAAAACTTTCTTATCTTAATTTCTATCAAATATTAGTTTAATTTTGACCTAAAATTTATTTTGGAATCTGGTATATTTTTAGATTTCAATGTCATTTGACCAAAATATAAATAGTAAATGAAAATAGCAGTAGTAGGTACAGGTTATGTAGGATTAGTAACGGGAACATGTTTCGCAGAAACAGGAAATCACGTTACCTGTGTAGATATTGATGAAGCCAAAGTACAGAAATTACAATCCGGTAAAGTAACCATTTATGAGCCGGGTTTGGAAGTGATATTCGAAAGAAATGTCAAACAAAAACGATTAGATTTCACAACAAATCTAAAAGAAGGTATTAAAGGAGCTGAAGTGATTTTCTTGGCGCTTCCAACTCCTCCAGGTGGAGATGGAGCAGCAGATTTGCAATACGTTTTGAAAGTGGCAGATGATCTAGGCCACATATTAGAAAATTACGCTGTAATAGTAGATAAAAGTACTGTGCCAGTAGGCACTGCGGATAAAGTGCATGCAGCTATCTCAAAAAATGCTAAAGTAGATTTTGATGTAGTCTCCAATCCAGAGTTCTTGAGAGAAGGTGTTGCAGTGGAAGATTTCATGAAGCCTGATAGGGTAGTAATCGGAACTCAATCTGCGAAAGCCACCAAAATCATGGAAAGATTATATGCTCCTTTAGTGCGTCAGGGGAATCCTGTAATCTTTATGGATGAGAAATCAGCTGAGTTGACCAAATATGCAGCTAATTCATTTTTGGCTACTAAGATTACTTTCATGAATGAGATTGCCAATCTATGTGAAAAACTGGGCGCTAATGTAGATATGGTCCGTAAAGGAATCGGAACCGATACAAGAATTGGGAAGAGATTTCTTTTTGCAGGAATAGGCTATGGCGGAAGCTGTTTTCCAAAAGATGTTCAAGCATTGGCAAAATCTGCCAAGAATGTCAATTATGATTTCAAGATATTGAATGCGGTTATGGATGTAAACACTAGCCAGAAAACCCGCTTGATGGATAGCTTAAATGGTTATTTCAAAAATGATTTAAAAGGCAAGATCATCGCGATGTGGGGTTTGGCTTTTAAACCGAATACAGATGATATAAGAGAAGCGCCAGCTTTATATAATATAGACGCTCTGATAGAAGCAGGAGCAAAAGTTCAGGCTTACGATCCTGAGGCTATGGAGAATGTAAAAGGACAGATAGGTGATAAAATTACTTATGCCGATAATCCAAATGATGCTTTAAAAGGAGCAGATGCCTTGATGATCATGACCGAATGGCCTGTTTTCAGGACACCTGATTTCGATAAAATTAAAAAGGAATTAAAAGAGCCATTAATTTTAGATGGTAGAAATTTGTATGAAGTAGAGCAAATGAAAGAATTAGGCTTTACATATTTCAGCATAGGAAGATAATATTTATGGCTAAAGAGCGAGTATTAATTACCGGGGCAGCAGGTTTTCTAGGATCACATCTGTGTGACAGGTTCATCAAGGAGGGCTATGATGTAATCGGAATGGATAATCTGATTACAGGTTCAATGGACAATATCGCCCATCTGATGGGGAATGCAAATTTTGAATTCTATCATCATGATGTTTCCAAATATGTGCATGTCTCCGGTGATTTGAAATATATTTTACATTTTGCCTCTCCTGCCAGCCCGATAGATTATTTGAAAATTCCAATTCAAACCTTGAAAGTAGGGGCACATGGAACTCATAACCTATTAGGCTTAGCCAAAGACAAAAAAGCACGGATTTTGGTAGCTTCAACCTCTGAAGTTTATGGAGACCCATTAGTTCATCCACAAACGGAGGACTATTATGGAAATGTGAATCCGATTGGACCAAGGGGAGTATATGATGAAGCTAAACGCTTTATGGAATCCATCACGATGGCTTATCATACTTATCATCAATTAGAGACTAGGATTGTAAGAATTTTCAATACTTATGGCCCAAGAATGAGGCTGAATGATGGCAGGGTATTACCTGCTTTTATTGGACAAGCTTTAAGAGGAGAGGATTTAACCATTTTTGGAGACGGTTCTCAAACTCGTTCATTTTGCTATGTGGATGATTTAGTGGAAGGGATTTACAGATTATTGCTAAGTGATCATTCCCAACCAGTTAATGTGGGAAATCCCGATGAGATTACAATTTCGGAATTTGCAGAAGAAATCATTAAATTGACTGGGACTAAGCAAAAAGTGGTTTATGAAGATTTGCCTAAGGACGATCCAAAGAAAAGGCAACCAGACATTGCCAAGGCGAAAAAATTGTTAGGATGGGAGCCAAAGGTCAATAGGCAAGAAGGCTTGAAGATTACTTATGAATACTTTAAATCTTTAGATAAGGAAAAGCTTTTCCAGAAAGAGCATAAGGATTTTGAAAAATATATAATGAAATAATGGCGAAGAAAGTACTGGTTACGGGCGGATTAGGTTATATAGGGTCTCATACTGTGATTGAATTGATGAATCAAGGTTACGAACCTTTAATTATTGATAATCTGTCAAATAGCGATATTTCTGTTTTAGATCGGCTAGAAAAAATCACAGGTAAGCGTCCAGAATTTCAGCAAGTTGAAATGCGAGATAAGGAACAGTTGCAGGAAGTTTTTTGGAGTAATGACAAACAGATTGTGGGAGTTATCCATTTTGCTGCAGCACTTCTAGTAGGGGAATCAGTGGAACAACCATTGCATTACTACTACAATAATTTGACTTCAACTATTAATTTATTGGAGTGCATGAATGAGTTTGAAGTGAAGCCCATAGTATTTTCATCCTCATGCACTGTTTATGGTAATCCAGACCAATTGCCTGTAAGTGAAGATGCGCCTATAAAACCTGCTATTTCACCATACGGAAATACAAAGAAAGTTTGTGAAGACATTTTAAAGGATGCAAGCATAGCACATCCTATTAAAGTAGTCTCATTAAGATATTTTAATCCAATTGGTGCTCATGAATCTTCTTTGATAGGAGAATTTCAATCAGGTCCTCCACATCATTTGTTGCCTTTCATTACGGAAACAGCTACAGGTAAAAGAGAAAAGCTAAATATTTTTGGTGGAGATTGGAATACTTCTGATGGAACTTGTGTACGTGATTACATTCATGTTTCTGATGTTGCAGAAGCTCATATAAATGCTATGGAATTTGCTATTAAGCAATCTAATAATTCATTTAATGTATTCAATATTGGTTCTGGGAATGGTTATTCTGTTTTGGAAATGGTTAAAAGTTTTGAAAAAACAACTGGAATGAAAGTGCCTTATGAGATTGTAGACAGGCGCCCTGGAGATGTAGAGGCTGTATATGCTGATACTTCTAAAGCGGCTAAAGAACTAGACTTTAAAACCAAAAGAGGTCTTGATCAGATGTTAAAATCTGCATGGGATTGGGAGCAAGCTCTTGCTGAGTAATTGCAAATTATAGGTTTGAGCGAATTTTAAATATTTAGTTCAGATATTAAACTCCTGAAAACTGATTTCAGCTTTAGCTATAGTTTGTTAAATGGCACTTATTTTACTTGTGCGTAACCTCAATAAACTTGGAAATAGCCTGAAAAACTTCTTCTTCCTCTTCAAACATTCCCATGTGACCTGATTCAGGTAAGTTCTTCAGATATGGATGTTTCATAAATTTAATTTGGGATTTGCTTGAGGCGACAGGAATGCTGCTGTCTTTTTCACCATATATAAATAGAATGGAGCCTTCAAATTCCTTAATGAAATCCAAACTATCACTGCGATCGCGCATCGCTAGCATATAATCAGTAAGCGTTTTTTCAGAAATTTTGCTTCCTTCATCTACTATGGATTGGATAGTATCTTTTAATCTATCTCTATGTTTATCATCAAAAAGCATAGGAACAAAACTCTCAATAAATTTAGCTACACCATTCTTTTGAATAAATTCAATTGATTTTTCTCTACCTTCCTTTTTCTGGTCCGTATCGGCTAAAGCTGTAGAGTGAATAAGGCCTATGTGAGAAACAATATTAGGAAATCTTTTAGCTATTTCAAGCGTGACATATCCTCCCAATGAATGTCCCATAATTATGCATTCTGAAACATTCAATTTTTTAAGACAATCATAAATAGAATTCGCTACCATATCAAGACTGAGCTCATATGGCAAACTATCGCTCTGCCCAAAACCAGGCAAATCAGGCGTAATTACCTTATATTTTTCAGATAATCTTTCCCTATAATGGTTCCAAATCTTATGGGTTTCCCCATAACCGTGCAAAAAAACTACCGGATAACCTTTTCCGGATACTTCATAGTGAATGGTCATAGTTTAGGATGTAATGAAAGTTCAACCATTTGAAGCGCAGTAGTAAAAATACCTTCCGGATCGAAGTTGCATTCTGCATGCAGTTCATGTTGTTCACCATGCTCCACAACCCTATCAGGAATACCTAAGCGTTTCACTTGTGAAGAATAATCATTTTCTGCCATAAATTCAAGTATTGCACTACCAAATCCTCCCATTAAGCAACCATCTTCTATGGTTATTACCTTTTTATATTGGGAAAATACCTCATGAAGTAATTTTTCATCCAATGGTTTTACAAATCGCATATCAAAAACAGCTGCATCTATTCCTTCTTTTTCGAGTTTTTCTGCTGCCTCTAAAGCGTAATTTCCAATATGACCAATGCTTAAAATAGCAATTTCTTTACCTTCTTTAACTTTACGACCGGTACCAATTTCCATAGCTTCCATTGGTGTTCTCCACTCTGGCATCACACCATTTCCTCTTGGATAACGGATGGTAAAAGCCTTTCCTTCTCTTGGTAATTGAGAAGTAAACATCATATTTCTTAATTCCGATTCGTTCATTGGAGCTGCTACAATCATGTTAGGTATGCATCTCATAAAAGCAATATCATAATTACCATGATGCGTAGGTCCATCAGCACCTGCAAATCCTGCTCTGTCTAAGAAAAAGTTAACAGCCAAATCTTGAATACATACATCATGGATTACTTGATCATAACCCCTTTGCATGAATGTACTGTAAATATTGCAAAACGGAATTAGTCCTTGGGTAGCCAAGCCAGCAGAAAATGTTACGGCATGTTGTTCTGCAATTCCCACGTCAAAAGCTCTGTCTGGCATGGCTTTCATCATGATATTTAATGAAGAGCCAGACGGCATTGCAGGCGTAACTCCTACAATTTTATCATTTTGTTCAGCCAATTCAACTATTGTGTGACCAAATACTTCCTGATATTTCGGAGCAGATGGTTTTTCAACTGGCTTTTTCTGGATTTCCCCCGTTATTTTATCAAATTTTCCTGGCGCATGCCATTTGGTTTGATCTTTTTCAGCTGGACCAAATCCTTTGCCTTTAGTAGTTACACAATGCAATACTTTTGGTCCAGGGATATCTTTTAAATCTCTTAAAACATGAACCAAATGATTCACATCATGCCCGTCAACAGGGCCGAAATATCTTAAATTAAGGGATTCGAATAAATTACTTTGCTTTAAAAGGAAAGATTTAATGCTATTTTCTAATTTCCCTACAACCTCTTGAGCACTTTTTCCAAAACCGCTTACTTTACCCAATAATTTCCAAACATCATCACGCATTTTGTTGTAGGTGTGAGATGTGGTAATATCGGTTAAATACTCTTTTAATGCGCCAACATTCGGGTCAATTGACATACAATTATCATTTAGAATAATAATCATATTGGCATCTGAAGCACCCGCATGATTCATGCCTTCAAAAGCCATTCCACCTGTCATAGCACCATCTCCAATTACTGCTATATGTTGCTTATTAAATTCGCCTTTTAAATTAGACGCTAAAGCCATCCCTAATGCAGCAGAGATTGATGTTGATGAGTGGCCTACACCAAATGCATCATACTCACTTTCTTTTCTTTTAGGGAAGCCAGACATTCCTCCATAAACCCGGTTTGTATGAAAAACTTCTTTTCTTCCTGTTAGAATTTTATGTCCGTAAGCTTGGTGTCCTACATCCCAAACCACTTGATCTTCTGGTGTATTGAAAACATAGTGAAGGGCGGTAGTGAGTTCTACAACTCCTAAACTAGCACCAAAGTGACCACCATAAATTGAAACGTTGTCAATAATAAATTGTCTTAACTCTTGGCTTAACTGTACTAATTGAGATTGATTGAGGTTCCTGAGATCAGCAGGGCTGTCAATCTTTGATAAAAGTTCTCCGGGTTGAATAAGCATAATGTCTTAATATGTTTAATGCTGAAAACAAATACTTCATGTAAATGTTTCATCTGATCGAATTTTACCACACTTTTTTGTTGGGTAGAAAATTCAATCATGGCGTTGAGTGTCCTCAATTAATAAGTCTGTTGAGAACAATTTCAATCCACAAATTACTGAATTTTTTGTCTTATAAATACAAATTTACAATAAATTCCTGCCATTCACCTGCAATCTTTTCAAATTCGATTATCTTTGAAATTGTAGAACACTTAAATGACCATCACTATTGAGTTTTGAAATAAAACTTCCGCTTTTTGAAGGACCATTCGATTTGCTTCTTTTCTTTATTGAAAGGGATGAATTAGATATTTATGATATTCCTATTTCCAAAATCACCAATGATTTTTTGGATTACCTCAAGCATTTGGAACAGATGAATATTGAAGTGGCCAGTGAATTTATTTTGGTAGCTTCTACACTGATGCGGATCAAAGCAAAAATGTTATTACCTCGTCCTCAGATAGATGAAGAAGGAAATGAAATTGATCCTAGAGAGGAATTGGTGAAGCATTTATTGGAATACAAAAAATATAAATCTGTTTTGCAGGAACTTTCGGATATGGAAGGTAAAATGCAAGAGAAGGAAAAGAGAGGAAATGTTAAAAGAGAAATAAGATCGCTTTCAGAAACCATCAATGTGGAGGCTGAACTGCAAAATGTAGATTTATATAAACTTTTAAGGGTTTTTAGGGATGTGATGGCACGCTATGAACTCGAGAAAAACAAACCTTCTCATAAGGTGGTTCAATACCCTTACACCATCGAAATCCAAAAAGATTACATCATCGGAAAACTAGAGCAAGATGGTAAGCTAGCCTTTACTAAATTTATTGAGGAAAGACCTGAAAAAATCGCTGTGATATTTAATTTTCTAGCCATATTAGAACTTTTACAAAGCGCACTAATTACCATTACGGTGGGAGAAGGCTTTAATAATTTTTGGCTCGAAAAAATTGAAACTGTTGCTGAATGAAGTTAGAGAAGGAGAAAATTTTCAAGACGCTTAATCCAAATAAAGTATGGATACCTGTTTTATTGGGAGTGGGTATAGTTGCATTTCTGTTTTATCAAGATGATTCCGTAACAGTGGAAAATCTTTCTTTAATTTTTCAAGCAGAAATTTTACCTGTAGCGCTTGCTTTTTTAGTTTTATTTGCTCGTGATGTTGGCTATGTATATCGCATTCGGATGATAACGGGTAAAAGACTGACTTGGAAGAGTAGTATCTATGTTATCATTCTTTGGGAATTTGCCTCTGCCGTAACGCCATCTGTGGTGGGCGGTACAGCCGTTGCCGTTTTTATTCTAATGAAGGAAGGCTTAAAATTAGGTAAAGCTTTAGCCTACACTATGATTACAGCCATTTTCGACAATATGTATTTTGTGGTTATGGCACCTATCGTTTATTTGATAGCTTCAGGTCATATCTTCCCGCAAAATTCAATGATTGAAACGCAACTAGGAAGAAGTTTGCCAACTCTTTTTATCGTGAGCTATTTCCTTATTGCTGCTTATACATTTGTAATGGCTTTCGCAGTTTTGGTTAATCCAAGATGGTTCAGATGGATTTTGTTAAAGATTACTTCGATAAAATTTCTTAGAAGATGGAGACAAGGGGCTTACGAACAAGGCTCTGAAATTATGATGGCTTCTAAAGAATTAAGAGGACGGAATTTTAGTTATTGGCTAAAAATATCGCTTTCGACCCTGTTTATTTGGACTGCTCGTTATGCCATGTTGAATTGTGTTATTGAGGCTTTCTCCAATCAGAGCTTTTTCGATCATATTGTAATATTTGCCCGCCATGTTGTGATATGGATTACCATGTTGGTTTCCCCAACTCCCGGTAGTAGCGGAACAGCTGAATTTATATTTACTCAGTTCTTCAAAGAAGATTTAGGGTCAGTTACTTTCATTACCAATATTTTTTGGCGCTTAATGACTTATTATCCTTATTTGTTTTTAGGGGCATTAGTGTTGCCAAGATGGATAGCAAGGGTATTTAAGAAGAAAAGTAAATAGTGATGGAGAAGATAATTTTCATTGGAAATGATATAATTTTTCTAAAAATTAATGGTATTTTATGAATAATTGAACATATTTATAAATCGAAATAGGTTTTGATTTAATTAGAATATGTGAAATTATATATACCGTCCTTTTATATTTTATTAATTATTACAGGATTCATAAATTCTATTTCTGCTCAGAATAGAGCATATTTGGATAGCCTCAATTCAATACTGAAGTCCACTGGTTCAGATTCAATTCGACAAGACATATATTATAAATTGGGATATGAGTGGGCCGAGTATAATGTCGATTCTACACATTATTTTGCAGATTTATTATTGGAAAGCGCCCATAACTCTTTAATTGATTATGAATTATTATTAGCCTTTCGATTAAAAGCTTTGGCATTTGATTATGAGTATAAGTCCGATTCTGCTATAGTTTACTATGAGAAATCGAAGCAATATGCTCAAATTGTAGGTGACAAATCTCAATTGGCTTTAGCTTATTTTAATATTGGTACAGTTCACTTATTGCAGGCTAATTATCTTCAAGTTTTACCTTATTATGAAGAAGCAATGGCGATATGCGAAGCTAATACAGGATTAGAAAAGGAGTTAGGGATGATTTATAATAATCTAGGCATTGTTTATAGAAGGGTTAGGAAACCAGAAAAGGCTGCCGAAATATATTTGAAAGCAGAACAATTGCAGTCTACATTAAATAATCCGCAGGGCTTGTCTGATTTACTTTTAAACATAGCCAATAACTATATTAGTTTAAATGACTTTGAAAAAGCTAAAATTTATTACAGTAATGCACTAGATATTTCAGGTGCAGATGATAAATCAAGTATTTTTCATTATTCATACAATGGGTTAGGTGTTATTGCTTTCGAGGAAGGTGACTATGAGCTAGCAAAGGATTATTTTTTGAAGTCATTAGCCTTAGCTGAGATAGAAGATATTAGTATCCAAATAAATGCGAATGGTTTTTTAGGTTCCATACATGCGAGGGATGGTGATTTTCAGACGGCTAAGGACTATTTTGATAAAGCAATAGAATTAAATGATGAAGAAAAATTTCCTGATCAGGCTAAAGAGCTATTTCTACAATTAGAAGACTATTATACTTTAAGAGGAGAATACAAACTTTCAGCTGACTATTTAAGGAAATACATCTCCCTAACAGATCGCTTATTGAATCAGGAAATAATTGATAGAACTGCTGAGTGGGAAGAACGCTTTGAATTACAAGAAAAGGAAAAGAAGATTGTTAATTTACAATTGTTGAATCAACAAGCTTCCTTATTGAATGAAAAGCAAAAAAATCAACGAAATTTATTTGGCTTTATAAGTGTGGTATTAGTATTGATCATCGCTTTCGTTGGATTCCAATACCGTAATAAGCAAAAGACGAACAAACTATTATCTGAAAAGAATATAATAATTTCTAATTCACTCACTGAAAAGGAATTATTGATGCGAGAAATACATCACCGAGTGAAAAATAATTTGCAAGTCATCAGTAGCCTATTGAACATGCAAACTTTTTTCCTGGAAGATGAAAAGGCAAATGCAGCTGTAGCGGATAGTAAAAATCGAGTGCAGGCCATGTCTTTAATTCATCAAAGCCTATATAGTCAGGAGAATCTAACGGAAATAAATATTCAAGATTATCTTCAGCAGCTTCTCAATAACTTGGAAGCTGGGATGAATCCCTCAGGAAAGGAAATCACAGTTTTAAGCAATATTGAACCTATTCCAGTGGATGTTGATCAAGCTATACCAATTGGTTTAATTGTAAATGAACTGGTGACAAACTCATTCAAATATGCATTTAATGGAAAAGAGAAAGGTAAAATATCCATTTCTTTTTCAAAAAAAGACTTAAATTATCACTTAATAATCAAAGATGATGGAATTGGAAATAACGGATTGCCCTTAGAAAGAAAAAGTAGTTTAGGTATGCGATTGCTTCATGATTTATCCAAAAAGCTAAAGGCTGCTCTTGATATTCAAACCATTGTTGGTACTGAAATAAGCTTGATTTTTCCCGTAAAAGTTAAATTTATATGAAGCGGATCATCATAGTAGAAGATGATGCGATTATTGCATCAGATCTGGAGTTAATCTTGTTGAAAATGAATTATGAGGTAGTAGGAATTTTCGATAATGGAGAAGAGGCCATACAAAAAATCACTGAGGAAGAAGTTGATTTGGTACTCCTTGATATCTCACTTTCAGGTAAGTTAACTGGGATAGATGTTGCAGAAGCACTTATCTTAAAGACCAATATTCCATTCATTTTTATTACTTCTTATTTTGATAAAAAAACAATTGAAACTGTTGATCAACTGAATCCTGCAGCCTTTATTGTAAAACCATTCCAGGAGAAAAATTTAATGGTCAACATTGAATTAGCTTTTCATAAAGTAAAAAACAAGCAAATTGAAATAGATAAAGGACATAAAAATGTTGAACAAGTTTTTGTCAAAAATAAGCATGAATTATTGTCCATTTCACCCTCAGCAATTCTTTACATCGAGGCATACGATAATTACGCTTATGTATATACTGCTACAGATAAATACCTATTGAGCCATACTTTGAAAAGCATTGAAGACAAACTTTCTGGAAGCGGGTTTTTAAGAATTCATAAATCGTATTTAATAAATATTAAACAAATTTCGTCCTTACAAGAAGGGTATGCATTTATTAAAACACACAAAATACCAGTCGGAAAGTCTTACAAACAGGCTTTAATGAATTCTATTACAGTGCTTTAGGAATTCTAAATTTATCATCTAAATTTTCACACCTTCAAATCATCATTTCACTCAAAAAATATAGCAGTTCACTTATTTGTCCTGAAATAATATAGTTTAATAGCGGAAATTTAATAAAAAACAACTGCTATGAACAAATTTACTATTTACTTAAGTACATTTTATCTTTTTGCTTTCACATCCCTAAATGCACAAGAGATAGAGTTGAATCGTGTCTTCATGAAAGAAGGAAAGGTTCACTTTAACTACAATTTACACGATCAGGAATCAAATAAGAAATATCAATTGCGGCTTTATGGTTCTCAAGATAATTTCATTAGCCCACTCAATTTTGTTAAAGGAGACGTAGGTTTGGAAGTCTCACCAGGTCAAAACAAAGAAATTATATGGAATGCTACTGAAGCTTTAGGAGCTGATTTCGATGGAAGAATGTCATTTGAATTGAGAGCAAGAGTTTATGTCCCTTTTGTAAGTTTAAATGATTTTAATGAATATAAGGTGATGAAGCGAAGCCAGGATTATGAAGTAACCTGGACAGGTGGTCGATCAACTAACGTGTTGACTATCGATTTATACAAAGGGGAGCAAAAAATGGTTTCTTTCCCCAATATCGCCAATGCTGGTCATTATACTTTGGAGATTCCAAAATCTTTAAAGCCAGGTAAAGATTACCGCATGAAAATTTCTGATAAGAATAATAAAGATGAGGTGGTTTATTCTGATTATTTTGAATTGAAGCGAAGAATTCCATTACTTCTACAAGGTGTGCCCGGTGTAATTGTTGCTGCCAGTGTATATTTTTTCATATCTCAATCACAGACTCCTATAGCTGGAGAAGAGGGTAGAAACGTAATTCCAACTCCTCCAAATGCACCGGAAAATTGATTTTCAGCATAAATGAAGAACTCATGAAAAAAATTATATATCTCATTATTTTATTGCTTTCCTTGGCTGAAATCGGTCAAGCACAGGAGGTGTTACCAGAGCCCGTTCAAACATGGATAGCTGGCTCGGGCCTTAGAAATACCCCAGCTGTTTATGGTGAGAAAGGGGTTAGCAATTCCAAAGCCAATCCGGGAAGTAGAACGGATTTCGCTTATTGGACTGATTTACAGGGGAATTTTTGGGTTTTTGGTGGCTTTGGATATGGAGAATATGATGAAACCGATGAAACAGTAGAGCCGGGTATTTTAGGTGACCTCTGGAAATTCGATACAAATTCTCAGAGTTGGATCTGGATGGGCGGAACAAAGAAATTTGACGTTGGCTACACCGATGAGACTGAATTAAATGCCTCTTATGGAGAGATTGGAGTTAGCAGTGCAAGTAATTGGCCAAGTGCGACAAGACAAATGGCTTTTACTGTCGGAGAAGATGGAAATTTGTACATGTTTGGTGGCGAAGGCTACCAAAGTGGTATTCTAAATTCCCGATTGAATGAACTGTGGAAATACGATGTAATCACTAATCAATGGACATTTTTGTATGGCGAAATGACCTATAACAATGATCCTGGTATTTATGGAATTAAAAATGTAGAAAGCGAGTCCAATTCTATACCCGCGAGGCTGAAACCTGGCATGTGGACTGATTCAGATAATAACGTCTACATTTTTGGGGGCTATGGATATGCAGAGACCACAGTTGGTTATACGAATGACTTATGGAAATATAGTGCATCAACTGGTCTATGGACTTGGATAGGAGGGTCTAAGCTTACAAATGAAGCTGGAGTTTACGGTACAAAAGGCATTGCTTCTGTCAATAATATTCCACCTTCCAAATCCGATTTCGCCTACGGAAAAGTGGGCGCTAACGAAGTACACCTCTTTGGTGGTCAGGGTTCCTCAACAAAGTCATATAATGATTTATGGAAATATGATATTACCAATAATCGATGGACATGGCTTGAAGGTAGTAATACTGCTAATGATAGAAACATTGTTCATGGGCAATTAGGGGTAGGAAGTATTGATAATTCTGTAGATGCTAGAAGAGGGTTGGCTTTTGCAACGGATTATCCCAATGCCGATAATCCAGCTCTCTATGTATTTGGGGGCAATTATTCCCAAAGCTCTCGGTACAATGATTTGTGGAAGTATGACAAGGTAAATGGCTATTGGATTTGGATAGGTGGTTCAGCTGAGCTCCAATTGAATAGTAATGATTTTAAAGGAGAATTTGGTGCTTTGAACGCTTATAGCGTTCAAAATAACATCCCGCATCGATCAAATGCTTTACTCTCCATTGTCGGAAATGAAGTAGCAATTTTTGGTGGGAAAAGGGCAAATGTAGGTAAATATTTAAATGATCTTTGGACGATCGATTTATCTAATTTTCAATCCAAATGGACTGCTGGAGATTCCACTATCGACAAATCAGGGCAATATGGGCCTTTAAAAGTCGATGTGTCAACCGTTAGCCCTGGAGCTAGAGTAAAATTTGGATTCACGGCTGATGCGAGTAATGACCTATGGCTTTATGGTGGTTTGGGATTTAGCCAAGTTAGCTTTAATCAGCTGACAGATTTATGGAAATATGATAAAGCCACTGAAAGCTGGCTATGGGTCGATGGTACAGATGAAATAAATGTATCAGGAGATTACGTTGATTATTTGACTCCCGGAAGTAGAGCAGATCACATATTTGAAGGAGACAGCAAAAATAACTTATGGTTAATGGGTGGCTATAGTCTTTCAGCAAATCAATATCTCAATGATGTGTGGAAATACGAAATTGCAACAAAGAAGTGGTCTTTAATGAAAGGAGATGGCACTGTTGGGCAAGCTCCAGTTTACGGAGAAAAGGGAGTTGCACATACAGCAAATACACCAGGCGCTAGGAAAGATTATGCAGCTGCAATAGATGAAAATGACAATATTTGGTTGTTTGGTGGAACTAATCAAGGAAGTAGTGAACTTAAAAATGATCTTTGGAAATTCGATACTCAAACATTGCAATGGACTTGGATAAGTGGTGTTTCCGAGGGATTAGCAAACGCTGTTTTGGGTGATTTAGGAGAGGGCAGCGTAAACTTCACTCCCGGAGGTAGGAGTGGGGCGACTATGGCAACTAGAGGGAATAGACTTTTTATTTTCGGAGGCACGAATGGTAACAACTTCAATGATTTATGGATTTATAATATTGAAAAAAATACTTGGGCTTGGCATTATGGGGATGTAAATCCAGAAAATGAAAGCCAGCAAGACCAACGAGCCACAAGAGGTGTAGAAAGCAGTCAAAATTTAATAGGTACTCGTATGAGTGCAACAGCTGTGATAGATGAAAATGGTCATTTTTGGACTTTTGGAACAACTGCTGGCTTTGCTGCCAATAATACTTTTTGGAAATTTAATCCAACTAACGGCTTGTGGGCTTGGATGGCTGGTGGCCAGAAAACTGAAAGCTATGGAACTAAAGGCATTGAAGACAAAAGCAATCAATTCCCCAGACGGAATTTGGGTAAAGCAGTGCTTATAGATGATCAAGTTTACTATTTTGGAGGTAATGGGTGGGATAGAGCAATTCAAAATGGTACTGCAGATGATTTTTGGCACTTTGATCTATTATTACAAAATAATGCGCCCACCGATTTGCTGCTCAGCCAACAAACTGTGCTTGAAAATGCAGACGGAGACCTTTTGGTTGGCCAACTGACAGGAATTGATGAGGATGAAAATGAGATTTTGGCCTATGAATTAGTAGCTGGTGAAGGCGATGACTACAACGCTGATTTCTATTTAGAAGGCAACGAATTGTATGCTGCCTCAAGCTTTAATTTTGAAGAAGAATCAGAGCTTTCGATACGGATACGTGTCACGGATAAAGGTGATCTATCTTTTGAAAAGGTGTTCAACATCCTAGTGATTGACCAGCCAGATGCCCCTACAGATTTATCGATAGAAACCAATGAAGTGGCTGAAAATTTAGAAGTGGGTACAATTATTTCAAATATTTCAGTCACTGATGAGGATGGAAATGAGCAATTCACTTTTGAATTAGTTGAAGGTAGCGGTGCTGCACAGAATGATAAATTTGCGATCATCAACGGTCAGCTTGCTACAGCCGTGGTTTTTGATTTTGAGGCTATCGAAATCCCTCAATTAAGCATTAGGATTGAAGTAAGTGATAAAAATGGATTGAAATTTCAAAAAGCGTTTACGATTACCATCACTGATGTAAATGATAATCCTTCTGAAATTCTTTTATCAAACACCTCCATCTCTGAAAATGAGGGAGAGAATACCTTAATTGGTAATTTAACAGCTATAGACCAAGATGAGGGAGATGAACATAGTTTTGAGATTTTAGAAAACCAAACCAATCAAGATCATGTGAAATTTAAGCTTGTTAATAATGAGTTACGAACTTCTGAAATATTGAATTTTGAAGAGCAAGCCAGTTATATGCTTACCATAAGAGCTACAGATTTAGCAGGAGCGTTCTTAGATGAAAACTTTGAAATCACAGTTGAAGATATTGCCGAAAGTCCTGAAGATTTGATTTTGTCAGTGAATACAATTGAAGAAGGTGCACAAATAGGCACTTTAATTGGCAGTTTCTTGGTAGAGGATGAAGATTTAAATGAGACTCACAGTTTTAGCTTCATTGGTGGCACTGGTTCTACCGATAATCCACGATTCAATATTGTAGATGATCAATTGTATTCAGCTGAGGTATTCGATTTTGAAGAAGTTAATAATTTTTCTGTCCGCATACGTGTAACCGATAAAGATGGCTTAAGTCTTGATAAAATACTGAGCATTAATGTTTTAAATGTAAATGAAGCACCAATTGCCATTGAGTTGTCCAATTTATCCATAGAGGAAAATTTACCTTTAGGCACTTTGGTTGGCACTTTAACTAATAATGATCCAGACTTGAATGATTCCTTTACATATGAGTTGTTGGATTTGGCAAGCTTTGCAGACAATGCCTATTTTAGCATTGTTGAGAACCGATTAGAAACAGCAGAGATTTTTGATTTTGAAAGTGAGCTTTATGGTTCGAAATTTAATATCCGTATTCAAGTAACAGACGGAGAGGGACTTTCTCACGCACAAAATTTTGAAATCGATTTAATTGATGTCAATGAAGCACCCACTGACTTAGCACTTTCGATCAGCGAAATTGAAGAAAATGTGAACGAGGGAACAGTTGTAGGAATACTTTCAACTTTGGATGAAGACAATGATGAAAGTCATCGCTATGAATTGATAGATTTATCAGATTATCCAGACAATGAAAATTTTACCATCGAGGGTAATCAATTGAGGGTGGTCATTAGTCCAAATTACGAACTTCAAGCAAGCCATGAAATTAAGATAAGTGTGAGCGATAAAGGAGGGCTTAGCTATGATACGACCATTGTTATGACGGTTTCGGATGTAAATGAAGCACCTACTGATATTGAACTTTCCGACTATCAAATCACTGAAAATCAGCCATCAAATAGTATAGTTGGTCTACTTTCTGTATTAGATGAAGACTTTAATGAAGTTCATACCCTAAGTTTTGAATCGGGTAGTGGGGCTACCGATAATTCTTTCTTTAGTATCGAGGAAGGGCAGCTTGTGGCAAACGAAAGCTTCGATTTCGAAGATCCTTCGCATGCGCCACTTTATTCCATTAGAATAAAAGCTGCAGATGTTGGGGGTTTAAGTTTTACTAAGATTTTCAATATAGAAGTTTTGGATGAGATGGAGGCGCCATCAGCAATTATATTGTCCAACTCATCTATTGATGAAGTGCTACCCTCTTCTTCTTTGGTGGGTGTTTTACAAACGATAGATTCAGACGATCCTAATGGAACAGATCAATATACCTATGAAATTATCCCTCAAAATGGATCTAATGATCATAGCTTTTTTAAAGTTGAAGATGATGAGTTGCAAAGTGCACAAACCCTATTTTTTGCTGATAAGTCAAGCTATAATGTAAAGCTACAAACTACCGATTCTGATGGGCTCATTTTTCAGCAAGTATTTGAGATTGCAGTGATCCCTATTGTGGACAATCAACCGCCAGGCATAGAAAACATTCAAATGCCAGACGATAATGTTTATTTATCAAAGAGTAATTCAGGTGAGATAAGCTTCACTGTAAGCGATAACTATTGGGTTAATGAAGTACAATTATTTCATAAACAACTTAATGAATCTCAATTTTCAAGAGTTGATTTTGAAGTAGAGCAAGAAGGAAGTTATAAATTTTCTTTAAATGATGAAGTTATGGGAGCTTCTGGTCTTGTCTTTTATGTGCAGGCTATTGATTCAGTAGACAACATAAGCCGTACAGGCAATCAGTACGTCTACGTGCGTTTTGGGGAAGATGATACTCCTACCTTAAGTAATTTGGGAAATGGTGGAGAAGTAAATGATTATCGTATGTTCTCCATACCTTTTGATTTAGAAGACAGTCGAGTGGATAATATCTTTGCTCCAACTTTTGGCGTATATAATCAAGAGGTATGGAGAGTTTTCCATTTCGACAACGATCGCTACCTTGAATTTCAAGCCGGATTAACCAATATTGAAAAAGGTAAAGGATATTGGTTTAATAGCAAGCAAGCAGAAGAGTTAGATTTGTCAAATGTGCGCTTTCCTGTTTACACTAATGAGCTGCCATTTCAAATGACGCTCCGTCAGGGTTGGAACCAAATCGGAAACCCCTACAATTTCCAAATTGATTGGAATGAGGTACTCAATCAAAATGGTATTGAGAGTGAAGTTGGTGGTTTAAAAGTTTTTGAAGGGGATGGTTATGTAGATCAAACTGTTCTTAAACCATTTGAAGGTGCTTTTGTGTTTTCTGAATCAAGTGCTGTTTTAAATATTCCGCTAGTCGCTGAAGGTAGTACTTCTAGGGTAAGAGAGTCTTTTAGCGCAAACTTAAACTGGTTCGTTGATTTACATCTAGAGATGGCTGATAAACATTCTAATTTTTTAAAAATTGGAATGCTAGCTTCTGATGGTAATGCCTATAAATCGGCCATTCCTCCTAAATTTATTGAATATGTTGAATTAGCAAGCATTCATGAAAATGATTTTTGGAAAAGCTATGACACCGATTTTTCGAATTTCAAAAATGAACATAGTTGGTCCATCACAATAAATCAGAATGTAAGCCAACTGGAAAACTCAGTCTTGAAATGGGGGAAAATAAATTCACTTTCAAAAGGTCAATTAATGCTGGTCGATGAAGCGGCTCAAGTAGTTATCGATATGGTCTTAAATAATCAATATGTATTTAATACCAGTACCCAGAGAAATTTCAAAATCCTTTATCACTCGAATGGAGTGAGGGGCATAGATATACCAAATGTTCAAGTTGGAAAAGTATATCCTAATCCTGTGATTTCAACAGCATCCATTCCAGTTATATTACCTTCAAGTGAAAACAAATATCAAATTGAGATGCTAATTTTTGATATTAAGGGCAGACAAATGGGTTCTGCCGCAAACTTTAATTTGGATGCAGGAATACATCAACTTGAGATTGGGTCAAATGCAATGCCCTCTGGTCTTTACCTATATCGTTTAAATGTATTGGGCAAAAAGCAAGAAATGTTTAATGGAAAATTTACTAAACACTAAAAATAATTGAAAATGAAACTACTCCTTCTACTTATAAGTGGCATTTGCTTGGGCATAAACACTTATGCGCAAAATTTAAATACAAAGACAAATGAAATTCACATGAATTTGGCCGTTCAACGTGGAGAAGTTTTAATGCCTGTCATTAAATGGGTAAGTCCAGCAATGGAATATACGAATAGCACTGAGAAGAAAATTAAATTCTCAGCTATTATTGAAAGCCCAGAGCCCATCGCCTCTTTAGGATTTCTTGCCACCAAAAGTTCTGGTCAAGTATTGGGGAATAAAAAGTATGTTGATGCTGAAGGGGTAATGAAATATAAAATTGATCAGGAGCTTGTAATACCAGATGGAGATAATTTGATCAGTATTGAGGTCGTAACGCAAAGTGGAGGCAAGGTAAGCAGTGATAGACATATTTTGGTGGGAATGGATGCAGTGAGTAATGCCGTTGCAATTGATAGAAAAGACTATGCAATATTCTTCGCCACCGACAAATATGACAATTGGGGTGATTTAGTGAACCCTGTTTTTGATTCTCATACCATTGCTGATGAGCTGAAAGAGAATTATGGTTTTGAAGTGGAGGTGGTAGAGAATCCAACACCTGAGATGGTATTTGAAAAAATATTGGAGTATTCTCAAAAATCCTATAAACCGCAAGATCAGTTGATGGTGTTTTTTGCAGGCCACGGTCATTTCGATGAAGCTTTTGGTGAAGGATACATTGTGGCTACTAATTCCTTAGCGAATGATCCGAGCCGTACTAGCTATATTTCTCATAACAGACTTAGGTCCGTCATCAATAATATCCCTACACAACACACCTTATTGGTAATGGATGCTTGCTTTGGGGGTACTTTCGATCCGCGCATTGCATCTGCTCGCGCCTTAACAACCTATGAATCGGATGATAAAGAAATGTTGGCTCGAAAACTGAGTTATAAAACAAGAAGATATCTCACCAGTGGTGGGAAAGAATACGTGTCGGATGGCATTGCAGGTGAACATTCTCCATTTGCTCGTAAATTCATGGAGGCACTTAAAAGTAAAGGTGGCGATGATAGAATTCTAACACTAACAGAGGTAATGAGCCAAATGGAACGTATAAAACCTACTCCTCGAGCGGGGGAATTTGGCGATAATGAATCGCTAAGTGATTTTGTGTTTGTAGCTAAATCTTTTGGTTTTTAGTTTAATTCACTTATTTGAGTTAAAGTTGTTTAGGATTGTTTTTTCATGGAGGTTGGTACAATTAATTGTTCTTAGCAGAAAGCTCGAGCTTAGGCTCGGGCTGCCAACCATTTCCTACATTTTGTCATTGTTTTTGCTAAGCTACCTATCTATTTTATGGGAAATCCTTTCTTTTCATGTAATTTGAAAGTGTAACTATTTTTCAAATCATGCAAATCAATCAAATTAAAGAAACTTGTCTCTACATTAAAGACTTAGAAAAGGCGAAAGAATTCTATCATAGAAAATTAGGTTTACCTATTATTACGCATGCTCCTGAGAAGTTGATTTTCTTTCGCTCAGGAAGATCAGTTTTACTTTGTTTTAATCCAGATTTTAGTGAAGGGCAAGAGGTTCCACCGCCACATTTTGCAACTGGGAAACAACATATTGCCTTTGAGGTTCCAGCAAGTGATTATGATTCTGCAAAAGCAGAACTTGAAGCAAAAGAGATTAAAATCACTTACGAGCACGAATGGCCCAATGGAAAATTATCAGCTTATTTTGAAGATCCAGAAGGGCATGTTTTAGAAATTGTACCTACCGGTTTATGGGAGTAGCAAACTCCCTTTCTTGCTTCCAAAAATGAGCACTTTTGTTCAACTTCTTTTATGCAGCTAAAGTCACTATGAAAAAAAGCTTCTTTCTATAATCCTAACTACATTATAACTGCTTTTTATTGGCATTAATCGAATTTAAGTAATAAATAAGGTTGTAAAAGTACAATAGTTGGATTTTGATATTATTTTTAGCTTAATAGAATTATAAAATCGGATATTGTGTTAAATTTTTCGCTATGCTAAAAAAATATATATTAGTTATTTTCTTCGTTTTTGGTATTCAAGTGTTGCTTAGCGCACAGGAATATTCAGCAAGAAAATGTGCTTCGGAAATTATTCATAATCATAAACTTGCTACTGATCCGGAGTATAAACAGAACTACACTAAAGTAGAAGAAAACACTCGGAATTATTGGAAAAATTCGGAACGAAAAGCTTCGCAGGGAGTACGCGTTATCCCTATTTATGTACATGTAGTTTATAATGAAGCTAAACCCGAAGAAAACATCAGTGATGCTCAAATTCAATCACAAATTGATGTGATCAATTTAGATTTTCGTAAGCTAAATGCTGATGTAGGAAATGTTCCTGAGGAATTTGCTCATCTAGTTACAGATTATGAGCTAGAATTTGAACTTGCAGGAATCACAAGAAAAGCTTCTGAAGTTACAGAATGGGGTTTTTCAAATGATGTGAAAAGGAGTTCTGCAGGAGGTGTAGATCCCATAACACCAGAAACGCATTTAAATATTTGGGTATGTGAAATTGGTGATGAAACATTAGGTTACGCACAATTTCCTGGTGGCGATCCATTAACGGATGGAGTTGTAAACGGTGGACAATTTTTTGGTACCAAAAATGCTACTGGCTCAGAGAATTTTTATTTAGCAGCTAATTATGATGAGGGTAGAACTTTGACCCATGAAATTGGCCACTATCTCAATTTATACCACATATGGGGAGATGGAGATTGTAATGCTGATGATGAAGTTGAGGACACTCCTCCTGCAGCAGCAGACAATGGTGGCTGTCCTGCATATCCTACTAAATCGTGTGAGTCAAATCCATATACCAGTGATATGTTTATGAATTACATGGATTACGTGAATGACGCTTGCATGTTTATGTTCACAGAAGGTCAAAAAGCAAGAACTACCCCTATTTTTGCTCCTGGTGGTGCAAGAGAAAATCTAGGATATATAAAAGATGATGGTTGTAGTTTGGCTGCACCATCAAATATTTTAGCAAGCAATATAGCAGATACGGAGTTTACTATTACGTGGGATGCGGTAGCTGATGCTGCATCTTATGATATAAGTTTAAATGGTGACATTACTAATGTAACAACCACTTCTTATACTTATCAGAGTCTAACTATCGCCACTAACTATGAGGTAAAAATAAGAGCAACTTGTGCTGAAGGAGGAAGTGGTAGTTTTTCTACCCCTATCTCAGTTACTACTACTGGTTGCCCAGCAGGACCAGCAACTTTAACTATTAATCCTGATAATTATGGTTCTGAAATTACGTGGTCGCTAAAATATGAAAGCGCAGTGGTGGCTTCAGGAGGGCCTTATACAGATGGGAATACCGATGCTATTACACAGACAATTGATTTTGGAGAAGGAAATTATGAATTTACTATTAATGATTCAGAATCAGATGGAATTTGTTGTGGATTTGGGAATGGTTCTTATACCATAACGGATGTAAATGCTAACGTAATTACTTCTGGAGCTGAATATGGTGCAGGAGAAACCAAAGCATTTTGTTTACAAAATAGCAGTCAGAAACAGAATCAGGTTCTTACCATTGATCCTATAGCTGATAAAAAAGTCAATGACGCTGATTTTGCAGTAAATGCCACCGTAGATAGTGGCTTAGAATTAGCTTATGCAGTTTCTTCAGGCCCAGCAACCATCAGCGGCAATATGATCAGTCTTGCAGGCGTGTCAGGAACAGTTGTCGTTCAAGTTAGCCAGGCAGGAAATGAAACATTTAATTCTGTTTCTAGCACTGTAAGTTTTAATGTTAATAAAGTTGATCAAGTTTTAACAATTGAGCCTATAGAAGATAAATCAATTGATGACCCTGATTTCGAAATTGTTGCTAATGTCGATACTGGATTAGACTTGTCTTACTCTTTGAGTGGTCCAGCAACACTTAATGGTAATACCGTTAGTCTTAGCGGTGATGCTGGAACTGTAGTAATTGAAGTAAGCCAGGCAGGAAATGAAACATATAACCCAGTTTCAGATAATGTGAGTTTTGAAGTGATTGATCTCTGTGCAAGTTTTACAGCAGAAGTTTCAGCTATTAATGACGTAAGTTGTAATGGTTTAGAGGATGGCAGTTTTACTATTGTAGCTGAAGGAGGGTCAAATAACTATACCTATTCGCTTAACGATGCTACTCAAACTTTGGGAGAATTTAATGAAGTTGCAGCGGGTGTTTATTTCGTTACGGTTACTGATGATAATGATTGTAGTGTGGAGGTTGAAATTGAAGTGACAGAACCAGATCCTATTATTGTAGAAGCAAATATAGAAAACAATACCAGTATTGATGGAAACGGCAGAATTAGTACATCAGTATCAGGAGGAGATGGTCAATATTCCTTCGAATGGAGCACGGGTGAAACCGTTGCATCTTTGAGTAACTTAATGCCTGGAGAATATATACTGACTGTTACTGATGGTAATAATTGTTCGATAGAAGAGACATTTGTGGTAGGGGGCATCACTTCTAACTCTAAAATAATGCCTGAAAATGTAATAGTTTTCCCTAATCCAACTAAAGAAAAGGTGATTATTCAGCATCCTGACTTAGAATTGAATGCAGAAATTAAAATTTACGATGCAAAAGGAGTTTTAATTGAAACCATAGTTTCTGGTAAAGGTGGAACGGAGATAAATATGAACTATAGAGTGAATGGATTGTATTTTATTCAATTAGAGCATAAAAATGGCTTTATAAGAATAGTTAAAGAATAGAATTAGCAAGGAATTAAATCTTTAACAGAAAAAAGCAGCGAATTGGCTGCTTTTTTTCTGTTCAAATTTCTTCTATGCTATTTTCGAATTAGATCAATGCCCCTTTTTTCTTTAAGGCTTCTTCCACATAATCGAAGGTCGAAAGAATGTCTGGTTTACCATCTACTATGGCTACATCATGCTCGAAATGAGCAGAATATCTTCCATCAGCCGTTACAATTGACCAACCATCAGCTAATTGCTTTATGCTTCTGCCACCTAGGTTAATCATAGGTTCGATCGCCAATACCATACCTTCTTTCAATTTGGCTCCTCTGCCTCTTTTGCCATAATTTGGAACTTCAGGAGATTCATGCATTTTTCTTCCTAAGCCGTGGCCTACTAATTCTCTTACTACTCCATAACCATGTTTTTCTGCATGCTCTTGAATAGCAAAACCAATATCACCTATCCTGTTTCCAGCCTTACATTCTGCAATTCCTAAATACAAAGATTCTTTAGTTACCTTTAATAATTGCTCAATTTCAGGCATAACTTCTCCCACAGCAAAAGTATAGGCATGATCACCATAAAAGCCATTCATTTTTACACCACAATCAATAGAAATAATGTCACCTTCTTTCAAAGGCGTTTTATTAGGGAAACCATGTACAACCTGCTCATTAGGACTCATACAAAGCGTGTTAGGGAAATCATACATTCCTAAAAACCCAGGCTCTCCGCCATTATCTCTAATAAATTCCTCCGCCTTTTTATCCAATTCCAAAGTGGAAATGCCTGGCTCAAGTAATTCAGCCATTAATCCAAGGGTTTTGGATACCAACAATGCACTTTTGCGCATTATTTCAATTTCTTCTTTATTCTTTAAATGAATCATCTAAACAAGTCTTTTAATTTTTCCCCAAAGCTTTTTTTAGGAAGTGTATATTCAACTGGATTATTACCTAATAGTTCCCATACTTTGCTCCAGCCTAAAAATCCGCCTATATTTCTATCGTCTACAAAATAGTCAACATTTAACTTTCTGCTTTGTCCTGGCTCCAATTCCTCTTCAGGAAAGTTTTTATTAACAGCATAAAATTCAATTCCATTTTTTCGACAAAATTCAACAGCTTCCTTCAAAGATCTACCCTCTCTCACAGTCCATAAAATCAATTGATGTTGTTGTTGTTGCAAAGCCTTCAAAGTTTCAAAAGCAAATAATTGTGGCTTTCCGATATTTGGGTAGCGGTCTTCCACTATAGTGCCATCAAAATCAACTGCAATTTTCAACATTTTCACAATTTTAGCTCGGAACTTTTTATTTTGCAATGAGTTCAGGAATTGCGACTCATGCGCCAGAATAAATGGATCGCTTGCATACCGTCTTTTATTTTGTTTTCTGCTCTTATTTTTGCCTTTAAGCAAAGGCGATCAAAAATCAATTTCGCCAACTTTTCAGGGATTTTTTCAATTCCAGGTTGCAAAGTTAAGGCAAATTCTTTTTCCGACACATCAATGCGGTACATTATCTGCACCAGTTTTTGAAAGTCAGTATCTAACAAATGAGAAATATAAGGGCTAAGCTTATCAATAAAGCTTTTTTCGTTGAAGGATTGCTCCTGATTAATTTCAAAATCGGGAATTAATTTTTTTGAAACGGTAATAAGTTCTTTTTGGTAATCCATCGATTGACATTTATCACAAAGCTAAAAAATCAATCGAGATTATTAAAGACTAGATTCCAATAAAGAATTTTGGTTTTGGTATTGGAAATCGAACCAATAAGCGTAATCTTGATATTCAACACAATCGGGAAGCGTTATATTATTGATTTCTATTTTCATTTTTGCAGATTGAGGAACCCACATGCCGAAAAGTTCTTGTTGTTCGTAAGGTAAGCTTGAAATTTGAATAAAATTTATGCCTTGGTGGAAATTAGGACTTGCTTTTAGCATTGCTTTTGTTTTTCTATTTTTACAAATGTAGGAATTTATAACCGACTTACTATTAAGTGTTTGTTAATAGTTTATGAAGTTTTTGAGATAATCTTAATAATATTCGAACAGTCAATTTTTACTTTAATTCACGGTTTTTATCATAAAATTCGCTTATTTCGTGTTTGTATTTTTTATCTATGGAGTATTTGGAAGCATTTGATTCGATTAGACCTTATAAAGATTCAGAAGTGAATGAGGCAGTTAAGCGCTTGATTCAGCATCCATTTTTTGATGAAGTTACTAAAAGAGTTTTTCCTGATAAATCAATAAATCAGCTGAAAGAAACTTTGGTTGATGTAAAAACTGTAAAAGATTTTCAGAAGGTGATGATGTATCCTACTGCTAGAAGGGTGCTCGACAATAGTTCCGATGGAATTTCCCACGATGGTTTTGATAAAATCAATCCTGATAAATCTTATCTTTTTATTTCTAACCACAGAGATATAGTTTTAGATTCCACCATTCTTAATGTGTTGCTTTTTGAATTGGGGAATGAGACAACGGAAGTAGCTATTGGAAATAATCTATTGGTTAATCAGTGGGTGACAGATCTAGCCAAGTTAAATAAGAATTTTATTGTTAATAGAAATATTTCCCCAAGGGAAATGTATTCTTATTCCCAAACCTTATCATCTTACATTCGCCATACAATATTAGAGAAAAAAACCTCAATATGGATTGCTCAGCGGGAAGGGAGAACTAAAGATGGGGATGATCAAACACAACAAGGCTTACTCAAAATGATAGGGCTTAGCGGAGGGAAAGATTTCTATGAAAATTATGCGCCCTTGAAAATTGCTCCTATGGCAATTTCCTATGAATATGATCCTTGTGATGTGTTAAAAGCCAGAGAAGTGGCTTCTAAAATGGCCGGTAAGCCCATTGAGAAAACACCTGAAGATGATTTGCAAAGTATGATAGCGGGCATAACTGGTGTTAAAGGAAGAGTTCATATTTCCATTGGGAAGATTGTGGATGAAAAATTGCAGGAAATTCGTGAAATCAAAAATAAAAATGATCAAATGCAGGCTTTAGCAGATTTGATTGATGAGCGGGTGCATAAAAGCTACAAGTTATGGCCAAATAATTTTATTGCCTATGACTGGTTATATGAAGAACGTTTTTCAGATCATTATACAAAAGAAGAAGCAGAAAAATTTGAAGCCTATCTGCATAAGCAAGCCCAAAATTTCTCTGCTGATTTTAACGAGTTGAAAGACCCTCTTTTAGCCATGTATGCTAATCCTGTTAAGAATAAATTGAAAGTAGAGGGTATGGCTGAAAGTGAATTATAAAACTTTTGCTCTTACTTCAAATATCATTTGCGCTTTGATATCAGTCGCTGAATTAGTGGTTTCTCTTGTTACAGCTTCAAATTCAAGATTGTAGGAGTCTTTTTTTATATATTCATCCAAATTAGTTCCTGTTGTTTCTAAATCTAATTCACTTCCAATATTTTCAGGTATATCCTGAATTTCAGCAAGCAGGGTTAAGCCATCCGTATCATTAGATATATAAATTTTTAAACTTTTTAGAAAACTGAAAGTCCGGTCATTCGGGCTTTCAATTGATAGTGTAAGATCAGATAGATTCACATTCTCCACTAAATCAGCTCGCGTATTATTATTTTCAAATTTTTGCTGGGAAGAAGTGTTGATATCTGGCGTTCCAATATCAATAGGCAAGTTAACAACTGATGCTGCTGGAATAGTAAACTCTACAGTATTTGTGATGTCGAAAGTTGTAATGTCATCAATTTTTTCTTGAAGATTGCATCCTGTGAAAAGTAAAAACCCTGTGATTAAAATAAAAAATGTAGTCTTCATAAGTTAAAAAGTATATTGATTTACTGTTATGTACGGGCGATTAATGAAATTGGATGTAATGCCGCCATTTTTCCAATACCATTTCAAAGTCTTCTGGCAATTCAGAATCAAAATGAACCGTTTTATTTTGGGTTGGATGGATAAATCCTAAAGACTTAGCATGTAAAGCCTGCCTTGGAATAATTTTAAAGCAATTATCCACAAAGGATTTATATTTAGAGAATTGGGTTCCTTTCAAAATTCTGTCTCCTCCGTAAGTGGCATCATTGAATAAAGGATGACCAATATATTTCATGTGTGCACGAATTTGGTGAGTCCTTCCAGTTTCTAAATTACATTGGATAAGTGTTACATATCTTAATCTTTCCAATACTTTATAATGTGTAATTGCAGTTCTACCAAAATCCCCTTCCGGAAAGGCATCTGTGATCCTTCTGTCTTTAAAACTTCTGCCCAAATTCACATCAATTGTACCTTCATCATCTTCCATTTCACCCCAAACCAAAGCATAATAGGTTCTTTCAATACTATGATCGAAAAATTGTTTGGCTAATTGAGTCATGGATTTTTCGGTTTTGGCAATTACCAAAAGCCCTGAAGTATCTTTGTCTATTCTGTGTACAAGTCCAGGTCTTCCTTCATTTCCTTCCATTTCAGGCAATTGTTGAAAATGATATGCCAAAGCATTAACTAAAGTGCCTTCCCAATTTTGATGAGCCGGATGCACCACCATTCCAGCTTCTTTATTTACTATAAGAAGATCAGAATCTTCATATATAATGTCCAAAGGAATGTTTTCTGGTTTTACCTCAGTATCTCGTGGAGGTTCGGGTAGGGCAATTCGAATGTTGTCATTTGGATGGATTTTGTAATTAGATTTAATCGTTTCTCCATTCACTTGAACAAAACCGTCTTTAATTGCTTTTTGTACCTTGTTCCTAGTAACATTTGGGAGCCTGTCCATTAAGAATTTATCTATTCTCAATAATTCTTGTTTAGGATCCACTTTAATTTGATGATGCTCAAACAATCCATCATCTTCTTGTTCGTTTTTTGAAATATCTTCTTGCATAATTTCTTTCAGGTTGCAAAGTTAGTAAAAAGATAGTGCTAACGAACACTTCATTTATTTTGATGGAAGTTTAAAAAGTGAGATATTTATTGCGGTGTATGAAAATAAAATGATGTTAAGATATTTTTGCAGTATACTATTATTGCTTTCAACGGCAGTTTGTCAAGGACAATCCGTTTGGGATAAGCTAAATAAAGATCCTTTCAAGAACTCTCAGGTTTACGTTGGTGTCAGAGCTGGTGCTAATTATAATTCAGTAAATGTTATAAATAGATTTTCTTTAATCAAACCGACTTCAAGTTTAGATGAAGGGCTGTATGATAAGAAATATCAGGATGTAGAAAATATTGGAATTATTTATGGTATTACTTTTTTGTATCAATTCGAACAAAGATTTGTGTTAGGAGCCAATGCCTCTGTTAATCAAGTGCGGTTTCAATATACTCAAGACCAGCCAGGTTCTACCATAAGTGTGAACTTCCTTCATAATCATAATCTCAATTATTTAGATGTCCCCATCTTTTTTAGATTTATGTTTAGAAAAGTTAATAGCCGATTTTGGGATAAATCAAGCAGAAAACCGACTGTCCCAGCAATTATTCCATTTGCTCAGGCCGGATTAAATTTTTCGATGTTGATAAACGCTAATAAGGAATATTCTAAGTTTACTACCCAAAATGGAATTGAGAGTCAAGAGTTTGAGAAAAGTTCTGATATCAAGACTTTAATGTCTCCCTTCGCTGTAGGAGCTTTTGTTGGAGCTGGAGCAAGATTTAGAGTAGGAACTTTTTATATAACTGCGGAAGCAAATTTTCGACAGGGATTAAACAATGCCAATAATCAAAATGCCAGATATGTTAATGAGAATCTTCAAAATGAAGCTTATGATGTTATGGATGATTTTAACTTTCAATCATTTGAAGGCTTAATAGGGCTAATATTTCCTTTAAAATATTTAAGTAAAAAAGAATTTATGCCGGTTGAAATATGAAAAATATATTGATTTTAATATCGGTTTTTATTTTAGGTTCTTCTTGCAGAGAGGAATTAGTAGAATTTACCCCGACTGAAAAGTTTAATAGTATTTTTGATAATCCTTCAGAGGGGCTTAATTATACTCCTTTGGATGCAATTGAAACTGATGATGGTGGGTTTTTGGTATTATCTAAATTAGCCAACGAATCTGTTTTTGTATTGAAAATAAGCAATAGAGGGGATTTTCAATGGAGCAGACAAATGGAACCCCAATTTGTTAAGCCAGTAGCTAATTTGGTTAAGCTAGGTGAAAACTATTATTTTATTGGGAGTACCTTACCTGATTATACCTCAACATTGTTCGAAATTGATGATTTGGGGCAAACTATTGAAGCTGTAAGAACTTACACAGGCTATCGCAACCCATTGGCATTTAATAATTTAACTCCAGAATCTTTTTTACTTCTAACTTACAATGACACCACTGGCACTGTTTTAAGTAAAATCTTAGATGGTTTTGCTATGGAATGGGCTAGAAATTATGATGATTTTGAAAATGCAGATCAAAAATTAGAAACATTTCAAAATGCTAACAGAACAGATTTTTATGTTGGGGCTTATAATTCGGGCTCCATAATTTATTTTAATTCGTTGAGAAGAGATGGCATGAATTTGACTTATACGGATAATCAAGGAATTGAAACTGGCAAAATAAGAGCTTCTCAAAGAGATATGATTAATTCCATATCTCCACAAGAAAACGGCCTATTGGCTTTAAATTATACATTCAGAAATCAGTCTTATTTTATAAATAATTATCAACCAATTGCTAATGATTCCATCAATCTCCAAGTTGTAGGAGGTCAGGTTTTACAAGATAGATTAAGTATTCAGAATGCACGAAGTGCTTTAATTTCAGTGGGCACGGTGAGTTATCTTGTAAATGCTTACTCTACTTTGGATGGGCGCATAAAGCTTAATTTTTTCAATACACAAACAGGAGATCAAGTTGCTATAAAATATTTAGGAGGTATTGATCCATTAGAAGTAGTAGAGATTATCCCAACAGCAGATGAGGGAATGGCAATTCTTTCAAAAATTACTATTGCGGGGGCAAAACAAAGAATTAACTTAATGAAGATTCCTAAAGAGGAGATTTTGGAGATTCTGTAAAATCAACAATTTGAAAGAGTAATCGTTATCAATTTGCTATGAAAAAGATTTTCTTCTGTTTATTTCTATGGGTATCAATTTTCATTTCCAATGATGCTTATGCTCAAAGTGGAGACTTGAAAATAATTAAGGTGCCTGAATTGGAAAGGATTATGAGCCAGTCAGAGGGCAATAAGATTAAAGTAATCAACTTTTGGGCGACTTGGTGCAAACCTTGCATTAAAGAACTTCCTTATTTTGTGAATGCGCAAAGTCAATTTCCAAATGTAGAATTTATTTATCTAAGCATCGATTTTTCAGAAAATGCTGCCAAAGCTGAAAAATTCGCCCAAAAGAAAAAACTTAATCCATCAGGACTATATTTAATTGATGATGTAGATTATAATTCTTGGATTGATAAAGTATCACCTGAATGGTCGGGAGCAATACCCGCTACATTAATTATGAAGAATGGTGAAAAATATTTTTACGAAAAAGAATTTCATGCGGGCGAATTGGAAGAATTGATTAAACAAAAACTAAAATAATACTACTATGAAAAAAGTAATTTCATTATCGTTGGTACTAATTGCCTTGTTGGCTTTTAGTTTTAAAAGAGCTGGATATGAAGTTGGGGACAAGGCCATAGACTTTTCCCTTAAAAATGTAGATGGAGAAATGGTTTCCATGGATTCGTTTGAGGAGGCAAAAGGCTTTATGATTATTTTCACTTGCAACACTTGCCCTTATTCAGTGGCTTATGAAGATAGAATTATTGAACTTCATCAGAAGTATGCAAAAAAAGGAGTGCCTGTAATTGCTATCAATCCAAATGATGATGAAAAATCTCCTAAAGATTCTTTTAAAAAGATGATGGAAAGAGCTGAAGAAAAAGGATTTCCATTTCCTTACGTATATGATGAAACTCAAGAGATTACTAAAGCCTACGGTGCTACCAATACTCCGCATGTTTATGTGTTGGATGCAGATAAAACTGTGAAATACATTGGAGCTATTGATAATAACACTAAATCAGCAGCAGAAGCAGATAAAAAATATGTTGAAGATGCAGTTGATGCGATTTTGGGCGGGACTGAAGTACCCGAAAAGAAAACCAAAGCGATAGGCTGTACAATCAAGTGGGCATCATAATTTATAAATATAGAAGTCACTTAAAGAAGCTAACATAACCGTTAGCTTTTTTTTGTTTAATACTCAGCTTGTTTCATTTTTTGAATGAGGTTATATATCTCCCTACTACTTGAGTAAATAAATGCATTTGTAACAATTATCGATGAATTACGCTTAACAGAAGTATAACCAAAATTTTTGTACGATGAAGAAAGTAATTTTTGTATTGCCATTATTAATTTTGAGTTCATTTTTTGTAAAAGCTCAATCCGATCAAAGCGGAATTAGAGCATCATTGAACCTATCTAATTTATATGTGGAATCAGTGAATGATGAAAATACAAAACCTGGTTTTGCAGTTGGGGTTTATTTTCGAAAAGGGTTATCAGATCAGATTAGTATTCAGCCAGAGATAAACTATAGTTTAAAAGGCTCGCAAATCAACTATGACGGTTTTTTTAGTGGAAGTGGGAAATATCGATATAATTTATCTTATGTTGAAATACCTGTTTTAGCTAATTTTCATGTGGGGGAGAGTCTGTACTTTAGTGCCGGACCTTATGTGGCCACCTTACTAGCTGTTAAAGTAAAAGATGTTGATGGGGATGGTACGGTCAATAATGTTGAAGAATATGATAGAGACGATTTCAATACCTTTGACTATGGAGTTGCAGCTGGTGTTGGTTTTGATTTTGCAGGTGGAACGGCTGGAGTTCGCTATAATTATGGATTAGCGGATGTTTCTCCTGAAGGTAATGGTTTGGACAACGGAAAGAATTCAGTATTGCAATTCTTTATAGGGTTCTCATTTTAAGAAATATAGATTTTAGATTATGGTAAGCGCAGTTGTCTTTGGCAGCTGTGCTTTTTTGTTTTTAAGCCACCATCTCCAATAAATCATCTAAATATTTTCTTTCATTGGATAATCTTGGTACTTTATTTTGTCCGCCTAATTTCCCTCTTTTTCGCATCCATTCATAAAATGTGCCTTGAGGAACTTTATGAATCTCCAAGCAATGTAAAGCGATATCTTTATGCCTTTTGGCATCATAATCAGAATTTATTTTTCTTATCTCATCATCAAGCAATTTGGAGAACTCTTCAAGATTGTCAGGCTCTTTCGAAAATTCTATCACCCATTCATGTGCTCCGCTTTTACCTTGCTCCAGATATTTTGGTGCAGCTGTAAAATTATCAATGATCACGCCAGTTTTATTGCAGGCTGTGGCAATGGCTTTTTCAGCATTTTCTATCATCAGTTCTTCTCCAAAAGCATTGATGAAGTGCTTGGTTCTACCACTGATCTTAATCCTATAAGGTTCTAAAGAAGTGAAACGAATTGTATCTCCTATTCTATATCTCCACAATCCAGCATTAGTGCTTATTACGATTTCATAAACCTTATTTAATTCTACATCATCTAATCGAATGGTTTTAGGTTGTTTTTGGTCAGCATTTTCCAAAGGAATAAATTCATAGAAGATTCCATAATCCAACATCAAAAGCATTTCATCCGAATCCATTCTGTCTTGAATTCCAAAAAAGCCTTCAGAAGCATTATAAGTTTCTAAGTAATTCATTCTTGGGGACTTTATTAAATCCCTAAAAAGTGGCTGATAAGGGACAAATGAAACGGCTCCATGAATAAATAATTCCAAATTTGGCCATACTTCTGATATATCGTCTTTTCCACTTAGCTCCAGAATTCTTTGCAACAGAACCACTGTCCAAGTGGGTACACCTGTTAGGCTCGTGACGTCCTCTATCATAGTAGCTTTAGCCATTGCTTCAATTTTTCCTTCCCATTCGTCCATCAAGGCTATTTCCAAGCTTGGCGTTCTAATAATTTGCACCCAAAATGGTAGGTTTTTCATGATCACCGCTGAAACATCTCCATAAAATGAGTTAGAATTATTGTCAAATTGATTGACTTGCTGGCTCCCTCCTATACTTAGGTTTTTTCCCGTAAAAAGACGGGAGTCAGGGTTGTTGTTCAGATAAATGGATAATAAATCCTTCCCACCCTTAAAATGACAATCTTCTAGCGCTTCATCCGAAACTGGAATGAATTTACTTCTATCGTTTGTAGTGCCCGATGATTTGGAGAACCATCTGATTTCGGTTGGCCACAGTATATTTTGGTCTCCTTTTAACAGTTGGTCTATATAAGGAAATAATTCTTCGTAAGTATGTAAAGGAACTCTTTCCTGATATTGCTGAAAGTTCTTTAGATCTTCAAATTGATATTCTCTCCCAAATTTGGTATTTCTAGCTCTATAAATCAGTTTTTGAAGTACTTCACTTTGCATTTCATTTGGGTATTTCATGAAAAGCTCCACTTCGTGAATCCTTTTCTTCATTACCCAAGTCATTATAGAGTGGAGGAATTCCATAGTTTAAAGTTTTCGTTTTAATTCGAAATGCTTACCTAAATAAACTCTACGTACTTGTTCGTCATTTGCTAACTCTTCAGCAGTCCCTGCTTTCAAGAGCTTTCCTTCAAACATAAGATAAGCCCTATCGGTAATGGATAAGGTTTCATTTACATTGTGATCTGTAATGAGGATACCAATATTTTTTTCTTTTAGTCTCCCTACTATGGTTTGAATTTCTTCTACTGCAATAGGGTCTACACCAGCAAAGGGTTCATCCAGTAATATAAAAGCGGGATCCATGGCTAGTGCTCGGGCAATTTCTGTCCTTCTTCTTTCTCCACCGGAAAGTACCATTCCTTTGTTTTTGCGAACATGGCCCAGACTAAATTCATCCAGAAGGCTTTCCATTTTTTCTTTTTTGGCGGCTTTACTGATTTTTCTCATTTCCAATACGGCCATCAAATTTTCCTCCACCGTAAGTGATCTGAAAACAGATGCTTCCTGAGCTAAATACCCTACTCCATTTTTAGCTCTTTTGTACATTGGTAGGCTAGTGATATTTTGTTCATCTAAAAATATTTCTCCGGAGTTTGGCTTAACCAAACCCACAATCATATAAAAAGAAGTAGTTTTTCCAGCACCATTTGGTCCCAAAAGCCCAACTATCTCTCCTTGTTCTACACTTACAGAGATATGGTCAACTACAGTTCTTTTTGAATATTTCTTTACAAGATTTTCAGCTCTTAATATCATTTTTGTTTATTTGTTTTGAAGCGAAGAAGCAACAAACATACCTAAACGGCAAATTAACGAAAATAATTACTCAATGCGGATATCTTTTAGATAAAGCTGTAAAGATTTTACTCCATTAAAGTTATTTTCTTGTATGGTAAATGCTAATTCAAAGGCGTTCGAATTCATAATAAGCATTTTGTATTCCGCCATTCCAAATCCGATGGCTGAGATTTTATTTTTCCCGCTTTTATCTTTTACAGTAAGTTTCAGATGTTTTTCTTTTAGAATTAGCGGTTCACCTAAGATTGAGAGGGTTTTCGCAGCAAAAACAGGTTGCATATTTCCTGGGCCAAAAGGATCCATTTGACTCAGTATGGAATAAAATTTATCTGTAATTTGATCAATTGCAATGTAGCTATCTATATTGATTTTTGGAATGAGTTGCTCCTCCGTTATGTTTTTTTGAACCACGGCCTCAAATGCAGTGGCAAAACTAGGGATTTGATCTATTGCAAGCGTTAAACCAGCGGCATGTTTATGTCCCCCAAACTGTTCTAAATGGTCTTTGCATGCCTCAATTGCTGAATAGAGATCAAAACCATCAACTGAGCGAGCGGAACCTGTTGCTTTTCCATTGGATTCAGTCATGATGATGGTGGGTCGGTAATGATGCTCTATACATCTGGAAGCTACTATTCCAATTACGCCTTTATGCCAGTTTTTATTGAATAATACAGTGCTTTTAGCTGAAATTAGGTCTTGATTTTCTTCAATAGCACTTAAAGCTTCACTCGTAATATTCTGATCAAAGTCTTTTCTAGTATTATTTTTAGTGGTGACATTCTCTGCAATAATTAAAGCCTCATCTTCATGGATAGCAGTTAATAATCTGACGGCTAAGTGAGCATGATCAATTCTACCAGCGGCATTTATTCTTGGGCCAAGTTGAAAAACTAAATTGGATATAGTGATTTTATCTTTCAGTCCGGATGCTTGAATTAAAGCCTTTATGCCAGGCCTAGGATTAAAATTTATTTTTTCCAATCCGTAAAAGGCAAGGATTCTGTTTTCTCCTGTTACTGCAACAATATCTGCCGCAATGCTGATGGCTACTAAATCAAGCAATTCAAAAGCATGATGTTCTGGGATTTTTTTCTGAATACAAAATGCTTGTATGAGTTTGAAGCCGACCCCACATCCAGATAATTCTTTGAAAGGGTAGGGGCAATCTTTTCTTTTAGGATCTAAAACAGCAATTGCCTCAGGAAGGTTTTCACCTGGCGTGTGATGATCACAAATAATGAAATCAATATTTTTTGAATTGGCGTATTCAACTTTTTCTATGGCTTTAATACCACAATCTAAAGAAATAATTAGACTACAGTTATTCTCTTTTGCATAATCAATGCCCTTATTTGAAATTCCGTAGCCTTCCAAATACCTGTCTGGAATATAGTAATATAAATTTTCACAATAGCTTTTTAAGAAGCTGTACATCATGGCAACTGATGTGGAACCATCTACATCATAATCTCCATAAACTAAGATGCCTTCTTTATCTTCAATAGCTTTTATTAGCCTATCGACTGCAGTGTCCATATCCTTCATCAGGAATGGATTGTGGCAGTCTTCAATTGATGGTCTGAAAAATGATTTAGCTTCTTCAAAATTACTGATATTTCTTGCTACAAGAATTTTTGACAGGACAGGATTGATATTGATGGATTGACTTAATTCATCAATTTTATTTTGCTCAGGTTCTGGCGCTATGATCCATTTCTTTTGTTTTGGCATATTGCAAAAATAAAAAGGCTTCGATCAATACCGAAGCCTTTTCTAAAAATGATTTTATCACTTATGATTATTCCCCAACCATTACAAAGGCTCCCCAATAAAATGGAGATTTGTATTTCTCTTTTATGGTTTTTTGTGCGTCATTAAATGCTGTTAACTTATCTTTACCACCGATCCAGTTTTGATAAAAAGTGGTCATTAATTCTTGGGTGGCCTCATCATCAACAGACCATAGACTCATTATTATGGCATCAGCACCAGCAACTTGAAACGCCCTTCTTAATCCATAAACTCCCTCACCATTTTTCAATTCACCCAAACCAGTTTCACAAGCAGAAAGCACTACCAATTCAGTATCGTTTAGGTTCAAATTCATTGCTTCGTAAGCCGTTAAGATCCCATCTTGCTGGTTGCTTTCATTAAGGCCAGAAGAAATAAATGAATTTGCTCCTGCCATAATTAAACCTGATTTAAGAAGAGGGTTTTGGCTATATTTCTCTTCTTCTGATTGACTTGAGTTGGATTCATTATCTGCAAGGAAGAAACCATGAGTAGCAATATGTAAAACTTTCGGATTTTGCACGCTTTTTAATTGCGTTTCATCTGCATCATTTTCCAAATATGTATTGGTTTTATCTGAAGTGTTGTCAGCATAAAGTTCATTAATTTTATTCACTTCTTCTTTTGTCCCAGGTAATGATGTCACTAAAGAATTGCCTCTTATATAGCGTTGTAAATTACCTCTCAACCCTCTGTTAAGGCTTGCGTTTTCTACAATTTTTTCTACAATTCCCTCCTCTTGCTCTTTTGTTTCAATTATTCCTTTATTGTAATTTGGGAATCCGAAAAGGCTAGGAGCTGAGGCTAAGTTGCTAGATTTTTTACTGTTAAAAGCAACTAAATCTTTCGTATTGGTAACTAATTGGATGTTTTGTTCTTCTAAAACATATTTCCCTGTATTGGAATTATATAAAGCATTGACACTAATTTGATTGTAAATTCCATCTGGCGATAAATATATCTTGTCGTATTGATTAGTTTTTTCTGCAATAGGTTTCCAATAGAATTCATAACTGTACTTATCTTTAACTTTGTATTTAATTGAATTTCGATAGTTCTTGATGTATTTATTCTCCAATTCGTTTCCGTTTTCCATCAAAATAAGCTCAGGTTGGGTGGAATTTTTATCGATTAATAATGCAGCATAATTGATCTGGTTTTCAAAAACCCCACTACTGTCAGGTTTGAATTTTCTGAACCTGATCATTTCAATAGCAACTTCATTATCTTTTAATTGATTTTGAACATCTTTCCAAGTATAATCTTTAGCTACGAAAGCTTCCTCGAAATCTGAAGAAGCCCTGCTCAATTCCTTTTCCAATTCCTTTGAAGTAGAAACTAATGAGTCTAGTTTAACATCCTGCTGAGTTACTTCATCTTCTGACATAGAATAGAGTTGGGCAATTAGTTCTTTGGTATTGATCCAACTTTGATACTTGGTTTTCAGATCTTCATCATCACTATTAAATATGTTTTTTCTGGCTTTAGCAGTGGCATACATTATTAAACCCTTTGTGGCCAACTGGTAGTTATACATATCGCCCAATAGGCTCTGATCTTTTTCTCTGTAAGCAATAGCGAAAGAATTATATTCTTCAAAGGTTGATCTTAAAGTATTGGTATAGAAATTAGCTTTTTGCTGCTCACTAAGTGCAGGGAAATATGCTTCTATCTGGGCGAAGTAATTTTTGAAGGTTTCCTCAAAATAGCTTTTTGCTTTTTTAGGATTGTCTTGATACCATTTAAGTTCTGCCATTTCTTTACTGCTTTCTGCATATAGAGGATGTTTTTTACTTAAATACTTAGCTCTCAAATCATGAGCTGCTTTAATATGCAATTCCGCTTTTTTAATATCATTCATTCTGAAATTTGCAATTCCCCAGTTGAGCTCATATTTGGAATATTCAGGATTGCTTTTTTCCAAAATAGTTTGAGAATTATTAAAACTCTCATTCATTAGTTTATAGTAATTTTCTAAATCATCGCTTTTGTAAAGTGCTATGGCTTTTTCCTTCAAAAATCGAGTGTATAATTCACTATTTTTGCCTAGATGTAATTCAATGATATTTAACGATTTATTGAAGTAGTGAATGGCCGAATCTTTATTACCAACTTCAATTAAATTCTGAGCGTAATTATTAAAAGTAATAGCATTGTTTAGAGTCTCATCTTCATTTAAAATTTTTTCAAAAATATTGATGGCGTCATCGTATAAACCTATTTTCCAATAGAGTAATGCTAAGTTGTTTTTAGTATTTTCTTCCAATAATTTATCTCTCGATAATTTTGATGAAATATCAAGTGCTTGATTATAAAGTAATTCTGCCTCGGAATATTGAGAACGGTAATAGAAGGGGATAGCTAAGGTGACCAATCCTTCTGCATATTCTACACTTTCCTTTCCGAAATTCTTCTTAATAAAGTCTAAATTGCTCTTTAAAATATCTTCTGATTTTGAATAATAACCAATATCGAAATAAGCCATTCCTAATTCTTTATTAATTATATGTTGATATTCATTTTTCACATAATCAAGTTTCAATAGCTGTTCCAAAATAGCTATGGATTTCCTGTGTTCGCCTAAGATGCCATGAATTCTGGCCAAATCTTTTTTACTTTCAACATACGCAGGATTCTCTATGCCTAAATTCTTTTTATAGATTTCTCCTGCCGCCATAATATTTTGTTTGGCAGGCTCAAATTGATCATTTAGTTGTTGGTAGTAAGCTAAATTAAATAAAATATCAGCAATAAGGACTGGGTCAGTATTGGGGATTTTTTTTCTTAATTCGGCCTCTTTTTCCATTATTTCTAAGCTGGCTGTTAAGCTGTCAAAAGCTAAATATGCATCACCCAAATAATAGAGCATTTCTGCGGATACAGTGTCTCCTATAATTTCGGCATGTTTCAATATCTCGGATTTTTTCTCTATTATTAATTCAAAATCTTCGCTGTTAAACGCTGAATCAATTCTATTAAAAAGCTGTAAATCGGTATTCTGAGCGGCAAGAAATTGAAGGGTATAAATTTGAGCGAACAATGTAATGATCAATAACTTTTTCATAATTCTTTTTTATGTCTTACGGAATATAAAGTTAATACAAAAAAATAGGAATAAAAAAATATTAATTAGGATTTATGTAATAATTTATTTTATTTTGTATCAAAGTAAAGATATGAAATTATATTGCTGTATTGATATAACTAAGAAGAGAAAATGAGATATGTAATTTTACTAGTTTTAAGTGTTTTTTTAACGAATGTTCAGGTTTACGGACAATGTCAGGCTGGAGAATCTGAGACTATAATTGAGATTGATGGATCGGCAGGGCAATTCAATAGTGAGATATATTGGAGGCTATTTAACGATGATACTGATGCTTTAGTAGCCGAAACTACAGCTGGCTTTTTGGGAGCAGGGGCAACTGAACGAGATACTCTTTGTCTTCAGGATGGTGTAAACTACCGTTTTGAAACCTACGATACTTTTGGAGATGGATGGAATGAAGCTGAGTTCAATATATTCTATGATGATGGTTTTATTGTCCTAAATGGAATGCCAAATGACGGACAAGAACCAAGTGATGGATCTAATTTGGAAGAAATATATGTTTTTAGAGGGGGCGATAGACCAGGTGATGATTGTAGCTTACCAAAAGAAATATCTGTTGGGGATATTGTAAGTGTTAGTACGGAAGCTTATACTTCTAACTATCAATTGGATCCATTATTTGATTCAGGAAATGAAGCAATTTTCACTTTTACTCCATTAATAAGTGAGCAATATGCCATTACCTTTTCTGAAATTCCAAGCTTAGATAGAGGTTCGTTGCAATTATTTGATAATTGTTATGATAATACTCCAACAAGAATTGCATTTGATAGCACTGGGGTAGATAATAATTTAATGGAAGTATATGAGAATTTAACTGCAGGAAACACCTATTTTATAGTAATCTCAAACAATTCTGCAGACACTGGAATCGATTTTATTGAAGGTAATTTAAGTGTCTCATATTCAGAAACACCTATTAATAATAGTTGTGAAAATGCATTTTCTTTAACAGTTGATGGAGATTCAATTTACAGTAGAACTATGAATGTTTTACCCTCGCAGAATCCTGTGTTTAGTATGCAAACGCAAGATGGCAATTTAAATGAAGCCTATGGAGATAGTCTTTTATTTGATTTTACCCTCGCAACTCAGGAAGATATTTTAATAGAAATTGGAGATATTGATTTATATAATCCAGTTTTTATAGAATTAGAGAAGAAAGAGAATTGTGGGGAAGAGGCTGAGTCTACCTTTCGTAGGGCTGTTTTTGAGGATATTGAGAAAGTATTTGCATTTAATAATTTGTTAAGTGGAACTTATCGCTTAAAAGTATTTCTCCCTTCTTCTTATGAGGATGAATTTTTTGTTTCGGTTAAAACTCAGAGCAGTCAAGTTGCAGCATCAAATCAGACTTGTGAGAATGCTTCAGACCTAAACATATATAGTAGTAGTGGAAATTTAAGTTCTGCTTCAATTACTTCTATTCCTTATTTCAATGCTTCAGATTCTGGCATTGGAGCTCCATGCACGCAGGATTCGATATTTAATGCGGGGACTGGTGATGTTTGGGTTAAGGCTCAAGTACCACAAAACCGAAATTTGATTATCGAAACATTCGGGGAATATTATGATGTATTGGCATCTGCTGATCAAGCTTTAGAAACTCGAATATCAGTATATACAGGAACTTGTGGTAGTATCTCAGAATTTTATTGTAGTGATAAATTTGAAGCACATCAAAGAGATACAATTAGTAATTTACCTCAAGGAGAGGAAGTATTTATAAGATTGTGGGATAGAAATGGAGATAATGGAGGTTTAATGAATATTAGATTGTTAGAGCCTGAACCTTTACCAATTCCTGAGACAGAAACCAGTTTATTCCCTGACTCTTTGCATGTCAATTTTACTAATTTTTACGGTGATGTTGAGTTTTTTTATGAAGTATTAGTATCGGAAGATAGTTTTCAAACTTTTTTACCTGGTTTCGATCCAGCCACAATTAGTTCCTTTCAAGGGCAATTTGGTGTTCCAGACTTACAACCCGCAACCACTTATTATTTTCAGATTTTTAGTAAATCTAGTAAACTCACAAATAGTGATACTACTATTTTTCAAGTTGAAACATCGCCATATAGTATAAACTCCATAGCAAATGGAGATTGGTTTAATCCTAATACATGGGAAGGTGGAGTTGTTCCAGCTGCAGATTCTGCTGTTAATATCTATCACCAAGTTTCAATAAATGAAGGTGAGAGTTTTGATATAAAAAATGTAAATGTAATTGGAGCATTTGAAGAGCAATCTAATGTTGGCTTGTGGATTAATAATGGTAATCTGAATGTAGATAAAGATATTAGGGTAGAGCATTATTCTGGGGCACCCACTGATTCGGTTGGGATTTTTATGTTAACTGATGGGATTGGTTCAGCCAATTTAGAGATACGTAATAATTTAATATTTGAATTATTTGAAATTAGCAATGGTGAGCCCATTAAATTTATTGCCATAAACAATGGAGATTCTCTGAATATTAATGTTGGTAATGAATTCTCTTTCAGACATACAAATTCTGATAGTATTGAGCTTTACACTGAAAATATTCTATTTCAAAATGTGGATTTGACGGTAGGTGGATATTTATCATTCTTAAATGATAATGTAAATAGTGCACAGCCATTTAATGCTGTATTTCAAGATTCAAGAATTAAAATAGATTTTTTTGATTTAAATGCGTTTGAAAATACAGAAGGCGATTTTCAAGTGAATTTTACGGGAAATACAGAAGTTGACATTAATTCTAACTTCAGAAGGCCAGGAAATGGAGGGAAAATAAAATTTTCTGATCAATCAACCTTGAGGTTCAATGGAAATAGCTATCAAGAAATTACAGGTTTTGGAAATTTTCAAGACTCTATTATTTACAATAATATCATCGTTGATATAACTGAAAACCAAAGTGCCGATGCAGATTCACCTTCCTTAGTAGTTCAGTCCTCTTATGAAGAAACTGTCTCTAAAATATTTATCGAAGGGGAATTAGCATTAGTAAATGGTTTATTTAAAGCTCAAAACAGCATATTCGAGTTTGGATACAGTGAAATTGTTTTTGGGGAAAATGCATCAACTGTAGGTGCTAGCTCTAATTCTTATATAAGTGGAGTTGCCAGTAAAATAGGAAATACACCTTTTACCTTTCCTGTTGGTCATGAGGCAGGATTGCGGCAGATTCGGATGTTAAATAATGAAGAATTTCAAACTTCTGATTTGGTAAGAGTATTTCCGAATAATAATTTCTGTGGTTTGACAGATTCATTATTGATCAATTCATCTTTAGTAAGAGATAGAACTAGTGAATACTGGGAAATCACTTCTTTGCTTTCGGATAGTAATGTTGCTGCCACTTTTGAACCAATAATCAATGATTTAGTTGCCGAAGGAATTACCGATTTTACTAGTTTGGAACTCGTTAATTTTTCAAATGGTAGCTCATTGGGTAATAGTGCCAGTACAGATTCTTCCTTCCAAACTGCAATTGAGTATAATTTTTCTGTCGCTGATACAGCAAGGTTAGGATTAGCGTCTAATTTGGAGACTGAAAATCCCTTTTATTATAAAAAAGATATAGCTAGTTTATCTCAATATAAAGCTTCCGCAGGAGAAAACATTACCATCAATTATACTGGTCCCTTTGCGTCCGCGACTGATGAAGTATATATCGGTGGAAAATTGGCAAATAATGTAAGTAATTCTGATAGTTCAATTACTGTAACTGTCCCAGATGGCACTAAATCTGGAAATATTGAAATTATTTACGAAGGTGAGAAAATTATTTATGGGCGTGACCATTTTACCTTTACTAATGCCACACCTATTTCTATAGCATCAAGTAATTATTCTACACCTACTTTATTGGAAAATTTAAATGGTACAATTGCTTTAGGTCAAAGTAAGATGGAAGTCGCAATGCTCAATAACGATAATGTTTTTGATGCAATGATTGTTAGTTCTTCTTATGACCAAGTGACGCTGGTTAATAATTTATCTGGTGTTACTAGTCTGCAAGAGTTTTCATTATTTTCAGAGGGAATTACTTTAAATCCGTTTGATTTCAATTTGTACCCTTCAAATTTTAGTGGATCAATACAGATTGATGCAATTTTTGACTTTGAATATAATGGTCAAAATGGCATCATTTATTACCAAAATGATGGAAATGGAAATTTCTCGCCATTAGGAGACGGAAGTGTTGATGATGAGGTCATTTATAATGATTATTTGATTTTTGATTCTGATTTTGATGGCTTTTCTAATGCTACCTTAAGTGTTTATGATTTTTCATCCTCTACAAGTTCACTAAGTGCAGAAGGTGATGGCTTAACCGATTGTAGTCAATTTGCTAAACCAATATTGCCTTTTTTTGAGCCAAATGGAAAGGAAATGAATCATATTTTAAGAGGTAATTTTATAGACAATGATAACTCTGATATTGCCTATTTAATTAATAATGAGAGTATGATTGGTTTGCTTGATGTATATAATCAAGATACTCTTAATTATAACAGCAATAATTCAAGAGTTGCAGATCAAATTTTTGAAATTAGTAAAATCTCACTTTTGAGTGATGGATTTGATCAATTGGTAGCTTCTAATCAGACTACAAATGAAATTGAAATCTATAGCTTCAATAATGGAACATCATCGTTTGATGTAACAAACGTAGCCTTAAGTTTTACTCCTGCCAAAATGGATGCTGAAGATATAAATGGAGATGGATTTCAAGATTTAATTGTTTCCGATCAAGATTCATCTGCTCTGCATATATTGTTAAATGATGGGGCAGGAGTATTTTCTGAAGAATTTTCAGTTTATTATTCAGGTGGTATAATTGTTGATTTTGATGTATTAGACTTAAACAATGATGGAATAAAGGATTTTCTATTACTACAAGAAGGTGGACGGCTTTCTGCAGCTTATTATGAAATGTTGGATGTAAATCCTCCATCTATAAGTGCTTCAAATATTACAACTTCAAGCGTTGACCTATCTTGGAATTCAATAGAAAATGCTGCGGAATATGAGGTGTTTATATCATTAGAAAATGATACTATTCCTTCTTTAGCTTCGGATTCTACTTTTATTATTGGAGATACAGCACTTTCGTTTGAAGCTCCAATTCCATTTGAGACTTACTATGTTTTTGGTAGATCAATTTCAGCATCTGGTGATACAAGTAATTTCTCTAATTCAGTATCTGTAAATTTATTGACACTCGATTCTTTAAATTTTCAGGCACAAAATATCACCAATAGTGGATTTGATTTATCTTGGGGTGCTATTTCTAATGCTGATTCATATGAGATAGTTATTTCATTACAAGATTCGCCAAATGAAGGTCTGCCATCAGACTCGGTTTTTCAATTGAGTGATACTTTACTTAGTTTCAATGCCCCGATTGATTTTGAACAGTACTATGTTTTTGGAAGAGCGATTTCCGCGCAAGGAGATACCGCTAATTTCGGGAATTCATATCCAGTTCAATTAGAAAATATTCAAACACCATTACCAGTAAGCAGTAATCTTAGTTCAAATGGTTTTGACCTTTCTTGGCCATCAATTGCGGGAGCAGATCAATATCAAGTTTATATTGGTACCAATGCGGATGTTAATACTTTAAATGATGCAGATTCTGTTTTCCTTGTAACTAATGAGAATATAAGCTATCAAGCACCAGAATATTCGGAATTATATTATTTTTTCGTAAAAGCCATTTCAAATTTTGGAGATACTAGTGCTTATAGTACTCAAGATTCAGTTAAGCTACCCGTATCTGCTTATTTACAACAAGATTCATTGGCTTTAGTATCGCTTTACGAAACTAACGGAGGAGCAACTTGGATCAATAATCAAAATTGGTTAGCAGGAAAATTGAATACTTGGGAAGGTCTTGAAATGAATGCAGATACACTTTTTGCAATTAATTTAGCATCAAATCAGTTGGAAGGAGTCTTATCTAGTGAAATGGGTACCTTGAATTTTATAAACTCCTTAGATTTCTCAAATAACAATTTAACAGATGTTTCCGCTTTAGTTGCTCAATCAAATAAATTGAACTCCCTCAATTTAAGTGGGAATGCATTGAGTTTTGAACAATTGGAAGGTTTAAGCTCAATACCTAATTTCATTTATAATAATCAAGGTTTTCAATATACTATTCCAGATGAAATTTTTGAAAGTTTAGGTACAGATATTTCTATTACGGTGGAAGCGAATGCTAGCGAAAATACTTTTCAGTGGTATAAAGATTCTGTGCAGATAGCTGGTGAGACAACCCCAACTCTAAATCTGGTTAATGCGCAAAGAGCAGATGAAGGTCTGTATTACGTTGAAATCGATAATGCTACTCTATCTGACCTAACTTTAATTTCTAATATTACAGAAGTAAAAATATCTTCATTGGAAAGAGATGTTATTGCGTTAAGACAATTTTACGATTCTACGAATGGAGATGGCTGGAGCTCAATTATTTGGGATACAACATCTGATAACCCAACGGAATGGTCTGCAAATGCGCAAGATATTGTTGTAGAAAATAACAGAGTAGTGGAGTTAAATTTACCTAATAATAATTTAACGGGTTCAGTTCCTAATTCTTTAAATGAAGTACTAGGTTTAAGAACTATCAATTTGTCAAATAATGCGATTGAAGACTTAACGGATCTTAGCTCCTTGCCAAACTTAAGTACGCTAAACGTAAGTGGAAATGCATTAGGGTTCGATGATTTGGAGAGAAATATATCTATTGAAGGCTTTGTGTTTGATGATCAAGCAAACTTTGGTGAGCAACCAGATCAAAAAATACCACAAGGTTCTGAATTCTCATTAAGTTATGATGTTGCAGGATCTGCTAATGTTTATCAATGGTATAGAAATGACGAAATAGTGATTAATGCTGATACAAGTATATACTCAATAGATTCGATTACTTTTGAACAAATGGGTGAGTATAGATTAGAAGTGAGGAACTCTATTATTAATGCAATAAACCCTGATTTTTCATTGAATTCTAACTCTGTAGATATTGTGGCTACTTCAACCATATCAGGAAAAGTTCAAGATGCAAATGAATTTTCTACTGAAAGTGGTAGGATTTATTTATTTGAAATATCATCTAATGGTTCTTATGATAGTGTAAGACTAGAAAATGGAAATTTCTTTCAAAACATCCAAAATGAGGGGACTTTTGAAATCCCGAATGTTGAATTGGGGGACTATTTACTTTATGTAGATAACGATGAAAATGATTATCCTGACTTATTAAATACATACTATCAAAATTCAATTGACTGGGAGCTTGCAGAAACAATTAGTCTGAGAACTGATACACATAATCTGACAGTAACTATGGAAGGTGAGCCTCAAGAGCTGACAGGAACTTCAGTATTAAGCGGATATCTTGAAGAAGAATTTGAAGAGGGAGAAAGAAAGTTACCAACTAGAAGAGTGAGCAGTACAGGTGTTAGTGTAAGAAGATTAGGAGGTTCTAGTAGAGATGTTTCGCTTAGATCAATTTTGGAATTTAATGAATTGGTAGCCTATTTGGAGACTGATGAAAATGGTGAATTTGAGATTCCTAATCTACCAGCAGGTAGATATACAGTTAAATTTGATTTACCCGGAGTCCCTATGAATGAGGAGTCAGATATTGTATTCGATTTTACTGGTGAAGATCAAGAAGCTCTTGAAATTGCAGCTGTTTCTGATAATGGAGAGATTACGGTATCTAGAATTAGATACACTGCAAACAAGTCGGAGTTACTGAAAAACGTAATAGTTTATCCAAACCCTTCTAATGGAAGGTTTAAAATAGGAGGAACTAATGCTATTTCAATTATTAAAATTATCAGCTCAGACGGTAGACTGATTAAAGAACTATCAAATTTTAATAATATTTCTCAAGAAGTTGAGGTAGACCTTGGCGACTATCCGAATGGAATGTATTTCATGCAAATCGATTGGAAAGATGGGTTAAGGAGTATGAATAAATTGATTAAGAAATAATTTTTTAAAGAAAGAAGCACTCAATAACTATATAAGGCTGACCAATTACGGTTAGCCTTTTTTATTTTCTATCTTATTCAATATTTCCACTCTTAAGGAAGTTATTAAGCTATAGAAACCGCAAATCTAAAATGAGATTAATTTTTACCGTAATAATTTTTATTGCTCAGTTTCATTTAATAGCTCAAAATGAAAAAATTCATACTTCCTTTTCACTTAATTTGGAGGATAACCAAAGGCTAATTCAAGAAACTGAATTTAGATTTACTGCTATAGCTTTAAAATCAAAGCAGATTGAAGATTTTTCGAAAATTGGCTTTATCTACGAATCTGACACCATTTATTTTGTGAATGACTTACATTCTAATGATGATTCTGATTATTCATATTCCAGCCTAATTCATTTTAACGACCCATTAAAATCAATCGAATTATTTATTCCTCAAAATATTGACAACTTGGAAGTCATTTTGATTAATGGCAGTGGGAATTATGCTAATTTTTCACAGCGAAATGATCAATCTATTCAAAATAATAATTGTGAATTAAATGGAGTTGTTCAACAATCTGAATGGAGGGCTGGACTTCCGGCACCTTCTTACAACAGAAGTTTTACTAGTACTGAAAATATGATAGTCCATCATTCAGCAGGTTCCAATAATTTATCTGATTTCACTCAAGCAGTGCGAGATATTTATATTCTGCATACAGAAGAAAATGGGTGGTCAGATATTGGGTATAATTATTTGATTGCACCTAATGGAGTTGTTTATACAGGTAGAGATCCAGCTAATGGCGAACAGGATGAAGTGATGGGCGCTCATTTCTGTGGTTCAAATTCTAATGTAATGGGAATTTGCCTTTTAGGAAACTATGAAACGGCTGAGCCTACTTCGGCTATGCTTGAGGGTTTAGAAGAAGTTTTAAGCTGGAAAGCATTTAAAGAACAATTGGACGTTTTAGAGAATGATCCGCACCCTTTAAATCCTAATTTGGGAGTAATTGCCGGGCATAAAGATGGTTGTAATACGTTGTGTCCAGGCAGAAATGTTTACGAAAAATTACAAGATATTAGAATAAATGTTGATGATCAGTTGTCTATCTGTAATGGTGAAGAGGAAGATAGTCCAATAGTTGAAATAGAAATTGATTCTATCTTAAATCAAACGATTTACCCTAACCCCATTAAAAGTGATTTCTCCTTTAGTTTAAATATTTCTCAAAGTGATCAAGAGGATTTGCAATATATTCGAGTTTTTAACCAAGAGGGTAAAACCATAAAATGGCAAAATCTGTATTTTAGTGAGAATAAAATAGAAGTAAAACTTCCTCAAACTTTAAAACCTGGCATTTATTTTTTGCAGACTTCCTTCAAAAATGGCGAGGAAAAATCACAGCGGTTTTTAATACTATAAAACTTTTATATCTGTAAATTGTAAATTTTGCTTAGCAACACCTTTTCAGCCATATTTGCATTTCATAAATCATTAGGCTATTGCAAAAAATTAAAACCATCATATTCGATTTAGGAGGGGTGATCATAAACTTATATGTTGAGAAAACCATATCAGTTTTTTCTAAATTATCTGGCTTGCCTGAAAGAGAAGTAGAAAAAGCTTATTTATCGGCTGATGTTTTTAAAGAGTATGAAAAAGGATTAATTTCTGATGATGATTTTCGTAAAAGATTGAAGAAGAATTTTAATTTGAATGCTTCTGACAAAGAAATTGATGAGGCTTGGAATGCTATGCTGGGAGAAATTCCTGCAGATAGAATTGAAGAAATAAAAAGGTTAAAGCAAAATTATAAGTGTATAGTCTTGAGCAATACTAATGCCATTCATGAGCGTGCATTTCATCAAATATTATCAAATTCATTTTCATATCAGCATTTAAGTGAATTGTTTCATGAAGTATATTTTTCCCATGATTTAAATCAGCGAAAACCTGATCAAGAGATTTATCAAAATGTGTTAAATCTTTCTCAAACAGAAGCATCGGAAGTACTGTTTATGGATGATGGTCAAGCTAACCTAGATTCAGCCTCTAAATTGGGAATTCACACACTGCATATTCCAAGAAATCGTGGTTTTATGACCTTATTGGAGCATAAATTATCCGAAATATGATAGAGAAAAATACAAGATACTATGCAAAGAAGATACTACTCTTTGTATTAACCTTCATTAGCACCACATTGGCAGGATCCGAATGGGTAACTAACCGAATCCTGTTTTATTCTCCAGATTATTCTTGGGCTGATTTCTTGGCAGGGATGCATTATTCTATACCCTTTCTCTTTATTTTAACAGTACATGAATTTGGACACTTTTTTACTGCCAAATACCATAAAGTGGAAGTTACTTTGCCGAATTATATTCCCGGTTGGCTTGGGTTTTTGGGTACCGTTTCTTTTGGTACTTTTGGAGCACTAATCCGTATAGTTGGCCCAATTAAATCAAGAAAACAATTTTTTGATATTGGCATTGCCGGTCCAATTGCAGGTTTTGTAGTAGCATTAGGAGTATTATTCTATGGATTTACTAACTTACCTGAACCTGAATATATATTCGAGATTCATCCTGAATACGAGCAGTATGGTTTAGATTATGCCGACCATGTCTATGATAATGGAGAGGAGATGATGGGGATAAGCTTGGGGAATAATCTTCTTTTTAGCTGGTTTGAAGAAAATATAGCAGATCCTGAACGACTGCCCAATCACCGAGAAATCATTCATTATCCTTATTTATTTGCAGGCTTTTTGGCATTATTCTTTACGGCTTTAAATTTAATTCCCATTGGCCAGCTGGATGGAGGACATGTTATTTATGGCTTATTTGGAGCTAAGAACCATCAAATTATAGCCTTTACCCTCTACATGATTTTTACATTTGTAGCAGGCTTGGGATTAATCACTGCAGGGATTGATTTAGGGGATTTTGCTTTATATAGCACTATGTATGTAGGCTTTTTGTATTTCTCATTCAAAGGCTTAGGTTTTCAGCAATCCACTACTTTAATGATATCAGTAGGAATGTTTGTCGCGCAATATTTAACTACTTATCTATTTCCGTCTGTTACTGGTTTTTCGGGCTATTTACTTTTTGTATTCCTGTTGGGGAGATTGATTGGTGTAAAGCATCCGGTTGCTCCTGATGACAGACCACTAAGCACAGGCAGAAAAGTATTAGGTTGGATTTGCCTGATTATATTCATTATCTGTTTTAGTTTTGAGCCTTTGGTGTTGGAGTAGTTGAAACTTTAAAGCCAAAGGCTTTGAAGGGGTAACCACGAAGATACACTGAGTTTTACACCAAGAACACGATGGGCAATAATAGACTTTTAAATTATTCTTGACAAAACTGCTCTAGTCTTAGCGTCTCGCTAAGGCTTCTATGATTTATTTTAATTGTTATCATGTCTTAGCGAGACGCTAAGACCAGCACAGCTTATATAATGAGAAATAGTGATAAAATTTATTATTTCTTGATAAGGAAAATCTGTGCGACTATCCCCTATAGGGGATTATAGAGGTGTCGATTGTAAAATGAAATTTTGTGAGATCTTAGTAGAAAGAAAGTCATATCAGATAATAAGACTCTGTTGGAAAGTTGAATTTTTCATAATTAAAACACTATTTTTGCGTTCATCGATTACAACAACAAACCATAAAATTCTGAATGTCCATTCTCGTTAAGGGTCTTATTAAAAAATACGGAGAGCAGATTGCTGTTAATGATGTTTCCTTTGAAATCAAGAAAGGAAATATTGTAGGCTTTTTGGGTCCAAACGGAGCAGGAAAATCCACTACCATGAAAATGATTACAGGTACATTGCCTGCTGATTCAGGAATAATGGAAGTAGATGGAATTGATGTAGCCCAACAACCCCTAGAAATCAAAAAACATATTGGCTATTTACCTGAGCATAATCCTTTGTATTTGGATATGTATGTATATGAATTTTTGCGCTTTTGCGGAGGGATTTATGGGATGTCCGGCAAATCATTAAAAAGTAGAGTAGCTGATTTGGTAGATTTATGCGGATTGCAAAAAGAGCAAAACAAACAGATTGGTGCTTTGTCTAAAGGCTACAGACAAAGAGTAGGGCTTGCTCAAGCTTTGGTGCATGATCCTTCTGTTTTAATTTTAGATGAACCTACCACAGGTTTGGATCCCAATCAAATCATAGAAATTAGAAATCTAATTTTATCCATTAGTCAAGATAAAACAGTTTTGTTGAGCACGCATATTATGCAGGAAGTGCAGGCACTTTGTAACAGAGCTATTATTATAAAAGAAGGTAAATTGGTTGCAGACCAGGCAGTCAATGAATTGACTGAGGAGAAAGAGAAATTCACCATCAAAATAGAATTGGAAAAACCGGCTGATTTATCTTTTTGGACTACTCATCAGGAAGTCAATAATTTGAAGTTGGTAACTGAAACGGAATATTTATTGGAAACTACGAAAGATATCAGAAAAGAAATTTTGAACTGGGTAACGCAAAACGATGTGGATTTGGTCGGAATTTCATTGGAAAAAGGCAATATGGAAGAAGTGTTTCACAAACTCACCCAAAATAACTGAGCCTATGTGGAGTATTTTTACTAAAGAAATTAATAGCTTTTTAAATTCACTCATTGCCTATCTGGTCATGGGTGTTTTTTTGGTCAGTATGGGATTGTTGGTTTGGGTTTTCCCTGATACCGCTATCTTTGAATACGGCTATGCTGATATGGGCATCTTCTTCAATTTGGCACCTTATGTCTTAATGTTTTTAATTCCTGCCATTACCATGAAAGCCTTAGCGGAAGAATCCAAAAGCGGCACTTTTGAATTGTTGATGACCAAACCTATCACAGAGCTCAAATTATTATTGGGAAAATATTTAGCGGGTTTAGTGCTAGTTGTGATTTCATTGATTCCCACTTTAGTCTATTATTTTTCCCTTTCCTATTTAAGCAATCCTGTCGGAAATATTGATTCAGCGGGAATTATGGGGGCTTATGTAGGTCTATTGTTTTTGGTTTCCGCCTATACGGGCATTGGAATTTTTGCTTCTTCTTTATCTGAAAATCAGATTGTGGCATTTATTATAGCGGTTTTCATCAGCTTTATCTTCTTTATGGGTTTTTCCTCCATAGCTGATATGCCATTTTTAACAAATTCAGGCGTACGGATAGAAAAAGTAGGAATGCTTTCACATTATGATTCCTTAGGGAAAGGAGTCATTGATTTTCGAGATGTGCTGTATTTCCTTTCTATTACAGCTTTATTTTTAGGGGCTACTTTTTGGGTTTTAAAATTGAGAAAATGGAATTCTTAAAGAGTAAGTCAACAGAATATACGCTCAAGTTTTTGATCCTGCTCACTTTGGTGATATTGGTAAACCTTACTATGCGTCATCAGATTTTCCGTTGGGATTTGACAGAAGAAAAGCGCTATTCCATGAATGAAGCAACTATTTCTATGCTTCAAAATCTGGATGAACCTGTTTATGTAGAGGTTTATTTAGCTGGTGATATTAATGCGGAATTTAGTCGTTTGCAAACCGCCATAAAGCAAACTTTAGAGCAATTTAAAACTTATGCTTATGGGAACCTGCAATATAGTTTTGTCAATCCTGATGAAGCGAGTTCAGCCAATGCACGAAATGAATTCTATAGATATTTAGTAGATAAAGGAATTCAACCTACAACTGTTTTTGATAATGCGGAAGGTAGAAAATCCCAAAAGTTGATCTTCCCAGGAGCTGAAATTTCTTATGGTGGTAAAAGTATGCCCGTTATTTTACTAAACGGCAATAATTCAGCTGGTGCAGGACAAGCAATTACCCAGTCTATAGAGAATTTAGAATATGAATTAGCCAGCACAATTAAAAGCCTTGCAAATCCCGATAGGCAGAGTGTAGCTTTATTTCAAGGAAAAGGATCACCTTCTGGAAAGGTCTTGAAAGGATTGAATGATGCAGTCAGCTCTAAATATGATTTAATTCCTGTTCAAAATACGGAAAGGCTGTCCAATTTTGATGCCACCATATTTTTAAGACCACAAGAGGATTTTAGCAACTCTGAGCTTTACGATATTGACCAGTTCATTATGAATGGAGGGAAAAGCTTGTTTTTCTTGGATGGCTTGATGATGGATGTGGATTCCATTAAGGATTATGGTGCGATGGCTATCCCGATTGAAACCGGAATAGATGACTTATTATTTAAGTATGGAGTTCGAGTGAATAAAGATATATTGCAAGATGTCAACAGTGGGAATTTCCCTATCGTAACTGGGAATATGGGCAAAGATCCACAGATACAATTATTGCCATGGCCCTATTATATCATTTTAAATAAATATACTGATCACCCAATTGTGCGAAATATGAATGCGGTTTACGGGAAGTTTGTAAGTTCGATTGATACAGTAGCTGCAAATGGAATTGAAAAAACACCATTGATATTTACTTCCGATTATACACGAAAACTGAAAGGCCCTATTCACATCAGTTTTGAAAATTTAAAGGAAGATGTGAAGCCTGAAAATTTCAATTTAAAGAATGTTCCAATTACTTATTTATTGGAAGGAAAATTCACCTCGGCTTATCAAAATCGATTACCACCAGAAGGAAAAGAGAATTCTACCACCAAGAATAAGAGTAATCAAAACTCAATTATAGTAGCTTCTGATGGCGATTTATTATTGAGTGAAATCGACCGCAAAAAGAATCAGCCTTTTCCTTTAGGGGTTGATCCTTATGCTAAGCATCCATCTAATTTCGCTAACGACCAATTGATTCTCAATATGCTGAATTATTTATTAGATGAAGATGGCTTGATCATTTCACGGAATAAAGATTTGAAAATTCGTCCTTTAGATAAAGTGAAAGTATCGGAAGATAAAGTATGGTTCCAATTTGTAAACGTAGCTTTGCCAATTGTTTTGATTGTACTATTTGGCATTTTAAGATATTATTGGAGGAAGAGAAAATATTCAAAATTCAATGACTAAGTCTCAATCAAAGAAAAATATCGTCTTATTATCCGTTTGGCTTCTTTTAGTGCTGCTGACTATTTTAGCCTATAGCTATAATCCTTACGAAAGAAAATCCACTTCTTTTGAAAAGGATTTGTTTGCTGTAGAAAATGCCGATCAAAATATTTCGCGCATCGAATTAAATGGTCAGGATTTCAAAAACACATTAGGGAAGAACGGAAATTCGTGGTCGGTAAATCAGGAATATCTTTTGGATGCTTCCATGCAGCAAGTGTTTTTCAAATTATTGGAGCAAGTCAGTATTCAAAGACCGATAGTAGGGGAGAATGCAGCTAAAATAAAGCAAAATGTATTGGATTCCGGTGTTCAAGTGAATATTTATGGAAGTGAAAACTTACTGAATTCCTACACAGTAGGAGGTGATTTTCAAGCTATGCGCTCTTATTTTGTAAAGGGAGAGGATGTGTATTTGGTGCAATTGCCAGGTTATCAGAGTTATGTAGCGGGGATTTTCGAAGTTCCTGAAAATGACTGGCGTGACCGTGTGGTTTTTGATGGAATTTGGCATGATATGGTCAGTTTGAAAATCAACAGACCTAATAAAGAAGCAGTAGAATTTAAGTATGATAACCGATTATTACGCATCCAAAACCAGCAGGCAGACACAGCAGAAGTAATGAATTTCGTAGAGCGCTTTAATTATTTCTTTGTAGATCAATTCCTACCCGAAGATCATATAGCCTTACAGAAAAAAGAAAGCTTCGACAAAGCAGGCACCATAGAAATCGAGGGCTTAGATAAAGACAAAAGCCTGAGACTAGAACTCTTTAAAAATCCTGAATTTAATGCCTATTTAGTGCATATCAATGGAAAAGAATGGACCGCCATCCGGAATGAACGGATGGAGAAGCTTTGGATAGAGTTAGAGAAGCTTTAGGGAGTTTAAAGTAATAAGTTTTAGGTTTTAAGTTGCAAGAGGATACAGTGGGGATATGTTATTTTAAATTTGAACTTTATACCAATATTTGGTATTTTTAAGTAAAGATTAATAAAATGAGTAAAAACACATCTATATCACTTGGGGAATATTTTGACCAGTTTGTTAGCGGCCAAGTCTCAGCCGGTAGATACAAAAATGTAAGTGAAGTAATAAGAGCTGGACTTCGACTTTTGGAAAATGAAGAAAGCAAAGCAATTGCATTAAGAAATGCAATTCAAGAAGGAATTGATAGTGGGATAGCCCAAGATTTTCATCCAAAAAGGAACCTAGAGGAATTAAAAGCCAAAAGGAGAAAGAATGGCTGAATACAAATTGACCAATAAAGCTTCCCTAGTCTTAGCGTCTCGCTAAGACATTCAAGGTATATAGGATTGATATAAACTACCCATTTAATAGCTCTTAAAACCATAGTGATTTTATGTCAAAATGGAAATTGTTTCATAAGTCTTAGCGAGACGCTAAGACCAGTATCTACCTTTCTGCGTCAATCACGTCTTTAAACCTGACAAACAAATAGCCTATCAAAATCATATTAATTTAATTCCTATAATATTTCAATTTTATCGCACCTTCCCTAGTCTTAGCGTCTCGCTAAGACATTCAAGATATATAGGATTGATATAAACTACCCATTTAATAGCTCTTAAAACCATAGTAATTTTATGTCAAAATGGAAATTGTTTCATAAGTCTTAGCGAGACGCTAAGACCAGTATCTACCTTTCTGCGTCAATCACGTATTTAAACCTGACAACCAAATAGCCTATCAAAATCATATTAATTTAATTCCCATAATATTTCAATTTTATCGCACCTTCCCTAGTCTTAGCGTCTCGCTAAGACTTTTCTATGATTTGGAAATTGATAATAGGGTTGTCTTTGCGAGATGGTGAGACCAGTCACATTAACTCAAAAAAGCATTAATTTAATAATTAGTGATGGTTTTACATTTAAATGTTTTTCAAAATTGATGTTTTTATTAATTTAGTTTTCATGGGAAGAAAATATGCTATACGCAATCAAGAGAGTTTTTACTTTGTAACTTTTACGGTCGTTTACTGGCTTGATGTCTTTACAAGAATTGAGTACCGAAATATTTTATTGGAATCTATACGGCATTGTCAAAATGAAAAAGGTTTAAATGTCGGAGCTTGGTGTATAATGACAAATCATGCTCACATGATAATTGGTAGTGAGGGTAAATTCAATTTGGAAGATATTATTAGAGATATGAAAAGTTATACTTCCCGGCATATAAGAAAATATATGGAAAATAATCCACTTGAAAGTAGAAAGGATTGGATGATATGGATGATGCAAAGAGCAGGGAAAAAGAAGTCAAATAATAAAGATTTTCAGTTTTGGCAACAGCATAATCATCCTATTGAGCTTACTTCTAATGAGTTAATTGAACAAAGGCTTGATTATATTCATAATAATCCCATCAAGGCTGGATTTGTTGAAACTCCTTCGGACTGGTTATATAGTAGTGCCAGAGACTATGAAGGAAGAAAAGGATTACTCGAGATTTATCATCTAGATTAGTTGAAGTTTCCTTCCCTAGTCTTAGCGTCTCGCTAAGACATACTGGAAACAAGCTCAAACTCATGGGGTCTTAGCGAGACGCTAAGACCAGTGAGAGTCTTAGCGAGACGCTAAGACCAGTACATAGTACCTATTATCATTAAACTAGACAACCCAATAGCTAATTAACCTATTTTCAATCTATTCCCATCATATTTCACTTATTTCTGTTATTACTATCCGTAAACAGAAATTCTCGACTTCAAACTTCCTGCTTCCATCACCCATCTTCCCAATTTTTCCTCCCATTTAAGAATTTTTTATTGCTTAATGCACTATAAAGTATAGATTTGCAAATTAATTTTTAACTTTGTTAGTAATACAAAATCAAGAAGTTTATAGCTAAGCTTTTGATCTATTTTAAAAGCGAGCCCTAAATAAAAAACTATGAAATTTTTAGTATCCTCATCTGCATTATTAAAACAAATTTCATCCATCAATGGGGTGATTTCAACCAATCCCATGGTGCCTATTTTAGAGAATTTCTTATTTGAGATTCAAGATGGTCTTTTGACTATCACGGCTTCGGATTTACAAACATCCATGATTACCGAAATTGATGTGGAATCATCTGAAAACGGAAATATTGCAGTTCCTGCCAGAATTTTAATGGATACTTTGAAAAACCTTCCAGAGCAGCCTGTGACTTTCTCAATTGATGAGGAAACTTACAGCATTGAAATCAGCTCTGATAATGGTCGTTATAAATTAGCAGGAGAAAATGCTACGGATTTCCCAAAAGTGCAAGAGGTGGCTAATCCTGATACAGTGGATATTTCAGCAGATGTTTTAGCAACAGCTATTAACCATACCATTTATGCCACCAGCAATGACGAATTACGTCCAGCTATGGGTGGTGTTTATGTAAAATTTGATGAAACCAATACCACCTTCGTAGCAACTGACGGTAACCGTTTGATCCGCTACAGAAGAGTAGATGTAGCATCTGATTCAGGAACTGGAATTATCATACCAAGAAAAGCTTTATCCTTATTAAAAAACAGCTTACCAGCTGAAAATGTGAACGTTGCGGTTGAATTCAACATGTCCAATGCTTATTTCAAATTCAATAATATTAAGTTGATTTGTCGATTGGTGGATGAGCGTTTCCCTGATTATGAAAATGTAATCCCTGCAGAAAACAATATCAAATTGACCATCAACCGTCAGGAGTTTATGTCTTCCCTAAGAAGGATTAGCATTTATGCGAATAAAACCACTCACCAAGTTCGTTTAAAAATCAATGGAAGCGAGTTACAAATCTTTGCAGAGGATTTGGATTTCTCCAATGAAGCAAATGAAATAATGGCTTGTGATCATCAGGGAGATGATATAGAAATTGGTTTCAATGCTAAGTTTTTAATAGAAATGTTGAATAACTTAGACAGCAAAGAAGTGAGCATCGACATGTCAGCACCAAACAAAGCTGGTTTATTGTTCCCATCTGATATGGATGAGAATGAAGATATTTTGCTTTTAGTAATGCCGGTGATGTTGAATAATTACGTTTAATTAAATATCCCTAACCAATGAAAAAACTCTTTATTTTTAAAAATTATAAAGGTTTTTTTATTGGTTATTTTGTACAGCATAAAAGCTTTAGTTCCGACCCTCTTTGTTTATTACCCATCTGAAAATTTGTGACTGATTTTTGCCTATATAGGTTTGAATTAAAGGAGATACAAGAAGAGCGAATTTTATGATTTTCTTGAATTCTCTCAAAAAAGTAACAATAATTTCTAAGGATTTTTCATATTTTTAAAAATTATAATTATTTATATCTGTATCTAGCTTTATTCTTTTTAAAGTCATTTTGTGTTTTGATTTATTAAGAATGAAAATTGGCTATCTCACAGCATGTCCATTTCGCCTTGATTTTTTTTTATAAAGTTAGTGCAATAATCATGTAATTTATTTGCGTTTTTTCAAACAAATATATTACTATTGTATAAATATTTCAACCGAGTTTAATTCACCAATATTGAAACTCAGTGCCAAACCTATAATAAGAACCATGGCATTAAAACTTTACAAGCTTGATTACCCGCATTATATTATTGTTTTTCACGAGAAAATTTTAACGATTCAAATAAAATTATTCAAACATTTTTTTCACAGAAAGGAGGTGAAGGAGATAAGTAATAATTGAAGATGTAATGTTTTATCGAGGATAAACCAATTGCAAGGTGAAAATGGAATCATCTTAAACAAATTTCATGAAATAAGCCCCGCACATTATGATGAATCGCAAAATTAAGACATAAGTACGAGGCTATTGAAATAAAATGTAAATATAAAAATAACAATTATGACGACTAAATTTTTTAATCGTATAAAAATCTCTCAAGTATTATTAACATTTTCTATTGTTTTTCTAGCAGCATGTACAGAAGATGTAAATGAAGAGTTGAAAAAGAAGGATGACGGTATTTATAAGATAATTAATAACAGATATGAATTTGATCATCTTGAAGACTTCCACAACCTAATAAGTGCCGAATCTGAAGATAAACTGAAGGAAATCTCAGATTATAATTTATATAACAGTTTCATATCTTTTTCAGAACGAAATTATAACAGAAGGTTTATTGAAGAAGATGATGAAGATGAGATAATTTATTCATTGCTTAACGAAGATGGAGTTATTCAAATTCATAATAAATTATTTGAATTAAATTTTGATGATGAAACTGTTCTTGTTTATCAGAATGAGGAAGAACTGGAATTAAGAAAACCTACAAGAACTTATTCATTTGAAGATGAGGTATTAAGTATTGAGTTTGACTAGTCAAATGATGAAAATGATACTCAAAGATTATCTTATTGTAGTTCTAAAAATTCCGATTGGATCGAATTAATGAGCTCTTCTCAAGGTATTGTTGAATATAGACTAAGATATTTGAAGGTAGGCATATATTATTCAGTAACAGGAAAAATAAGAAAGAATAGTAGAGGTGGTGCTGTAAATATGAATATAGAAACTCAAGGTTTCCCAATCTTCTTTAGAAATAAAAGAAACTGTTATGGGAATTCTGTTTCCTCTTCAGCTGGGGGCTATAATCAGAGCTACAAAATTAAACCTTACGCTAGTACTAGAAGATTGAAAGCTTATAATTTTAGAGTTTATGTATCTGCATCAGATGGGCAATTGTTGACTAGTGCAGGTGCTTTTGCAACAATTTCTTGTAGACCTTCAGACTCGTGCTAAATTAAATGAAAATAAATTTACTTTTATTAGTAGGCCTTTTACAGGGCTTGCTTTTTTCTTGTGTTTCTGATGTGGATGTGCAACTACCCGAGCATTCTAGTAAGATTGTACTTTATTCTGTTTTATCGGATAATGATACAATTAAAGGTTATGCTGGCTTATCGTCTGATTTACTTTCTGAAAACATTGGGCCAGAAGACCTTGATATAGAATTATTCGAAAATAATGAATTGGTTTTTCAGTCCAGTATTTTGGCTGATACACATTTCAATACAAATATCATAGCGAATAGTAATTCTTCATATCATTTCAAAATACGTAGTGATAATCAGGAAGCAGAAGCTTTTACTTTGATACCTGAAGCACCTGTTGTAGAAGATATTAAATTTACTGATTCTGTTTTCATCAGTGAATTCGGACCAGTAAGCCGAGTGGAATTTGTAATTAACGACTCTTCAAATAAACCCAGATTCTACGAAGTTGAACTTTCAGCTTTTTATGATCTTTACTATCCTAACGGGGATCCCTATCCGGGTAGTGTTTTTTATGGTTTTAATTCTGACCCAATTATAATAGCCGAAGATATAGAAAGATTTGCTCCATACAGTATCGTTTTTTCCAATCGACTCTTTAATAGTTCCCGCCAGACTATAAGCATTTATTATTATAGAGTTGGCTTTTTTGAAAATGGTTGGGTGGATTATGATTACAAACTAATCGTTGAATGTAAATCTATAACCGAAGATTTATATCTCTATAAGAAATCCTTGTTCAAACATCTTGATACGCAGTCACCAGATATTGTTAATGGGTTTGATCAAATAAATGATGTATACTCCAATATTTTAGATGGCTATGGAGTTCTCGGAGCCGCCAATATAGTTTTGGATACAGTTAATAAAATACAATAGTAAGCTCATGAATTGTAAAGTAATTTTACAGAGGCATCATGCTAAAAAATATTTAGTTTTTTTAGCTCTTTGGATATGTGTAGTTTTAATCCCTTTAGAACTGACTGCACAAATTAATACAATCAGTGGCTTTATTAAAGATACATCAACAGGAGAATTGATAATTGGAGCAACTGTATATGATAAAGAGGCTGGTAATTTTTCGGCTTCCAATCAGTATGGTTTTTATACTCTTGAAATTAATAATTCAGATAGTGTGCTACTTCAAATAAATCACACAGCCTACAAATATCTGGATACATTAATATCTAGTCCAAAGGGTTCAAGGAGAGTCAATTTTCATCTTAAACCAAAAGGTTTTCTAAATGAAGTAGTAGTATACAGTAAAAATGATTTTAATGCTGACAAGCTTTATGGTGCAAATCTAATGAGTTTGGAGAGCAGGACTATAAATCAGTTGCCAGCCTTAGGAGGTGAGCCAGATGTCCTTAGATCTATCCAGTTTCTGCCGGGAGTAACTGCCACCAGTGAAGGTAGTAGTGACTTTTCTGTCAGAGGCGGTAGTAATTTTGAAAATCTCATAATGCTGGACAATGTCCCACTTTATTATGTCAATCATTTAGGAGGTTTTGTTTCAATATTCAATTCGGATGCAATCAATAACTTTGATTTGTTCAAAGGAGGATTTCCTGCTAAGTATGGTAACAGGCTTTCTTCAGTTTTAGACGTAAATACCTTGGAGGGGGATAGACAGACCCAAAAAGGAAAGGCAACTATTGGACTGATTTCTTCTAGCGTCAGTTATCAGGGGCCAATTAAAAATGAGAAAACATCATTTTTTATATCTGGTCGCAGATTTATGTATGATTTGATAACACGCCCTTTAAGTAAATTAATTTTTGATGGTACTTCGCTTGGTTACAGTTTCTACGATCTAAACGCAAAGATCAACCACGATTGGAATGAAAATAACAAATTTTATTTAAGTATTTACGCTGGAAATGATGGCAATATAATTAAAAACGAATCGGAAGATAATATCTCAAAGAATTATCAAAAATGGGGGAATAAATTTGTTTCGATGAGATGGAACCATATTTATTCACCTAAATTGTTTAGTAATTTTACACTGGCTTTTTTAAATTATAGGTTTACGAATGGAATTAAGTATGTCGACAATAGTCCAGAAATTGTAAATGAAAGCATCTCGACTTCACGCATCAATGATATATTGTTAAAATTAGATTACGAATATTTTCTAAAAACAAATTTGTCCTTAAACTTTGGTTTACAACAAACCCATCACTTTTATCTCCCGAACCAATTAAGTGAGTTTAAGTCTGAGAATAGTAATGTAGTAATAGATTCTAACTATCTGAGAAGCTCAATTCGTGCATATGAAAGTAATTTTTATGCGCATGTTGACTGGGACTTTCATAAAAAGTTTACCATCAGCCCAGGACTAAGATTAGGAATTCTTGCTGTTGAAAATAAGGCTTACCTATTACCCGAACCTAGACTTAATATGATATTTAAAGCTAATGAGGGAAATGTTTTCAGTTTTGCCTATGCCCTAATGCATCAAAATATTCATTTATTGAGCAGCACTGGTTTGACTGCACCAATTAATATTTGGCTGCCGTCTAGCGAAAATATCAGACCTTCGCAGTCTCAACAAATAAATGTAGGTTATGTTAAAAATTTCCGATCTCAGGAATTTAAAATATCAGGTATGTTATACTATAAGAAATATTCAAACTTGGTAATGCCACGGCAGGAGATAGGCTTGTTGTTTGAAACTCAACCAAATTTTATAGAAGAAAACATTAATGTGGGTAGAGGAAGAGCTTACGGTTCAGAGTTGATGTTTGAAGTAAATAAGCCAAAATATCAAGCCTGGACTACTTATACCCTGTCGAAATCCGTACGTCAGTTTGATGAGATTAATGGAGGGGGGGAATTTCCGTTCCAGTTTGACAGAAGGCATGCTATCGATTTAGTAGTAGTATTTAAGGTAAAAGAAGGCGTAAATTTCTCAGCAACTTGGAATTATACATCTGGTGCTCCGATTACTTTACCCGTGGGAAAGTATCAGGTTCCTCATGATAACAATCCTAATTTTATGAATAATATATTAATCTACGAGGATGTAAATAATTTTAGGATGGGAGATTACCATCGACTAGATATTGGTATAAATTTCATTAAACAAAAGCGAAAAGGTGAAAGGATATGGAATATCAGCATCTTTAATATCTACAATCGTAAAAATCCTTATTTTTATTTTTTAGAAAGAAATGATATTGAGGGTCAATTATCTTTTAAACAACAAAGTCTATTCCCTTTTCTTCCTTCTTTTAGTTACACTTTTAGTTTTTAATAGAAATGTTGAATAACTTAGACAGCAAAGAAGTGAGCATCGACATGTCAGCACCAAACAAAGCTGGTTTATTGTTCCCATCTGATATGGATGAGAATGAAGATATTTTGCTTTTAGTAATGCCTGTGATGTTGAATAATTACGTTTAATTAATTTTTTCTTTGATTTTATAAAAACAACTTTTACATTTGGCAAAATGAATTTTAAGCACAACACATATTATTACTATTATCAAGCCCCGAAAGGAATCGGTAATGGTAGTGTTATGCATATTTTGTAAGACATATTTCGAATAGAAAATATACCAAGCCCGGTTCCGATGGAACCGGGCTTTTTTTATGCCCAAATTTTAAACTTTATCATTAAAAATTAATTATTAATACCATGCAACAGATTTATGACAATTACACAACCGAAGACCAAGACGTTTGGGGCATCCTTTTTGGAAGGCAATTTCAAAACATCAAAAAAGTAGCTACCAAAGAGTTTGTAGATGGAATAGACAAAATCCATTTTACAGAAAAGGCTATTCCAAATTTCAAGGAAACAAATAAACATTTGAAGGAATTAACAGGCTGGCAAGTGGCTGCTGTTCCGGGAATTGTTGATGATGATAAATTCTTTGAATTATTAAGCAATAGAATTTTTCCAGCTACTACTTGGTTGAGAACAAGAGAGCAATTAGATTATTTGGAAGAACCTGATATGTTTCATGATGTATTTGGTCACATTCCCTTGTTAGCGAATCAACCCTTTGTTGATTTCCTACAAGGCTTGGCAAAAATTGGCTTGAAACATTTGGATAATGATTGGGCTATTCATCTTTTAAGTAGAATATACTGGTTCACTATTGAGTTTGGTTTAATTAGAGAAGAAGGGGATTTAAGAATTTACGGAGCCGGAATTATTTCTTCTCCAGGTGAAACAAAATTCTCTATTTCAGATGAGCCAGAGCATTTCGATTATGATGTGGAAGCTATTATTGATAGCAGCTACAGAAAAGATAAATTCCAGACTAAATACTTTATCATTGATGATTATGAGCAATTATATAGCACTCTTCCACATATTGAGAAAGTAATAGAAGATAGATTGCAGAAAGAGCCGATAAGTATTCCTTAGAATTTTCCTTCGCTAGCTGACTAGTGGAACTTTCTATCGCCTCAGGCAAATTCTTTCCCATGATTATTGCACAGTAACCATCTTCATACATAGCATTAAACCTTCCAGTTTTAGAATCTGGAAGGTTTTTTATTTCAACTTTTTTTCTCCTCCTATCCTGAAATTTTCATAAGTTTGATTTATGATGGAAGACAGCTATAAGCATCAGGGGATGCGCAGGAAATTGATTCAAAAACTGCGCGATAAAGGTATTGAGGATGAGAGAGTTTTATCTGCTATGGGTAAAATTCCGCGCCATGTCTTTTTTGAAAATGCTTTTTTAGAGCATGCTTATCAAGATAAAGCTTTTCCTATCGGTCATGGACAAACAATTTCTCAGCCCTATACAGTAGCTTTTCAATCTGAATTATTGCAGGTAAAAGCAGGGGATAAAGTATTGGAGATTGGTACGGGTTCTGGTTATCAAGCATGCGTTTTATGTGAATTGGGAGCCAAAGTGTTTACTATAGAATACCAAAAACCATTGTATGAGCGCACTAAAGTTTTCTTACCTAAAATGGGGTACAAACCTCATTTTTTTAGTGGAGATGGTTCAAAAGGAATTCCAGCACATGCACCTTATGATAAGATTATTGTAACTGCCGGAGCACCTAGTGTTCCCTCTGCTTTGCTTGAGCAATTGAATGTAGGAGGATGTTTAGTAATTCCTGTAGGAGATAATCAAACACAGCAAATGCTTCGGTTAACCAGAGAGTCAGAAAGGAAAGTAGTGAAAGAAGTGTTTTCTAATTTTAGTTTTGTTCCTTTAAAAGGTGAGCAAGGATGGCAATAAAAAAAGGGCTTAACATTTGATGCTAAGCCGTTTTGATATATTTGATTGCATTAATTGAAGGTATATACTGATCTTCCTTCAAAATCTTCATCAAGCTTGATATCCAAATCTTTCAAAAGACCTTCTTTAAGATCATAAACCCAGCCATGGATTTGTAATCCTTGAGATTTTATTCCCTCTTGAACATAACTTGTTTTGTACAGATTGTAAACTTGCTCTTTTACATTGCTTTCAACTAATCTATTTACTTTCTGCTCGTGATTTTCGGCCTCATCAACAAAAGATTTGTTCTTTTGATAACTCTCCTTAATATTCATTAACCAAGAATCGATTAGCCCTAAGCTTTTATTTTCAATAGCAGCTGCAACTCCACCACAACCGTAATGACCGCAAACAACTACGTGCTCAACTTTTAATACTTGAATAGCGTATTGCAAAACGGACATTAAATTATTGTCAGTATGCACCACCATGTTGGCTACATTCCTGTGAATAAACAATTCGCCAGCTGAAGTGCCTGTCATTTCATTAACGGGTAAACGGCTGTCTGAACAACCTATATATAAATATTTTGGTTTTTGACCTTTTGCATGATTAGCAAAATATTCTGGGTCAAGGTTTAATTTCTCTTCAACCCATTTTTTATTGTTTTCAAATAATCTAGAATATGATTGTTGTTCCATTATATTTTTATTTTAAACTATATTTTTTGTGAAATTCATCGAAGCCTAATAATTCAACTTCTACATTTTTATACTTTGCACCTTCATTGGTATATAATTCAATTGCTTCTACAACATCAAAATCAATAAATTTTGATTTTCTAGCATCAATTATTACTTTAGAATTTTCAGGAATTTCGTCTAAAGTTTTCACCATACTAGCCTTGTTCAAGAAAGAAACCTCATCGGATAAAACCAATCTTATTGGTTCACCCTCTTTATGGGCAGCTCTATCGAACGAATAAGTGTTTTTCATATTTTTCACCAATATGTTTAGGAATCCTGCTAATAAACCGATGATAATTCCTGTTAATAAATCGGTAAATACGATAGCTACTATGGTAATGATGAATGGATAGAACTGGCTTGGTCCTACCTTATACATTGATTTCATTAAATTAATATTGGCTAATTTATATCCTGTTACCAATAGAATAGCTGCTAAACTTGCATAAGGAATCATATTTATAATAGTAGGGATCAATAGAACTGCTATGATTAATAATATACCATGCAAGAATGCCGACAATTTTGTTTTAGCCCCTGCATTAATATTTACTGAGCCCCTTACTATGACTGCAGTCATTGGTAAACCCCCAATAAAACCTGCCACAATATTCCCTATACCTTGGGCTTTCATTTCTCTGTTTAGTGGTGTTCTTCTTTTCTGTGGATCTAATTTATCGACCGCATCAATACTCAATAGTGTTTCTAAACTTGCGACTATTGCAATTGTAATTGCAGCGGTATATACCACTGGTTTAGATAAAACTGACCAATCAGGAAAAACAAATAGGTTTTCGAAGGATGTATCTTCTCCCAAAACAGGAATAGTAACCAGATGCTCCGGTGATAATGCCATTCCATTTCCCAAAAGCATTAAAAGGGCGTTTATTCCAACACCTACGAAAACAACTATCAAAGGTGCAGGAATAGATTTTAAGCTGTTGATTTTTATATAATTCCAACCTATAAGAATTATCAAGGAGACAATCGCTATTATGAATGCAGATGGCTCAATATTGTTAAAAGCAGAAACCAATGCGCTTAAGGCATTCTCATCATTGTTTTGCCAAAAGTCCAAATCTCCTAGGTAATCTTCATCATAGCCAAAAATATGTGGTATTTGCTTTATGATTAGCAAAATACCAATTGCTGCTAGCATGCCCTTAATTACAGAAGAAGGGAAGTAATTCCCTATAGTTCCAGCCTTCAGAAAGCCTAAAATTAATTGAATAATACCTGCCAAAACTACTGCAACAAGGAAACCTTCAAAAAAACCAATATCTTCAATAGCATTATAGACTATTACAGCAAGACCTGCGGCAGGTCCTGAAACTGCCAACTGGCTACCACTAAGCATGGCAACTACAATACCACCCACAATTCCAGTAACTAAACCTGAAAATAAAGGTGCTCCTGAAGCTAAAGCAATACCCAAACACAGTGGCATGGCAACTAAAAATACCACTAAACTGGCTAGGGAATCATTTTTAAAATGTTTAAAAGTAATTCCTGTAGATTTTGAAAATTTTGATTCACTCATTATTTAATCAGTTATTGAATTTATGGTAAAAAAGTGTTCACAGTATTATTCTATTGACTTAAGAAATGTATAGTATCCTTAAGTTCAATAAATGGCTTTTCTAATTTGATTAAACTTTTGGTGGAGGAGTGATTTTTAGAATTGCAATCGATTGGTAAAGAGTAGAGTGAAAATTATTGTTCACCAGTGATTCAAGTAGTATATTATGAATAGATGCACGAAACAAGCCTAATACTTTTATGTTGAAATGATTATTTTCGTTTCCATCATTTTCTTTAGAAGATTCTTTACTTTCTTCTTCAAAAATATTCAAACCATTTGTTGATTCTTCTCCTACAATACTATTTGTTACTTCTTTGTGCTGTAAATCTTCAATGGCATTTAGGCATAATTGTGGTATAAAAGCCACATTAAAGAGGCATAGAAAGAAAAAGGTGGATATGGTGATTTGAATAGTCTTCACTGATATTTTTCAATACTTCAAAATTAAGTATTAAAAAATTAAATATATAATATAAGATACTTAAATGAATTGAAAAAGTTGTAAATACAATAGTATTTAGTTTTGATAACTCCTTTCTAATAAGCTTTATTCAAAAGTCATATGTTCATAATTTCATGATATTTACTTGATAGTCAGTTCATATTGCTGATATACCTTTAATGAAAAATAGATATGAAGATATTATACGCTATTCAAGGCACTGGAAATGGACATATTAGCAGAGCTAGAGATATTATTCCTGTACTAAAGCAATATGGTGAGCTTGATGTTTTACTAAGTGGTACACAAGCAGATGTAGATTTGGAATACCCAGTAAAATATCAATTTCATGGCTTGAGTTTTATTTTTGGAAAAAAGGGTGGTGTAGATGTTTTAAAAACTATAAAACGCATGAATTTCTTCAGACTACTAAATGAAATATGGTGTTTAAACATTAAGCAATATGATTTAATTATTAATGATTTTGAACCAGTTTCGGCATGGGCCTGTCTTTTAAAAGGTAAAAAGTGCATAGGTTTAAGCCATCAAGCTGCAGTAATTCATCCTTTTTCTCCAAAGCCTAATAAAACTGATTGGTTAGGCTTCTTTATATTGAAATATTATGCACCTGTGAACATTTCCTATGGCTTTCACTTTAGAACCTATGCCGATAAAATTAATCCACCCGTAATTCGTCAGGAAGTCAGGGATTTAAAGGTAAAAGATGAAAAGTATTATACAGTTTATTTACCAGCATACAGTGATGAAAGAATTATTGAGGTCTTATCAAAACTACAGGCTTCATTCAAAATTTTTTCAAAACATAGTTTGACAGGAAGAAGGGAAGGTAATGTAGAAATTATTCCTATAGATAATAAACTTTATTTGCAAAGCTTGAGTGAATGCGCAGGTGTTATTTGTGGAGCAGGTTTTGAAGGGCCAGCAGAAGTATTGTTTTTGAAGAAGAAGTTGTTAGTTATCCCTATGAAAGGCCAATATGAGCAGCAGTGTAATGCGGCTGCGCTCAAAAAGATTGGAGTCTCTGTGCTTAATTCTTTACATAAGAAATATCTGAAATCCTTGAATGAATTTATTGATCAAAACGAAATTATAACTGTAGAATTTCCTGACGAAACGGAAATAGTTATTCGGAAAGTAATAATGGAAAATATGGGTAGAGATTATCCAGTTGCCACTGCTTCCTTGTCCTTTTCATGATGAGTAATGATTTTATTCATCATTCCATTAAATATAAATTCATGGAAAATGAAGATGCTGTACCAATACAATCTACCAAATAATCCGTGAGGACGGAAAGTGGCAGTTTGAGTTATTTTATTTTTTCCAGCGGCATCTTTAGAAAGTTTGAATTCAAGCCAAGCTTCACCTGGCAATTTCATTTCAGCAAATAAAAGTAATCTACCTTCTTTTTTATCGGCCACTAAAACTCTCCAAAAGTCTAAAGAATCTCCCGCAACCAGTTGGTCATGGCTTCTTCGCCCTCTTCTGAGACCAACTCCACCAACTGCCTTATCCACATAACCTCTAATTTTCCAAAGGAAATTCCAATAATACCACCCACGATCACCACCAATTTCCCATATATTTTGAAGGACTTCAGATCGGTCTCTTTCAAAGGTTGAGGTTCGTTGGTCAGTAAAGCAACCATATGTTGGTACTTTAACAAATTCCATCAGTTCGGTATTAATCTTTGAACTAGCAAAAGCGTCTTTCCAACTTGAAACCACTTCGTTCTGAGCTATTCTGTCAAATGCCATTTTCACCGCTTCACTATAAGTGATTAGCTCTTGTGGAACAATTTCTTCAATGCCTTTTTTTTCTACGATCACTTCATTTCTCATACTGTCCACTAAACTACTCGCAATTTTATAGCTGGTAGCCGTTACAAAATGAAGCCAATAAGAGCTCAGTCTGGGAGTTAAAACAGGTAGCGTTATGATATATCTTTTTAAACCGCGCACTTTTGCAAAGATTAAAAGCATTTCCTTGTAAGTTAAAATATCAGGTCCCCCTATATCGTAAGTCTTTCCGAAAGATTCTTCTCTCCCAATAATACCTGAGAGGTAGTTGATTACATTTCTAACAGCAATCGGTTGACAGCGAGTTTTCAGCCATTTTGGAGCAACCATTACGGGTAATTTCTCCACTAAATCTCTTATGATTTCAAAAGAAGCGCCTCCTGAGCCAATAATTATGGCCGCACGCAATACCGTTAATGGTGCTTTAGCTTGAGCTAAAATAGTTTCAGCATTTTTACGAGAAGATAAGTGCTTAGAAAGTGTTTCATCATTAGATATCCCGCTTAAATAGATGATATGTTGGCAATTTGTTTTGTCAATGGCATCTACAAAATTTTGAGATGTATCCTTTTCCATCTGCTGAAAAGTACTAGATGAGCTTCCCAATGAATGAACTAAGTAATAAGAAGCCTCAATGTCTTTAGGTAGATCTTGAAGTTGCTCAGGTTTTAAAAGATCAGCTTCATAAAATTCAACCTTATCTCTTATCTTTTCCTCAAGTTCAATTCGCCTTTTGTCTCTTACTAAGCAGATTACTTCATGCCCTTGCATGACCAAAATCGGCAATAGTCTTCTGCCTATATATCCGTTCGCTCCTGTTAGTAATATCTTCATATTTGTAAAACCATAATAAATCCGAAAAGTTGTAAATATCGTTCATCGAATAAATATCTGCTATTATAGAATTTTTCTAGTGAATATTAGAAAACTTCATTAGATTTAATTAAATATATATTTTATTGCATTAATTAAAGAGATATGATTGGGTTGAGAATGAAGAATACGAAAAATAAAGTAGCCTCTAGTAATGAGATTAGCGTACTTTTAGTTGGTAATAACCCAATTGAAATGAGTGCTTTATACGAAAAATTGTATGCATTACGAGATAAAATATCGACTATTGAAATTGCATTTTCTCAAGAAGATATGCTGAAGAAAATCAACTTAATGCATCCTAATTGTATATTGTTAGATGATAATATTGGACTAAGCCCATTGAAAGCTATTATCAATACTATCAATGCATTAAGAAAAGAAGCTATTTCCATCACATTGTTAAAATCACATAATCGGCAAGAATTAACTTCAGGTGTTCAAGAGTATTTAATGAAAGATGGGGTTGATGGGATGAAAATTTATAATGCACTAAAAAATGCCTTGAGATTTAAGAAAACTCAGCAATTTTTCAGAATTAAATATTATTCTGGTAGAAGAAATATTAAAAGGATGTTTATATGAATTTTTCTAAATAGAAAGTAAAAGATATTATCTCTTCACCTCTTTTGACCTTAATTTTTATTTTTTTTCCTTCTTTTTTCCTTAGTTTCTTATTTATTATCTCTAGACTTAGGGCTTTTCCTGAATTGCCATTTAAACTGATTATTTTGTCATGTTTCCTTAATCCTGCATTATATGCTGGAGTGTTTTTACGAACTTTTTCAATTTCATAATAAGGTTCTAGATAGTATTCTCCTTTAGCAATAACAGACATACCACTCATATCGTGTTTGAACTCGACTTTTTTAAGGCTATTTCGTTTCAAATATAGTTTTTCATTATTGTAGTCAAAAAACAATTTGAAATGCTTTAATACGCCCCCTCCAATAGTGCCATTTCTACCTGTGCTTTTAATTATATACTCATATGCTCCTGAATCAGGATAGTTTGCCACTACATCTTCTAGTTTGTATTTATCTAATTGTAATCTGGGGATTCTGGCAGCATGGCCTTCAATAGATCCCGCAATTCCAGCTCCTAAGATGTCCCTAACATTTTTTTCTGGAAGTTGAATATAATCACTACTATTTTTATGAAGCATTAAAGGATCAGAAGCACCAGTATCAATCATGAGTTTGCTTAAAATTTCGGTAGTATCATTTAACTGTAGATTTTGAAAGATATATGGCTTGCTTTGTTCAATTTTCATTGTAATTGATTTATAAAAAATCAAAGGGCGCTTAAAATTTTCCGGACGGTAGAATTTCATGATCTCGTTTTTGTAATCAACTTTAACTACGAAATTTTTAAAGAAGTCATAGCCTAAAATACCATGAATTTTTATTCCTAATGTTTTCTCGAGATTTAAATAATCTTCTTTCAATATAAGTAAAGGGATATTATTACCCGTTATTTCGCTCACTAGTATGTTGGTTTGATTAGCAATGTAGGCTTCTACCTCTTTTATGCCAGCAGCTCCAACTAACACTAATTTTCTGTTAGGTTCAATATTAAGGAAATCACTATACGTTTTATCAATTAAAACAGTATTTGTTACTCCAGTATCCACTATAAATTTTAAGGGTATAACCCCTTCTAAAAGAACGTTAACGATGATTAAGTTACTATTTATCTCGAAAGGAATAGTGGTAGATTTTTTTCCGTTATTTATTTCGAATCCAAATTTTAAATTTTGCCCTGAAACTTTTTTAAATTCAGCGATTAATATAACTAAGGTTAAAAAAGCATAGTGGATACACTTTTTAATCATAAGCAGAAATTAAATAGTAAATATGAGAAATATACAAAAATACATTGAGCATACTAATCTAAAGGCAACAATAACTTCCCATGATATTGAAATGTTACTGAAGGAGGCCGAAGAAAGTAATATTTTTGGAATTTGTGTTCCCCCGTTTTGGGTGAAAAAGGCAAAAAGAGATATAGGTAAGTCAGAGATACAATTAATTACAGTTATTGGTTTTCCATTAGGTTATCAAATGAGTCAAACTAAAGAGGCTGAGGCATTGCAAGCTATAAAAGACGGAGCGGATGAATTAGACTTGGTTTTAAATATATCCGCTTTAAAATCTGAAATAATGTGGCCGAAAATTGAGGTTGCTAAATTGGGCAAGTTAGCGCATGAAAGTGGTAAAATTTTAAAAGTCATAATTGAAACAGCTTATTTGTCGGATAAAGAAATTATTGATGCTTGCAAAATTTGTGCTGATGCGGGAGCAGATTTTGTAAAAACATCTACTGGTTTTGCGCCACAAGGCGCAAAAGTTGAGCACATAAAATTAATGCGATCTGTATTGCCCGAGCATGTTGGAATTAAGGCAAGTGGAGGAATAAAGACTTATGAGCAAGCTTTAGAGTTGATTGAAGCTGGTGCTGACAGAATTGGGACTTCTTCTGGTCCTGAAATTTGCAAATCAGTTTAGTTTGCAATTTTCATAGGAACAATTCCTTTGTGTTTATATATTTTGATACCAAAATGATCGGAGATATAATTTTTTAATCTAGAATAAGCTCTTTGTGACTGTTTATCATCTGGATAGAAAATAGCAGTTTCTAGCACTGCTTTCAAAAAGTTTTTGGATCTGGACAAATCAACGGTCCACTTTATTAGTGCATCAGACCAGTCATCTTGATATTTCTCTTGATGGTCTCTGCCGTCAAAGAGTAATTCTAATTGATTAGAGCTAAATTTATATCGGTACAAACCTGCTAATTCATCATAGAATATAGAAAGTTCTTCAAGATTGTAATCAGTAGTAGAGAGTATTTTCTCAATGGATTTGTCTTTGAGTCCCAGTGGATTGTAGCGCAAAAGGTAAATATCTTTGACAATTTCAACCATTTGATTCAATAAAGAATCTTTAAGCTCCATCTGAGCATTTTCTAATAGATAGTTTTTGTCAAAAGGGAAAAATCTGCGCTTCATTCAATTATTTTTCAACAAATATAGAACCAAATCTATAAAATCAGAAGCCTTTTTCTTGTTATATGTGCAATTTAGTGTCTAATGCCACATTCATCACAATATTTCATTTTATCGGGCGAACGTTTCTTTGGTTTCTTTTTGTGTCCGAAATAAGTCCAATCTGAATATTGAGGTTTTTCCATCGCTTTTGCTTTTTTGCGCTTTTCCTTTACATTTTGTTCCATTCGCTCCTCATATTCAACAATGAGTTGATCACCCCAATTTAATTTTTGTTTCTTTTTAAATAAGCCGAAAAACCATGTCTCTTGCTTAGGCTGAGATCTTTGACCATAATTTTGTTTAGCTTCAGGATTAAGACTTGAAGGATTTTGTTGATTATAATTAGGCTGAGATTGACTGATCGGCTGCTTTTGGCAAGAAGCTAAAATTAGAACGGCAGTTGTAAATGCTAAACAGTTTTTAATCATGCTGTAAAAACGTAAATCTTTTAAATTATTGTATGCAATATCTGAACATAAATTGTAAGTTATAGTATATTGTACTCCATTAAAATTAAAATTAATTGTGAAAAAGGATTTAATTCAAATAGAATATACTAAATACGATTCCATAGATGAGCTTTCAATTATATATCAGGAATTATGGAAATCGGCTCTGGAAGCCAGGCAATACTCTCATTCTCCTTACTCGAATTTCACTGTGGGAGCAGCGATCGAATTAGAAGACGGACAAATCATCACAGGAACCAATCAAGAAAACGCCTCTTTTCCAGCTGGATTATGTGCTGAAAGAACCGCTATGTATAGAGCAGGTATACAAGCACCAAATCAGAAGTTCAAAAGAATTGCTATTGCGGCAAGTAGGAGGGATTCAGATCAATTAGCAAGTGCACCGCCATGTGGAGGTTGCAGGCAAGTGATGTTAGAATTTGAAAAAAGACATCAGCAAGGATATGAAGTGTTGTTTACTGATGCTGAGGGTAAATTTATACTTATCAATAAACCTTCTGATCTATTTCCGTTTTCATTTGTATTTTAAAACTGCTCATCTTTCACTTGTTTCTGAAGGATGAGCAGTCTGTTGGTTTAGTTTTTAATTAGTTTTGACATGATGTAATTTCCTTTATCATCTTGTAATCGAATAATGTAAGGGCCTGTAGCCAGATCTTGTAAATCGACTTTAGTCTGACCGTTTTGGAGTTTAATGGTTTTATGCACAACTCCTTTTAAATCAAAAATGATGATTTCATTTGCACCTTCTGCATTTTCTAGTTTCAGATTGAGTAGGTTACCAACAGGATTAGGGAAAAAGCTAAAACTGATCATTTTATCAGGCTTATTAGAAGTAACTCTACCTGTTTCCGTCACTTTAATGAAACCATCCTCCACTAAAGCTTCAACACTTACTACCTCTCCAAGCTCACCACTCAAATTGAAATCAATATCTGAAGTTTCATCAACTTCTACTCCAGGATATTCTATCCTAATTTTATAGTCACCTGTTGGTAGATTAGGAATAGAGAATTCACCATTTTCATCCGATTTAACAAAGGCTACTAATTCATAGTCATCTTCCATAAGCCTTAAGCTGTTATTTTCTCTGGAAGATCCTCCAAGCCTTCTGACGCTCACGCCAGTGCTGCTCACTCTTCTCCGGGTAAAAACTCTCAAAGAAGAATCAGCTTCATCAATTTCCTCTTCAATAAAGCCAGAAATTTCAGAGCCAGGTTGTGTTAAAGGCTCTGGTTCTTTTTCAACTCTTATGGTAATCCCGTTAGTATTTTGTTGTAAAGGTAACGTTTCAGCTAATTGCCAATCAATTGTATTACCTAAGTAGGTCGGAATTAAATTGGGATATAGACTTTCATCAGGATCTGCTAAAATGATATAGTCACCTAAAATAAGGTTTTCGAAATTGAAGGTGTTAGAACCATTGAGTGCTTGAACTGCGGTGGTGTCATATTTATTAGCAAAGGGATTGATGGCAAATAGTCTCACATTTCCTTCATTTACATTTACGTTGTCAATATCTGTAACATTTCCAGATAGATTTGCGACTATGGCTTCGTAAGTGATATAAGTTCTATGACTTCGCTTGCCTGTTGCATCAATAGCTTGAAAAATCAAATCATAGGTTTCATTCGGTTGAATTACTGAACGATTTGGCAAAAATTCTACTTCTAATTCATTAGCTGGATTAAATCCACTTACATTAAAAGGTGAAGAAGATTGATTATTCCTTCTGTAGAGGTATCTTAGTCTAGCAATATTATTTTCATTATTAGATTTTAGATTGAGCTTAGTTGATAATCTTGGACCAATTTCAATATTGTAAATAGATGGTACCGGTGGAAGACCACTTAGCTTATAAGGATTGTTACCTGAAAAAGCCCCTTGCGCTAAGCTTGCATCGTTTGGAATATAATCATTGTCAATACCTAAGGTTCCAGAACTATTGGTAAATAGACTTTCATTAAAGGCTAAAGTATTATTATATGTGTTGGTACCACCTGAAAATTCAATAATATTATTGTTAAATTCTAAATCATTGATAGAATTAGAAACAACATTGATTGTGTTATTATTGACAACAACATTATTTAGACTACTCTTACTAGTATTGATAATGTCAAAAAATGTTTGAATTGAGTCTATTATATTATTGCTGATCAATATATTATCGTAAGTTCTCGGGTTGCTTGCAGTTGTAGAAGAAAATTCAAGGATATTAATATAATTTCCTGTTATATCTATTTGGTTATGCTTATCACTTAGTATAAGATTATTTATTCTATTTCCTTCTATGGTTATGTTTTGTAGAGTGTCTGGTTCCGCAGAAGATTGAAAGTTCATACCTACAATGTTTGCCGTTACCCCGTATACTTTACTTCCATCTGCAGTAGCATTAAAATAGAGATTACCGACATTTGCAGCGGAAGTATTAAATTGAGTTTCCGTATTTTCTTCTAAAAAATACCCTGGCCCCAGTATTACTCTGGGACTATCAAATACTGCCCCAAAATATTGCGATTCCGTACCTGCTATGTATAGCGTGTCTGCTGCTTTAGTGGCTGCAACTGCTTGGTTTAAGTTTCTGAAATCAGCAAGTGTACCCGCTCTATTATCAACGTACCAATTCGTTTTTCCTCCCGCAATTTTCAAGTTGATTGGAGCAGAATTTAAACTTAAACTTGGTAAGTCAGGATGTTCAGCAATTAAAATATACCGACCAGATTTGGCTGTTGTGAAATTCTCAATTTCCAAAGTACTATTAGTAGCATTACCAATAGAATCACCATTTAAAATCCACTGATAAGAAGTATTGCTAAATTCATTAATTTCAGAGCTTATTTCTTGAGTATTTCCAATACTTACTTCAATATCTTGTGTAGCGCCAATAACCTTTTGTGGTGAATAAACAAAGTCATTTAGAGGCATTTCAGTAAATGAGATTAAGCTTTCAAATTGTAATTGGTTATTTTGTAGGTATACACTCTGTAAATTAGTTAAACCACTGAGATCAGGCAAAAAATCAAAGTTGTTGGAATTAATATCCAAAACATTTAATTCTGTAGCCGAAAGAATTTCTGCTGGAAAAGCACCTTCCAGCCGATTATCCCTTATATACAAAGAGTTAAGATTACTTAAGTTTCCAATTCTTTCATCAATAGTCCCACTAAATTGTTGGTCAGATAAATCCAGTCCATTTAAATTTACTAAATTATAAAACCCCTCAGGAAATTCACCTCCGTTTGGTCTTGTATTCCATATTGAGAAAAATTGCAATTGCGTCAGTTCTCCAATATTTTCAGGTATTTCCACCAATATGTTTGGGTTTCCTCCCATCTGCAATGCTCTAAAACCAGGTAAGTTGAGTACATCTGGTAGGGTTCCACTAAAATTATTACCACTTGCCCAAAATTCTATTAAAGAAGGGCAATTTAAAATCTCTATAGGCACTTCACCTTCCAAATTCATGTTTTCAAGGAATAGAAATCGAAGACTGTCCATTTGTCCAATTTCTGGTGGAATAGCCCCTGTTATTTCATTACCTGATAAATTTAGCTCTCTAACATTTTTTAATTCACCTATTGCACTTGGAATTGTACCTGTCAATTGATTTTCGGCCACATGAAATTGATCCATTAATGGTGAGTTTCCAATTTCTACAGGTATCTCGCCTGTCAATTGATTGTTGAAAACTCTAATTTCCAATAACCCAGGATGGAATACTTCGGGTAGAATAGTCCCTGTAAAGCTACAATCATGGGCTGACACTCTTTCTAATTTTGAGTAATTGACTAAAAAGTCGAATAAGTTACCTTCCAAATTAGGGTTTACATAAAAATATAGTTGTCTAAGGGAATCCAGATCCTTCAGACTTTCTGGTAAAGCACCTGTTAAATTGTTATTATTCAAGTCAAGATAATTAACTCTTCCTTCAGGAGTCAATCCAACGCCATGCCATTCACTTAAGGGGCCAGTAAGCCATCCATCAGCATTTACCCAAGCTGTATCTCCCGGATTGGTTGCATTGTATAAATCTACCAATGCCAAAGAATCAGCAAAATTGCTGCTTGCAAGAATTGATAAAAAACCTTGTTGCGATTTGAAATTGCCGGACTGCAAGTTTTGTGTACTGTAAGAAGAACTGGAAACTTGCATATTACTGTTTCCACTTTCAATTTTAGCAGCTGCAGTTCCGTAATTGTATCGAATCTGTTCCTGACTGAAGAGTTGTGAACCAGAAAATATCAACAGAATAATAGAAATTAGAATATATCTTATCATAAGCTTAATTTTAAAGATGAATAAATTCAATATTCATTAATTGTTAGCTACCTTATTGTTTTCCAACAATAGCTTTTCAAGCTTATCCATTCTATTAGATAATTTCTGGGTTTCTTCTAAAGAAGCTTTCAGTTCCCCATTTTCTTTTTTAAGTTCCTGTATTTCTTGATTGAGTTCTTTAATGGCTTCTATCAATACAGCAGTCATTTGCGAATAATTGACAGATTTATAACCTTCCTCATTGGTATGCACAAATTCAGGGTAAACTTCTTCTACTTCCTGCGCAATAACACCAATCTGTCTTTTTTGCGTTTTATTTTCATCTTTCCAGTAGTAGGAGGTGCCTCTTAGTTTCAGGGTGTTTTCTAAGGAGTTTTCTAAAGTAGCAATATTCTTTTTAAATCTTTTGTCAGAGGTTAAAACAGTGCCTTGAGCAGTTACTGTTCCACTAACTACTATGTTTCCTGTTTGACTTTCAATTCTTACAGTTTCGGATTCTGTATCATCTCTTAAAACTAAATTACCTTCACCACCAATAAATAAAAATCGCCCGATATCGTTTGCATCCTGAATTGAAAGCCCTCCAGTTCCACCGACCTGAAAAATATTGACTGAAGAACCACCATCAGAAGTCCGGTTTAAGGAGATATTACCTTCCCTACCACTTATGCTGACGGTAGCTGCTCCTAAAGAATCTTTAACATCTATTAAGCCTGCTCCGGTAGAATTATGATTTGATGTAATAAATACAGTTTCAGTGCTTACCCCTCCATTATCTGTATTCAATAGTCCAAGGTCTGAATAACTATCAGTACCGCTCCCTTGAAGTACTTCTGCATAAAAATTTCTCATCCACCAATCGCCACCATCGTCATTGCTACCAAACAAATTCAATATAGGTAGGTCATTATTTTCCCATCTTTTACCAGTAAGTTCAGCATTAAATGAATTTTTACCCCAAAGCGATACATATCCTGAACCTCCTTCGGGATCTCCTGACTCCTCTCTAGCATTTCCTACGGCTGCTAATATTCTGCCTTCATTGTCGTACCAATCAGTTCCAGACCGTTTATAATTATTAGAAAGTGCTGGTCCGTTAAAAATTTCTCTTGTTGCAGTATAGTTTTCAATCATTTTTGAGACATTATCTGCTGTTGGGTTTTGAGCATATAACAGTAGACTACTAGTAACCGGAGAGGATCTTGCTACTATTGCACTTGCAAAATTTCCTGATTCGTCAAGTTTATTTAATTGCAATGAACCACCAGTTGCATTAGATCTTAAGAATCCATTTGAAATTCCTAATGAATCATAAATACCTATACTGCCATAATACCCACCATTAATTGAACTTAATCTGATGTTAACACTATCATTAACTCCATATATTGCTAAATCGCCTCCATCAAGATTATTAACTGATAATTCAGCCCTTTTCAGTCCAGATTCATTTTTTAGAATGAAATTTTTATTATTAAACCCAAGCGGCTTATATAAGGTAACTTCCCCAATATTCGTCCCATCAACAATAATAGTTAGCGGAGTTTCCGTTCTATCACTAAAAATAGAATCTGGTAAAGAAGTTGAATCTCCTAAAACAACATTGTAAATGCCATTTTCAATGGTGACATCAGTTTTAGTTTCAGTCCATCCGTAATCTGCTAATTCAAAATCGAATGTTCTTGTGCCATTTACCGGTACTCCGGATTCTTCCAAATAGCCTTGAAAGGGTAGTTTTTGTGCAAAAGTGGAAAAGCTAAAAATGAATAATAAGCATGTTAAGGTAAAATTTTTCATAATAGGAGTTTTAAATGTATCCTATTAAGATAATGATTATCAGAACAATATGGAACTATGGTAAAGAAAAATACCTATTAGTAAGTATGAGTTTTTGCGATGTTTTCGATAAATAGGAAATTTTAATAGATTAATATTTCAACGATAAACTATTGTGATAGACGGTATTGAAAAATAAATATTGAGCGGTTAAGTCATATGTTGTAATTCTTCACATAGAGAGATAGGAATCTTAGTTTAAAAATTTATAGCTTATGATGTCTTGAAATTTTTCAGCTCTTTTTGGCTGGTTAAAATTCGTTCTTCTACTATGGAATAAATTCTTTTATCAACTAATCTGGTAAAATAAGAATATTTCTCAAATTCATCAATGGAAAAGTGGCCAATGATCATTCCTTTCAATTCTGTTTTGTACCTATTTTCATTTTGGAAAATAGCTCGAATATAGTCTTCTTTTTTATCTTGAGCTATTTTAAAATAGTCTCCTTTTCTATTTGCTAATAAAGCTGAAAAATGGTTAATCAGTAGTAAATGAAGTTTTTTTATAATAGGCCTTAAAGTTTGATTTTGAAAAGCTTCAATATCTTTAGTAGATTGAAAAATTTCTGCCGTTGGGATAATAGGTCGATTGTCTAATGTATTCATATCACAAAAAGCAATAGGTCAGCTTTTTGTTTACATTTTGGATCCTTTTAATAGTTACTCTTAAAATCGAAATCTTCTTTGTCTGAATCAAGTAGTTTTCCTTGCTGACATTTCAACACTCGCGAGGGATGGGTGTCTAAAAAGCTGTGGTCATGAGTTCCCATCAAAATGGCTGTACCGCTTTTGTTGATATCTGTAAATAACTTGAAAATACCTTCTGATACTTCCGGGTCTAAGTTTCCTGTAGGCTCATCGGCTATTAAAAGAACTGGCTCATTTATTAGTGCTCTAGCAATTACCACTCTTTGTTGCTCACCTCCTGAAAGTTGATGAGGCATTTTATTGTCAACTGCCCCTAGTCCAACTCGCATCAAAACATCAGCCATTCGGGTTTTCATTTTGGATTTTTCTTTCCAACCAGTAGCTTTCATCACGAAATAGAGATTTTCTGCCACAGTTCGGTCGGCCAATAATTGAAAATCTTGAAAAATAACGCTAATTTTCCTACGCAACTGAGCTATTTGTTTTGCTTTGATGCCATTGATTTTAAATCCTGCCACCTCCATTTGGCCCAAACGCAAATCCAAATCGGCATAAAGTGTTTTCATCAATGAGCTTTTTCCACTTCCCGTTCTGCCAATCAGGTAAACAAATTCACCTTTGCCAATACTCAAAGAAATATCACTTAAGATGGCTTTATCTTCTTGAAAGATAGTAGCGTTTTCAATGCGGATTACGGGTTCGTTGGAAAATGATGACATTTTATTGAGATCGATTCTAAAATTTATTTATACAAAAATAGCGTAATTTAAATATCCAAAGCTTGAATTTTACCAAAAGGTAACTGATTTATAACCTCCTGCAAGGCATCTTCCTTGCCTTCCAATCCATATTTATCTAAATTTTTTAACGGACGGTCGGCTCTAAAATAAGCAATTAATACAAAATTATTATCCCTAAGCTGGATGTAATCGGGTATTTTTGCTTTGCCTTTTACTTTAATGATGTACATGTTTTTGTGAAAATAGAGTCTAGAATTAAGACTATTATGTTTGGTTAATTTACAAACCTAAAAACTTTTCCAAAGTTTCAAACTTTGGAAAAGTTGTGACCTATTACCTATTACTTATAACTTAAAACTTACTACTCGTAACTCTTATTTATTTCCTTTTTTGTGATCAGCTAAGAACTGAGCTAGACCGGAATCTGTTAAAGGATGTTTCAATAATCCTGTAATAACTTTAAGAGGACAAGTTACCACATCAGCTCCAATATTTGCACATTCGATAAGATGCATAGTATGTCTAACAGAAGCCGCTAAAACCTCAGTCTCATAGGCATAATTGTCATAAATGCGTACGATGTCTTCAATCAAAGTCAAACCATCAGTAGATATATCATCTAATCTTCCGATGAAGGGAGAAACATAAGAGGCACCTGCTTTTGCCGCCAATAATGCCTGTCCTGAAGAGAATACCAAGGTGCAATTTGTTCTGATCCCTTCTGAAGAAAATTGTTTGATGGCTTTAATACCATCTTTAATCATAGGGATTTTCACTACGATTTTATCATCTATTTTGGCTAACTCCCTACCTTCTTTCATCATGCCCGCATAGTCGGTGGCTATCACTTCAGCACTTACATTATTGTCTACTATATCACAAATTGATTTATAGTGCGCTTTGATGTTAGCATCTCCAGTGATGCCTTCTTTGGCCATCAGGCTAGGGTTGGTAGTTACGCCATCCAAAACGCCCATATCATAAGCTTCTTGGATTTCATTTAAATTAGCGGTATCGATAAAAAATTTCATTGGTAAAGATATTTTTGAGTTCAATTAATCTTGTGCAAAGGTAAGATTTTAATCTGGAAATTGAATATAAGTTTCATTGATGCTAACCATATAAACGCGCAGATGACACGTCATTCCTGAATTTTTTAATCGTGACGAAGGAAACGAGAAAAAATATCAGGAATCTTCCTCCTTTTTAGGTGTTTTCACCTAAAATGCTTTAGTAAAAATCAAAAAGATTGTAAAAAATAATAGAAAGGAAAAATAAAAATGGCAAACCAACATCGCACCGCTACGACCGCCTACCCTTGCTACCTTCCGGTCCTGGGGGAGTTCAGCAGGAGCTGGTCGTGCCGATTTGCCGATGCAAAGGTAGGAAGAATGATTGGATTTGTAAATAGAGGAGGGTGAAAAATGTGAAATAAATTTGTAAGAGTTCAAACGTGAAAATTTTGGCTATTATGACTCTTTCGATATATATTAAATTGCTAAAAATTTTTATACAATTTTTTTTACAAAAACTATTAAAGTACAGTAGTGTTTTTTCACCCTTTTAAAGGGTTGTTATTCAAAATTTGTGAGCTTATCAATAATTCTGTTTGTCCAATCAAAACTTAAATCTTGATTAATATAATTTAACTCTCCATCTAAGACTTCTAGAATTAAATCTGGCCGTTGTTGATCCTTCGAATTATCAAGAAAATGAATTTCGTCAAAACTGTGTATTCTTTCAGTTATTAGCTCATGTGATTTAATATACCTTTCTTCGAGCATACTTTCTGGTACCATGTGACCTAAGTGTTTTGGTCGTTGTTTTGCTCTTCTTTTCAAAATGTTAATGTCATCGGTATAATGAAAATAGCAGATAGAATAGGCTCTATACTTTGAAATATAATAATCAATAAACTTGTAAGCCTCGATGTCATGAAGGTTACTTTCAATAATAACTTGATCAGAATTTTCTAAAGCAGTTTTAATATCAATATCCATAATGTGATGGAGTATGATATAATTTATTTCTGCTTTGTATAAAGAGAATTGCTTTCTAGATATTTCTTCGGGATTTACAAATGGAACCCCCCTATAATATGCAAATTCTTCCCCTAAAGTTGATTTACCTACGGCATTTGGACCTGCGAAGACATGAATAATTTTATCGCTCAATAAACTATAGCTTTGACATTAGTTTAGTAATGAAAACATTTTTCTTTCATTTTTTTATGCAAGGCTGATTTTTTATGAACGATCCCATCAAAAGAAGTGGAAATATACATGCTGGCATCGTATATTTCAGCAATATTTGTAGAAGCCAATATTTTATTTTGAATAATCTTTGGTCTAGCCATTTTACTAGCAAAATCGAAATCCTCTTGATTAAAACCTTTTGTTGGCTTTCTACGAGCATTAATCTCTTTTATTTTTTCTTTGCTGATCATGACATGAATAGATTGCTTTTTCTAATAAACATCAGAAAGAACTTAAAAGTTTTTAATATAAGCAAGAGAATGAAATATTTCTGATATGTTTTTTATAGTAAATAAACTTTTATGTATTAAATTTTTATTTCAAAATTCCCCATAAAACCAAAAAAGCCCCTTAAAATTAATTAAGAGGCTTTTATTGTGGAGTTGGAGGGATTCGAACCCTCGTCCGGATAAGGAAACGATGCATCTTCTACATGCTTAGTTACTAATTAGGTTTTCGAGCCTGTTATGGAAAGTAACAGTCCTGTTGCAGGCCTTAGCTATTTGAGTTTCGCAATGGCTTAATAGCATCACCACGCTAGTTTCTCCTGTCGACACTCCTTGATCACTCCCGGAAAAACGAAGGAATGAGGAATGTGGCTGGGGAGTCCTTTTGGGGACTCAACCCTTAAAGCTTTATCTTAAAAAAAATTAAGATTATGCAGCCATGGCGTAATTAGATTCGCCAATTATAGTTGGAATGAATTACTTGAGGATATACATTCTCCACCCTGCATGCTGATACACAATTCACACTTACCGTCAATACCGGTCAACCCCATATGTCAATTTATTACTCCTTCCGTTTGAAGGGCTACAAATGTACAACATTAGAATGGAATGTCATGATGTACTTGTTAAATCTTTAACACGACTAATTTCAATTTTAGTTTAATATTCAAGCAAACAAAAAAACCACCCCAATTCTCATCAAGGTGGCTCAACCAATATAAACTATATAAAAATTAACTTTCTACTTCCTGCAATTTAGGATAATCCGTATAGCCTTTATGACCTGGAGTATAGAAGGTATCCGCATCCCACTCTGCTAGTTCAGCTTTTTCAGCAAATCTTTCTACCAAATCAGGATTTGAAACATAAGGTTTCCCATAAGCTACCATATCCGCATCTCCCTCTTCAATCACTTTATTTCCTTTTTCTCTGTCGAAATGTGCATTGATAATTAAGTTACCTTTATAAATCGGACGGTATCTTTTGGCTATTTCTGTTTCGGCATGTTCTACATCTGATACATCATTAAAGGGTTCGGATAGATGTAAATAGGCCAAATCATAATTATTTAATTTTTCAATGATGTGATCAAAAGTTGGAATGGTTTCTTCATTTAAAGTCATTCCGAATATCCCATGCAAAGAAGGATTTAATCGTAAGCCAATTCTATTTTCTGGCATCACTTCTTTAATAGCATCTATGATCTCAAACAAAATTCTAGCTCTATTTTGTTTGTAACCATATATATCAGTTCTTTTGTTAGAAGTGGAACTAAAGAATTGGTGTAGTAAATAACCATTTGAAGAGTGGATCTCTACTCCATCAAAACCTGCTTCCCAAGCATTTTTCGCTGCATTTTTGAAATCCTGAATGGTTTGTTTAATATCCTCTAAAGTCATTTCCTTTGGAGTAACTGTATCTTTAAATCCCTCAGGAGTATAAGATTTCGCTTCGGGATTTATGGCTGAAGGTGCATGTGGTAAATCACCATTATGAAAGTCAGGATGCGATATTCTGCCTACATGCCAAAGCTGGATAAATATTTTCCCACCTTCGTCATGCACCATTTTGGTCACTTCTTTCCAGCCTTCTGTTTGTTCTTTGGTGTGAATCCCTGGCGTGTTCACGTAACCCACTGCCTTTTCAGAAATTTGAGAACCTTCAGTAATGATTAATCCTGCAGAGGCTCTTTGCTGATAATATTTTCCTTGTAAATCTGCAGTAGGTACTTTTCCAGAATTATCGGCACGACTTCTCGTCATCGGAGCCATAATGACTCTATTTTTTAATGTTAAATCTCCTAATTTGATTGGTTTTAATAATGCTTGATTATTATCCATGTCTATATATTATCTATTTAAAGTGTGATCTATAATAGAAAGACCAGTTGTTTAAACTTATTGTTACAGCAAATGGAGATTATTATTGTAAGCCAGGAGACATTCTATTCTTCTTGCCAACCCCAGGGAGCATCAGGTGCTTCCACTTCTTCTGTTAAATCAAATTCAACTCTAATAGGTTTGTCACTGCTCACTCTTCTTAAATTATAAGTAAAAGTAGAATCAGAAATACTAACCCACCATACATTTCCAGCTGCAAAAGGGATTAAGTCTGTGGTTTCTTGGTCAGCTGGAAAATATTGCAAACTGTCAAATCCTGTATTCGGACTGGTTCCACCATACATGGTGATATCATCATCGCTTCCGTCTTCATGTCGGTGATCATGTTTTAACTGAATACTGTTATCATTTAAAGTAAAAACCCATGTTCGGGAACGGTTTTCACCTACAACAAAAGGAATTCTAATTTGACCCTCCCCACATGAAATAAAATGCATTCGCAATTCTTGCTGCTGAAAATCCTTTGGAACAGGAGCAGTTACTACTTTCCCAGCATAAGCTTTTCCACAGTGTTGCTCGAGTTTTTCCCAAAATAGGAGATGGTTTGCTTTGTCTTCTTGGGCAATAGAAAAAGAACTGAATGAGAATAAAAGTATCGTTAGACTAATTAGGGTTTTCATATTGAGGTTTTATTGTAAAGTTCTAAAGATACTTCTTTGTCCCATTTTTACCATATTTATTAAATTTATTAACAGCTAAAGCTGTAAAAGTTTAACCACAGAGTTTCTATAAGTTGTTCACTAAGTTCACTAAGATAAAATCAGCTAAAGCTACTTTTTCAATCCAGTAGTATCCCTCACAAAGTACTTAATTAATTTTGTTTTTTTAATTTGATAAGTCAAAAGGTAATTAAGTATTAATAAGGAAATAGTGATAAAATTAATCATTTTCTACTAAATGAAATCTGTGCCTATTCCCCCATTGGGGGTTAGGGGGCTAGGGGTGCTGATAGAAATATCAACTAATTAAAATCATATTTATTTAACTGATTATCAATCAAATAAATCATTAAAACCATAATTATTAAAATAAATTTAAATTCTCTGTAACTTTCACTTCAGTTGTGCATCTACCTATTGAAATGAGCGAAGAAAACTACTTTAAAAATATCTACCTGAGCCAGAAAAATAAGCTCTTCCGCTTTGGCTTCTTCTTTTTAAAAGATGAGGAGGAAGCTAAAGATGCAACTCAAGAGGCTTTGATTAAGATTTGGGATAAGAGAGCAGATTGGGAATCGGTTGATAACCCAGAGGCTTGGGGTATGCAAATTGTAAAGAACATTTGCTTAGATAGATTAAGGAAGAAAAAAACGGTTCAAAAGCATCAGGATTCGCTCAAATTAGAGAAGACTTTTGGACAAGATCCTGGCACGATTTCCCTTTGGCAAGACCAATGGAAAGTTATGCAGGAAGTGATGGAGCAGTTGAGCGAAAAGCAAAAAACAGTCTTCATTTTAAGAGAGGTAGAAGGGAATAGCTATCAGGAAATAGCCGAAACTTTGGAGATATCCGAAGCACAAGTGAAATCTGACCTTTTCCGCTCTAGAAAATTTTTGAAAGAAAGCATGCAAAAAATAAATGACCATGGCATTAGAAAAACTCGAACAATGGCTTGAAAAATACTGGCTGGGTGAACTCAGCCAAGTAGAGGAAATGCAGTTCAAAAGTGAACTGAAAGCCAATAAAGATAGCCTGAAAGGGGAGCTGAAGCAAATGGCCGAATGGTTTGAAAGCCATGAAGAAGCGAAGCAAAACCTAAGACTTGATGACAGCTTTGATGATAACATTATGGCAACAATTCAGAAAAAGTCTAAACCAGCAGACAGTTGGAACTGGATGAAAGTTGCTGCTTCCATTTTGGTAGTCTTCGCTTTAGGATTCTTCGCTTGGTGGATGCCTCAACAACAAGAGCAGAAGCAATTGGCACAGCAAGAAGAAAAAGCCTACAGAGAAGCAAAAGCAACTTTGGAATTGATGGCCTCCATGATGAATCACGGTAAAAAGCATTTAAGCTCTCTTGAAATGATAAATACTGCGCAGGAGAAAGTGAAAAATACTTTTCAACCAGAAAGAAGAGAACAGAAAAAAGAAGGACAAGACGGTTAACTAGGTCAGTACCGAAGGTCAGACCGGCATAGACAACACGGTAGACAATAGACGGTAGACAAATTTTTTATCTGACATTGTAAACAATAAAATACGGTTAAGAAATTTTGTCAACTGAATAAGCCGAAGGCTTATTATTGTCAACTCTCAATTAGAAAGAATCGAATGTATTAAATCTAATTACCTAATACCTAATACCTAAAACTTAATACTTAAAACTTAATACTTAAAACTTAAAACTCGAAAAAATGAAAAAGATAGGATTAATAGTTGCATTAGCTTTAGTAAGTATAGCAGCACAAGCACAGAACACGGAATTCATGAAATTTTATAATAAATACTCAGGTGACGAGACATTTACTATAGTTTCAGTGAATCAGCGAATGATCGAATTATTTTCCAACTTTGAAGTAGAAGGAGAAGAAGAGGAAGCCATGAAAAAAGCAGTTTCAGGCTTGAAAGGAATTAAATTAATTGCCAATAGCAAAACTAGTCAAGGTGCGGCATTATTTTCAGAAGCAAATGCAGCCTTTTTAAAAGGATATGATGAATTGATGACCGTTAGAGATGGCGATTCTGATATCCGATTTTTAATTCAAGAAAAAGGCGGATTGGTGAATGAGCTGGTAATGTTAGTGGGCAGTGACAGTAGCTTTGTAGCAGCCAGCATTTTCGGTGAAATTGACTTAAAGCAAATGTCAAAAATGGCGAAAGGCTTGAATATTTCCGGTATGGAAAATCTAGAGCAGCTTGAAAACATGGATGATGACCAGAAATAATTTCAGACAATAGAATTAATTTTAGCAAGGGCAAGCTCAGACTTACCTTGCTTTTTTCATTTGAGTAGAACCTATTGGGTAATTACATGAGACGAACTTGTATTTACCTGATAGTCAGTCTCAAACAACAAATATTTGTGAAATTTATCATTAGATTACATATAATTATCAAAATCATGCGACTATTAATCCTATCCATATTAACTCTATTTGTATTTTCGGCTTGTGAGCAAAAAATTGAAGACCCACTTAAAAGTCTTCAAGAAGAGAAAATCCATACTTTAAATCTTAATCTGTATCCAAGTAATTTAAAGATGATCAATACCAACAATGACCCTCATTTTGCTGAGGCTACCAAAGACATCAAAAAGCTCCATGTTTTGCAAATAAAATGGGATGATGAATCCAAAAAAGCAGATTATGCAGAATGGAAAAGCAAGCAGGATTTCATGAAATGGGAATCTATTTTTACAGCAAGAATGGATAATGCAGATATTGAAATTAAAGCTCCTGAAGGCAGAGAAGATATACTATATGCTTCTGCCGATACTAAGGATGGACTTTTTGTTGGTTTTTTAGAAGGGAAATTTGATATTTCGCAAGTGCCAGCTCTGATGAAAGCTGATTTGGATTTAGGTCCTATAGGTGATTTTATTCAGGATAAAGAAAAGAAAAAGAAGCAAAGGGAAAAATGGCAGAAAATGAGAGAGGAAATGGATAATGATTCTACCCAATCAAAATCTGATAGCATTCAAGAATAATTTTTTATGGCGGATAATATATTACAGATTTCAGGACTGAATAAAAGATATGGAAATATTCAGGCGGTTAATAATCTCGAGTTAAAAGTTGAAAAAGGAACTGTTTTTGGATTGTTAGGCCCCAATGGCAGTGGGAAAAGTACTACACTTGGGATTTTATTAGGGGTTGTTCAGAAGGATTCAGGCATTTTCAAATGGTTTGGAGAAGAACCAACTGCAGCTCAAAGAAGAAGGTTAGGAGCTATCTTAGAAAGTCCTACATTTTATCCTTATCTATCAGGAATTCAAAATTTAAAGATAGTCTGCAAGATTAAGGAAGTACCCGAAAGCAGAATTATGGAGGTTTTGGAGCAGGTGGGATTGGCTCAAAGAGCTAAATCTCCTTTCAAAGCTTATTCATTGGGTATGAAACAGCGTCTGGCTATTGCTTCCGCATTGCTTTCAGATCCTGAAATACTGATTTTGGATGAACCTACAAATGGATTAGATCCTCAAGGAATTGCTGAAATCAGAGAGTTGATCATTAATATAGCCCAGCAAGGAAAAACTATCATTTTAGCAAGCCATTTATTAGATGAAGTACAAAAAGTATGTACCCATTTTGCTGTTTTAAAGCGAGGGGAGAAGATATTTCAAGGCACTGTTGCAGAAAGCTTAATGGGTAATGAGGGAGTGGAGCTTTTGGCAGATGATTTAGAAAATTTAAAAAATGTAGTTGGAAGTTTTCCAGCCTTTTTAGGTATGAAAATCAATAATTTAGGAAGATTGGAAGTCCAATTATCCAAAGAAACGCCTATTCAGGAATTTCATCAATTTCTAATTTCAAAAGGGGTAGTGCTTACTCATCTAGCATACATTAATAAGTCCCTAGAAAAGCAATTTTTACAACTTTTATCTGCTAAATTATGACGATACGATATTTACAAATAGAATGGTTAAAGCTAAAAAACTATAAAACATTCATTCGGTTAGCTTCACTGTATTTTATACTCTTGCTTTTGATTTTAAGTAGTGTAAAATTACTGTTATCTTGGATGGCGAGTGCAGGTGCTGAGTTTGAAGGAATTAGCCCAGATATTATTCCATTCTATAATTTCCCGGATGTCTGGCAGAATTTGACCTATTTGGCTTCTTATTTAAAGTTTTTCCTAGCGTTTATAGTCATTATTTCGGTCACCAATGAATATTCTTATAGAACTATCCGGCAGAATATTATTGACGGAATGTCTCCAACAGAGTTCTTGATAGCCAAACAAACTATGATTGTAGCATTTAGTCTTTTCAATATGCTAGTGATTTGGCTTTCTGGAACACTTATGGGTCTTTTCTATGGTTCAGGCTTCAGTTTTAGTTTGTATATGATGGATATGGAATTCCTCTTAGCGCATTTTCTGGAATTGCTTACCTTCCTAAATCTAGCAATGTTAATTTCTGTACTATTTAAAAAGGCTGGTTTTGCAATTATTGGTTTATGTTTTTATGCCATCTTTCTGGAACCTGCTTTGGTAGGTATTCTAAATTATAAATTTGATGATCATTGGTTGATCACTTTATTCCCAATCAATGCAGTAAACAATTTGATTGAAATACCATTTCAGCGCTATGTCTTTATGGAAATTCAGGATTTCGTTAAGGTGAGCAGTGCATTAATAGCAATAGCTTGGCTAATCATTAGTATCGGTTTAAATTACATACTGATTGCCAAAAGAGATATAAATTAATTTTTAAAAATAAAAATCCGTGATTCTAAGAAGAGGTCTCGCCTTTCTTATAATCACGGATTTTATATTTACTAAATATTTTTATTAAGCTACTGCAGAAATCGGAGCACTTTTCATTTCCTTCACCTTCTTGTCATAACTTCCTGTACCTAATTGATTAAGAAGCGAAAAGTGACTTTTCAATGCCACACCGAATGATTTGTGATGGTGGTATGGAACACCATATTCCTTTGCGGTTCGTTTTACGATGGGGGCAATTTTATCATAATGAATATGGCAAATATTTGGAAATAGATGGTGTTCAATCTGATGATTTAAACCACCCACAATCCAAGAGAACCATTTGGAAGAATTAGCGAAATTGGAGGTTGTGCGTAATTGGTGAACCGCCCAGTTGTTTTCTACACTTCCATTTTCATCTACTTGATAGAAATCAGTTTCAGTAATCACGTGAGCGGGTTGAAAAACCAATGCTAATACAAGACCACTGATAAACTGCATTAATAAAAAGGCTAAAATAACTTGCCACCAAACAATTCCAGTAATCAAAATTGGAGCTACTAATGTAAGGGCAACATACCAGGTTTTATTGAATAGCATTAAACCTAAGCCTTTCTTGAAAGTCAAACCTTGGCCTTTTAAAAGTCCTCTTTTATTGTAACTGATAAGTTGATCAATATCTTTAGCTATTAGCCAATAGAAGGTCATAAGCCCATACAATAGAGGCGCATAATAAGCTTGGAATTTGAATATGCTTTTACGCTCTTGGTGAGGTGAAAATCTAATAATTCCTTTCTTGTCAATATCTTCATCATATTCATCAATATTGGTGAAGGAATGGTGTAATACATTATGCTGAATTTTCCAGTTGATGTGATAGGCACCAAGGAAATTGGCGGTAAAACCCAAAGCTTTGTTTACTTTATTGTTTTTGGAATAAACACCATGATTGGCGTCATGCATTACGCATAATCCTATGCCGGCCATTCCAAAGCCCATAATTATATAAAGCGGGAATGCAATTGCAAAGCTACTAACCATGCCGCTTAGCAAAAATGCTAGTGGGACAAAATATAATAGTAGCATGAAAGCAGTTTTAGCTTTCATCGCATTGTTGGCATACTTGGATATATTGTTTTCTTTAAAATATTCGTTTACTCTTTTTCTAAGCGTACTTACAAATTCTGGATTGTCGTTTGCGTTAAATTTTACTGTGTTCTTATTCATAAATAAATGTTAATACTACAAGGTAGCTTAAAATCAACCAAATCTCTTACATAATCCCAATGTTTTAGACGAATGTATTGTACAGGTATTATTTCAATTATTTT